>ERZ894232.874-NODE-874-length-34927-cov-12.090474_pt1 | contig 34927 bp, 26 predicted proteins | sample MGYA00380296_ERZ894232 | MGnify/ENA primary metagenome ERZ894232 (study PRJEB32331, sample SAMN06328433) | human gut metagenome | biome: human gut microbiome; feature: stool | host: Homo sapiens | collected 2014-08-14 ...
TAGCGGGTGGATTTCTGTTTCGGAAGCTATGCTTCCTCAACTGGCTAAAGCCATAGCCAAAGGCCGCCCTCCGGGGCGGCCTTTTATGTGAACGCTCGCCACTCTTGTCCTCCTCCCGTCCCGGCGTTACACTAAATCCTTCTTTCGTCGCAGCAGGAGACGCCATGCCGCTTTCCCAGGCCACACTCGACTTTATGACCGAAAACCGCTTCGAGGACAGCCTTGACTGGTTTCATGCCCACAAGCGGGAATATGAAAACCTGGTCCTCGCGCCCCTGGCCGCTCTGGTGGAGGAACTCGCCCCGGTCATGCGCTCGCTCGACCCCGGCCTCATCGTCGAGCCGCGGGTGGACCGCTGCATATCCCGCATTTACCGGGATACCCGTTTTTCCAAAGATAAATTCCGCTATCGGGACGTGATGTGGATCGTGTTCATGCGCGACAAAAAACTCTACCACGGTCCGCCCGCTTTTTTCTTCGAGTTTTCGCCGCGCGGCTTCCGCCACGGGTGCGGCTATTACCAGGCGCGGCCCGAGGTGATGGCGGCAGGACGGGCGCTTATTCTGAAAAACGCGCCCGTGTTCCGCAAAGCCCGTCGCATTCTTGAGGCCCCCTCGCCCTTTTCCCTTGAAGGCGACGCCTACAAGCGCACCCGCCACGCCGACCGGACGCCGGCCCTGCGCGCCTGGCTGGACCGCAAAAACTGGTACGTCGTTCGCCAGGGCACGGACCCGTCCATCGTGTTCGCGCCCGATTGGGGTCGGGTTCTGGCTGAGGACTTCACCCGGCTCAAACCCGTCTATGACTTTTTTTGCGCGGCTGAAGCCCGCGCTCGGTCTTGACCCCGCCCCACCAAGCCCAACGGAGCCTTTCATGCCGCAGGAATACGCCCATCGCTTTCTCGCTTCCGAAGTGCCGCCCCGCCCGGCCGATCAATGCCTGTTCCACGTCATTCCCGTGCCCTACGAAGCCACGGTCAGTTACGGCGGCGGTACGGCCGCCGGACCGGAAGCCATCTTGGCCGCTTCGGACCAGTTGGAACTGTTCGACGGCGAGGGCTGCCCCGGCGAACACGGCATTTTCACCCATCCGCCCGTAAACTGCGCGGGTCCGGCCGAACAAGTGCTGGAACGCATAAGCGCCGCCACGCGCCGGGCGCTGGACCTGAACGGCCTGCCGGTGCTGCTCGGGGGCGAACACTCCCTGACTTACGGACCATTGGCCGCTCTGCGCGAACGCTTCGGCCGTTTCGGCGTCATTCAGTTCGACGCCCATGCCGATCTGCGCGACAGCTATGAGGGCAGCCCGTGGAGCCATGCCTGCGTCATGCGCCGCGCCGTGGCCGATCTCGATCTGCCCCTGGTTCAAATCGGCAACCGCCTGCTCTGCCTGGAGGAAAAAGAAGCGCGCGGACGTTATGCCGTTACGGCCTGGGACGCCCCCTTCCTCTATCGCCACGGCCTGCCCGACGCGCTGATGCCCGTCGACTTTCCGGACCAGGTCTTCCTGACGTTCGACGTGGACGGACTGGACCCCTCCGTCATCCCCGACACCGGCACTCCGGTGCCCGGAGGCCTGGGCTGGTACCAGACTCTGGACCTGGCCGCCCGAGCCCTGGGCGGACGCCGCCTGCTGGGCTTTGATGTGGTGGAACTGGCCCCTCGGCCCGATCACATCGTCTCCGACTTCGCAGCCGCCCGCCTGGTCTATGCTCTTATGGGGCTGGCTTTAAGCAAATAAACGCCGGAAGCCCGAATGCAGCGATCCTGGAGCAACAGAACGCGCTCCCGCCGTATAAAATGCGGAAGGCCAAGCTCTCCTTTCCCCAAAGCAGGAAACCCCGCCCCGCATTCTCTGAGATCGCGGACTCGTCCTTTCTATCGTTTTACCCCATTAATGTGATTTCTTTGACAGTATGATCTTTGACAAGAGCATACATTACATGCCCGTCAAAAGAATCATCTTTATCTTGAAAAAAGAGTTCTTGTTTATAATGAATACTGCCGTCTTCCTGCTCTTCTGTTTCGATATGCAAAGATTGTAAATAAATTTGAGAAGCGAAATCCTCAACCGACAAGTTTGGTTTATCCGCGCTTTCCCTCCATACCGAAAGTGACTCTATCATATTTTCAGCCATTCTCCGACGCCAAATCGCTTCACCTTCATTCTCCAACGCCCGGACATATCCGCCAATAGCCGCAAGATGCTTCCTGATCAGCGCGTCATGCGGACAGGGCATGATTTCCGGCCTCTTACGAACAGGCTTCTCCACAAGTTCCATCGCCTTTTCAAGGCACTCTATCCGTTCAAGCGGAGGCAGCAGGCGATTTTCCCAAAGGGTTTGCAGCATGACCAGGCGTTCTTTTACCGGTTTATCACCATACAAAGCCTCCCCCTCCAGCTCCATGGCGGCATTATGCTCCGCCACTGTCATGCGCCGCTCGATACCGAACAGCTTATTCCCTCCGGCTATCATCCGATCGGCAAAATCATCTATAAAAACAATTAAAGTACGCAGGTCTTCAGGCAAATCGATTTTGCTTTTTTCGGCATTCTGTTCCAGAATTCGGGCAAATTGCAAAACTCTTAATAAGAGCGAACTGAACTTCGTATCATCGCGCATCAACTCATCCGGCAATCGCATGGTTTGCAAAGCAGGCAACAACTTGCTCAGGCACTCGCCTGCCTCACGGCATTTTACAGGCGTTTCCGCCTCCTTATTATCCCATATGGCAGCCGCATGTTGCAGAGTTTCATTAAAAAAGCGCCCGTCGAGATAATCCCAGTATCGTTTTTCCATCGCTTCATCGGGAAGCGCGGGAAGCCGTTCTTCCAATTCCTTTACCTGAGTTTTCAGCGAAGCCACATAGGCTTCTTGTTTCGGTGAAAGCGACGCCGTCTTCTTTTTCTTTTTTTGAGGCGCCGGAGCAACAGGGCACTGTTCTGCCGGTGTTCCCGACGGAGCGATGGAAAACGAAAAATCCACTTTCTTGCCCCAAATGGTCGCCTTATAATCTTTCAAAGTTTTATAGCCATAAAACCACAGCTTCATCTGTTCCAGAGAAAATTGCACGCTCTCCTCCAAGGCTACCACCGAGAGGTTCGCTATTTTGTCTTTTACACGAAACTTCCAGCCGTGTGCTTCATTCCGTCGGTTTTCCATCCAGCCTTCCGCTACCCTTTCGCTGACAGTTTTTTGTCATTAAAACAATTTTTTTATTATGTTACAATAAATTTTCAGGTGCAGTCAAGATTACATACGGGAACGTTCTGTTGCAGGCTCGGGGCGAGCAGACTCCGGGCCATCCCGCACACCGGTCCATTATACATTGCTTGCTTTCTGCCGACAGCGGGGAAGCCTGTGCGACGACTTTCTTCCAAGCAAACGTTGCGTCTGTTTCTTCCGTTGACTGTTTGGCGAACCAATCAATGTTTTTGAGTTGACGCCCCACAAACCGCGCGGTAACAAAAAACTTTCCATTCAGTCATTCTCTTGGCACGGGTTCCGGTTCCAGCCGGGAGCCACGCTGCCGGTGACGCACACTTCAGATTCGAAGGAAGGGGTATTCCCATGACGCAGGACCGCATCAGCAACTTGCTCTACGAAAACAGCAGCTATCTTCCGCCCCGCCACGGCAAGGACGTGGCGCGCATTCGTAGTCGCAAGGAATACGAAGCCCTGTGTGAACTGGCCAGGACCGACAGCGACGCCTTCTGGGCGGAGCGGGCGCGCGCGCTGCTGCACTGGTTCAAGCCCTGGGACAAAGTGCAGGATACGGATTTCAACGCTCCCCGCGTGCGCTGGTACATCGGCGGCCGCCTGAACGCCGCCTATAACTGCGTGGATCGCCATATCATCACCGACCGCCGCAACAAGGCCGCGCTCATCTGGCAGGGCGAACGCGAAATGGAAGTGCGGGCCTATACCTATCAGATGCTGTACACCGACGTATGCCGGGTGGCGGCGGCCCTGGACGCCCTGCAGGTAAAAAAGGGCGACCGCGTGGCCCTGTATTTGCCCATGATTCCCGAACTGGTGGTGTCCATGCTGGCCTGCGCCCGCATCGGCGCCGTTCACACCAATATTTTCACCGGTTATGCCGACGGCGGGGTGCAGAGCCGCATCCACGACTCCGGGGCTAAAGTGGTGATCACGGCCGACGCGGTCATGCGCGGCGGCGAGCCCAAACCCCTCAAAAAAAATCTTGACCGCATCCTCGGCCAGTGTCCCAGCGTGGAAAAGGTGGTGGTGGTCAACCGGGCCAACACCGATATCGACATGCTCAAGGGCCGCGACATCTGGTGGCAGGATTTGCTGGATGATTTCACTCTGGACGCCGATTTCCCCTGCGTGTCTATGGACGCGGAAGACCCGCTGTTCATCCTGCACACCAGCGGCAGCACCGGCCGCCCCACCGGCGTCATCCATTCCACCGGGGGCTATCTGACCTATGCGGCCCACACCACCCAGTGGGTGTTCGACCTCAAAGACACCGACGTATACTGGTGCACGGCCGACTGCGGCTGGATCACGGGACACAGCTACCTGGTATACGGCCCTCTCAGCCTGGGCGCCACCACCATCATGTTCGAGGGCACCCCCACCTGGCCCCGGCCCGACCGCTATTGGCACATTGTGGAAAAATTCCGGGTCAACATCCTGTATACGGCCCCCACGGTCATCCGCAGCCTCATGCGCCAGGGCGTGGAATGGACCAATCATTACGACTTGTCCTCGTTGCGTATTCTGGGTTCGGTGGGCGAACCCATGAATCCCGAAGCCTGGATGTGGTACCACACCTATATCGGCAAAGGCGAACTGCCCATCGTGGACACCTGGTGGCAGACCGAAACCGGCGGCGTCATGCTTTCTCCCCTGCCCTACGCCACCCATCTCAAGCCCGGCTCGGTCACCAAGCCCCTGCCCGGCATCGAGGCCGGAGTCATGGCGGCCGACGGCAACGAGGACGCGGCCGCCGAGGGCGGCCACCTGGTCATCAAACACCCCTGGCCCGGCCAGATGATCGGCGTGTTTCAAAATCCCGAAAAATTCAAGAGCTATTTCGATCGCTTCCCCGGTTGTTACCTTACCGGCGACGGCGCACGCATCGACGAGGAAGGCAATTACTGGATTTTGGGCCGTATGGACGACAACATCAACGTATCCGGCCACCGGCTGAGCACGGCCGAAATCGAATCCGTGCTGGTGGCCCACCCGGCCGTGGGCGAGGCGGGCGTGGTGCCCATGCCCCACGAAATCAAGGGGGAAGCCATTTACGCTTACGTGGCCCTGCGCAACAATGTGGACTGGACCGAAGACCTGCGCAAGGAGCTACGCAACTGGGTACGCAGCAATATCGGCGCTCTGGCCAGCCCTGAGCGCATCCAGTTCGTACACGAACTGCCCAAAACACTGTCCGGCAAAACCGTGCGTCGCATCCTGCGCAAAATCGCGGCGGGCGATTCCATTGAAAGCCTGGGCGACACCACCACCCTGGCCCATCCGGAAGTGCTGGAAGAACTGTATGTCGGCCGCCAGAGGCTGCTGGCGGGCCAATCGGAAAAATAAACGAATTCCTAGAGCATTTTCGGCTTGAAAATGCTCTAGCCTATTTCTTTTATTATGTTTAAATGTTGTGTTTATGCTGGATAAAACGGAATATGCTCGACCTGTTAAGCCGTCGCTCAAATTTCACGGCTCTGCGGGCTTTTTCAAAACGAGAAAACCCTGAATCATAGAACATGAAGAACGACCGGAGAAGGCGGCGCCCTGCCCCGGTCGTTCTTCATGTTCCTGTCGGCGGACGGGCCGCCTGTCGTTCAACTCCGGAGACGCTCCCGGTTTCAATCCTCGTCCGGCCGGTTGAGCACTTCTTCAGTGGTGGTCAAATTGCCGAATGCACTCATGATATCCACAATATGCTCCCGCATGTCCTGCTCGCCGAAGCGCGCCGTGCGCTTGGCGCAGGTGGCGTCGGTGACGAAGGTGAAGTCGTAGCCCCGGTGATGGGCGTCCACCAGGGTCGACAGGCAGCACATAGTAGCGCCGTAACCGGCCACGATAATTTCCTGATTGCGATAGCGATCGGCCAGGGCCTGAAATTCAGGGCTGGAAAAGCATGAAAAATCCGACTTGAGCAGGCTTTTTTCGTCGCCCTGAGGGCCGAAACCGTCGATAAATTCGGAATATTCGCTGCCGTAGGTGAAGCATTCGGCGTTCTGCTGATGGCGCATGTGGATGACCTTCCAGCCCTTGGCGCGGGCGTGGGCCAGCAGCTTGCGCAAATTATCGAGGGAAGGGCCTATGGTTTCCAGGCAGAAGGGGCGACCCTCGGCAATGTATTCTTTCTGCACATCAACGAGCACCAGAACGGGCATGACAATCTCCTTGGATCGGCAAAAGGGTTTTGTTTACTTTATCCTGTTTGCGGAAAATATCAAAGGAAATCCTTTTTGCCCGGTCCCGGGACATTCGCGTGCGGAGGCGTCCGGAGGGGGCTCCGCCCCTCCCCGGGCGCGCTGCGCGGAGCGGGACTGACGCGTCAAGACGGCGGAAAAGCCGAAACTACGGGCGCGACGACGAACCGCCTCCGTCGCCGCTTTCGGCGGGCGGACAGAGGCAGACGCCCTCGCCCTCCTCCGCCTTGCGGGCCGCGCCGTGCCAGCTTGAGGCGGAAAACACCCGACTGCCGATGGCGCGCAGGGCGTCGCCCTTGAGCAGGTGATAATCAAGGCGATCGGGCTCCAGCGTCAGCAGATGCTCGGCCAACACGGCGGCCCACTGCGGATCGCCGCCGTACAGGGCCGCGCGGGCTCGCTGGTACAGGGCCTCGGTGCCGCCGGCCAGCACGGCCAGGCGCGCCGCCTTGTCATGGGCCGAAAGGGATGGTCCGGTGGGAAAAGCGCCCCCTGAGGGATCGATGGGCGCAGACGGGAAAACGGGCATGGTGGCCTCCTCCTGGCGCTGCGGCGAGCGCCGGAGGATGCCCGGCCTCAGTCCAGATTTTCCTCCAGCACGCGCAGCAGGCGTGAAAACGTTTGCCTGTCTTCAGCCGACAGGCCCGCGAACAGCCGCTCTTCCAGCCGCTCGGATATCTCCATAAATACGCTGTAAAATTCCTTGCCCCGGGGCGTCAGTTCCACCAGATAGCTACGTCCGTCGCCGGGATTGGGCGTCTTGGACAGGTAGCCTCCGCTCTCCAGGCTGTCCGTGGTCTTGGTGATGGTCGACTTGGGCCGCCTGAGCGCCAGAACCAGCGACGTTACCGGCAGAGGCCCCTTGTTGCGGTACAGATAGGCCAACACCACCCCGTGGGAAGGAACAACATCTTCTATCCCCCGCCGGGCCAATTCGTCGATGATGAAAAGCTGGGCGCGGGTACGAATATGGCTGATCCGTTCGAGAGTATCGCTGGTGGGCATGAAACCTCCTGAGGGTCTTTCCGAGAATTAGTTTTCCCATAAACCAGTGTCAAGGATAGTTCTCGCGATTCCGTCGCCGGAGACGCAAAAAATAGGAAGCCGGGCTGCCGCGTCGGCATTTGAAACCGAACGACAAAAAGGCCGGGATGGAGCATCCCGGCCGTATACGGAAACTTGCAAGGAAAAGGGCGGCGCGTCTACTGCCACTCCACCCCGGCCGTGCGGCGCTGAGAAGCCAGCAAGCGCTGGAGCACGGGGTCTTCGTCTTCCGACGGCTGCCCGACCGGACCGTCGGACGCCGCGCGGGAGGCGGGCTCGACCGTGTCGCGGGAATACTGAGCCGCATAAGGCGCGCCCGCGAACTGCTGAGTGGAGAACGAGGCCGTGGCCTCGCGCGCGCCTACCAAATCGTTGCGGGCTTCGCGGGCGAACATCACCGCCGTGCCGAAACAGGAGAAATATTTGCTGCCGTCGGGGTGGAAAGCCACGTTTTCCGAATACCCGATGATGCCCTGTGCGCCTTTTTTAAGGGCCAGAGCCGCCATGCCGAAAAAGGCCTCTTCGGAGTCAAACCCCCGGCAGCACACCAGGCCGAGCACCTTGGCGATGGGCCGTCCTTCGAAAACCTGCGTGGTCACCACCGGAAAACGCCCGGCTCCGAACAGTTCCTTGACGCGCTCCAGGCTTTCGTCCCGCGCCGCTTCCTTGCGCGTCTTCTTTTCGTTTCCGCCGAGCAACATAAACATACCAAACAACCTCCCGCTTGAGGATGGATGACAGGGGTCGGGAAAAAGCGGCACATTGTTCCGGGTGCCGGTTCCGCTCGCATAAAAATGCAAACTCCATGCCCGAACGTAAATCTTCAACAAGTACGCGGTATCTTTTCGGAGGGTCGTCGCTACCATGATGGAAAAAGCCAAAATTCCGACGGGAGGAACACGCCGGCCCCCGTCTGTCTTTGCGGGCGCGACTTCCGGCGGCCTCCGCCCGACGGCGTCCCCGGCTTCTCGAGCGGCGCTTGGCGCCCCGGCACATTGATTGGACGCACAATCCGCAACGCGACTCTCGTCCGCCGCTGTTTCTGTGCCTGCTCTCACAAGAAGAAAATACCTATCCCACATAGTTCACTGATGTTTTTATGATGGACATCCGGCCCGTCGTGGGGCACTATTCTTCCCGGCTTCTTGTATTCCCACCCCATGTCCACACACTATTCATCTTCCGCTTCCGGACGCCGCGCGCCCGAAGCCCACTTTCCGCTTTCACGCGGACGCCATAGGCTTGACGGCGGACGCCGTAAGCCCCAGTAAGGAGGACACATGGCAAAAAACATGAAAACCTGGGACGGCAACACGGCCGCGGCGTATGTCGCCTACGCCATGAGCGACGCGGCCGCCATCTATCCCATCACCCCGTCGTCCGTCATGGGTGAGCTGGCCGACGAATGGGCGGCTCAGGGCAAAAAAAACCTGATGGGCCAGGTGCCGGCCATCCGCGAAATGCAGTCCGAAGCCGGGGCCGCGGGCGCGGTCCACGGTTTTCTGGTGGGCGGCGCGCTGACCTCCACCTTCACCGCCTCGCAGGGCCTCCTGCTCATGATCCCCAACATGTACAAGATCGCGGGCGAGCTTTTGCCCGGCGTGTTCCATGTGGCCGCGCGCGCCGTGGCCGGACACGCCCTGTCCATTTTCGGCGATCATCAGGACATCGCGAGCGCCCGCCAGACCGGCTTTGCCTTCCTGTGTTCCAACTCGCCCCAGGAAGCCATGGACCTGGGCCTGGTGGCCCATCTGGCGGCCATTGATTCCAGTCTGCCTTTCTGTCACTTCTTCGACGGCTTCCGCACCTCGCACGAAGTGCGCAAAATCGAAGTCATCGATTATGAAGACATCAAGAGCATCGTAAACTGGGACCGCGTGCAGGAATTCCGCGAGCGGGCCATGAACCCGGAACACCCGCACCAGCGCGGCACCGCCCAGAACCCGGACATCTATTTCCAGAACCGCGAACGGGCCAACCCCTTCTACGATCAGTTGCCCTCCATCGTGGTCGACGCCATGAAGCGGGTGGCCTCCATCACCGGCCGCTCGTACAAGCCCTTCGACTACTACGGCGATCCCGAAGCCGACCGCGTGGTGGTGGCTATGGGCTCGGCCTGCGAAGTGCTGGAAGAAGTGGTCGATTATCTGAACGCCAGGGGCCAGCGGGTGGGCGTGCTCAAGGTTCGCCTGTACCGCCCGTTCAGCGCCGAGCACATGCTGGCCGTGCTGCCCGCCACCGTGGATACGGTGACCGTGCTCGACCGCAGCAAGGAACCGGGCGCCCTGGGCGAAGCTCTGTATCAGGACGTGTGCACCGCCTTTGTGGAACACGGCGAACGCATCCGCGTTTTCCCCAAAATCCTGGGCGGCCGCTACGGTCTGGGTTCCAAGGAATTTTCGCCCGCCATGGCCAAGGCCGTGTTCGACAACATGCTGGTCAGCGGTCCCAAAAACCATTTCACCGTGGGCATCGAAGACGACGTGACCGAGCTGTCCCTCGAAGTGGGCGAAAACCTGAGCACGGTTCCCGAAGGCACCGTGCAGTGCAAGTTCTTCGGCCTGGGGTCGGACGGCACCGTGGGAGCCAACAAGCAGGCGGTCAAAATCATCGGCGACAACACCGACATGTACGCCCAGGCCTACTTCGCCTACGACTCCAAAAAGTCCGGCGGCTTCACCGTCTCCCACCTGCGCTTCGGCAAAGCTCCCATCAAGTCCTCGTACCTGGTCAACCAGGCGGACTTCGTGGCCTGTCACAAGGCCGCCTACGTGCAGTTGTACGACGTGCTTGAAGGCATCAAGGACGGCGGCACTTTCCTTCTGAACTCTCCCTGGGAAACCCTGGAGGACATGGAACGCGAACTGCCCGGCCGCATGAAGCGCACCATCGCCCGCAAGGGCCTCAAATTCTATAATGTGGACGCCGTCAAGCTGGCCATGAGCCTGGGCCTGGGCGGCCGCATCAACATGATCACCCAGACGGCCTACTTCAAACTGGCCAACGTGATTCCCTTCGACCAGGCCGTGAGCTATCTCAAGGACTCCATCAAAAAGACCTACGGCAAGAAAGGCGAGGCCGTGGTCAACATGAACATGGCCGCCGTGGACAAGGCCGTGGAATCGCTGGTGGAAATCAAGTATCCCGAAAGCTGGGCCGATGCCCCGGACACCCCGTCCCTGTACAACGACGTCGATCCGTATATCGCCGAGGTGGTCCGCCCCATCCTGGCCCAGCAGGGCGACAAGCTGCCGGTGTCGGCCTTCGAGCCCGACGGTATTGTCCCCCTCGGCACCTCGGCCTGTGAAAAGCGCGGCGTGGCCATTCTGGTGCCTGAATGGCAGCCGGAAAACTGCATCCAGTGCAATCAGTGTTCGCTGGTCTGCCCCCACGCGGCCATCCGGCCCATCCTGGCCGCGCCGGAGGAATTGGAGGGCGCGCCCGAAAGCTTCGTCACCGTGGACGCCAAGGGTAAGGGCCTGGAAGGTCTCAAGTTCCGCATCCAGCCTTACGTCATGGACTGCCAGGGCTGCGGCTCGTGCGCCAACGTGTGCCCCGCCAAGGAAAAGGCCCTGCTCATGAAGCCCCTGGAAACCCAGCAGGAAGCCCAGGTGGCCAACCTGGCCTTTGCCACGGAACACGTCAGCCTCAAGGACGACGTGATGGATCGCGGCACCCTCAAGGGGTCGCAGTTCCAGCAGCCTCTGCTCGAATTCTCGGGCGCCTGCGCGGGCTGCGGCGAAACCCCGTACGTCAAGCTGCTGACGCAGTTGTTCGGCGAACGCATGATCGTGGCCAACGCCACGGGGTGCAGCTCCATCTGGGGCGGTTCCGCTCCGGTGACGCCGTACTGCCAGAACAAGGACGGCTTCGGTCCCGCCTGGGGCAACTCGCTGTTCGAGGACGCGGCGGAATACGGTCTGGGCATGCACGACGCCTACGCTCAGCGCCGGGCCAAGCTGGCCGACACCGTGGCCGGAATCCTGGAGTCCGAAGGGCTGACGCCCGAACTGCGCGAAGCCCTGCAGGGCTGGCTGGACAACAGGGACGACGCCGACAAGTCGCGCGAATACGGCGAAGCCGTCATGAGCGCCCTGTCCGAAGCGGACGAAACGCCGGAACTGCACGAACTGTGGCACATGAGCGACCTGTTCACCAAAAAGTCGTTCTGGGTGTTCGGCGGCGACGGCTGGGGCTACGACATCGGCTACGGCGGCCTGGATCACGTGCTCGCCTCGGGCGCGGACATCAATATCCTGGTGCTGGACACCGAAGTATACTCCAACACCGGCGGCCAGGCCTCCAAGGCCACCCCGCTGGGCTCCATCGCCAAGTTCGCGGCGGCGGGCAAGCGGGTCAAGAAGAAGGAACTGGGCCGCATGGTCATGACCTACGGCTACGTATACGTGGCCAGCGTCAGCATGGGCGCGGACATGAACCAGGTGCTCAAGGCCTTCAAGGAAGCCGAAGCCTACAAGGGCCCCTCGCTGATCATCGCTTACGCTCCCTGCATCAACCAGGGCATCCGCAAGGGCATGGGCAAAAGCATGGAGGAAGCCAAGCTGGCCGTGAAGACCGGCTACTGGCCCCTGTACCGTTTCAACCCCGCTCTGGCCGACGAGGGTAAAAACCCCTTCATTCTGGAATCCAAGGCCCCCGACGGCACCCTCAATGAGTTCCTGCTGGGCGAAAACCGCTACGCCCAGCTTGAGCAGGCCAAGCCCGAGGTGGCCCAAAAGCTGCGCGAGGAAATGGCCCGTCAGTATCAGGAACGCTACGAGGACCTGAAAACTCTGTCCGAACTGTCCGCCGACAAAACGGGCGGCGAAAAGTAGTCCGGCGCGAGCCGAACAGATGAATGCCGGGCCGGAGAAGCGTCAGCTTCCCCGGCCCGGCGCCTTTTATTCCCCCTCTCCGCTTCAGCCTGAGTCCCCGCTTCGCGGAGTTTGCTCCGTCCAAGCCGCAAAACAGCTTGACGGGAATGCGCGAAAATCGCTTTCGTTGCTTTGCCGTCTGTTGACCTAGAGTATTTTGCTTTTGAAATTGTCTGATTTCAAAAGCGGCGCGAGCGTCCGCTCCTGCGGCCGCCGGAGGGCTTGCCGTTTTCAAAAGCAAACCGCTCTAAGCTGCGCGGCTAAGGTAAATGCCCCTCCGGAGCGGACTTCGGCCGGATTGCGGTGCGGTCCTTTTTGCATCAAGCATTGACGGATGCGCGCCGCTCTGGGAAAATACGTCGTTTTTATCCGACAAGACGACGCCCGCGCGGGACGTAAGCCCGGCGGAACGCCGCACGACGACGGGCGGGCCCGGCCCGCGCGCGGGAGGCCACATGGCTCAGGACGATTTCAGACAGGCCCTCATCCGGGCGACCGGCGAAGACTGCGTGCTGTCCGCCGAGGCGGATCGCTTCTGTTACAGCTATGACGCGGCCGGACAGCCCCCGGTGTTGCCCGAACTGGTGATATGCCCGGATCACGCGGAGCAGATCGGCCACATTCTGGCCTTATGCCAGGCCTACGACCGCCCCGTCACAGTGCGCGGAGCGGGCACCAATCTCTCGGGCGGCACCGTGCCCAGCGCCCGTACCGGCGTGGTTCTGAGCACCCAGCGCCTCAACCGCATCCTTGAGATCGACGAAGCCGACCTGCTGGCCGTGGTCGAACCCGGCGTGATCACTGTGGACTTTGCGGCTGAAGTGGCCGGACGCGGTCTGTTCTATCCCCCCGACCCGGGGTCGCAGGCCGTGTCCACCCTGGGCGGCAATGTGGCCGAAAACGCGGGCGGCTTGCGCGGCCTTAAATACGGGGTCACTCAGGACTATTTGTTGGGGCTGGAATTTTACGACATCTACGGCGATCTGATCAAAACCGGAGCGCGCACGGTCAAGTGCGTCACAGGCTACAACCTGGGGTCGCTGCTGTGCGGCTCGGAAGGGACTCTGGGGGTGATCAGCCGCATCACGCTCAAGCTGGTGCCGCCGCCCCGGGCGTCACGGGCTCTCATCGCCCTGTTCGACGACGTGCGTAAGGCATCCGAAGCCGTGGCGGGCATCATCGCCCGGCATGTCATCCCCTGCACCCTGGAATACCTGGACCGGGCCACCCACGCCCTGACCGACGACTACAGTCCCACCGGCCTGCCCCGCGACGCCGAAGCCATCCTGCTCATCGAGGTGGACGGCCACCCGGCCCAGGTGGAGGACGACGCGGCCGCCGTGGAAGAAGAATTGCGGCGGGCGGGCGGCGATATCCGCGTGGCGCGCGACGCGGCGGAAAAGGATCGGATATGGACGGCCCGGCGCAACGCTCTGCCCGCCCTGGCCCGGGCCCGGCCCACGACCCTGCTGGAAGACGCCACCGTACCCCGCTCCAAGGTGCCCGACATGGTGGAGGCCATCGCCAAAGTGGCCGCAACCCACCAGGTACGCATCGCCACCTTCGGCCACGCGGGCGACGGCAACCTGCACCCCACCTTTCTGTACGACCGCCGGGATCAGGCCGAAAGCGCCCGGGTGGCCGCCGCCGTGGACGATATTTTCCGCGCGGCCCTCGATCTGGGCGGGACCTTGTCCGGCGAACACGGCATCGGCACGGCCAAGGCGGCCTGGCTGGAAAACGAAACCGGCCGGGGCCATCTGCTGTATTCGCGCCGCCTGCGCAAAGGGGTGGACCCCAAGGGCCTGCTCAACCCCGATAAACTTGTGGGCGTCCGGGGGTAAAATCATGGAAGTCACGTCATGAACAAGGCCCGTCACGAATCGGACCTGGCCCGGCTGGCCACGTCCCTGCGCCAGCTGGACGACTCCCTCGCCGGCTGCATGAAATGCGGCCTGTGCCAGGCGGTATGTCCGGTGTTCGGCGTCACCAAACTGGAAAGCGACGTGGCTCGGGGCAAGCTGGCCCTGCTGGACGGCCTGGCCCAAAGTCTGCTGGAAGGGGACGAGGCCGTGCGCCGGGTGGACGATCGCCTGAACCGTTGCCTGCTGTGCGGTTCGTGCGAGGCCCAGTGCCCGTCCGGCGTGCCCCTGACCGATATCTTTATGCAGGCCCGCGTCCTGCTGACCGAGTACCGGGGCCTGTCGCCGGTCAAAAAGGCCGTGTTCCGGGGCCTGCTGGCCCGGCCCGGCCTGTTCGACGCCCTGGCCCGCCTGGGCCGTCACGGCCAGAAACTGGTATTCCGCCCGGCCGGGGCGGCCGGTCAGACGGTGAGCGCCCCCCTGCTCGCGCCCCTGCTGGGGACGAAACGCCACATCGCTCCTTTGGCCGCCCCTCTGCACCTTGCGGGCGGCGCGGACCTTCCGGCCCGTGACGGAATGCCCACTGTGGCCTTTTTTCCGGGCTGCCTGGGCGACAAGATGTTTCCGGACATGTCCAAAGCCTGTCTTAAAGCCCTGACCTGGCACGGCGTGGGCGTATGGCTGCCGCCGGGCCTGGCTTGCTGCGGCATTCCGGCCCTGGCCTCGGGCGACGCCCGCGGCTTCGCCCGCATGGCGGCCCGCAATCTGGAAATTTTGGCGACCCGGGCCTTCGACGCCCTGGTCACGCCCTGCGCCACCTGCACCACGACCATCGCCCGGCTGTGGCCCCGTCGCCTGGGCGGGGCAAAGCTGTCGCCGGCCGCCGCCCGCCTGCTCGCCGAACTGCCCGTCCGCGCCCAGGACATCCACGCCTTCCTGGTCCGGACCTGCGGCGCGCCCGCCCATCTCTCGGCCGCATCCCCGACGGATGCTCCCCGGCTTGTCGCTTATCACGATTCCTGCCACCTGAAAAAAGGACTGGGCGTCACGACCGAGCCCCGCGCCCTCATCGCGGCCAACCCCGCATATCGACTGGTGGAGATGGAGCGCGCCGACGCCTGTTGCGGCCACGGCGGCAGCTTCAACCTGTTCCGTTACGATCTGTCCTCCCGTATCGGCCGGGCCAAACGCGACGCCGTCGTCGCCAGCGGGGCGGACACCGTGGCCGCGGGCTGTCCGGCCTGCATGCTGCAACTCATGGACATGCTGGCCAAAAACGGCGACACCATACGTGTGCGGCACAGTTTGGAAATCTACGCCGAAGCCTTGCCCGACGCGTCGGACGGGCAAAGCGGTTCGGGCGATTCCGGCCCCGGCCGGGGCTGAAAGGCTCCTCAACCCATACCCGGCGCACCGGCAAGCGAGGCACTATGGCCCATACTCTGTATATCACCGCCACCGAGGCCCGCTCGGGCAAATCGGCCATCGCTCTCGGGCTCATGCAGCTTGTACTGGGTCGGGTACGCCGCCCTGCCGTATTCCGGCCCATCATCACCAGCCCCGATCCGACCCGGCCGGACCACGACATCGAACTTCTGCGCTCTTGCTTTCACCTGGACACGCCCTACGCCGACACCTTCGCCTGCACGCTGGAAGAGGCCCGGGAATTGATCAACGAAGGGCAGTCCGCCGTGCTCATGGACAAAATTCTGCGCGCTTACAAATCTCTGGAGGCGCGCTACGACTTCATCCTGTGCGAAGGCACGGACTTCATGGGAAAGGACGCGGCCTTCGAGTACGACCTCAACGCCGACATCGCCGCCAACCTGGGCGCGCCCGTGCTGCTGGTGACCAGCGGCGTGGACCGCAACGCCCGCGAAGCGCAGTCCGCCATCCAGTCCGGCCTGGACCTCATGGCCGACAAAGGCGTGCAGGTGGTGGCGGTCATGGTCAATATGGCCACCATGAACGAGGCCGACGCGCACGCCCTGCAAGCCCGTTTCGCCCCGACGCCGCCCAGGGAAAACACCCCTGACCCCGACGAGGACGCCCCGCCCCTGGTCTTCGTCCTGCCCGCCCTGGCCGCCCTGGGCAAGCCCAGTATCCGCGACGTGGCCCGCTGGCTGAAGGCCGCCGTGATCCACGGCAACGACCACCTGGGCGCTCTGGTGGACAACGAAGTGGTGGCGGCCATGCAGGTGGGCAACTTTCTCGACTACCTGCAGGACGGCAGCCTGGTCATCACCCCCGGCGACCGGGCCGATATCCTGCTGGCCAGTCTGGCGGCCCGCCTGTCCAGCGCGTATCCGGACATCGCGGGCGTTCTGCTCACGGGCGGCATTCCCCTGCCCCCGTCGGTGCACCGCCTGATCCAGGGCTGGCCCGCCCTGCCCCTGCCCGTGCTGGCCGTGCGCGAGGCCACTCTGCCCACAGTGCAGGCCCTGGGCGAACTGCACGGTCGCATCGAACCCGACGACGAACGCAAAATTCACACCGCCCTGGGGCACTTCGAACGCCACGTGGACATCGAAGCCTTGGGGCGTCGCATCGTGGCCCCGTCCACCCGGACAACTCCCCTCATGTTCCAATTTCAGATCATGGAGCAGGCCCGCCGACGGCGGATGCGCATTGTGCTGCCCGAAGGCGGCGAAGATCGCATCCTGCGCGCCGCCGACATCCTGCTTCAGCGCGGCGTGGCCGACATCATCCTGCTCGGCGACGCGGACCGCATCGGCCTGCGCGTGCGCGATCTGGGACTGGACCTGGAAAAGGCCCGCATTCTCCAACCCGAGCTTTCTCCGGACTTCGAAGATTACGCCGTCACCTATCACGAGTTGCGCAAACACAAGGGCGTCAGCCTGGACGAAGCGCGCGAGCGTATGACCGACGCCACTTATTTCGGCACCATGATGGTGTACAAGGGACAGGCCGACGGTTTGGTGTCCGGTTCGATCAACACCACGGCCCACACCGTGCGGCCCGCCTTGGAATTCATCAAAACCAAACCCGGCTACTCCATCGTGTCCAGCGTGTTTTTCATGTGCCTCAAGGACCGGGTGCTGACCTTCGGCGACTGTGCCATCAACCCCGATCCCACAGCGGCCGAACTGGCCGACATCGCCGTCAACTCGGCCGAAACCAGCCGCATTTTCGGGCTGGAACCCCGCGTCGCCATGCTTTCTTACTCCACCGGGGCATCGGGCCACGGCGCGGACGTCGACAAGGTGGCCGAAGCCACACGTCTGGCCCGGGCCCACGCGCCCGATTTGCTCCTGACCGGCCCCATTCAGTACGACGCGGCCATCGACCCCGAAACCGCCCGGACCAAAATGCCCGGCGATCCTGTGGCGGGCCGGGCCACAGTGTTCATCTTCCCCGATCTCAACACCGGCAACAACACGTACAAGGCGGTCCAGCGCGCCGCCGGGGCCGTGGCCATAGGACCGGTGCTCCAGGGGTTGCGCAAGCCGGTCAACGACCTGTCGCGCGGGGCCACCGTGCCCGATATCGTCAACACCGTCGCCATCACCGCCGTGCAGGCCCAAGCCGCCGACGACAACCAGGAATCCGCATGACCGAAGACACCCGCCACGGACGCAAGGTCCTTGTCATCAACGGAGGCAGTTCCTCCTTCAAATACCAAATACTGGACATGAGCGACGAACGCCGCCTGTGTTACGGCGTGGTGGAACGCATCGGCAGCCCCGACGGCGTGCTCACCCATAAGCGCCTGCCCGGCACGGACCGCGAGGAAACTTTCGTCTACCACGGCGACTACTACAACCACACAGCCGGGATGCGGGCCGTGGCCGCCGTGCTGCTCGACCCGGAACGGGGCGGGGTCATCTCCTCGGCCGACGATCTGGCCGCCGTGGGCCATCGCGTGCTCATGGCCGGTCCCGAATACGCCGAAGCCCTGGTGGACGACGTGGTCAAGGAAGTGATCCGCGACTACAGTCCCTTGGGCCCCCTGCACAACCCGGCCAACCTGGCGGGCATTGAAGTCATGGAGGAAATTTTTCCCGGTTTGCCCAACGTGGCCGTATTCGACACCGGCTTTCACACCACCATGCCGGATTACGCCTACACCTACGCCATTCCCCGCCGCATGGCCGCCAAGTACCGCATCCGCCGCTACGGCTTCCACGGCACCTCGCACCGCTACGTGTCGCGCGAGGCCGCGAAACTTGTCGGTCGCCCCGTCGAACAACTCAACCTGATCAGTTGCCATCTGGGCAACGGATGCTCGGTGTGCGCCATCCGCCAGGGCCGCAGCGTGGACACCAGCATGGGCCTTACCCCTCTGGAGGGGCTGATCATGGGCACCCGCTCGGGCAGCATCGATCCGGCCATTCTCACCTATCTCATGTTGTTCGACCACTATTCGGGCGCGGATTTGAACACTCTGCTCAACGAACAATCCGGACTTCGGGGGTTGTGCGGGCGCAGCGACATGCGCGATCTGCTGGCCGCCCGCGACGCGGGCGACGAGAACGCCGCCCTGGCCCTGACCATGTTCGTCTACTCCCTGCGCAAATACATAGGCTCATATTTTCCCGTGCTCGGCCGGGTGGACGGGCTGATCTTCACCGGCGGCATCGGCGAAAACGCGCCCGAAGTGCGGGCTCGCACCTGCGCGGACATGGAAGTGTTGGGCATCCGGCTGGATGAGGCTCTGAACGTCGAACGCTCCCATCAAGCCCGCGTGATCAGCCCCGTCGACGCCCCGATTACGGTTTTCGTCATCCCCACCGACGAGGAGTTGGAAATCGCCCGCGCCACGTTGCGCGTGCTGGACGAATCGCCGTTCCTTTCCCCGGAGGAAAACCATGTCTGATCGCCAACTGTGGGAGGAACGCGCCCGCGCGGCCGGGTCTGTGGTGGTCCGGGTCGCCGACTGGGACGCCGTGGCGGCCTATGCGGTCGCTCTGGTTCGGCCGGACCGCGAAGACCTGATCAGCGGCGAAGCGGCCCCCCATCCCGTGCTGGCCGCGCCAGGCCTGCCCGCCCCGTGCCTGGACGCCTTGCGCGCCCGTCTGGCTCCCGACGCCGAACTTCTCGAACGCGGTCTGGCCGCCCAGGCGGGCGGCATCGACGTGGGCCTGGCCCGCGCCCTGGCCGCCGTGGCCGACACCGGCTCCTGTCTGGTGGAGGACACGGACGAGAACGTCCGTCTGGCCACCATGCTGCCCGACATCAGTCTGCTTCTGCTGCCCGAGGGGGCCGTGCTTCCCGATCTGAGCGCCGCCGGAACCGTGGTCCGCGACGCCCTGTCCGGAGACGCGCCCCGCCGCCTGACCTTTATCACCGGCCCCAGCCGCACCGCCGACATCGAACGCGTGCTCACCCTCGGCGTCCACGGCCCCCTGGAACTCCATATTCTCCTCCTGCCTCCCGCCCTGCTGGCCGAGGCCCACTCATACCAAGGTGAATGAATCGGGGCTCCGCCCCGCTCCCCGCCGGGGGCATGATGCCCCCCGGCCCCCCGCATCAGGGCCGCCCGCGCTTTGGCCCTGCGGGGAGGGCGACGACTGGAACAACCTCCCGCCAAAGCGCGGGCGGCCCACATGGGGGTGCAGGGGAATCATTCCCCTGCCGGAGGGGTACGGGGAGGCAGCGCCTCCCCGAAAGGATCATTCCATGACCAAAACGACGATGAACGAGTACAAGCGGGAAGTGTCGCGGGCGCTGGATGACGATTTTCAGCGCCGGATGCTGGAAAGCTTTGCGGCCTCGTACCGGGTCGGCCGAGCCGCGGTGTTCGAGGGCAAGGACGTGCGGGCGGCCATAGCGGATGTGGCGGCGCGCAAGGACGACGCTCTGCGCCGCCGGGGCGAACTGTTCGCCCGCTTCCGCGAACGGGCGGAAGAACTGGGCGTGACGGTGCATCGGGCCACGGACGCGCCGGACGCCTGCGCCATCGTCGCCCGCATCGCCAAGGACGAGGGCTGCCGCAAAATCATCAAATCCAAGTCCATGACCGCCGAAGAAATCCGCCTCAACCCCGCTCTGGAGCGCGAGGGCTTCGAGGTGGTGGAAAGCGACCTGGGGGAATGGATACTCCAGTTGCGGAACGAAGGCCCCTCGCACATGGTCATGCCCGCCATCCACCTGTCGCGCGGGCAAGTGGCCCGAACCTTCGCGGCGGGAGCGCCGCGACAGCCCGCGCCCGACCCGGACGACATCACGGCCCTGGTTCGCCTGGCCCGCCGCGAACTGCGGCGTCACTTCGCCGAGGCCGATATGGGCATTTCCGGAGCCAATTTCGTCCTGGCCGAAAACGGGGCCGTCGGCCTGGTCACCAATGAAGGCAACGCCCGCCTGGTCACGACGCTGCCCCGGGTGCACGTGGTCCTGTGCGGCCTCGACAAGCTTGTGGACACGGCGGACGACGCCCTGACCCTGCTCAACGTGTTGCCCCGCAACGCCACAGGCCAGCACCTGACCTCTTATATAAGCTGGATACGCGGGGCCGCCCCCGGCGAACGGGAGGACGGCAAGCCCCGCGCCATGCATGTGGTGTTTGTGGACAACGGCCGTTCGGATCTGGCCCGCGACCCCGTCTTTTCCCAGGTGTTGCGCTGCGTGCGCTGCGGGGCCTGCGCCAACGTCTGCCCCATCTACCGCATGGTGGGCGGCCACAGCCTGGGCCAAATTTACATCGGCGCCATCGGCCTGGTGCTGACCTGGTTTTTCCACGACCGAGAGCGAGCCAAAGCCCTGCTCCAAAATTGCGTGGGCTGCGGAGCCTGCCGGGATGTGTGCGGCGCGGGCATCGATCTGCCCCGGCTCATCGAAGCTCTGCGCAACCGGGTCGCCCGGGAGGACGCGCCCCTGTCCACGGCGCTGCTGGCCAGGATGCTCTCCAGCCGCCGGGTGTTCCACGGCCTGTTGCGGGCGGCGGCCAAAGCGCAGGGGCCGTTCACCGAACATACGCCCTTTGTGCGTCATCTGCCGGAAATCCTGGCCCGCCCCCACGGATACCGAGCCTTGCCCGCCCTGGCCGACGTTCCCTTCCGCGACCGCTGGCCCGACCGCAAGCCCGTGGTCACCCGGACGCGCTTCAGAGTGGCCCTGTTCGCGGGCTGTCTTCAAGACTTTGTGTATCCCGAGCAACTGGACGCCGCGCTCGCGGTGTTCGCCCGCTATGGCGCGGACGTGGATTTTCCCCTGGACCAAACCTGCTGCGGCCTGCCTCTGATCATGCTGGGCCGCCCCACGGCGGCCGCCGACCTGGCCCGTCGGAACGTCCGCGCCTTTGCCCGTCTCGATCAATATGACGCCATCGTGACCCTGTGCGCGTCGTGCGCCTCGCACCTGAAAAACGGCTATGCCAATCTGCTGGATCGCGAGGCGGAGGCGTTCAGCGCCAAAGTGACGGACTTCAGTTCCTTTACACATGACATTCTGGGGGTGGACGAACGCGCCGGGCTGATCCCCGCCGCGGCTAAAACCGTCTACCACGCGCCCTGCCATTTGTGCCGGGGCCTGGGTGTGCATGAAGCGCCGCGCGCCCTGCTGCGGGCCGTCGGCAGCTACGTGCCTACCCCGGACGAGGAAAGCTGCTGCGGCTTCGGCGGCACCTACACCGTTAAATTTCCGGAATTGTCGGCCGAACTCATGAACCGCAAGCTCGACGCGGCCCGAGCCGAAAACGCGGACACCTTGGTGACGGACTGTCCGGGCTGCATTCTGCACCTGCGGGGCGGGGCGGAACGGCGTGGCCTTCCCTTCCGGGTGCTGCACATGGCCGAGGCTCTGGCGGAAAGTTTGCCCAAACTTTAACGGCAAAAATCTCATTGCCGGAAAATGCCGTATGTTCAGCGCGGCGGGCGGCGCATTGCGCAAAGCTCGCCGCGTTTGCCGTTCAGTTCAACGGCCTTGCCTACCTTGCGAAAAAGCGGAATACCTGCTTGTACCGGATAAAGAGCGGGTACATAATGACAAAAAAAGACTGTGAAGAAATCCGCATGACTTGCCGCCGGAACAATTTTTCCTATAGACTGTTTCCAGCATTCCCTCCTTCCGGCGACAAGCGCCGAACGGGATCGTTTTTTCATCCTTAAAGATCCAGGAGGCCTCATGTCAGTTTCCCTTATCGTCATGGGCGCGGCCGGCCGCATGGGTTCCATCCTGGCCCGGCTCATCAGCGAGGCTCCGGACCTGACTCTGGCCGCCGTGCTGGAGCGCCCCGGCCATGAGGACAAGCTGAACGCGTGGGAAGCCGGGGGAACGCGCGTGGAAACGGACCCCGCCGTCGCCATGACCGCTCTGCCCGGAGCGGTGGTGGTGGATTTCACCGCGCCCGAAGCCACTATGAGCACGGCCCGTCTGGCGGCCGCCCACGGCAACCCCATGGTCATCGGCACCACCGGCCTGACGGACGGGAACAAGGCCGAACTGAGCGAGCTGGCCAAACGCGTTCCCCTGTTTCTGTCCCCCAACATGAGCGTAGGCGTCAACGTCCTGTTGGAAGTGTTGCCCGAACTGACGCGCCTGTTGGGCGAAGCGTATGACGTGGAACTGACCGAAATCCACCACAAGCACAAAAAGGACGCCCCCAGCGGCACGGCCGTGCGCCTGGCCGAAGCTCTGGCCGAGGCCAGGGGCTGGAAGCTGGACGAAACGGCCCGCTACGGCCGCGAGGGCATGGTAGGCGAACGCCCTCACGCCGAAATCGGCGTACATGCGGTGCGCGGCGGCGACGTGGTGGGCGTGCACACGGTGTACTACATGGGGCCGGGCGAGCGCATCGAAATCACCCACCACGCCCACTCCCGCGAAAACTTCGCCAACGGAGCGTTGCGCGCCGCCCGCTGGCTGGCCGGACAACACCCCGGCAGGCTGTATTCCATGCAGGATGTTCTGCACGCCTAGAACGGCTCAACCTTGCAATTGCACTCGGGCAGGACACGATGTTCCGTCGTTCAAGTCTCACGCTTCCGCCGTCGCCTTACGCCGCAAGAACGGATCGGCCGCGCTTTGCCGTAATCGGCCGAGGGCTCGTCACCCCTGCCGACAACCTAATAAAAATGCCCTTACCCCGGCGAAGCGGCGAAGTCTCGCTATGCTCGACTTCACGGAATATTTCAAAGTAAAAAAACTCCAATTCCGCCCGTCGCTCCTTCTTTTTTCAGGAAAGACCTTATGCGCACCGTTCTTTTGCAACACAATCCCACTCCGGGCGATTTCATGGGCAATGCGCGCCGTCTGGCCGATCTGGCTCGCCGTTCCACGCGCGATCTCCCGGACCGCCAGGGCGGCAACGCGCTGTGCATTTCATCTGCCTATGCCTTGGCGGGCAACCCCTGGCAAAGCCTGACCAGAGTAAACGGTTTTTACGAGCGCTGTCGCGACGCGGCCGCAGCCTTGGCGGCCATGCTGACCGACGGCCCCGATCTTCTGCTCAGCTTCACAGGGGCCGAAGCTCCCCTGTACGCTCTCATCACCCAGGGTTCGTTGAAGTCCGTGGCCTGCGGCCAGGATGCCGTGCTGCGCCTGCCCGGTTTGTCTCTGTACGTACCCGAATACGCGGCCGAATGCATACTGCGCACCCCCGCAGGAGGTCGGAACCGCTTGGACGTGGACGCCGTGCTGTTCATGGAGGCTCGGCCTTTCCGCCCGGGCGAGCAGGCCCTGCATGAAAAGCGCTTTGCCGAACTGGCCGAGGCCCGTCGGCTGCCCGTGCTGTCCGTCAACCAGTGCGGCGCCACGGACGGCGACGTCTATGCGGGACAAAGTTGCGCCTTCGGACCGGACGGCGGGCTCATCGCCCGCGCCCCGGCCTTCGAGGAAGCCGCGCTGCCTCTGGATTTGCCCCCTCGGGCCCACACCTCGATCCCCCATGCGGGCGACATATCCCCCGATCCCGAACGGTACGAAGCTCTGTTCCGGGCCGCCGTGTCGGGCGTGCGCGACTACGCGCGCAAATGCGGATTTCAGGGGGCGGTACTGGGCTTGTCCGGAGGCATGGACTCGGCCCTGGTGGCCTGCATCGCCGCCGAGGCTCTGGGGCCGGCCAACGTGTTGGCCGTTCTCATGCCCTCGCCCTGGAGCAGCGACCACAGCCTGGAAGACGCCGACCAACTGGCGGGCCGCCTCGGGCTGCGAACCGTGACCGCGCCCATCGCTCCGATGATGAAAGCCTACGACGAGACGCTTTGCCCCCTGTTCGCGAACGAAGCGCCCAACCCCGACGATCTGTGGGCCGAGAATATCCAACCGCGTATCCGGGGGGCTGTGCTCATGGCCTTCGCCAACCGGCTGAACCGCATTGTGCTGGCCACCGGCAACAAGTCCGAGCTTGCCGTGGGCTATTGCACCCTGTACGGCGACACCGCGGGCGCGGTGGCGCCCATCGGCGACATCTATAAAACCGAAGTATATGAAGTGGCCCGCTGGTACAACGCCATGCGCGGTTCGGACATCATTCCGGAACGGGTCTTCAGCAAAGCGCCGTCCGCCGAGCTCAAACCCGGCCAAACGGATCAGGACAGCCTGCCCCCCTATGAAGCGCTCGATGCCATTCTGCGTCGACTTCTGGAAGGCGGAGCCAATCCCGAAACCCTGAGCGTGCCCGGCGTATCGCCCGATGTGGTGCGCAGCGTGATCCGCCGCGTGGCCAACGCGGAGTTCAAACGCCACCAGTGCCCGCCTGTTTTCAGGCTCAGTTCCTGCGCCCTGGGCGCGGACTGGCGCATGCCGGTCGCAGCCCGGGCGCTGACCGGATTTTAAGGACGGCCGCGCGCCGCGCCGTTTCGGACGGCGGACGTCCGCCCCGGGTGTCCCGCCGCGTTCCGGCGGGATGGGGATAAAAAAATTTCAAGAAGGAGAGCCCTCCGGTCGGAAGGCAGCCGTTTCGTCAGAGGCGGCGATCAAGCCGACGCAAGAGCGCTCTTTGCCTCCCGGCCCTGCCGGGGGCCCCGGCATCCACACTTTTCCAAGGGAGAAGAGGCTTGAACAAGCGATTGTATCCCATCACCATTCTGGCGCTGTTGCTGGCCGTCGTGGCGGCCGCGGGCTACCTCGTCCCCGCCGGGGAGGAAGATCAGCCCGTACGCGTGCTGCTGCCCAACAAGGGCGGCAAGGTGGTGTTCGAGCACCTGGCGCACGCCGAAACATACGGCATCGAGTGCGACGCCTGCCACCACACGGGCGACTACGAGATTCCCTGCGGCGAGTGTCACAACGCCGAGGCGGCGGAGGAACAAGGCATCCCTGCCCGGATGGAAGCCTTCCACCTGAATTGTATGGGCTGCCACGAAGAAATGGGGGTCGGCCCCTACGGAAAGGATCAATGCAACCAATGTCATTTGAAGTGAGGCGGCCATGACGTCCCGTTTCCACATCATGCACGATCCGCGCTTCCGCCTGGTGCACCAGGTGACGCAGCGGTTCAGCGACGGCCCCGACGGCGGCCAGATACGCCTGGCGCGGACCGGTTTCACCCTGGACCCCGCCATCAAGAAAAAGGCGGAAGTCTATCCGGCCATGCTTATCGCCACCCATCCCGCTCCGGATACGGGCAACCTGTATTCGCCCGTGCGCGGCGTCGTGTCGGACGTCAGCGAGCGTTACGTGGACATTGACGTCAAGCCGGCGCAACCGGACGATCCCGTCATGCCCGTGGTGGATCTTTCCTCTCTGGAGGGCGACGCTCTGCTTGAGGGGCTCAAGAACATGGGGGTGGACACCCGGAGCCTCAGCCAGAGCGTGGATACCTTGATCATCAACGCTCTCAACCCCGAGCCCGGTATCATGTGGGCCGAGCCCATGCTCGCCACCCACGTGCGCAACCTCAAACTCGGCCTGGAACTGCACCAGCGCATTTCCAAAGCCCACAAGGTGATCATCGCCCTGCCCAAGGGGATGAACGCGGCTTACGAAGGCCTGGAAGTGGCCCATATCGAGCCCGAATATCCCAACAGTCTCGATCCTCTGGTCATCAAGGCCATTACGGGCAAAGAAAATCCGCCCGGAGTGGGCATCGTGGGTCTGCACGCCCTGTGGGGGCTGGGCCGTGTGATGGTCACCGGCCAACCCCTGACCGAAACCGTGGTCACCGTCGCCAGTTGCTGCCATACCGGCAACTACATCATCAAGGACGGCACCCGGGTGTGCGATCTGTTCGAGCACGCCAACGTGACCGTGGAAAAAGGCGACACCGTGGTGGTGGGCGGCCCCCTGCGCGGGCAGAGCATTTCGTTGCTGGCGCGCGGCCTCGACAAGCACACCACCGGCGTGTTTGTGGTGGAGGCGGACAGCATTCCCCCCCTCGACGGCGACAGCCAGTGCGTCAACTGCGGCGCCTGCGCCCTGGTATGCCCGGCCCGGCTGGCCCCGGACATGCTGAGTCGTTATGCCGAATTCGCCAAATACGACCGCTGCCGCGCGGGCCATATCGAAGCCTGTATGGAATGCGGCCTGTGCGGCTATGTGTGCATCGCCCGGCGGCCCGTGCTCCAGTATATACGCCTGGCCAAACACAAGTTGGCCCTGGAAGACAACCGGCTCGCGTAATTCCGAAGCGGGGCGCCGCCCCGCGCCCCGCCGGAGGGGCATGGAGAGGCGAAGCCTCCCCAAAAGGAGAGATTTCTTATGGAAAACACGCTTCTTGCGGTCAGCGCTCCGCCGTTCTGGCATTGCGGCCGCACCATCGACAAAGCCATGCGCTGGATGCTGGCGGCCCTGATGCCCGCCGCGATTATGGCGGTGGTCAACTGGGGTATTCCGGCCCTGCGGGTCATGGCTCTGTCCACGGCCACGGCGGTGGCGGCCGAGGCCCTGGCCTGCAGGCTCATTCACCGGCCGGTGCGCGTCGACAACCTGCACGGCGCGATCATCGGCCTGTTGTTCGCCTTTCTGCTGCCCGCCTCGGCGCCGTGGTGGCTGGTCATGTTCGGATCGGCCGTCAGCGTGCTCATCGGCAAGATGGCCTTCGGCGGCCTGGGGGCCAGCCCCCTGTGCGCGCCCCTGGTGGGATGGGCCGCGCTGTTTATTTCCTGGCCGCTGCTTATGGACCCCAATACGTCCGAACTGACCACCAGCTTTATCGATCCTCTGGTACGACTCCGTTATTTCGGCGCGGCCTCCGCCGAGGCCCTTCCCTGGGCCGACCTGTTGCTCGGCCGCCAGATCGGCGCGTTGGGAGCCTCTCAGGTGGGGGCGCTGATTCTGGGCGGCGTGCTGTTGTGCTTCCGGGGCGTGATCCGCTGGGAAATCTCCGTCAGCTTTCTGGCGGGGGCGGCGGGGACGGCGGCCTATTTCCACATTATGAACCCCGAACTGTACGCCGGGCCTGTATTCCAATTGCTCACCGGGTCCACGGCGTTCGCCGCCTTTTTCCTGGCGACGGCCCCGGCCAGCTCGCCCAACCGGCAGATTCCCATGATCGTGTACGGCCTTGTCGGCGGGGCGTTGGTCATCCTCATCCGTAACTTCGGAATGTATACCGACGGCGCGCCCTTTGCCGTGCTGCTCATCAATCTGCTCATGCCTCAGCTGGAACTCATCCGGCCCAAACCCTTCGGAGTGCGGTAGCCATGAAGTCCATCATCCGCATGATAGCGGTTTTGTCCCTGCTCTGCGCCCTCTCCGGCTTCGTGCTGTCGTACCTCAAAATCACGACCGCCCCCCGCATCGAGGAGCAGGTGCTCAATTACGTGCAGGGCCCGGCTCTGACCCTCGTTTTTCCCGACGCGGAAAATTCGCCCCTGGTCGAACGCCATACCTTTACCCTGGACGGACGCGACATCATCGTGTTCCCGGCCAAGAAAGACGGCAAACTGTACGGCGTGGCGCTGGAAAACAGCGCGACGGGCTTCGGCGGCGACCTGGGCGTCATGGTGGGCTTCGACACCACCCGCGACGCGCTGCTCGGCATCGGCATCACCACCATGAAGGAAACGCCGGGCATCGGCACCAACGTGGCGGAACCCGCCTTTACCAATCAGTTCCGGGGACTCGACCTGCCTGTGGGGCTGTCGTCTCAGGGCGGCAACGTGGACGCCGTGTCCGGCGCCACCGTGTCGTCCACGGGCGCGGTCAACGCCATTCGCAAGGCCACCGACGATTATCAGGCCCTCAAGGAACAAATCCTGGCCCAGTGGTCCTGACCCGGGGCGCGGCGAACGGCCTGAGCCTGAAAGACGCAGAGCCGCGCGCCCCGTCCGAACCGACGCTGTAAAACGTCCAATGTTCTCGTGAGGAGGCTGGCATGGCCGGCAGATTAGTCAAAGAATTCACCAAGGGCTTGTGGAAGGACCTCCCCCCCTTCCGGCTGGTGCTGGGCCTGTGCGCGGTGCTCGCGGTCACCAAGTCGGCGAGCAACGGTCTGGGCATGGGACTGGCCGTCATCTTCGTGCTCACCCTGTCCAACATGTTCATCTCCATGGTGCGCAACATCATCCCCTCCAAGGTGCGCATCGCCTGTTTCATCGTCATTTCCGCCGTGCTGGTGGTGGCCGTGGAACTGCTTATGCAGGCCTACGCCTACCCGCTCTATCTTTCCCTCGGCATCTTCGTCCCCCTCATCGTGGTGAACTGCATCATCCTGGGCCGGGCCGAAGCTTTTGCGGGCAAAAACCCCGTGCTGCCCTCCATCGCGGACGGCCTGGGCATCGGCGTGGGCTACACCCTTTCGCTGGTGCTTCTGGGCAGCCTGCGCGAGATTTTCGGAGCGGGCACCTGGTTCGGCATGAGCGTCATGCCCGCCGGTTACGAACCCTTCGCATTCATGATCGAAGCCCCCGGCGCTTTCGTATGCCTGGGCCTCATTCTCGGAGCCATGAACTACCTCAATTACCGGCTGGCCCGGCGCAAGGGCCTCGAAGCGCCCGAAAATCCCATGGGCGGCTGCGGTTCGTGCGGAGCCTGCGCCCATGCCGGACAGACCGCCGCGGCGTCCGGCGCCGCTCAGCAATAAACCCAGCGCCTGCCCCGGAGGGAACGGTTTATGGATATTTTTCAGCTTTTCATCTCGGCCATCTTCGTCAACAATATCGTGTTGGCCCAGTATCTCGGCAACTGCCCCTATCTGGGCTGCTCCAAGGAGCGCGGAGTAGCCTTCGGCATGGGAGTGGCGGTCATTTTCGTCACCATCATGGCCACTCTGTTCACCTGGTTGGCGCAGACCTACGTGCTGGCCCCCTTCGGCATCGCCTACCTGCAAACCCTGGCCTTCATCCTGATCATCGCCGCCCTGGTGCAGTTTGTGGAAATGTTCCTCAAAAAGGTCATTCCGCCCCTGTACAAGTCGCTGGGCATCTTTCTGCCGCTGATCACCACCAACTGCGCCGTGCTCGGCGTGGCTCTGCTGGTGCAGCGCAATAAGTACGATCTGGGAACTTCGCTTCTGTATTCGGTGGCGGCCACGCTGGGCTTTTTGCTGGCCCTGCTGCTTATGTCCGGCATACGCGAACGCCTCGATATCTGCCGGGTGCCGAGCGCGCTCAAGGGCACGCCCATCGCCCTGATTATGGCGGGCCTGATGTCGCTGGCCTTTATGGCCTTCCGCGGCATGGCGGCCTAGGCCCGGGGAACGGCCCCGCTTTTTACACGAGCGCCCGCCCCGGCGGACGCCGCGACGCCCCGCTCCGGCTCCGGACCGGAAGGCGTCCGAACCAAAGGATTTCGGCATGGTAACCACATCCATACTGGCGCTTTTCATCTTGGGCTTTGTGGCCGCGGCCCTGCTGGGCGTCGCGTCCAAATTGCTGGCCGTGGAGGAAGACCCCCGCGTGGAGGCCGTGGTGGGCGTGCTGCCCGGCGCCAACTGCGGCGGCTGCGGCTATGCGGGCTGTGAAAACTACGCCCAGGCCGTGGTCAACGACCCCAACGTGCCCGCCAACCTGTGCGTGGCGGGCGGCGAAGAAACGGGCATCAACGTCGGCAACCTGACGGGCAAGACCGTGGCCGCCATGGAACCGCAAATTTCCTTCCGCCGCTGCGAAAAGGTGGAGGGCAAGGTGGCGGTGCGCTTTCAGTACCAGGGCATGCCCTCATGCGCGGCGGCGGCCCTGCTGGCCGCAGGTCAGGGCACGGATCAATGCCGCTATTCGTGCCTGGGCCACGGCGATTGCATCAAAGTATGCCCCTTCGACGCTTTGTATCTGCGCGACGGGCTCATTCGGGTCAACCCCGCCCGCTGCACCGGCTGCGGCCAGTGCACCAAGGCCTGCCCCCGCAATATTCTGGAAATTGTCCCCCGCCGAGCCCGGGTCATGGTATGCTGTTCCACCAAAGACAAGGGCAAGGTGGTCACGGAAATCTGCGAGGCCGGCTGCATCCAGTGCCTGCGCTGCAAGCGCCAGTGCCCGGCCGGGGCCATCAGCATCGTGGACGGCCGGGTGCATGTGGACCAAAGGCTGTGCCTGAGCTACGGCGAGGAATGCGGCCAGGCCTGCGTGGCCTCCTGCCCGCGCCATATTCTGCGCAGCCTGTGCCCCGCGACTCCTCTGAATCAGGCAGAGGCCCGGGCCGAGCAAGATGCGGCCGTGGCCGCCAACCCCGACCTGCGGGAAACGCCCCAGGCCGCGTCGCTCAGCGCCGAGGTCGCCGCCGCGCGATCCTCCGAACGAGACGAGCCCAAACAATAAGCTCGCGCCGTCGCGCGGGATTTCGATGGAGGCTTTTTCATGACCCATTCCGTTATCAGCCGCCGCGCCTTTATCAAGGGCTTTGCCGCGGCGGGCGTGGCCGGAGCGGCCGGTCTGTCTCCCCTGTCGGCCCTGGCGGCCTCCGCCAAGTTTGGGGAAAACGCGTCGACCTTGACCGAAACCCGGGTGCTCATGGGCACTTTTGTGGGCATTACCCTGGCCGGGGCTCCCCGGGCCCGCATGGAAGACGCGTTGGGCCGCGCCTTTGAACATATGGGCGGGCTCATCACGATATTCGATCGCTTCAACCCGGCCTCGGCCCTCAGCGTGCTCAACGCCGAAGGCCGCCTGAAGGGCGCGCCGACGGAGCTGACGGCGTTGCTCGATCGTTCCGCCCGGGTGGGCGACCTGACCGGGGGGGCGTTCAACATTACGGTACAGCCTCTGGTGGATCTGTTCCGCCGCTACAGCAACCCGGCGGGTTCCATGAGCATTCCCGCCGCCGAACTGGCCGAGGCCCGGGCTCTGGTCCTGGCCGACGGCTGGCGGACGGACGGCGACGCCATACGCCTGGCCCGACCGGGCATGGGGCTCACTCTGGACGGCATCGCCAAAGGCCACATCGCGGACGAGGCGTCGCGCTTTCTTATCGCCGAGGGCTTGTCCAACCACCTTATCAACGCGGGCGGCGACATTGTGGCCGCAGGGGAAAAAGCCCCGGGTCGCCCCTGGATGGTGGCCGTGGAAAATCCCGCCGCGCGCAGCGGCTTCGTGCGGCGCATGCCCCTGCGCGACCGGGCGGTGGCCACATCCGGCAGCTATGAAATCTATTACGACGCGTCCCGTCGCCACCATCACCTGATCAATCCGGCAGCCGGAGCCAGCCCCACCGATCTGGTCAGCGCCACCGTGACGGCCCGTACCGCCGTGGAAGCCGACGCTCTGGCCACATCGCTGTCGGTCATGGCCCCTCGCGACGGGCTGCGGCTTATCGCATCCCTGCCCGGCCGCGAATGCCTGCTGCTCACCCGCGACGGCGGCGCTTTGCGTTCTTCCGGCTGGCGGGCCTGAGCGCCTCCGCGCACTTCGCTCCGTGACAAAATCCCCCCTTCCGGCGAAGGGGGGATTTTACATCCCTCACATTTTCTCCGAGGAACGGGGCGGACGCATATAATGCGTCCGCCCCGTTCCTCGGAGACTTTGTACGTGACAAAGTCGCATTGCCCCGGCTATACTGCTGCCATTCCATTTTTCAGGGCTTTTTCCTTCAACCCTTTTCAGGACACTTGTTCATGAACGCAGTTCCCTGGCAGGCTCATTTCGACGGCGACGCTCCGGCCTCCTTCGACATTGTTCCCCAATCCCTGCAGGGATATCTGGATCGGGCGGCGGAAAACTTCGGCAACCGCAAGGCCATTATCTTCCAGAACATGACCATGACCTACCGCCAGTTGAAGGACAAGGCCGAAGCCGTGGCCGCCTCGCTGCGGGACAGAGGGCTGAAGACCGGCGATCGGGTGGCCATTATGCTGCCCAACCTGCCCCAGACGGTTATAGCCTTCTGGGGCGCGCTCAAGGCCGGGGGCGTGGTGGTCATGACCAACCCCCTGTATATGGAAAAGGAACTGACCCACCATTTTACCGATGCCAAACCCAAATTCCTCATCACTCTCGACCTGTTCTGGAACAAGCTTGCGCCGCTGCGGGACAAGCTGGGCATTGAAACCTACGTCGTTTCCCGCCTGGCCGACGGCCTCGCCTTTCCGCTCAATATCCTCCAACCCATTCAGGCCAAGCGGCAAGGCGACGCGCCCAAGGTGGAATATGACGGCGCTTCCGTAGTGCCCTGGAAAAATCTGCTCAAAACCCGCAAGCGTTACAGCGAAACGCCCTCCGATCCCAAAACGTCGCTGGCTCTGTTGCAATACACGGGCGGCACCACGGGCTTTTCCAAAGGGGCCATGCTGACCCACTTCAACCTCCAGGCACAGATTCAGCAACTTTTGTCCATTATCCGGGGTGACGCCGCCTCCACGCCGCATATTTTCGTAGGCGTCATGCCCTTTTTCCATGTCTACGGACTCATGGGCTCGCTGATGCTGCCCACCATCTACGCCTCGCCCACCATACCCGTGCCGCGCTATGTGCCCCGCGATCTGTTGGAGATGATCAAAAAACACCGCCCCACTTTTTTTGTGGGCGCGCCCGCCATCTACATCTCGCTCATGCAGCAGAAAAACATCGCGGAATACGATCTGACCTGCATCCAGTTGTGCATATCCGGGTCCTCACCCTTCCCGCTCAACAGCATGCGCCGCTTCCAGAACATGACCAAGGCCAAAATCACCGAGGGCTTCGGCCTGACCGAAGCCTCCCCGGTGGTCATCGCCAATCCGCTGCACGGTCGCCAGAAAGACGGCTCCATCGGCGTGCCCATCACCGGCACCGAAGCCTGTATCGTGGACCTGGAGACAGGGACGAACATCCTGCCTCCGAACCAGATCGGCGAACTCATCGTGCGGGGTCCCCAGGTCATGCTGGGCTACTGGAACCACCCCGAAGAAACGGCCGCCGCCATCCGCAACGGCTGGTTGTATACCGGCGACATAGCCTATCACGACGAGGACGGCTATTTCTACATTGTGGACCGCAAAAAAGACATGGCCATCATCGGCGGCTACAACGTCTTCCCCAGTGAAATCGACGAAGTGCTGCACGAATACCCCAAAGTGCAGGAGGCCGTGGCCCTCAGCGTGCCGCACCGCTCGAAGGGCGAAACCCTGAAAGCTTACGTGGTGCCCAAGCCCGGCGAAAAAATCACGGTGGCCGAACTGGTGGCCCACTGTCGCCAAAAACTGGCCTCCTACAAGGTGCCGCGCATGTTCGAATTCCGCGACGAGTTGCCCAAATCCATGGTGGGCAAGGTGCTGCGCCGCGCTCTGCGCGACGAAGAAACCCGGAAGCAGAGCGAAGACAAAGAGGGCGGGACGGAAGCTCCCGAGGCGAAAACGAGGGCAGGCGGAGTTCCCTCTCCGGATGCCGACGACGCCGCGCACGCGTCCGATGCAACCCCGAACGCCGTCACGGGAGGGCCCGCCGCCGATCCCGCGCCCGAATCCCCCACTTCGGCGGAAAGCGCATCCGACGCGCCTCGAGACGACGCCAAAGCCTGACTCCCGACATAAGGACACGCCTTGCGGAGAAGCTTGAGCAACGTAAAAAGCGCAAACCATTTCCGCAAAATATTATTCCAAGCCTAAAACTTTTCCGCCCCTATAAGACTGCGACATTTGAGAACAACGACGATGATTGGCTTGATAAAGCTCAAATCACAAAGCAACAGTTTTTGGCAAGCAGGCGACTTGAAGAGCTGGAAGTGAACAGCAGCGGAGAATTTAAATTTATCTTTCATGATTCTGATGAAGCCCTTGGCGGCCATTCTCTTGTGCTGCGCGGCACCGTGCAAGACGGTTTCGACGGTCGGTACGACTTTGAATAAGGCACTCTCTCTGCCCGCTGATAAATTATTGGGCGGAACGCGGGCGCAAGCGCCTCGAGATCGCTAAACGCGGCGCGGGCGGGGTTCGATTGCCTTCTTTCCGCGTTTTCCGAAGACGAACGACTGCTTTGAAATCACGTCCGATTTCAGGGGGCAGCCGCCATAGCAGGATAGCCACCCCGTGGTCTGCCCTGCCCTCAATATAAAGAGCGAGCAGGCTTTTTGGACGCCTGCCAAGGCCGTAAACAGTTCGGAACTGTCATGCCTGGAGTTAAATTTTCAGCATAACAATATAAAATTACAAATAATTTTTAAAATACATCCCAAATGCGATACTCTCAACCTATTTCTTTGTTGACAAGTATGCTGAGGGAGTCTATACATCTGTTTCTGCCATGCGGGAGTAACTCAGTGGTAGAGTGCAACCTTGCCAAGGTTGAAGTCGCGGGTTCAAATCCCGTCTCCCGCTCCATAACAGCCTTCCCGGCGGCATAGCCAAGTGGTAAGGCAGAGGTCTGCAAAACCTCGATTCTCCAGTTCAAATCTGGATGCCGCCTCCATGCGGGAGTAACTCAGTGGTAGAGTGCAACCTTGCCAAGGTTGAAGTCGCGGGTTCAAATCCCGTCTCCCGCTCCA
>ERZ894232.901-NODE-901-length-34029-cov-12.397245_pt1 | contig 34029 bp, 22 predicted proteins | sample MGYA00380296_ERZ894232 | MGnify/ENA primary metagenome ERZ894232 (study PRJEB32331, sample SAMN06328433) | human gut metagenome | biome: human gut microbiome; feature: stool | host: Homo sapiens | collected 2014-08-14 ...
CCGCCGGGTTGGCCTCGGTCCGGCAGCAGACGGCTGAGCAGGCGGGCGGGCAGGGAGGGGGTGAGGTTGAGCACGGCCTCGGGGGCGAAGGCCCGGCGCTGAGCTTCCGCCCATTGCTCCAGGGCGGCCGCCCCGGATCGCCAGTCCCGATCCAGCGCGGCCAGCAGGGACGCGCCGGGCAGGGCGGCGACATGTTCCAGCCCGCGCAGCAGGGCCGCGGCCCCGGCAAAATTTTCCAGGCAGACCAGGGCGACCTGGTCGCCTTGGTCGACAAGCCCCTGGATGACGGGCTGGGTCTGGAGCAGATCGCCCAGGCGGGTGAGATTGATGACGTATCGGCGCATAATATTTCCCATGCAAAAAATAAGCAAAAGGAGTGGCGCCGTCCACCGCATTGTGTCCGGCGGCCCGGCCCGAAGCTTGCGATCCGGCTCGAAACGTATACACTGCGGCCCTGCGCGCCGCGCGGGGCGGCTGCGCGCATCCCCGCTTTTTAAGGAGTGCCCATGCCCGACGAGCGAACCGACGGCCGGGAAGGCTGGATTCCTTCCACGCTTCGCGTGGTGCTTCAGCCCGAAGATCGAGAGATGGAACTGCCCCGCGCCAGGGCTAAAAACGTGGCCCGGCTGCTGGACGCTCTGGGCCTGCGTCGGGGCACGGCTCTTGTGGCCCGCGACGGCGTGCTGCTGACGCCCGACGTGCCCCTGTACCCCGGCCAGACCGTGCTGGTGCGCAAGGTCATGTCCGGCGGATAAGCGGAAATTCCGTTAACCGCCGGAGGCGCGAGCGTAGCGAGCCTGGAGCGACGACCCCCCGCCGCCTGGAAGGCGGCATGGAGGGGGGCGAGGAGCGGACCAAGGTCGCGCGAAGCGGAGCCGGAACAAACTCTTGGCTTGTTCCGGCGCGCTTCCGCCAGCCGTGGCCGAAGCCTGCCTTCGGCCCGTGCGGAACACGGACGCTTTCCCCCGCCAAACACTTGCCGTCGGACATGGCAAGCGGCAATGCCGGTCTTTTAAAAATACCCCCCTTGTGTTTCCCCCCGCTTTGCCGGACAGTGCGTTCCATCCCCGGTTCGGACGGCGCGTCGCCCGCGCCCGCTTGGCGTCAGTATCTTGACTACATGTGGAGCGGCATTATTTGATGGGCGTTGTGAACGGATTCTCCGTCGCACCACAGGAGAAATACAATGGCCGTTGCGTACAAGGACTATTACAAACTTCTGGATGTGCCCCGCACCGCATCCAAGGATGATATTTCCAAAGCTTACAAGAAGCTGGCCCGCAAATACCACCCCGATCTCAATCCCGGAGACGCCTCGGCGGAAGAACGCTTCAAGGACATCAACGAAGCCTATGAAGTGCTCAAGGACGACGAAAAGCGCAAACTGTACGATCAACTGGGGCCGAACTGGAAGGACGGCCAGCAGTTCCAGGGCGCGCCGGGCTTTGAGAATTTTCACTTTGAGTTCAACGGAGGCCGGGACGGCCGGAGCTTCGGAGGAGGAGACTTCAGCGACTTTTTCGAAACTCTGTTCGGGGGCGGCGGCCGCGCTCAGGGCGGCTTCGGGGCGGACCCCTTCGGGGGCTTTTCCGCCCGGTCCCGGCGCGGCCGGGACGTGGAGGCCGAATTGCCCATCACCCTGGAGGAAGCCTACAAGGGCGGCGAAAAGACCTTCACCCTGAACGGGGGCGACGGGCCGCGCACCCTGCGGGTCAACATCCCCGCGGGCATCCGCGACGGGGGCAAGTTGCGCCTGGCCGGTCAGGGGCGCCCCGGCAACCCGGCGGGCGATTTGTTCCTGACCGTGCATTTCGAGCCCCACCCCACCTTCCAGGTGGACGGCGACAACATCGTGTGCGAAGTCGCCGTCATGCCGTGGGAGGCGGTGCTCGGCTCCCAAGCGCGCGTCCCCACCCTGGAGGGCGCGGTGGAAATGCGCATCCCCGCCGGAAGCGGCAGCGGGCGCAAGCTGCGCCTGCGCGGCAAGGGGCTGGGACCGGCCTCGTCGCGCGGGGATGAAATCGTGCGCGTGGCCGTCCGTGTGCCCGATCCGGCCACGCTTACTCCCCGTCAGAAGGAATTGTGGGAAGAGCTGGCCAGGGAATCGAACGCATAACGAGGTGCTTTCATGCCCATTAAATCGACGGAAACGTCTTTTCTCGCCACAACTTCGCTGGTGGCCTGGACCGAGTTCGTGGAACTCACCGGCATAGGCGAGGATCGCATCCGCGAACTTATGGATCTGGGGTGGCTGCAGCCCGCCCGCCAGACCGATCAGGCGCCGTTGTTCCGGCAGATCGATGTGTACAAGACGCGCAAGGTGGATCGGCTGTGCGAGGATTTCGAACTGCCTTCCCTGGCCGGAGCCATTATCGTGGACCTGCTGGAACGCATAGAGGAACTGGAAACCCGTCTGAAAGAGCTGGACAGGTAGAAAAATGCACGGCCTTGAAGCCGGCCCGGGCGGATTAAGAGGTAGAGCCGGGAATTTTAAGAATTCCGGGTCATGGCGAAGTGGATAGGGGAGACATATTTCCTTATCCGACGGAGTCGCGAGCGTAGCTGCCCGAAAGGCGTCCCATAGGGGCATAGCCGTAGCCGAGCTTGTGAGGCGTACGGATACAGACAGCAACGATGCGAGCTTGGAACGACGAAGGGCGGGCGCATCGCGGTTCGGCCGCGTGCGCGCGAAGCCGCCCGAGGAGTGGACGATGGACATCAACAAACTGACGATAAAAGCCCAGGAAGCGTTGAGCGACGCGCAAAATATCGCCGTGACGCGCGGGCATCAGGAAGTGGACGTGGAGCACATGGCCCTCGCTCTGCTGCGGCAGGAAGACGGCTTGGTGCCCCGTATCGTGGAACGTATGGGGGTGCGGCCCGCGGCGGTGGCCGACGCGCTGGAACAGACCCTGGACAAGCGGCCCAGCGTGCGCGGTCCGGGCATGGAAGGGCAGAGCATCCGCATTTCGCAGCGTCTGGGCAAAAGCCTGGCCCTGGCCGAGGAACTGGCCAAGCGTCTGCGCGACGAATACGTCAGCGTCGAGCACATTTTCGCCGAACTTATCGGCCCCTCCCCCTCGGGGGGCATGGGCGACGTATGCCGTGAATTCGGCCTGGATCAGGAAAAGTTCCTGAAGGCCACGATGGAAGTGCGCGGCCCCCACCGGGTAACCTCGCCCAGCCCCGAGGACAGTTTCGAGGCCCTGCAGAAGTACGGCCGCGACCTGGTGGAAGCGGCGGGCAAGGGCAAGCTCGACCCGGTCATCGGTCGCGATCAGGAAATCCGGCGCACCATCCGTATTCTGTCCCGGCGCACCAAGAACAACCCCGTGCTCATCGGCGAGGCGGGGGTGGGCAAAACCGCCATCGTGGAGGGGCTGGCCCACCGCATCGTCAAGGGCGACGTGCCCGAGGGCCTGAAGAACAAAAAGCTTATCGCTCTCGACATGGGCGCGCTCATCGCCGGGGCCAAGTACCGGGGCGAGTTCGAGGAACGTCTCAAGGCCGTGCTGACCGAGGTGGAAAAATCCGAGGGCCGCATCATCCTGTTCATCGACGAACTGCACACCATCGTGGGCGCGGGCAAAACCGAGGGCTCCATGGACGCGGGCAATCTGCTCAAGCCCATGCTGGCCCGGGGCGAACTGCACTGCATAGGCGCCACCACGCTGGACGAGTACCGCAAGTACATCGAAAAGGACCCGGCTTTGGAGCGCCGCTTCCAGCCCGTGCTGGTGGACGAACCTACGGCGGAGGACGCCATTTCCATTTTGCGCGGACTCAAAGAGCGCTTCGAGGTGCACCACGGCGTGCGCATCAGCGACTCGGCCATCGTCGAGGCGGTGGTGCTGTCGCAGCGCTACATCCCCGACCGTCAGCTTCCGGACAAGGCCATCGACATCATCGACGAAGCGGCGGCCATGATCCGTACCGAAATCGATTCGCTGCCGGCCGAGCTGGACGAGACCAACCGCAAGGTCATGCAACTGGAAATCGAACGCGAGGCCCTGCGCCGCGAAACCGACGACGCCTCGCGCGAACGTTTGCAGCGCCTGGAAAGCGAACTGGCCGAACTGCGCGGCCGTCAGGCCACCCTGCGCTCGCAGTGGGAGGCCGAAAAAGGCTCCATCGACTCGGTGCGTCACCTGAAGGAAGACATCGAGCGTACCAGGCAGGCCATCGACGAGGCCGAACGCGCCTACGATCTGAACCGCGCGGCGGAACTCAAGTATTCCAAGCTGTTCGAACTGGAAAAGAAACTGCGCGACAGCGAAAACGCGGCGGGCGGTCCCGAGGCGGAAAGTCGCCTGCTCAAGGAAGAAGTGCGGCCCGACGACGTGGCCGACATCGTGGCCCGCTGGACGGGCATTCCGGTCACCCGCCTGCTGGAGTCGGAGCGCGAAAAGTTGCTGGCCCTGCCCAAAAAGCTGCATGAGCGGGTCATCGGCCAGGACGAGGCCGTGGCCGCCGTGTCCGACGCCGTGCTGCGCGCCCGCGCGGGCCTGTCCGACCCTGCGCGGCCCCTGGGGTCGTTCATTTTTCTCGGTCCCACCGGCGTGGGCAAAACCGAGTTGTGCAAGGCCCTGGCCGAAGCTCTGTTCGACACCGAGGACAATATGGTCCGTCTGGACATGAGCGAATATATGGAAAAACACTCGGTATCGCGGCTCATCGGCGCGCCTCCTGGCTATGTGGGCTACGACGAGGGCGGCCAGCTGACCGAAGCCGTGCGCCGCAAGCCTTATTCCGTGGTGCTGTTCGACGAGGTGGAAAAGGCTCATCCCGACGTGTTCAATACCCTGTTGCAATTGCTGGACGACGGGCGGCTGACCGACAGCCAGGGCCGCACGGTGGACTTCCGCAACACCATCGTAATCATGACCTCCAACATCGGTTCCGCCATGCTGCTGGAGGGTATCGACGAGCGCGGACGTTTTCTGGAAGGGGTGCGGGATAAGGTGATGGGCGAACTGCGGCGCTATTTCCGGCCCGAGTTCCTGAACCGCGTGGACGAAACTGTGTTGTTCAAGCCTCTGGCGGCGGAACAGATCGCCGAAATCGTGGATCTCCAGCTCAATCATCTGCGGCGGCGGCTGGCCGACCATAAGATAGAACTGGAACTGACTCCCACGGCCCGCACCTATATCGCCGAGGCCGCCTACGACCCGGCCTTCGGCGCGCGTCCGCTCAAGCGTTATCTCCAGCACGAACTGGAAACTCCGCTGGCCCGGGCCATCATCAGCGGCGCCATCCACGACGGTTGGCGCATCCGGGTGGATATGAGCCTGGTGGACAATCCGGATACCGACGCGCCTTTGCGCTTCGCCCGGGTGGACGATAACGGCGAGGCCCGCTGGATCTGAGGAAGAGTAAGGCCCGGCTTGTCCGTCGTCGGCCCCGCCGACGGCACGGAGCGGGGTTTATCATCAGTCTGGGAACGCCCCGGCGGTTCAAGCGCCGGGGCGTTCGTTCATTATGGCGGGCGCCGCGTGGCTGCGGGCGGAAAAATTTTTCGCGTCAGACCGTCTGGGAAATGCCTGTGCCGTAGGGGGCCAGGGAGGTGGGCACATGGCTTACGCGTCGGTAAATGCGCGAAGCGCGTTGCATGGCCGCGGCCAAAACCTCCGCCGTCTCGGTCGGTCCCCGCAGGGCGTCGGCATCGGCCGGGGACGCGGCGGCCCGACTCCGATCCGGGGCGGCCAAGGCGTTGAACGCGTGCAGGGCGCTGGACGGTCGATCCGGCGGGTAGTCGCCCGCCGCCGGAACGGCGGCCGGGTCGACGGGGCGGACGCTTTCGGCGAGGTCCGGCATGGCCTGGGCGTCCGCGGGCGGCGTCTGCGGCGGAAGCATATCGGCGTCGGGCGGCAGAGGCACGGACGAAGCCGTGTCCACGCGGCTTTGCGCCTCCAGGTCCAAAGCGCGGGCGTAAGCCTCGGCCTGACTCTGCGCGGCGTAGGCCGCATCCGCCGAGGTCCGTGCTTCGGCCTCGCGCATGGCGTCGGCCGCGGCCGACGCGTGCAGGCGCCGATAGTCCGCCGCGTTGAAGGGACCGTCCACATCGCCGCCGTCTCCCCGACCCAGTTCGTCCGTCCGTCGATTGAGGGGCTGGGGCGGCCCGCTGACCGAGGCGGCCGGGCCGCTCAGTTCGGGAGGACCGCTGAGCGAAGCCGGACCTCCGATGGAACTGCGGCCGGTTTCACTTTCGGCCTTGTCCCGGCGGGCTTCGCTTTCCATACGCGAAGCTTCGGCGGCCACAGCCCGGTCCTGCGAAGACGGATCGGCCGGAGCGTTGGCCGCCGCCCGGATTTGCCGGGCTTTGGCTATGGTGGCGTCAGGGGTGCTTTCCTCGGAGGTATCGATCTGCACTTCGCCGCCCACGGCGTACATGCGGCCGTCGGGGCCCGCGCGCAGGGAAAACGAAGCTCCGCCCAAAGCCAGACCGCCCGCGGCGGCCTGGTGAGCCTGCTCGTGGGCGCGTACTTCGCGGTCGCGCTGTTCCAGTCGGCGGACGGCTTCTTTTTTTTCCGGAGAAAGGGAAAGGCCTGTGGCGTCGGTGTCGGAGGCGTCGCGCCGGGACGACGCGACGGCAGAAGGCTCGCGGCGTTGCCGATGCTCGCCGGAATCCCACGTATCGAGATTGAACCCGATACCTGCGTATGAACCTATGCCGGACAGGGCTTCCATATCATACTTTCCCGTGGAGAACTACGCATCCCGGCGTTGGGTTTCCTGAAAGGCCGTGCCCTGGAGGCTTGATTGAGCCAGGGGGAAAAACACGGCTTTCGGAAAAGGATGGTAAGAAAAAACGGCGGAAAAGAAAAGAGCCGGGCGGCAAAATTTACCGCCCGGCCGAAGAGGCGGCCCGCGTTGCGCCGGTCCGAAACCGGGCGTGGAAAAAGCGTTTACAGCAGCGCGCCCTGCCAGTTGAATTCGCTGGTCCGCCGGGCCGTGGGCAGGCTGGGGGGCGGCGTTTCGTCCAGGCGCGCGAAAAAGGCGTATCCCGCGTTCTCCAGTTCGGGTCGGTGGGCCGTGATGTCCAGAGGCCAGCCGGGATATATCCACAGGTTGCGGCCGTAAGTACGGGCCCAGAAATTTTCGCCCTTGGGGCTGATAAACGGTTCGTTGGCCTTGATCTGCTCCAGTTTGTGTCGCGAAATGCCCACCGGCCACCAACCCTCCGTCACCGCGCCCAGGGGCAGACAGCTTTGCCGGGGCAGGGCCAGCATGTCCTCGGCCGTCAGTTCCGGACTGACAAAGGCGTCGGCGAAGCCCATGCCCGCCAGCACGGCCACGGCGGCCGCGTTGGACACGTTGCAGAACGGTCCGGCGCTCAGACGCAGACCGGCCGACTCGCGTGCCGGTTTGCGTTCCGGACCGCGCGCTTCAGGGCGGGGGCGGCCCTGAGCCGGAAACAGGGCGATCTGCCACGGCGCGTTACACACGAAATGCCGCGCCCCGTTGCGCAGGGCCTCGCCCACCAGGCGCAGCCATACGGCTTCCTCGTCCGGCCAGATGACCGGCGGCAGCCACCAGGACACCCGGGGAACCACAGTGCGCGATACCGCCCGCACCGTGTTGGGCGACATCCACAGGCCGGTCATGGTCATCCGGCCGCCGCGCGTTTCGCGGCCCTGGGGCAGCGAGGAGCGCACCAGGATGTCGGGCTGTCTGCGGGCCCGAATCGGGGCGGGCAGACGCGGGGCGAACTCGACCTCTTTGGTTTCCGTGACCCGACTGCGGGCCAGACGGCCTTCCCATTCCCTGAGCAGAGCGGTAAGGCCGGGCTCGCGCCGGTCGATGAGAAATACCGGAGTGCCGGCCTTGGGCGTTTTGTGTCGGGCCAGGCGAAGGGGGAGGGTCCCCGCCTTGGGCGCGCGTCGGGTGACGGGCACGGTGTCGTGCCAGGGTTCGTCCTCATAACCGATGCGCAAAAGATCCTGAGGCAGCAATTCCAGACGGGGCTTGACGAAGGGCTGTCCCTGGCCGCGTTCGGCCTGGCTGAATTGGATTTTGCCGATCAGAAGCCCCGAGCTGGTGGGGTCATCGGGGGTGGACACGGGCTGTTCGCGCTGAGGCAGAAAAAGCGCGTGGGTGCGGGGGCGGCCCAGCGCCATCTCCAGCAGGGCTTCCGCGTCCTTGCGGGCGCGCGGGTCCGAGCCTCCGTCCCGCATGGAGTCCAACAGCAGACGGTAGGCGGTCACGGCGTGATAGACATAGTGCGGTCCCTTTTTGCGGCCTTCGATTTTCAGACAGCGCAATTTGGGGATGCCGAGCAGGGTTTTGACCAGAACGTCCAGAGACAGGTCCCGGCAGGAGAAAAAGCGGCCTTCGCGTCCCTTTTGGCGGTAGACGCGGCGGCAGGGCTGCACGCAGCGGCCGCGCAGGCCGCTTTTGCCGCCCAGGTAGCTGGACCAGTAACAGCGGCCCGATACGCACCAGCACAGGGCGCCGTGGATGAAAAGCTCCAGGTCCAGGCCCTCGGGCGCGGCGGCGGCCGTCCGGCGGATTTCGTCGATGGACAGCTCGCGCGGCAGGATGACGCGCGAGGCTCCCAGCGCCCGTGCCGCCTCCAGGGCTTTAGGATGGGTGATGTTGGCCAGGGTGGACAGGTGCAACTGTCCCCGGTAGCCCGCTTGGCGGGCCAGTTCCAGCAGGCCGGGGTCCTGAAGGATGAGGGCGTGCGGCCGGGCGTCGCGGGCCATGCGCACCATGAGGCGGCCCGCCGCGGCCATGTCGCCGGGTTTGACCAGGGAGTTGAAGGCGATATATACCCTGCGCCCCTCGCTTTCCGCCAGGTCGACCATGCGCGACAGTTCGGCCGTGCTGAAGTTGTCGGCTCCGGCGCGGGCGGAAAAATGCTTGAGCCCCACGTATACGGCGTCGGCTCCGGCGGCCAGGGCGGCGAGAAAGGAGGCCGTATCCCCGGCCGGAGCCAGGAGTTCGGGCAGGGGCAGGGACGCGGTGGAGGCGGTAATCTGGGTCACGAAAGTTCCTTGGCGTGGGGCGCGCCCTCAAGCGCTCCGGCTTGCGGTCCGGATGTCCGCGCCGGCCGCGCCGCGCTCGGCGTGGGTTTGTTTGGCCACCGCCATCATGAGCTTGATGCGGTTGATCTGGTTGACTTCACTGGCGCCGGGATCATAGTCCACGGCCGCGATGTTGGCGTCGGGGTAGCGGCGCTTGAGCTCCTTGAGCACGCCCTTGCCCGTGATGTGATTGGGCAGACAGCCGAAAGGCTGCATGCACAGGATGTTGGGCACCCCGCTGTTGAGCAGTTCCATCATTTCCGCCGTCAGCAGCCAGCCTTCGCCGGTCTGGTGGCCCAGAGAGATAATCCCGTTTACCTGGCCGCGCAGTTTGCGGAAGGACAAAGGCGGCTCAAAGCGCTTGCTGCGGCGCAGCATGTCGCGCAGAGGCAGACGCAGGGCCAGCACGAAATGCAGCACCAGGTTGCTGATCACGGCCTGACGCCGCTTGCCGCCCAAATTGCGGTAGCGGAACACGTCATCATAAAAACCGTACAGGAAAAAGTCCAGCAGGTCGGGCATGACGGCCTCGCCGCCCTCGGCCTCGATGACTTCCACGGCCGCGTTGTTGGCGTCGGGATGAAACTTGAGCAGGATTTCGCCCACCAGGCCCACGCGGGGCTTGCGGGGTATGTCGCGCAGGGGCAGGGCGTCGAAATCCCGAATCATGCGACGGATGTTGCGGTAGCAGCTTGACAGCGAGCCCTCGGCCACGCTCAGCTTGGCCCGTTCGGCCCATTCTCCGGCCAGCCGCAGGGCGCTGCCCGGCTCCATCTCGTAGGGCCGCACCCGGTACAGCAGGCGCATGATCACGTCGCCGTAAAAGCAGAGCATGATCGCCCGACGCATCAGGCTCCAGTTGACCTTGAAGCCGGGATTATGGTCCAGCCCCGCCATGTTGAACGACAGAATGGGAATCTGGGTCAGGCCGCAGTCGGCCAGAGCCTTGCGCAGAAAGCCGATGTAATTGGTGGCCCGGCAGCCGCCCCCGGTTTGGGAGATGATAAGCGCGATGCGATTGGGGTCGTAGCGGCCGCTCTGGACCGCGTGCAGCAGTTGTCCGATGACCGTGATGGCCGGATAACATACATCGTTGTTGACGTGGCGCAGGCCCAGCTCCACCGCCGCCCGCGACACCGTGGGCAGCAGTTCGGCCTTGTAGCCGCAGGCCGTGAGCAACGGCGGCAGAAACTGGAAATGCAGAGGGGACATCTGAGGGATGAGGATGGTGTGTGTGGCGCGCATGGCTTCGGTGAACGAGGGCGTCCCCTTGAAGACGTCCTCCGGCGCGCCGAGCGCGGCCCGCACTTCGGGGTGCGGCGCGGTGTCGAGGCCGGGAGCGCCGGGCTCGGTCGAGTCGGGACGGGGCGCGCCGGGCGGGGGAACGGCCGCGTCGGCGGAGGGCGTCAACCCCGGCAGAGCGGGCCGCGCCCCGCCCATGCGCAAACGCCGTTCGCGCATGGTGGCCAGCAGCGAGCGCACACGGATGCGGGCCGCCCCCAGGTTGGCTCCTTCATCGATTTTGATTTGGGTATACAGGCGGTCGCCCACGGCCAGAATTTCCTCCACCTGATCCGCGGTCACCGCGTCCAGACCGCAGCCGAAGGACACCAACTGCACCAGGGCGATCTGTTCGGTGCCGGCGGCGTAGGCGGCGGCGCGGTACAGGCGGGCATGGTAGGTCCACTGATCCACCACCCGCAGACGGCCGGGGTCGGGCATGAGATGGGCCACGGAATCCTCGGTGAGCACGGCCAGGCCCGTGGCCGTGATCAGGTCGGGAATGCCGTGATGCACTTCCGGGTCCACATGGTAGGGATGCCCGGCCAGAATGACGCCCTGCAGGCCCTTGTCCTGAATGAGACGCAATGCGGCCTCGCCCGCCTCGCGCATGTCGGTTTTGAACTGGCGCTGTTCCTCAAAGGCCAGCCGCAACGCCCGGCGCATTTCGGTTTCGGAAATGTCCGCAAACAGGGAAAGTTCGCGCAGACGCGGCAGCAGCAGTTCCTGATCCAGCGGCAGGAAGGGGCAGTCGAGCTGCACGCCCGACGCGCGCAATACGTCGATGTTGTTGCGCAAAAGTTCGGGGTAACCGCCCACCACCGGGCAGTTGTAGTGGTTGTCCTGGCTTGAAAAATCCTGTATTTCCAGGGGAATGCATGGATAAAAAATATGCTTCACACGGCGCTGGATGAGGTCGATGATGTGCCCGTGCGCCAGTTTGGCCGGGTAACACACGGTCTGGGAAGGAATGGTGGACAGCCCCAGGCCGTATAGCGCCTTGTTGGACGGTGCGGACAGTTCGACCCGAAAGCCCAGTTCGGTGAGCAAGGTGAACCACAGGGGATAGTTTTCGTACATATTGAGCACGCGGGGCACGCCCACCGCGCCCCGGGGCGCGTTTTCCGGGGGCAGGGGAATGTAGTGCTCGAACAGGCGCTGGTATTTGTAGGCGTAAAGGTTGGGCAAATCGTTGCGGCGCGCGCTTTTGCCCGCGCCCCGCTCGCAGCGGTTGCCGGAAATGAAGCGCGTGCCGTCGCCGAAGCGGGTGACCGTCAGCAGACAATGGTTGGTGCAGTGCTGGCAGCGGGCCACGGTGCTGTCCACATGGAAGGCGGCAAGTTCCTCGCGCGAAAGCAGGGCGCTGCCTTCGAGCGGCGCGCGCTCCCGGGCCAGCAGAGCCGCGCCGAAGGCCCCCATAAGGCCCGAAATGTCCAGCCGCACCACGTCGCGGCCCAGGCTCAGTTCCAGCGCGCGCAACAGCGCGTCGTTGTGGAACGCGCCGCCCTGGGCCATAACCCGGTCCCCCAGTTCCTCGGGGCTGGAGATTTTGATCACCTTGTACAGGGCGTTCTTGATCACCGAATAGGACAGACCGGCAGCGATGTCGCCCACCGGCGAACCTTCTTTCTGAGCCTGCTTGACCCGGGAATTCATGAATACCGTGCAGCGCGTGCCGAGGTCCACCGGACGGCGTGCCTCCAGGGCTTCCTTGACGAACACGGGCAACGGCATGCCCAGGGATTTGGCAAAGGTTTCCACAAACGAACCGCATCCGGCCGAGCAGGCTTCGTTGAGCTGGATGCGGTCCACCATGCCGTTTTTGACGTGCAGGCATTTGATGTCCTGGCCGCCGATGTCCAGCACGAAAGAAACGTCGGGCAGGAAAAACTGGGCCGCCTTGCAGTGGGCCAGGGTTTCCACCTCGTCGATGTCGGCCCGCAGTCCGGCCCGGATGAGGCCGCTGCCGTAGCCCGTCACTCCCGCGGCGGCGATGCGGACGTGGGGGGGCATGCGATCGTAAACTTCGTGCAGGATGTCCACGGCCGCGCTGAGCGGTTCTCCCTGGCTGGCTCCGTAGGAGGTGTAGAGAATGCGGCCGCGCTCGTCGATCAGCGTGGCCTTGATGGTGGTGGAGCCGCTGTCGATGCCCAGGTATACGGAGGCGGGCTTGTCGGGCGTGCCTTCCAAATCCTTTAAATCGGCGCGGAGCGCCTTGTCCTTGGCGTGGCGGGCGCGAAAGTCCTCCAGGTCGGCCGGAGTGTCGAACAGCGCGGGCAGATGGGCCGCGCCGCCGTCGCCCTTGGAGTTTCGGAGGGCGCGCACCAGGGCGCGCACATCGTCCGGCGTCCACAGGCGTTCCGCCGCGTCGGCGGAGTTTTCGTCGCGGGATTCGGCCAGGGCCAGCGAGTGCAGGGCCGCGCCTCCGGCCACGAAAAATTCCGCATGGTCGGGAAAAACGGCCTCGCCTTCATCCTCGTCCAGGGCCAGAGAATCCACAAAACGCTGACGCAATGCGGGCAGAAAGGCCAGCGGTCCCCCCAGGAAGGCCACCTTGCCCTTGATGTCGCGGCCGCAGGCCAGGCCGCCCACCACCTGGTCCACCACGGCCTGAAAAATGGAGGCCGCGATGTCCTCTTTGGCGCAGCCCTCGTTGAGCAGCGGCAGAATGTCGGTTTTGGCGAACACCCCGCAACGCGAGGCGATGGGGTACAACTGGCGGTGGTTGACGGCCAGGGCGTTGAGTCCGGCCGCGTCGGTGTTGAGGAAGGCCGCCATCTGGTCGATGAAGGCCCCGGTGCCGCCCGCGCACGTTTCGTTCATGCGCTGTTCCACGCCGCCGGTAAAAAAGGTGATTTTGGCGTCCTCGCCGCCCAGTTCGATGGTGACGTCCACGTCCGGGATGGTGTGGCGGATGCTTTCGGCCGAGGCGATGACTTCCTGCACGAAGGGAATGCGCAGTTCCTCGGCCAGGGCGATGGCTCCCGATCCGGTGGCCGCCAGAGTGAACGCGGGGGCCGGGTCGAACTGCGCCAGACCGGGCGCGCTCAGGGCTTCGTCGAGCAATTGGGCCACGGTGGCCCGCACGTCGGAAAGATGACGCTGATAACGGGAGTGGACGACCTCTTTCGCGCCGTTCATGATGACGACCTTGACCGTTGTCGAACCGATGTCCAGGCCGATATGCGCGAGAGTCGATGCTGTATTCATAATCGGAGTCCCCATTGGGCCGTTTATAGCCCGGCGGGGGGTATTTTGCAAGGCGTTCCCGATAACGCCGCGGCTTCGGAAGCGCCCGTTTTTTTACCGGCGACATCCTTAAAAAATATCCGTGTTTCACATGGGCATAAGGCAGGCTTCGGCCACGGTCGGCCCCGCCCCGCCGCTCCGCGGGGCAACGCGGAGCCCCGCCCGGCAATTTCTGCCGAGCCGCGTCGTCCGTTTGGCGCGGATGCGGCAGAAAAGGCGTTTTCTAGAAAAAATGACTATATAATATATTGAAATATTTTATATTTTTGTTGGTGGCACGGCTTTTGCTTTTAGGCGGACAGTAAACACCTCAAGGAGGGTGCACATATGTCTTTGGTCGTCAACCACAACTTAATGGCCATGAACGCCGCGCGTAACTTGAATTCGAGTTACAACAAGCTGTCCACCTCCACGCGGCGTCTGTCTTCGGGGCTTCGAGTCGACACCGCCGCCGACGACGCGGCCGGTCTCGCCATCCGCGAACTCATGCGGGCCGAGATTTCCGGCATGCAGCAGGGGGTGCGCAACGCCAACGACGGCATTTCGCTCATTCAGACGGCGGACGGCGCGTTGCAGGTGGTGGATGAAAAGCTCATCCGCATGAAAGAACTGGCCGAACAGGCCGCCACCGGCACCTACGACTCCACGCAGCGCCTGCTCATCGAGTCCGAATACCAGCAGATGGCGTCGGAAATCACCCGTATCGCCAACGCCACGGACTTCAACGGCATCAAACTTCTGGACGGCACGCTGTCCGGCGCGCACGACGGTTCGGGACTGGTGTCCAAGGGCGAGTTGAAGATCCACTTCGGCACGGGCAACGATTCGGCCGAGGACTACTACTATATCCAGATAGGAAACTGCACTGCCTCGGCCCTGGGCCTGGGCAACGCTTCCACCCTGGACGCCGGTCACGACATCTCCACCCAGGAGAACGCCCAGAAGGCTCTGGAGGCGATTACCGCCGCCATTGTCTCCAAGGACAACATCCGGGCCCATCTCGGCGCCATACAGAACAGGCTGGAAAACACCATCACCAACCTGTCCATTCAGGCCGAAAACCTCCAGGCCGCCGAGTCCCGCATTTCAGACGTGGACGTGGCCACGGAAATGACGAATTTCGTCCGCAACCAAATCCTGACTCAGAGCGCGGTCGCCATGCTCGGTCAGGCCAACTCGCTGCCCCAGATGGCCATGCAGCTCATCGGCGGCTAGGTCATCACACCATAGAGGTCGAGGCAGACCAAAGACACAGGCCGGGGGGATCGGCCCCCCGGCCCGGTCTTGAAAATCAGTGCCCGGCCTGCGCGCCGTAATATTCCAGCGCTTTGCGGGCCGCTTCCTGCTCCGCCCGCTTCAGGCTGCCTCCGCTGGCCGGAAAACTTCGTCCGTCGGGCAATTCCAGGCGGACTTCAAATACCTTGGCGTGTTCCGGACCGGAACTGGCCAGGGGCACATACACGGGCAGCGCGCGAAAACGCGCCTGCGTCACTTCCTGCAGGCGCGTCTTGTAGTCCTTGCCTTTGCGCGCGCTGGCGGGATCGGGCCATTGCCCCTCGTACAGGCGCGTCACCAGGCGGGCCGCTTCGTCGTGCCCTCCGTCCAGATACACCGCCCCCAGCACCGCTTCCATGGCATCGGCCAGCAGAGCCGGTCGTTCCCGGCCGCCTTGAGCCTCCTCGCCCCGGCCCAGGTGCAGATAGTGCCCCAGATTCAGGCCGCGCGCCAGTTCCGCCAGTTTGGCTTCGCTCACCAGCCGGGAGCGCAGACGCGTCATGCCGCCTTCCCGCTCGGCGGGAAAACGTTCGTACAGGCCCTGCGAAATATGGACCTCCAACACGGCGTCGCCCAGAAATTCCAGGCGTTCGTTATGGCGGTCGCACCCGTTTTCATTGGCCCAGGAACTGTGGGTCAACGCGGTGGAAAGCAGGGCTTTGTCGCGGAACGTATACTGCAGGCTCGCTTCCAGCGGCGCGAAATCCGCGTGCCGGTCGGGCGGGCAGGGCATGGACAATCGAGACATGGCGGCTTCCTCAACCATAGAAACGAATATGCCTTGTACATAGGTTCGAACCGCGTCGATGGCAAGGCGCGCCGCGTCTTGACAAGCGGCAGTCGACTCCCTAGTGTTCCTCCACACTATGCAAGGAGAACACTCATGGCTTATGATATCCGTTTGGTGAAAATTGTGACCGGCGAACTGATTATCGGCAAATTCGACGCCGAAGCCGATGCGTTGACCGATGTGGCCATCATGCAGACCGTGCCCACCCAGCAGGGCGTGCAACTGATGATTCTGCCCTACGGTTATCCTTTTGAACAGGAGTTCAGCGGCCGCATCGAGGCCAAGCACTTCCTCTATAAATATTCCAACGTCCCTCAGGACGTGCAGGACAAATATCTCGAAGCCTGCTCCAATCTGTCCCTGTCGTCGGGCGGACTGGACCCCAAGGCCGGCGTTCAGGGCGGTTCGGGCCTTATCCTTTAAAAAGCCGACGGCGGAACGGGGCTCCCGTCCGCCCTTTCTTCCCGGAGGTTCGTCCGCGGCCGTAAGACCGGGGCGGGCCTCCTTGCCTTTGACCGATGGCCGACCGGCCCGCGCGACGTTCGCGCCGCCGGGCGGCGACACGCGAAAACCGGCGGCGGAACGGCGCGACGAAGCCGCGACTCGCTTCCGATGTTCGAGGCTGCCGACGGCATCGGCGGCCTTCCCTTTTGTTCAGGAAATCCACATGCGGGAAATATTGGCGTTACTGCCCCGGCCGAGCCGCTATCTCGGCAATGAGGAAGGCGCCGTGCGGGTTGACCCGTCCACGGTCGAACTGCATTGCGCTCTGGCCTTTCCGGACCTGTACGAAGTGGCCATGTCGTATCTGGGTCAGAAGATTTTATACGGCCAGCTCAACGCCATGCCCGGCGTGCTGGCGGAACGGGTGTTCGCCCCCTGCCGTGATGCTGCGGCCGTACTGCGCGAACACAAGGTCCCTCTGGCCACGCTGGAAAGCGATACCGACCTGGCGCGCACCCATATGATCGGCTTCAGCGTCACGCACGAACTGGCCTTCACCAACGTGCTGTATATGCTGGATCTGGCGGGCATTCCCCTGCGCGCGGCCGAGCGCGGCGACGATTTGACGGCCTGGCCCCTGATCGTGGCCGGGGGCGGGTGCACCCTGTGCGCCGAACCTTTGGCTCCGTTTATGGATATTATGGTCCTGGGCGAATCCGAGGCCGTGCTGCCCGAATTGATTCCGTTGCTCAGGCGGGCCCGCGCCGAGGGCTGGAGCAAAAGCGCCTTTCTGGCCGAGGCTCGACGCGTGCCCGGCATCTATGTGCCCTCGTTGTTTCGGGAGCGACCCGACGGCTCCTTGGAGCCCGTGTACGCCGACTATACCGAGGTCCGACGGCGGGCGGTGGCGGATTTGAAGGACGCTTTCTATCCCGTGGAACAGGTGACGCCGTTCGGCGCGGTTCACAACCGTCTGTCGCTTGAAATAGCGCGCGGCTGCACGCGCGGTTGCCGATTCTGCCAGGCGGGCATGACCCTGCGCCCCTCGCGCGAGCGGTCGGTGGCCGATGTGGCGGCTCTGCTCGAAGCCTGCCTGGACCGTACGGGGTATGACGACGTATCGTTCCTGGCCCTGAGCTGCGGCGACTTTTCCGGGCTCAAGACCCTGTTTCTGGACGCGGCCGACCGTTGCGCCCGCGAGCAGATTTCTTTGTCTCTGCCGTCGTTGCGCGTGGGATCGGTGGACGGCGACATCATGGCCCGCATGGCGGGCATCCGCCGCACCGGCGCCACCCTGGCCCCCGAGGCGGGCAGTCAGCGTTTGCGCGACGCCATCAACAAAGGCGTCACCGAGGAAGGGCTCATCCGTCACGTGCGGCATCTGGTGGGCTACGGCTGGCAGCAGGTCAAATTGTACTTCATGATCGGCCTGCCCACGGAAACTTACGAGGATTTGGACGCCCTGGTGGAATTGGGCCTCAAGGTGCGCGACTGTTGCCGTTTCCGCGATGAGGACGGCAAGTGGCGGGGGCCGAGGCTCAACGTCACTTTGGCCGTGTCGCCCTTTGTGCCCAAGACCCACACGCCTTTTCAGTGGGAAGCTCAGATTTCCCTGACCGAAATGGAAGCGCGCATCCGTCATCTGCGCGATGCCGTCAGGCCTCACAAAAACTTGACCCTGCGTTGGCATGAACCCGCCATGAGTCATCTGGAGGGCATCCTGTCGCGTGGGGATCGGCGCCTGGCCGAGGTGGTGGAACGCGCTTACCGCAAGGGCGGCATTTTCAGCAGCTGGGTGGAGGGCTTTGATCTGACTCCTTGGAAAGAGGCGCTGGACGAATGCGGCATGACGGCCGAACAGTGGACCGGCGGCCGCGATCCGGACGGGCCCCTGCCTTGGGATCATCTGTGGGCCGGGACCAGCCGCCGCTTTTTATCGGCCGAACGACGGCGCGCTTTGAGCGGAGCCGTAACCGGCGATTGTCGTTACGGGCCCTGTCGGCAGTGCGGCGTCTGCGATACCAAGGCCGGCCCCTCGCTGTTGCGCGCGCGGGACTCTGACCCGCCTTTGCGGACCATGCTCAACTTCCCCGAACGGGATCAGAACGACCATAGTCCCATCCCCCCTGTGGCGCCTTACCAACCGGGTAAAAAGGCCGCCCCTCCGGCCATCGGCGAGGAACTTGCCCGGCGGGCGGTGCGGTACCGGATATGGCATCGCAAGGAGGACAGGGCCGCCTGGATCAGTCAATTGGAACTTCAATCCCTGCTGGAGCGGTCCATGCGCCGGGCCGGGCTGCCCCTGGCCTTTTCCCAGGGCTTCCATCCGTTGCCCTTGCTGTCGTTCGGCCGCGCCCTGCCGGTGGGCGTGGCCAGCCGGTCCGAATGGTTCATCGTCACCCTGCGTGCTCCTTTACGGGCCGACGAAGTGCTGGAAAGGCTGGACCCCCGGATGCCCGACGGTATGAAACTGGTCCGGGCGGAATTGCTGCCCCTCACCGGCAAGGTAGTGTCGCCCGCCGAGGAACTGTTTCAGTTGCGATACGCCGATCCCGACGCCTTAAGCGCCGCTTGGCGAGTCTTTGCGGATGCGGAACACTGGGAACTGGAGCGCGAAACCAAGCAGGGCGGAACCCGGGTTCAGGACGTGCGGCCTCTATTGCGCGATTATGAATTCCGTGACGGCGGCTTGCTTTTCACGCTTGATTGGCGGGAGGCCTATCTCTCCCCTCTGACCCTGACCCGGGCCATGCTGCCTGACCTTGACCCGTTGCGGCTTGAGCTTGTCAAGCTGGCGCAGTTTTTCGACGCCCGCTGAACGAACGCGCGCAATCCGCTCCGTCGACGGGGCATGATGGGGGCGGTCCCGGGGGTTCCGGGGCCGCTCCTCCCGTTTTATGGCTTGGAGGACGAACGTTTGTCCACCGTTCGGCGTTGAGCAAGAAGGATTTTTCCCTCCGCGCCCGGCTTCGGTCGTCGGTTCCGCCTCCTGGGGAATGCCCCGAAACGTTTTCGCCTGTCGGCGGCGCCGGGGAGCTTGGAGAATTTCGGCAAAACCGATCCGCTTAAACATTTTCAGCTTGAAAATGCTCCCGGAGTCGAGCGAAGCGAGATTCATATCTGCTCTCCTTATCCGTAACGCGCTTCGCGCTGCCGACTGAGGGCGCCGCGACATCGGAGCAGCCGCGATTCATGGGCGACGTATAGCTCCGATGGAGGAGTGCCCCCCTGCGGGCCGAAACACCGTCGCCCCGCAGATATTTTCAAGGGCAAAACGCTCTAATCGGGCGGACGGCCGACACGTTCTCATGCAACGTACCTTTTTAACGCCGCAATTTTATAAACTTTTTAAGGGGAAAGAGGAAATTGCCAATAAATAGAAAATTTGTATTTATATAGGAAAATAATTATCTTGTTATACGGCCCGGAAGTGTGGTAAAGGCGGATAAGAAGTGTAATTATAGTATATTATTTATAAAAATAGTTTTTAGGTGAGTGTGGATCGGATTATGATCCAGGGCGGAGCTGGAAAGACTTTTCAGGGCGAACAAAAAATATTCAAGTAAAAATATATTTTATTACTATAAGTTATGATAAAAATGCTTAAGGATGAATATTTTTATTTCAAGATAAAATAAATTATGTCCTTATAGTGCTTGACGGTATATAATTCTATCTATATTAGTTAACAAATATTGAGTGTGTCGCTGATACCAATCCCGGCCCAACTTTTCATCCTCAGGAGACAGGCCATGATTTCCGAATTCTCTCAAATGATACACTGCATGGTTCTGGAAAGTCCCATTTCCGCCCGTGATCTGGCCAAAGCGGTGGGCAAGCCGTATTCCACCCTGCTGCGCGAGATCAATCCCTATGATTCCGGGGCTAAGCTCGGCGTGGAAACGTACTTTCAACTACTGGAAAAAACGGGGGATCTTTCATCTCTGGAATATATGTTGCATCGCTTGGGCCTGGGGCTGGCCCCGCTGGATACCCCTTTGGCCGCCGCATGGCGGAGACGTCCCGATCGGGTTTCCGCCTTTTCCGCAGTGGAAACCGTAAATGGTCCGGCGGTCCATGAGCAGGGAGAAGAAGGTCTGCGCGCCTGACGCGGAGCCAGGAAAACGCCGTATGTCTCATGATGCGCGGCGGACGGCAAAAAGCGGCCGAGGGACAGCCCCCTCGGCCGCTTTTTGCCGTTAACGATTGGGGGGCGGCCGTGAATCGGGGGGGCCGTTCAGCGCGTGGCCAGAGGGGAGACGATGCGCCGTGCGGTCAGGAAAGTTTTTGTCCAGTAGGGGGTGGTCAGGCTGTCCACCCGCACTTTGCTCCGGCTGTTGGGGCTGTGGATGAATTTTCCCTGTCCGGCGTACAGACCCGTATGCAGGCCGTTGGGCCCCGACGGAGCCCGAAACACAATAATGTCGCCGGGCTGCAACCTGTTGCGTGGCACCGGCCGTCCCGCTCGCGCCTGGTCGGTGGTGACGCGGGGCACTTTGACGCCGTTTTGCAGAAACGACCAATAGATGAGGCCGGAACAGTCGAACCCCTTGCTCGGGGATTCGCCGCCGGAGCGATAGGGTCTGCCGAGCTGGGTGGACGCCGTACGCACCACCTTGGCCCCCAGAGCCGAGGCGTCGCGGGTCGGTTGCCGTGTCGCCGTCAGGCCGGTGATGCGCGTGGGCGCGCATCCGGGCGTGCTCCCCAGAATAAGGGCGAGCGCCAGGCAGCAGAGGACGGCGAGGGGGCGGGAAAGGGCCTGCATGGCGGAACTCCTGAGCTTACTTTGTATATTGGCAAAGCAAATGGTGTTGGTGAGTTCGGTTTGTCTTGGCTGTAACAACTGCAAGTATGGCCATACTATGTTATCGGCCAATGTAATGCAAGGTTTAGGTTGAATAGTTTTTGTTCAGATAAACTGTAAAAAATCTGTATCTAGAGTTTTTCAAGAGTATTTCTAGCTTCATTTTTGAATTTTTGAAGTGTGCTCATTGCTCTAATCATGTATAAATGCAGAATGAGAGCTTTGATAAAAAGCTTAGACGTAGTATTTTTACGGAAAGCTTGCTTGACGCTAGATATAAAAAGTGCGATATTTTTTATCGGGCATTAGATGCGTTTACGCAGCCCTTGAACCAAATGCCCGGATAGCAAGACGCTTCCGGCAATTTCCCCAGGAGGTTCCCGTTATGGTTTCTGAACTGTCGACGTTGATTCATAATCTGGTGCTCGACAATCCCGTGCCCGCCAAAGATTTGGCCAAAGCCATCGGCAAGCCCTATTCCACGCTGCTGCGCGAAGTGAATCCCTACGACGCCGGAGCCAAGCTCGGCGCCGAGACGCTGCTTCAGATCATGATGCAGACCGGGGACGTGAAGCCGCTGGAATTCATGGCCAACAAGCTGGGTTACAACCTGATGCCCGCCAAGGGCGATGTGCCGCATGTAACGCCCGGGGCTTTCCATACAAAAAAGGGCGCCGAAGCGCCCGATTTGTCCTGCCCGTCGTGCGGCTCGAAACTGGCTTACGACGTGAATACCGCGCCGGAGGCGGCCGAGGTGACCAAGCGCGCGTAACGGCGCAGGAACGGAGAGGACACCTTGGCTTGCGGCGGGGTCAGAGAGGCCCGTCGCTCCGCCAGAGAGGCTTCATCCACGACGAGTTCCAAGGAACGGTTGGGGATATCGATGCGGATGGTGTCCCCCTCGCGCACCAGCGCGATGGGGCCGCCATCCGCCGCCTCGGGCGAAACATGGCCGATGGCCGCGCCGCGGGTGGCTCCGCTGAAGCGGCCGTCCGTGATCAGCGCCACATCCTTGTCCAGGCCCATGCCCGCAATGGCCGAGGTCGGGCTGAGCATTTCCGGCATTCCCGGCGCTCCGCGCGGTCCTTCGTAACGGATGACCACCACATCTCCCGGTTTGATACGGCCGTCCAGAATGGCACGCATGGCTTCTTCCTCGCTTTCGAAGACGCGGGCGCGGGCTTCGCGCCGCAACATTTCCGGCGCCACGGCGCTTTGCTTGACCACGGCCCCCTGCGGCGCGAGGTTGCCTTTTAAAATAGCGATGCCGCCTTCGGGCGAATAGGGCGCGTCCAGAGGATGGATGACGTCCGTATCCTTGACGGCCGCTTTGAGAGCGGCCAGGTTTTCGCTCAGAGTGCGGCCGGTGACAGTCATGACCTCGCCCGCCACGTGTCCGCCGCGCGCCAGTTCGGCCAGCACGGCCGGAATGCCGCCCGCCCGGTGCAGGTCCTGCACGTGATGCCGCCCGGCCGGCGCCAGCTTGCACAAGTTGGGCGTGACGCGGCTTACTTCATCAAAAATTTCCAGAGTCAGCGGCAATCCCGCTTCGGCGAACACGGCGGGCAGATGCAGCACGGTATTGGTGCTGCCGCCCAGGGCCATATCCACGGCCACGGCGTTGCGCACGGATTTTTCCGTCACGATGTCGCGCGGGCGCAGGTTCTTTTCCACCAGTCGCAGAATTTGCTCGCCCGCCTGCTTGGCCAGACGGATGCGCGCGGCGGCCACGGCGGGTATGGTTCCGTTGCCCGGCAGAGCAAGGCCTATGGCTTCGGACAGGCAGTTCATAGTGTTGGCCGTGAACATGCCGGAACACGAGCCGCAGCCGGGACAGGCCGTTTCCACGATTTCTTCCATATCTTCCTGGCTGATGGCGCCGATTTGCGCCTTGCCCACGGCCTCGAATACGCTGTTGAGATCGGTGTTGCCGTCCCCGGCCAGCATGGGGCCGCCGCTGACCACAATGGCCGGAATATTGAGCCGGAGGGCGGCCATCAGCATGCCGGGCACGCATTTGTCGCAGTTGGGGATAAGCACCAGACCGTCGAAGGGGTGGGCCATAGCCATGATTTCAATGGAGTCGGCGATGATTTCCCGTGAAGGCAGCGAAAAGCGCATCCCTTCGTGATTCATGGCCAGACCGTCGCAGACGGCAATGGCGGGAAATTCAAAGGGCGTGCCCCCGGCGGAACGTACGCCGGCTTTGACGGCCTCGGCGATGCGGTCGAGGTGAACATGGCCGGGCACCACTTCATTGGCGGCGTTGACCACGCCGATGAAGGGCCGGTCCATCTCCGCCCTGGTCAGCCCCAGGGCGTGCAGAAGCGAGCGGTGGGGAGCCTTTTCGCGCCCCTTGGTCATTTTATCGCTGCGCATGGCGTTCTCCTTGAAACACGGTGGAGGGAAAAAGAAAAGGCGCAAGTTGCCTTGCGCCTTTGGGGAACCGGACACCCGGCACCAACCGTTACCGTTGCTTCCTTTCGGACCTGGCGGGATTGGCGGCGCTGCCGCCGCCCGGTTCCCGGATTCAACAAGTCTCGTTGCGCCGAAGAATGTATCGCGCGGGGGGGACGGATGTCAATGCTCAAGACCGTTGACGATCGGGGCGCGAGCGGTCGGCGACCTTTCCCGGCTTGGCGGCATTATGGTTCAATCCACAGTCGCTCCATCCGCCGAGTGACTTCGCAGCCGACGGATAGGGGGCGTGCGGATTGTCTCTTCCTCAAAGAAGAGCTTACAGAAATGGATTTCATCAGTTTCGCCGTTTTGTCTGCCGTTCTTTTCCCCCTGAAAAGAGGGGGTCAAACCACAAAGGAATGTTTGCTGAAGCGCTTGTTCGGAACACTGCCTTGCGGGCTTGACAAAAGGAAGGAGGGCAGGCTAATTTCTACCGGCTGAATGCAGGGCAGACAGCATGGAGAGGTGGCCGAGCGGCCGAAGGCGCTCCCCTGCTAAGGGAGTATACCTCATAAGGGTATCCAGGGTTCAAATCCCTGCCTCTCCGCCAGTTATCCAATCAAGCGCCGGGTTGCACAAAGTAGCCCGGCGTTTTTTTTTGGGGGGGGGGCGGACGCCCTGAAGGCATTTTCACGGTCTTTTGCCTGGCCCTCTTCGTCGGCTTTTTCAAAACCGGCGGAAACCTTATGCAGTCTTCTTGACGCGAAGGACGAGTTTCTTTTACAAAGAAGTCATGGACGACGTGCCGTTATCCGACCAAACCGACGCGATACCACGAATGAGCGGGATGCGGACCTTCCGATGGAGAAGGGACGCATCCTTTTTTGGTTGGATTCCGGCCACGCCGCCTCTTTCTTTTCTTCCCCCATTTTTCTCGTTCAGGGAGACTTCATGATCTGGGATTTCGCCTGGCTGGCCGACCCCACGGCCTGGCTTGCTCTGGGCACGCTTATTCTGCTGGAACTGGTGCTGGGCATCGACAACCTGGTATTCATTACTTTCGTCACGGCAAAGCTGCCTGCTTCCCAGCGGCAGGGGGCGTTCCGCATCGGACTTTTCCTGGCGCTGTTGCAACGTTTCGTATTGCTGGCGGCCATGGCCTGGCTGGTCGGGCTGACCGTCCCGCTGTTCACCGTATTCGGGCATCCTTTTTCTCTGCGCGATCTCATCCTGATCGGCGGCGGCGGATTTTTGCTGTTCAAAGGCTCTATGGAGCTGCGCGATCGCCTGGAGGAACACCTGCTGACCGGAGCGGAGGCGAGCGCCCCGCCGCGGTTCTGGTATGTCATCGCTCAAATTCTGGTTCTGGACGCCCTGTTTTCGTTCGACTCCATCATCACCTCGGTGGGCATGGTGAAGGAAGTGACGCTGATGATGGTCGCGGTGAGCGTGGCCATGGGTATCATGCTCCTGGCCGCGCGGCCGCTGTCCCGCTTTGTGGATCGGCATCCCACCATTGTCGTGCTTTTTCTGGGTTTTCTGATCATGATCGGTCTCAGCCTGATCACGGACGGCCTGGGCGTGCCCATTCCCAAGGGGTATCTGTACGCCGCCATCGGCTTTTCCCTGTTTGTGGAGGGCTTCAATCTGCTGGCGGTGCGCGTCCGGCGCCGTCGCATCCAGGCCCGGGGTGCTCGCAATCTGCGTGAATCCACGGCCAGGGCCGTGTTGGATCTGTTGGGCGGCGACGCCGTCAACGGCGAAGCCCAGTTGGATGTGGCGGCCCTGGTCGGCGACGATACCGGGGAAAAGGTATTTGACCGCGAGGAACGGGAAATGGTGGCCCGCATCATTCTGCTCGGCGGTCGTCCGGTCCGTTCGATCATGACGCCGCGCCACAAGGCGCGCTGGCTGGATATCGACGCGCCGGACGATGAAATCATGCGGGCCGCGGCGCGCGCCCCCCTGTCGGCCCTGCCGGTCTATCGCCGGAATACGGACGAAGTGCTCGGCGTGGTGCGGTTGCGCGATTTGCTGGTGCAGTGCCGCCTGCATCGGGCTTTCAATCTGCGCAGCCTGATCCGGCCCGCGCCCGTGGTGTTGGAGTACACATCGCTGTCCGACCTGTGGCAGACCTTCCACGATCGACCCGCGCCCCTGGCCGTGGTGCTGGATGAATACGGTTCGGCCGTGGGTGTGGTAACCCCGCAGAACGTCATGGAAGCCCTGGCGGGTTATGTGGGCGGAGTGTCCGTGCAGGTCGAATCCTTCCGCCGGGACGACGGCACCTGGGAACTGCCCGGCCGTCTGCCCGCGGAGGACGCCTTGCGTCTGCTGGGGCTGCGCGTGGAGCGGGAGCTGGACTCCGAAACCGTGGCCGGTCTGCTGTTGGAAGTGATGGGGCATATACCCGAGGCGGGCGAAACTCTGACCTGGCAGGGCAAGGAATGGGAAATCGTTGCTATGGACGGACTGCGCATCGACTCCATACGGGTGCGCGACGCGGGCGGAAGGGCCTCCCGCGAAGATTGAGCAACGCATGAGTTGCGGCCCGCCGTCATTTGCCAGAAGCCCGAAGTTCCGGTACACATGCCGGAGCGGCTTTTCGTTTCGGGCCGCAATTCGTGTGAAAGTGAGTGATGCTTATGCGTAGATTTGCCATTGTCTGCCTGGCGCTGGCCCTGACCGTCATGGTCCCGGGGCTGGGAAGCCGGGCGCAAGCCGCCGGAGGACATCCCGTGATCAAACTTCAGACCAGCCTGGGCGATATCGTTCTGGAACTCGACGCCGAAAAGGCCCCCGTCACCGTGGAAAACTTTGTCCGGTACGTGAAGGACGGCCATTACGACGGCACCATTTTCCATCGCGTCATCCCCAATTTCATGATCCAGGGCGGCGGTTTTGACGCCGACATGAAGCAGAAGGAAACCCGCGCTCCGATTAAGAATGAGGCCGACAACGGCCTGAAGAACGACAAATACACCATCGCCATGGCCCGCACGCCCGATCCCCATTCGGCGTCGGCCCAGTTCTTCATCAATGTGAAGGACAATGATTTTCTGAATTTCTCCGCGCCCACGGCCAACGGCTGGGGCTACGCCGTGTTCGGCAAGGTCACCGACGGCTTTGACGTGGTGGACGCCATCGCCAAGGTCAAAACCGGCAATCGCGGCCCCCACGGCGACGTGCCTCTGGAACCCGTCGTGATCACCAAGGCCGAAGTGGTGGAAGAATAACGAGCGCGCGCGAAAGAGGTTTTTTGGAAGAAAGGCGTTCCGGCCTTGTCAGGATAGGAAAAAATACGGACCGGTTTTTAGCCGGTCCGTTTGTTTTAACGGCTTTAGCCCGTTGAGGGAGCCCGGCTCCCGAAACAGACAACCGCCACCCGCTAGGCGGGTGGCGGTGATGACAATACGGGAAAGCGGCTTAACGCGCAAAATTTTGCGCTGCTTTTCTCAACGGAGGTCAATCCGCTTCGGCCGTATGGGGTTGGAAGTTTCCGTTGCGGAGAAAAAAATCCATGACCTGCCGGGCCTGCGCAGAAGGCTCCGCCTGGGGAGCTTGGAGAATGCCGTACACTCGAGGCGGAAAAAGATTATCCAGGGAAACGGTCTTTAACCGCATGGTTCCTTGAATGGTCGTGACGCTCTGCTCGTCCATAAGGGCCACGCCGAATCCGCTATCCACCATGGCCGCCTGCAAATACATGTTTCCCACGACCTGCGCCACATTGAGGGTTAGTCCCTGTTTTCTCATGAGCTCTTCGGCCCGTCCTCGTATGCCTTTGGTGGCTTTGGGGACGATGTGCGGCAGCTGGGCCAGTTCGGCGATGTTCAAGTGGATGTCCTGAGCGAGCGGCATGTCGCGGGGCGCGCAAAGTACGGTTTGCGACCTGTAGAACGGGGTGAAACGCAGACCGGTCAGCACCCCGTCGGCCGGGACAACGGCAAAATCCAAAACCCGGCTGATAATGTCCCGATGGACGGAATCATCCCATCCCCGCACTTGCTGTATGGTGAAGCGGACGGCCGGAAACGCGGCGTGGAGCTTGGGAAGCAGAGGGATCAGCACTCCATGCAGCGCTAAAGGGCTGACGGCGAAGTAGACCGGACCGCTCGCCTCCCTGTTTTTCCCAAGCATACAACGTTGGATGTCTTCGATTTTGTCAAAGATATCCAGTACCATATTGAATAGTTGCCTGCCCTGGGGCGTCAGGGTCGCTCCCCGTCCCGTGCGCAGAAACAGATCGGCATTCAGGCTTTCTTCCAACTGGCGTACCTGATAGCTGATCGTGGATTGATTGCGGCGCATCTCGCGCGAGGCGGCGGAAAAACTGCCCGTTTTGGCCACATAAAAAAATCCCCGCAGACGCTGAAGAAAGTCGCCATTAAGTTCGTCAATCATGATTTCTCCATACAGCCGCCACCAGGGTGGGAAAAAGGGCCGGATGGTCGGTTATTATGGAGATTCGGCAGGGAGCGCGTCAAGGCGTCGGAACCGTGAAAAACACGGAAGGCTATGAATTTTTCGCATAACTGTTTTCTAAATAATTCAGCCGACACTTCTTGAACAAACAGGCTTTTTTCATGATAGCTTGACGGTATTCCCAACATGTTGGCCTGGGAAACGGAGACATTCCGGAACGGTCCCTTTCCCCAACCTCAATTCAGGGAGTAATGTCGTGAAAAAGCTTTCCTGGTTAGTCTGGAGCGCGTTGGCGTTCTTGTGCCTTCCGGCGGGCGTCGAAGCCGCGCCCACGGTGTTCCCCACCGGAACCACCATCTACAAACCCGAAAAATGCTGGAACGGCTGGACTGTGCTGTCCAATGTCGTCGCGGGCGAAAAGCGCCAGCATCGGGGCGTGCCGCTGTACAGCATGAACGGCGATTTGATGCACGTCTGGAAGAACGCGGCCGGATTTCCGCCCACTGTCCTGCCCGGAGGCAAATTGCTGACCGGTATGCAGACGGCCCCCTTCGGACGCGGCATCCAGAACGATAAAGTGGTCGAAATGGATTTTGACGGCAACATCGTCTGGTCTGTGGAAAGCCCCTACAAAGAAACGCGCACGGACCCGGCCACCGGCAAAGAAGTGCAGGTGTCGACCTGGTTGCAACACCATAACCTGGTCCGTTGGCCGCAAACCGCGGGATATTACGCCCCCGGCTCGGACCCCGATCCCGACGGCGACACCATGTTCGGCGCTTACGCGCCCGAACCCGGCAAGCCGCGCCTGTTCAATATGGAAAACGTGGTCATCGTCGATCACGATGGAAAGGTGAAGTGGCGCTGGTCCGCCGAGGACGTCGTTTCCGAAGAGCTCAGCACCCGCGGGCGCAAAAATCCGGACGGCACGCCGTCTTTGGGCGGCAACAGCATGGGGTGGCTGGGGCCCAATCCCTGGTACGACAAAGGGGACGCCCGCTTCCATCCCAAAAATATTCTCATGAACAACTATAATGATCTTCTCTACATCATCGATCACGAGACGGGGAAGGTCGTGTGGCAGTTGGGGCCCGACTACAGCCGGTACCCCCAGTTGCAAAAGCTCGGCCTGCATATCAACGGCCCCAGTTGGTCTTTCGGCGGGCAGAACGGCGGCATGATCCACAATGTGCATATGATTCCCAAGGGGTTGCCGGGCGCGGGCAATATCCTGCTCTTCAACAACGGCGGCAACTACTCTTTGGTGACCGAATTCAATCCCGTGACCATGCAGGTGGTGTGGGAATACTACGGCCGAGCCATCGGATACGCCGAATCCCATTCCTTGGCTCACTATTTCTTCAGCCCCGCCATTTCCAATGCCCAGCGCCTGCCCAACGGCAATACGCTGATCACCGAAGGCGACGGCGGCCGGGTGTTCGAAGTGACGCCCGACTGCGAGACCGTGTGGGAATTCATCAACCCCGATTATTCCTGGCCCGGGCTGGACAGCAGCATCAAGAACCCGCGTATGACCAACATGGTCTACCGCGCTTATCGCATTCCCTATGAATACGTGCCGCAACTCAAGGTGCCGGATCAGCATCCGGTGGTGCCCACGGACAATGCCGAGTTTCGTATCGCCGCCAGCCGGGATGTGACGCCCTACGACCGCAAGGCGCAGGATGTGGTCAAGCCCTTCCCCGCGCAGCACCTCGGGGACGCCGCCGATCTGCTGACTCAGAATCCTCGCGACGCCGAAGACGAGGACGATATGTCCTACAACACTATGGAATTGAAGAACTATTAAGGAGCGTCCCTCCTTTGACGGCGGCGGAGCGGAGGCAGGGCCCCGCTCCGCCCCCCCACCCGCGTCCGGGTTCTCTCCCCCGGACGCGGAACAGGATGATGGTCATGGATACAAATGTCATGGCTCCGCGTTCTCTTTCAACGCGCTGGGCGTTGCCGCTTCTTTACGCTGTTTCCGGTTTGTGCAGCCTGGTGTATCAACTGGTGTGGATGCGACGGCTCGGTTTGGTTTTTGGGTCCAGCTTCACGGCGGTGAGCGTGGTGACGGCCGTATTCTTCGCCGGGTTGGCTTTGGGCGGATGGGGGGGCGGCCGTCTGGCCCGCCGAGTCGCCCGCCCGCTGAGAACATACGGTCTGCTGGAGGCGGGCGTCACGGCGGCGGCGCTGTTGGTTCCGTCTATGCTGGATATGGCGGAATATCTGTATGCGGCATGGTATCCGTCCGTCAGCGCCAGCCTGCGCCAGACCGCGTTGGTTCGTATGGGGCTGGCCGCCTGTTTGCTGTTGCTCCCCACCACCCTGATGGGCGCGACGGTACCCTTGATCGTGCGCTGCTACTCCACGCGCGACGGGCGCAACGGCGGCGACACGGGGGTGATTTACGCCCTTAATTCTCTGGGGGCGGCCTTGGGCGTTCTGGCGGCGGGATGGATATTTTTTCGCTGGATGGGGGGGAACGGCGCCAACTCCCTGGCCATATCTCTCAACGCTCTGGTTGCACTGGCGGCTTTGCTGCTCGCCCGGCGTGAGGCAAAGTCCCGCCCGTCGGCGGATGGAGACGGCGCTTCGGTTTTTGAGGGAGAAGCGGAAGCCGTCCGTCCCGGTCTCGTCCTCGCTTGTTTCGGCCTTTCCGGTTTTCTTTATGTGGGCTATGAGCTGTTGTGGATGCGGACCTTTTTGCTGTTTTTCCGCGATTCCATCTATCTCTACGTCTCGTGTCTGGCCGCCGTCATCGCGGGCGTGGCCGTAGGCAGCTTTGCGGCGGGGCGCCTGGCGGACCGGGTGCGTTCGCGCCGCATGTTCCTCGGGTGGCTGTTCGGCGCTTCCGCTCTTCTGCACACGGCCTTTCTGCTCGGCGTCGTGCGGCTGCACCGCCCCTTGTCGCTGCTGGCATTTCCCTATCCGGCGTTGGAAACGGTGTTTATTTTCTGCGCGCTGGTACCGGTTTTTGCTGTAGCGGGGGGAACTTTTCCCGTGGTGGCCCGACTGCTCGCGCGTCGCGCGTCCGATACGGGAGGAGGCGCCGGGCGAGCTTACGCCGTCAACACCCTCGGCAGTATCGCGGGAGCGATTCTGACGCCTTTCTGTTTGTTGCCCGCCCTGGGGCTGGATGGAACCATGTGGCTTTTTCTGGTCTGCGGGCTAGGCAGCGCGGCCGCCCTGTGGCGCGGCGGAGCGACACGGCCGGTCTTGTTGCGCTATGCGGCGACGTGCGTTCTGTTGTCGTCTTTGCTCTTTATCGGCGCGCAGCGGCAGGGCGGCGTGTTCTTGGGTATTCTGAACCAGGTAAAGGGGGCGTCCCGGCTGCTCGAAGCCCGACAGGGCGCTCTGGGCGGCAACTGGGTGCTGGAATCCCCGGAGCGGGGGGGCCAGATTGTGTTGTACGAAAATTTGGTGGCGTTCAGCCGGGGCGGATCGCCCAGCTTTGTGGTCCAGGGATTCATTCCGCTTATCCTTGCCGATGAGGTTCCCCGCAATGTGCTGGGGCTGTGCTTCGGCGGCGGCCTCACGTATCATGCCGCCCGCTATTTTCCTGAAATCCGGTCCCTTGATCTGGTGGATATTTCGGCGGGCAACGTGGATATGGCGCTGCGCCATCTCGCCATCAACGAATCCCTGAAGCGTGATTCGCGCGTTCGTTTTTTTATTGATGACGCCTACAGCTATGTGAAATACGCGCAAAAATCCTACGATCTTATCCTTATCGATTCCAATCCGCCCTTTTACAGTCACAACTGCGCCACACTCTACAGCCGCGAGTTTTATCGGCAGTGCGCGCGTCGCCTGACCCACCGAGGTCTGTTCACTCAGGTCTTGCCTATCAAGCAGATGACGCTGGCCGAGGCGCAAAGCGTCATGCGCACCTTTGCCTCGGTGTTTCCCCACACGCTGTTATGGTGGAATGAACTCGATCCTCTCATGATTGGTTCCAACGAGCCCATCGTTCTGGAGCCGGACGGCATGGAGGCCCGCCTGAACCGCCCCGGTCTGGGGGATGCTCTGCGCCGTTATTCCGGCGAAGCCAAATTCGACACGCTGGGTCATTTTTTGTCCGGGCTTTTGCTGGCCGACGATGGTTTTCGGAGGGCGGCCGGAACGGGGCCCATGAACAGCGTGGACAAAAACTGCCTGGAATATTCCCGAGAACTCAACGCGGATCAGACTGTCGCGCCCTGGCTCACGGAGCGTCTGGAACCGTGGGAGGCCATGAAATCCCTGTTTACGCGTCCTGATATGATCGAGGAATACGCGCCGCAGTTGGAGCGCCGCCGCGCCTACCTGATGGGCCTGATCCGGCGGGAGATGATGTTGGCCCGCATTCGTTTATAAAACTGTGGAGCAGGTTTAAAATACAGGCTCCGGGTCGCTCCCGAAGCATCTGGTGCACTGAAATATCGCAAATTTCGCTGTGCCGCCGTGAATGAGCCGAAACCCGCGTTTTTCGGCGAATGAACATGTTGCTGTTGAAAGTATCTGCCGGCCAGGACTCTATGTGCCGGCCGGCAGGTTTCACGCCTCCGCCGGAGTTATACGACGCAAGCGAATTGCGGCTGCTCCGGCGTCGCGGCGGAGTTTCGCTTCGCTCGACTCCGGGAGCATTTTCGTTTTTTTTAATGCCCATGGAATCAAGCGGCGCGAAACTTCAACGCAACGACGAAGGCGCGAAATCCGCAGGGCGGAACAAGCGCCTTGGCCGACGGCTCTTTTCCATCACAACATGCTTCAGGAAAAGAACCGGAGGAGAAAAGACTGCTTCTCGTAAAAGCGTTACTTCACCGTCAGCAGCAAAAATCTTTTTTTGCCCAGTTTGATGGTGTAGTCGCCCGCGGGCAGGGGACTGAGGGCGTCGGTCCATTTTTCATCGTTGACGCTCAACGAACCGGCGGCCACCAGGCGCTTGGCCTCCCCGCGCGAGGCGGCCAGGCCCGAATCGGCCAGGAATACGGCCGGAGCGCTGGCTTCGCCGGATCGGCAGACCCAGGCGGGAGCGTCCTCGGGCACGCCGCCCTTGGCAAACACGGCGTTGAAGCCGTCGCGCGCTTCACGGGCGGCTTCGGCTCCGTGGTACAGGGCGACGATTTCCATGGCCAGTTCTTCCTTGACGGTCTTGGGATGGCGCGCTCCGCTTTCCACCTGACGCCGCAGATCGGCGATTTCGTCCAGGGATTTGGCGGACAGCAGTTCGTAATAGCGCCACATGAGATCATCGGAGATGGACATGGCCTTGCCGAACTGATCGGCGGGCGGCTCGTCGATGCCGATATAGTTGCCGTAGGACTTGGACATTTTGCGCACGCCGTCCAGGCCTTCCAGCAGGGGCATGGTCAACACGCACTGCGGCTCCTGCCCGTAGTGGGCCTGGAGCGTGCGCCCCACCAGCAGGTTGAAGGTCTGGTCGGTGCCGCCCAGTTCCACATCGGTGCGCATGGCCACCGAGTCGTAACCTTGGAGCAGAGGATAGTATAGTTCGTGCAGAGCGATGGGGCGCTCCTCGCGGTATCGTTTGGCGAAATCGTCGCGTTCGAGCATGCGGGCCAGAGTCATGTGCGAGCCCAGGCGTATAAAATCGGCCGCGCCCATGCTGCCGTGCCAGCGCGAGTTGAAGTCCAGCACCGTCTTGTCCGGATCGAGGATTTTGAATACCTGGCGTTTGTAGGTTTCGGCGTTGGCCTTGACCTGTTCGGGGGTCAGCGGGGGGCGGGTTTCCGACCGGCCGGAAGGGTCGCCGATGGTGGCCGTGAAGTCGCCCACCAGAAAAGTGACCGTGTGCCCCAGTTCCTGAAAATGGCGCAGCTTGTGGATAATGACCGTGTGGCCCAGGTGAAGGTCGGGCGCGGTGGGGTCGCACCCCAGTTTTATATTGAGGGGCTTGTCTCGGGCCAGTTTTTTGCGCAGATCTTCTTCACTGATCAGATCGACAATGCCGCGACGTATGATTTTAATTTGTTGATCGATATCCACCGAGCTTCTCCTGATACATAACGGCGCTTCGACGCGAGGGCCGGTCCCGTCGCGCGGGCATGGAGGCCGACATACGGCGTTTGTTCTTGCAGGGAAAGCGGCAACTGTCAACACCGGGCCCGATACGCCCCGCCCGGCGGGCTCCCTTCGGGGAACCTGTCGGGCACGCGGAACAGAACGCCGGACAGCGGAATAAAGGTCAGCGCGTCTGAATGGTTTTGCCGTACAGGGAAAGACGTTTGCCCGCGAATCCGGCGGTTCGGGGAGCCGACTCGGGCGCAGCCGGAGGAACGGGCGTTTGCGGCGCGGCCGGAGGCGGCGGGGCGGGCTGAGCCGCAACGGGG
>ERZ894232.905-NODE-905-length-33920-cov-15.063576_pt1 | contig 33920 bp, 31 predicted proteins | sample MGYA00380296_ERZ894232 | MGnify/ENA primary metagenome ERZ894232 (study PRJEB32331, sample SAMN06328433) | human gut metagenome | biome: human gut microbiome; feature: stool | host: Homo sapiens | collected 2014-08-14 ...
TGCGAACCTCCAGCCCGGGCACCGTCAAGGTGTCCAACTTTTTGTCCGCAGTCCCTTCGGACAATTTTCGCGCCAGCTCAATTCAGGGCATCATGAAGCGAGTGAAAGCCTTGGGTATCCCTGTGGTGGTATATGAGCCCACCCTGCAGGACCGGGAGTTTTATGGCAGTGAGGTGATGCAGGACCTCGATGCGTTCAAGAGGCGCTGTGATGTGATTATCGCCAACCGGTGGAGCGACGATCTGACCGATGTTGCGGAAAAAGTGTACACTCGCGACTTGTTCAAGAGGGATTAACGATGACGGCACGTTGTTCGTGTAAGGATGGAAGCCGCCTGATCCTTTTAGCAAGACGGTTTCCGTTCAATCATGGTGAGGTTGCCGCTGAATCATATTTGGAAACCGAGATTGTATACCTGGCTCAGCATTTCGATGAAATACTTGCCATAGGCACGGAAGCTCCTCATGGAGATGCTCCGACCTGTTCACTGCCTGAAAACGTGACACCACTTGCCCTTGGGTGCGCCAATGAGCTTGCTGATAAGGTTGAGCTAACTGCTCGGGGTTTTATGTATCCATTCGGCGCATCAGTGCAGGTCAAGAAATCGCTTGAAAGCGATCGGGTGAAAGGACTTGAGCGAAGATTATTCCGCGGATATTTTACTGCGAGGGCAGATAGAAAATTCAATGCGATATGCAACTGCCTAGATGACTTAGAGATTTCTCCAACACATATATATAGCTTCTGGTTTTATGACATCGCGCTTGCCGCGTCTTGGCTTTCGGAGAAGTACCCATGGTGCCATGTAGTTTCCCGAGCTCATGGTTACGATTTGTACGAAGAACGCAATCGCACGCATTATCTGCCATTTCGACGCTATCTTCTTGATCACCTCGATTGGGTTTTAACGTGTTCCAAAAACGGCGAGCGATACCTAGACACCGAGTGGCCCGGATATGGTGATAAAGTCAGGACGCTGTATCTCGGGACGCCCTCTCTTCCAGATAAATCTAACGAACCACAGGAAAAAACACTTGAGCTTGTCTCATGTTCACGAGTAGTTGATATCAAGCGCGTGGAGATAATTGCGGAAGCGATAAGAATCTTGGACGATAAGGGGACATGCGTTTCATGGACGCATTTCGGCGATGGTCCGAATATCGCAAAATTGAAGTCAATGTGTTGCGATCTTGCAAAATGCAAAGTCTGTTTGCGAGGAAACATACCAAATAAAGTGCTTCTTGATGAGTATGCGTCCTGTCATTTTGATTTATTCATAAACGTGTCTTCGTGCGAAGGGCTTCCAATTTCAATCATGGAGGCATGCGGCTGCGGAATTCCTGTTCTGGCTACGGATGTTGGGGGGACGAGCGAAATAGTGAGCGATGGCGTTAACGGGTTTCTTTTGGAGCCGGACTGCTCTGCGGCTGATGTTGCAGATGCCATCGTTCGTTTTTCCGAGCTTGGTCCAGAAGCGAAACTGAAGATGAGGGGTACCGCACGTTCAGTATGGGAGATTGGGTTCCAAACGGAAAGAAACGCGGCGGAGCTGGCGCATGTTCTTGGAGTTTAAAAAGTAAAGGAAGTTATGTCATGGGACAGCTTTCACAGAAGACAGCATTGGCAAAACATTGGGTAAAGATTGATCGGATGCCGTGGTGATCCAATGAGCGAAAAGACGGTGATGCAGGTTTTGCCGGACTTTGGTCTGGCTGGGGCTGAGCGGATGGCTGAGCATTTATGCATTGAATTGGCTGCTAGAGGCTGGAACGTGGTTGCGGTCAGCCTTTTTACGCGTCATACGGACATTACGCAGGAGCTGGAGAGTTCGGGTATCCCCGTAGAGTTCCTCGACAAAAGGCCCGGTCTTGATTTGTCGATAGTGCCCAAGCTTCGCAAGCTTTTTAAAGCGAAGAACCCCGCTGTTGTTCATAGTCATAGACACTGCATGCAATATATTCTCCCCGCGAGCCTTGGCTTACAGTTTCGCGGTGTGCATACGATACATAATATTGCGGAAAAAGAGGTGCCTTCACGCATTCAGAAGATACAAGGACGGGCGTTTCAGTCGGGTAAAACGGTGCCAGTGGCCATTAATACGACGGTTAAAGAGTCGGTCTGCAACCTGTATTCACTTGACGAGGCCTCTGTTCCCCTTGTGTACAACGGTGTGCCCAACTACACACCGTCGCGTGTCGAATTGCCGGGCGATCCCGATGCGTTTGCATTTTTAACCATAGGTAGAGCTATGGCACAAAAGAACCAGTTGGCTCTGGTTCGTGCTTTCAATCGGTTCCATCAATCCCATCCCAAATCAAAGTTGTTGATTGTTGGAGATGGGGAGTTGAGAGAGGCAATTGAGTCTGAAATTGCATCTCTTGGAGCTTCACAGTGGATTTATCAAATGGGCGGATTGCCAAATGCGAGGGATTATTGCTATGCGGCTGATGCTTTTGTCTTGCCCTCGCTTTACGAGGGAATGCCCATGACTCTAATCGAAGCAATGTCGGCAGGAATGCCCGTTATAGCGTCTCGACGTGGAGGGTCCGTCGACATGGTCCAAGACGGGGCAACTGGATATCTTTGCGAGCCTGATGAGCCTTCGATCGAATCTGCCTTGATGCGACTGTATTTAGATCCGCATAGAAATAAGGTGGCGGATGCCGGTAGGCGTTCGAGTTTAGACTTTACATCTTATGCCATGGCAGATGGATATGAGAGAGTGTATGAAAAATGAGCCTGATCGTTCGATTGCTTTACGTCAGGATGAGTGCCACCCATCTCGACATGGTAAAGGGATAGTGTCATGGTGATTAATTCTAGCCGCTATTCGTTTCTCGAGAGGCGAATTGGATGGAAAGAGCTAGCTACTGCTTTTACGTATGTTTTACTGTTGCTCATCGGGCTTGCATGGTTGCGAATGGCGAGTTCGGTTGCCCTTTTGTGCACGTTGTGCATTATCGCGATTGCTCTTGTGTCTTCATCAGAGATCTGCTGTAGGCTGATATTCATTTGCTTTCCATTTTTCAACATTATGGGTGCCGATCTGGGCGGCACAAGTTTATTTTATGCGGTTGTATTACTGTTTGCTATTAAGTCATTGATGGACGGCACCGCTGATAATGCAAAGAAAAGACTAGTTCTGTTCGCTTTCATAGTGATAGCGACGATATATAATTTCACAGCTGGATCAATGTATGTGAGATGGCTTATACATCTTTTGGTTCCGATTCTTCTCGTAGGTACGAAGAGGGTTCGTGATTCATTTCCAGTGTACGTGCAATTGTTGACGGTATCTCTTGTTATTTCAGCCGTTCTTGGGCAGGTGATGATAAACGCCGGAGTTTATATATATGACCAGGGTTATGTTTGGACGGCATCGGAAGTGACGACGAGGTTCGCTGGGCTTACTGGCGATTCGGTTTTTTACGGACAGCTCGTATCAGTTGTAGTTGGTGCAAATGTTTACCTTGCACTTTCTGAACATGGCTATCGTTTTCTTACCCCACTATGTCTCGCGCTGGTGCTCTCCGTATTTTTAACCTATTCAAAAGGCGCTTTGGTTAGCCTAGCGGTTATTGCAGTCTTTTTGATTGTGGGATATCTCAAACGAATGCTCGAAAAGTACCTTCCGGTTCGTCACCTTCTAACTTGCTTGTTGGCGCTTGCTGTTGCAATTTTGATTTTCGACCTTCTTCTTTCCGGCTCAACGGGATTTTCGCTTAACGCACTGACCATACGCTTGAATTCTGGCGATTTGCTTACCGGACGTAGAGAGATTTGGGAAGGTTATTTTAATATTTGGGGACGTATAGGGTTCCCTATGCTTTTTAGGGGAATGGGCTTTGACGCGTATGCAACAACGATGGTCTACAAAGATCTGCATCATTGCCATAATATATATATTGAGGCTGTAACCCTTTTTGGCTTTATCGGCGCGATGGTCATGGGCATAGCGCTCTTCCGCTTTATTATTAGAAGATTGCGCGGCGGATCTTCAAAACTATCATTCATTCCATGTGTGGTTTTGTTGTGCTCGGGAATGATCTTGCATGGTTTTACCGATGCCCCCTTTTTCTATGTCTGGACTGTCGCGCTTTGCTGTATTGATTATTCGTTTTCGTTGGATGGGGACGTTGCGCCAGCGTAGGGGTGTCCATTTCTATCTATGTAGCTATTCGTAAGTGCTGAGCGCTCGCGTACGTGTGCCGCTGTCTCTAGAAGGAACTTTACCATTGAACACGAGAAAACTGTTGAACGACCTTTTGACTGCATTCGGTGCACAGGGCGTTTCATTTGCCTGCAGCGTCGTTATGACGCTGCTGGTCCCTAAAATACTCGGTATAGAGGAATTCGGTTATTGGCAACTGTTTGTTTTTTATACAAGCTATGTTAGTTTTTTTCAGCTGGGGCTTAACGATGGTATCTATCTCCAACATGGCGGAGAGGGACGCGATGAGATCGACAAAAGCCTGGTACGCAGCGAATTCGAGATGGGTGTTGGCTACCAGCTCGTAATCGCACTTATCATTGCGGCATATGGCATTTTCTGTGGGGAAGACGTCGACAGAACTTTTGTAATTATCTCGTCTTCCCTGTTTTTGGTTATCTCAAACGCTTCCTATTACATCTCGTTTGTTTTTCAAGCGATGAACGAGACTAAAATAGCATCTTATTCCACGATAGTTAATCGAGGATTATATCTCGTCTTTCTTCTCGTTTGCGTTTTTGCACGGGTTGACGATTTCCGAATTTATGTCCTTTTCTACTTGTTTGCCCAGACTATTTCTCTTGCGTACCTTCTTTTGAATGCGAAGGAATTCGCTCAAGCTCGTCTTTTGAATTTGCGTCAAGCAGCTTTTGAGACATTTGCATCCATGAAAATCGGCATTGTGCTCACTGTGGCGAATGTGTCCGGGATGTTGATCATGGGAATGTGTCGAGTTGTCATCGATGCGATTTGGGGAATTGAGGCTTTTGGTCAGGTCTCACTTTCGCTTTCAATCGTCAACTTTGCGCTCACCTTTATCTCACAGGCGGCGATGGTCTTATTTCCTGCAATGCGCTCGGCGGGCACTGAAAAAGCACGAGATTACTATGTGTATCTTAGAGATGGGCTGGGCGCGATTCTGCCTTTTGCCGTCTTGCTGTATGCGCCGCTTCGTGCTCTGGTGGGACTGTGGCTTCCTCAATATGCGGATGGCCTCTCGTATCTTGCATTTCTTTTCCCAGTCTGTCTGTTTGAAGTGCAAACAAATCTTACGATTGTCACCTTTCTTAAGGTTCGGTGCGATACACGGGCGCTTTTGATGATAAACGGCGCCGCTTTGCTGTGCGCCTTAGTTGCGCAGACTTTTGCCGTGTTCATGTTTGACAGTCCAGTTATGTCCGTTCTCGCATCGTTGTTTGGTGTGGCCATGCGTTATGCCATTGGCACTGTCTATCTTGGCAGGGTTTATAAGAATAGAAACCCGAAGATGATGTTGTGCATGTTTGCGGAGTCGCTGCTGTTTATTGCGTCGGCATATAATCTCTCTCTGGTTTGGGGGTTTACCTGCTGCATTGGCATTTTTGGTGCCCATCTCGCCGTCTGTCACAATGAGCTTGAAAGAGTTTTTTCGAGAATACGTCGGTTGAAGGATGAGTAGTGTGGTTAAAGCAGCTGCAGGGACTATTGCGGGACAGTAGGTAAGATGCAGCTGTTTATACATGAGGTAAAAGGAATCTAATGTTTGCAGAATTTAAAGATGATTATTTTAGATATTATGGTAGTGTCGAAAAAGTTGGTGTAACCCGTCGTTCGGGAACGGGCCGCCGCCAGAATCCATCTGCATCATAGCATCACGCCGCCCTCCCCCTCCCGTGCCGGCGAGCTCCATCGCCGTCTCGACGATCATGAGGCCCCTCCTGCGCGACGCCTCGCTCTCGACGGGCTCGGGCCCCGCGGGCTCGGCCGGCCTGAGCATGAACTCGGGCGAGATGTAGCGCCTACTCGACCAGTCCTCGTCCTGCTCGGCGCACACGGCGCCCACCAGGCGCAGCATCGACTCCGGACTCGGGAACACCTGGACCACCCGCGACCTGCGCTTTATCTCCCTGTTCATGCGCTCCTGACGCTTCTATTGGTGTCAAGAGGCGATTCCGGCTTCCAATGGGAAGCCGTCGTCTATCCATTGCCTGTAGCGCAGCGCCAGCTCCCGGAACTGATGGTGGCCGAGCTCCAGGTCGCAGAGTGTCGAAGCCGTGACGCCGAGAGCGATTGCCGCGTCTTTTTGAGAAACCCCAGATGCGATTCTTTCAGCCCGCATTTCAGGCCCCTTCCCCTCGATGGGTACATCGTAGGGATGCATGATAAGGCGGTACGCCTCACGCGCTATGTAGCGTTTGACGCATCTTCGTATCTCTCGATCGGAAAGCCCTTCGGCCCTGCGCCTCTCGACGTATTCGGCCGTCCTCGGGTCCGTCCTCATCCTGTGCATCGCGATGATATGAAGGGCCTTGTTGGCGTTCCTGTTGCCACCGCGATTCAGCCTGTGACGCTCCACCTTGCCGCTCGAGGCCCTTATCGGCGAAACGCCGCACAGAGCTGCGAACGACGCTTCGGAGCCCATCCTTTCCGGGTTATCCCCTGCGGCTATCGCGAGCATGGCGGCAGAAATCGGGCCGCAGCCGTACATGGACGCAAGCGCCGGGTTGCCCGCCTTCAGTGTCCTCTCGATGCGCTCCTCAAGCAGCCTTGCCGACCTCCTCGCCTCGGCCCAGACCCTCCCCAGTGCGGCGAGGGAGAACATCACGGCGTCGCAGATGGGATCGGCCTCGGCCTCGTCCCATCCTGCGAGCACGCCCATCATCTTTGCGGTCCCGAGCCTCTCGAGGCGCGCCCTGATCTCATCGGGCCCTTTCCTGACCGTTGCCAGGGCAAGGTTTGCCAGGGATGTGCACTGCTTGACGAGCTCCTCCCTTGCGACGGTCATGTTCCTCACCTCCTCAACCCATCCGTCCTGGGATTTGGGCACGGCGAGGTTCTCGCCGGAAAGAGCCTGCTTTGCCGCCCTCAGCGCGTCGGCCGCGTCGTCCTTGTCGCATCCGGGCCCGCGCCTCGGCCTTCCCGGGGTTATGACCTCGTAGCAGGCAATGCCGTATGCGGCCATCGCCCTCACGAGCCCTGCGCCATAGGTGCCCGTGCACTCCACGCCTGCGGCCACGGGGCTGCCCAGCCTGCGGATCTCGTCGCACAGCTTCCTGTAACCCTCGGGGTCGGTGGCGAACTCCCCCGAGAAGAGCTCCGACCCTCTCGCGTCAACCACGCTGAGCCAGTTGGTTGCGGCGTGCGTGTCGACCCCTGCCCACACGGCGTCTTCCGCAACGTTCCCGTACTCCACCTTCATGCAAACCGCCTTCCTCGCCGAACGCGACCTCTCGGTGTATCATCTTCGCGCGATGGCGGGGCCGCGGACAGTGCACCGACGGGACGCAGGATGTGAGCGCGTTTCTGCCCCATGCTTCTATCAGGTCACGCAGGCTCCGCCTCGTGCGCGCAGGCAGCCGGGACAGGTCAGGAGAAAGACAGCCTGAACGTCAGATCGTTGTGGGGTCACCGGATGCCTAAGCGCATGCTATGTCCGGAATGACAGGCGTGTAACCCCGGGCAGGTTCGAATTATCGGTGCACGTTGTTGGCGCGGATGCGGCGCCTGTGCCCGGCGGGGAAGTCCGGGTACGCGGGCGCGTCGGCCTCCGCGTCCCCCAGCAGCGCGCCCGCGGCGGCGGACAGTGCGCCGACCGCGTCGATCGCCGCGCGGTACGCCGACCTCACGGCGGCGGGGCCCGGCTCGCGGAAGGCCGCCCGCATCGCCTTGGCCGCCATCGCCCTATGGCGCTTGGAGGGCAGCAGGGAGCAGACGTCGCGCTCGAGGCGGACGACGCAGCGCTGCCAGCCGGCGCCCGGCAGGCACTCCGAGACCGCGCGGGCGAGGCCGGCGTGGGCGTTGCCGTGGGTCGGGAGCTGCCGTGAAGTGTCCATCGCGGCCGTTGCCTTTCTCTTGAATCCATTTCGTGGTTGTAATGAATTCTAGGCAGCGGCCGTCCCTTCATCGACCTTGCTTACACCAAAATTTTCGACGTGATCAGCGTTACATCAAGGGGCTTTAGCAAAACGGGAAGCAGGCCTTCGTTTTCAGACCTACGCTGAGCGCGCCGCCATCCAAGTCGATTGGGTGACGGCGCGCTCGCGTCTTCCAAAGGGGCGAGGGCATTTTGAGGACCCGTAGCGGACCGCGCATCGAAATGCGGCCCGTGACCTCGGGTGGGGCTGCGCGCCGGAGGCGCTCAATACAGGGGCGGACGATGCAAATCCAGACGAAGCCGCGGGTTGCGCCCGCTCAATTTGGTGCCCGCCCTCTTTTTGAGGGCGGGGTGCCTAAACGGACACCTTCTGGTGCGAGCGGTAGGCCCACATGTGGTCGATGGGGCCGGAGCCGGCACCCAGGTTGAGCCCAGCCTCGAGCGCGCCCATGAGGTACGACTTCGCTGCCGCCACCGATTCTTCAAGCCCGAGACCTCTGGCGAGACCGCAGGCAATGGCCGACGAGAGCGTGCAGCCGGTGCCGTGGGTGTTTTCGGTATCGACGCGGGGGCTGCGAAGCCACGTCGTGCGAACGCCCGCACCGACGTCTGCGGTTTCAGTCGGTGGCAGGGCCAGCACGTCGTTGGCATCGTGGACGCCGTGGCCCCCTTTGACGAGTACGGCGCAGCCGAAGCGGTCGGCCAGCGCGACGGCCGCCCGCTCCTGGTCCTTCTCGTCGCGCACCTCGAAGCCTGCGAGGACCTCGGCTTCCGGCATGTTGGGCGTGATGAGGCGCGCGAGCGGTATGAGTCGATCTTCGAGTGCATGGACCGCGTCCTCGGCGATGAGGCGGGCGCCGGATGTGGCGACCATCACGGGATCCAGCACGATGTTGGCGGCGCTCCAGCGCGTGAGCGCGTCGGCGACGGCTTCGATGACGGGCGCCGACGGGCACATGCCGATCTTTATCGCCGCGGGCGGGATGTCCTCGAATATCGCATCAATCTGTTCGGCTATGAACGTCGGCGTCGCCTCGAGCACGTTGCGGACGCCCATGGTGTTCTGCGCGGTGAGCGCGGTCACGGCCGTCTCGGCGAACAGCCCGTGGGCCGCGACGGTCTTGATATCCGCCTGGATGCCCGCGCCGCCGCTCGAGTCGGAGCCGGCGATGGCGAGTACGGCGGGCAGTGCGGCGCATGCCGGGGGCAACGCCGGAAAGGCGGATTCGCCGCCGCCGAGCATCTCGTCCAGACGGGCGCGCAGGCTTCGCGCGGCAGCTTGGGCGTCATCGGCCGCGAAGAGGGCCGAGACCACGGCCGCGCCGTCTACACCTGAGTTCGCGAGCACGTCGAGCGTCTCGACGCGCAGCCCGCCGATGCCCACCACGGGAATGTCCACCGCTCGGCAGATGCGCGCGAGCTCTTCGGAGGTGACATCGACGGCATCGGGCTTGGTGGGGGTGGGGATAAGCGCGCCCACGCCCAGGTAGTCGGCTCCCGCCGCCTGGGCAGCGCGCGCCTCCTCGACGGTCTGGACCGAGACGCCGATGATGGCGCCGTCACCCAGCAGCCGACGCGCATCGGCGCAGGCGGTATCGCTTTGGCCCACGTGGACGCCGTCGGTACCCACCTCGCGTGCGATCTCGACCTCGTCGTCGATCACGAAGGGCACGCCTGCGGCATGGCAGATGGGCATGAGCTCGCGAGCGAGCGCTACGATCTCATCGTGCGTGGCGTGCTTCTCGCGCAGCTGGATGAAGGTGGCGCCGCCGGCTATAGCGTCGGCTACGAGCTCGGGTAGGGTGCGTCCGTTGAGCCAGGCCCGATCGGTCACGGCATATAGGCGCATATGCGTACGGATGTCCTGGGCGCTCCAGCGCCCGCGGCGAGGTGCCATGTACGAATCTCCTCTCGATTGCGATGCCCTCCGCGTCGGAGGGCTGCCCGAAGGGCCGTGTGGCGAGGGGCGCTGGCGCTGCCCTTCGGGGACGGCAGGGCGGGCGGGTGCGTGTCCGCCCTGCCTCGGCTGCAAGGGCGCGGCTCCCCTAGAGCTCCTCCACGAGCGCTCCGGCAGCGAGCTGCTCGGCGGTCATGTTGCAGATAGCGTCGAGCAGGTAGGTGCGGAAGCTGCCGTTTCCATCGAGCTCGCCCATGCGCGAGGCCGCGATCTGGCCGGCCAGGCCCTCGCCTGCGATGGCGGCGACGACGGCCTCGAGCCTGGAGGCGGGGTTGGCCGTCACGTAGGCGCCCACGAGGCACGAGAGCACGCAGCCGGCGCCCGTCATCTTGCCCATGAGGGCAACGCCGTTGCGGATGGCAACGGCGCGATCGGCGCTCGCCACGATGTCGATGGCGCCAGTGATGGCCACGATGGCATCGAGTTTTGCTGCGAGCTCGCGTGCGAAGGCGGCGCTCTCGGCGAGATTCTCGTCGGTCACCACGTCGTCGGGGTTCACGTCGACGCCGCGCGTGAAGGAGGCGGCACCCGCGACGGCCTTGACCTCGCTCATGTTGCCGCGGATGACGGTGATGGGCAGGGCGTCGATGAGCTCGGAGGCGGTGGCGGTGCGCAGCGCCGAGGCGCCGGCGCCCACCGGGTCGAGCACGATGGCGTGCTCGAGCTCGGCCGCGCGCTTGCCGGCCACGCGCATGCCCTCGATGGAGTGCTGGTTGAGCGTGCCGATGTTGAGTACGAGACCGCCGCAGATGCTCGTGATGTCGGCCACGTCCTCGGGCTCGTCGCTCATGATGGGCGAGCCGCCGCACGCCAGCAGCGCGTTGGCGCAATCGTTGACCGTCACATAGTTGGTGATGCAATGCACCAGCGGCGTCGTCTCGCGAACAGCAGTGAGGGCGTCCTTAAGATCAGCAGCGGAAATAGTCATAGTAAGCAATCCTTCCATAACGAATGAAACGCTTCTGCCAGGGCGGATGCAATGCCAAGGCAGAGCATCAAGCAAGTTTTTTCTTTTAGGAACGTGGTGGCGCGTAGCCAGCCACCTCAGCCGTGGCAACGCAGGGTCGGGGGGCGGGGTGAACCCCTCGCGCGATTTCTGAGGCAAAGCCGAAGCTGAACGTGAGAGGTTCACCCCGTCCCCCGACCCGACCATTATCCTCAGTCACGTCGCCCGAACCTAGTGCTCCGAGTCCAGATCGATCGTCGTCCCCTCGAGCACCTTGTTGACCGTGCGCACCGCACACATTTTGCCGCACATCGTGCAGGTGCCCTTGGTGGCCGCCGGCGATGTCTCGTAGCGCTCGCGAGCCGTCTGGGGATCGAGGGCGTACTTCCACATCTCTTCCCAGTCGAGCTTGCGCCGGGCCTGCGCCATGCGGTTATCCGCGTCGCGCGCGCCGGGGACGCCCTTGGCGATGTCGGCCGCGTGGGCCGCGATCTTGGTCGCCATGAGGCCTTCGAGCACGTCGTGGGCGTCGGGCAGGCACAGATGCTCGGCGGGGGTCACGTAGCATAGGAAGTCCGCGCCGGCCGAGGCCGAGATGGCGCCGCCGATGGCCGCGGTGATGTGGTCGTAGCCCACGCCGATGTCGGTCACGAGCGGCCCCAGCACGTAGAAGGGGGCGTTGTGGCACAACCGCTTTTGCAGCTTGATGTTCGCCGCGATCTCGTCGATCGCCATGTGCCCGGGGCCCTCGACCATGACCTGCACGCCGGCGTCCCAGGCGCGTTTGGTGAGCTTGCCCAGCTCGATCATCTCGGCGGTCTCCATGGCGTCGTTGGCGTCGTAGAGGCAACCCGGGCGGCAGGAGTCGCCGAGCGAGATGGTCACGTCGTACTCGTGGCAGATTTTGAGGACCTCATCGTAGAACTCATAGAAGGGGTTCTCGTTGCCGGTGACCTCCATCCAGCCAAAGAGCAGGCTGCCGCCGCGGCTCACGATGTTCATGAGGCGGCCGGTCTCCTTGAAGGTCTTCACCACCGAGCGGTTGATGCCCGCGTGCACGGTGACGAAGTCCACGCCGTCCTCGGCATGCACGCGCAGGACCTCGAGCAGATCCTCGGCGGTGAGTTCGATCAGCGGTTTCTCCATGTAGCCGATGGCGTCGTACATGGGCACGGTACCCACCATGAGCGGACACTCGTCGATCACCTGTTGGCGGAAGGCACGGGTCTTGCCGGAGTTGGAGAGGTCCATGATGGCATCGGCGCCGCGGTTGACGGCGATGCCGACCTTCTTCCACTCCTCGGCTGCGTCGGCCTTGTCGCCCGAGATGCCGAGGTTCACGTTGACCTTGGTGGAGAGGCCCTCGCCCACGCCGCGCGGGGTGAGGCCGCGCTCGATATGGCGGATGTTGGCCGGGATGGCGATCGAGCCGCGCGCCACGCGCTCGCGGATGTACCCGGGGTCGCGCCCCTCGTGCTCGGCCACGGTGCGCATCTGCGGGGTGATCTTGCCCGCGCGGGCGAAGTCCATCTGCGTGATGAGCTCGTTCGGCGGATTGCCGGCGGTGTTGATGGTGCTCATGCACTCGCTCCCTTCGTTGGCATTATCCATATCAGGTTCTTCGGGTCGGGGCGGGCGCTGCCCCCTCTCAGCTTGCCGTCTCGTCCTGCAGGCTCCCCGTGATATGCAGTTGTCGGTTCCGATTGTAAGCCCTATCCGCGCACACGGCGCCGTCTTTCGCGCTTTTTACCTAGCGTTTCATGCAGACGAAGGTCTGACGCGGTCCGCTCTCGTTCGAAAGCTCGGGCGCGAAGCGGAACCCCATATCGAAGCGTTTGAGGCCGTCGGGGCCCTCGGCTCCCATCTCGGTCATCCAGCGCGCCATCGTGCCCCGGGCCGCCTTGCTCTCGGTCGACTTCTGGACCGGCTTACCGTTGCGCAGGCTGCTTGAGAACACGCAGGTCACAATGGGTATATGATCGGCAAGATGGGGGAGTACCGCCTTGGCGTACTCGACGCTGGCGAGGTTCACGATGCGGGCGCTTCCGCGGTCGGGATCGCCTGCAGGCGGGACCTCGGGCCTCGCCGCGTCGCCAGCTTCGCGGTGGGCTGAGGGGCGGACGGCGCACGGATCGCCGCAGACGGCGCACGCCAATGCGTCGCCCCAGAAGGCGTAGAGGTTCTTGGCATCGCCCACGGCGAGCTTGGCTCCCATCTCGAGTCGATAGGGCTGCACGGCGTCGAAGGGACGCGCGCAGCCGTAGAGCCCGGACAGGATCCAGAGGTGCTCCTGCAGCCAGGCTAGCGCGCTCGTCCAGGACCCCGGGGGCCATGTTCTGATACTGGGTTCCCACGTAGGAGAAGATCGCGGGCGCAACGAGGCGGGCGAGGGCGGGATCGTCGAGGCCCCTGGCATCCATGATGGGCGCGAAGGCGTGCAGGCGCTCGATGTTCTCGGCGAGCAGCTTGACGCTTACGCCTCAGAGCGCTTGGAGCCCCTGAGGGCCCTGGTCGCGCTCGATCGCGCGGAGCGCGCGCAGGATCTGGTCCGTCTTATCGGGGAACGGCGGGATGTCGCGCGGCGCGAACGCGTCGGAGTCGGCGCGCATCTGCTTGGTAGGGGAGATGATGACTTGCATGGGGACGTCCCTTGATGGTTGCGGGGCCCTTCGGTTTCAGCTTGCGCTGCCCGGATCGCGGGCTTGATGGCTTGACGGCAATTGTATCGGTTTCCGCTGCGTTAGATCGCGCGACCGATTTCGTTAGGGCGGCGCGCGGAACTTGATGTCTTCGCCCCGCAGCTTCGAGCCTGCAGGTATCGTGATGGCATGGATGTTGTGCTTTGGGGCATATCCGCATTGCGGCTGTATAGGATTCCTCCGTGGCTGAGGAGGGACCTTGCCGCACGCTTCGCACGTGCGTACCTGCTGCATCGTCCTTCAACCGTTGACCAGCTCGCGGTCGATCTGATCGGGCGTCCCGTCCATGTCATGGTTCGCGAACGCGCCGCCCGGTGGAGTCTTAAGCACGTGAAGTGCCATCTGTGGAGCGCCGACCTCCCTGCTGGCGCCGTGGAGGAATGCGGTCCTTATGTGTCCTGCGCCGCGCCGGAGTTCGCCCTGCTTCAGCTCGCGCCTTTCGTTCCCTATATTCATCTGTGCATGCTGCTCCATGAAGTGTGCGGCGGCTTCGCAGCCTGCGAGCTGCCCGACGCCGTTCGCGATGAGCTCCAGGCGCTCGTGGGGAAGGGCTGGCACGGCAGCGAGGGCTGGTGCCCGGTACTGGATGGTGCGGGCCGGTTAACCGACCTTTGGCAGCGGCCCGCGTGCGTTGAGGTGGGGAGCGTTGCGCGATTCGCCGAGCGCAACGCGAGCGCTCGAGGAGGTGCGCGGCTCCTGCGCGCGACGCAGGATTGCTTCGGGTGCGCCCGATCGCCTTTTGAGGTGTGCGCGGCGCTGCAGTACGGCCTTTCGCGCATGCGAGGAGGCGAGGGGAGGCACGTGCGCCTGGATGGGCGGATCGACCTATCGCGATCGGGAAGGATTCTGGCGGACCAGTCGGTATGCTACGCGGATCTGCTGGCCGAGAGCCGAGATGGCTCCAAGCAGCTGGTGATCGAATGCCAGAGCAGGCTGATTCATTCAACGGCCGAGCGGCAGCTGCTGGACTTCGATCGCCAGGTGGCGTTGCAGGCGATGGGATACGAGTATATTCCGCTTACCTATGCGCAGTTGAAGAGCGATGAGAGGCATAGGGAGATGGCGGAGCTCGTGGGCATGCTCCTCGGCCATCTGGAAGGGGTTCCGGTCGGGTGCCGCGCCAGCGGCGCCCGCCCTCTCGACCCGGTCCGATATGCCGCCCGCGTCGCAGCCCGGCTCGCGGGCGAGCTCCGCGTACGTGCACCCGCGCTCGCGGTAGAGCCCCGCCGCCCGCCGCTTGAACTCGGCGGTGTACTTGGGGGATGGGCGTCCCATATCTGCCTCCGTTCCCCGTTTGGCGCATCATGCCGAAACGGAGCTCGACGTGTCAACGGAAACGGGGGTGATTCATGATGCTATGATGCAGATGGATTCTGGCGGCGGCCCGTTCCCGAACGACGGGTTACACCAACTTTTTCGACACTACCCTACCAGCACGTGGAGAAGTTCATCCCGAGGCAGGTGACGAACCTGATCGACGGCGTCCGCCCCAGGCTCTACGGCGACGGGCGCAACGTCCGCGACTGGATCCACACCGAGGACCACAGCTCCGCCGTCTGGGCGATCCTCACGAGGGGCCGCGTCGGCGAGACCTACCTCATCGGCGCCGACGGTGAGCGCGACAACCTGACGGTGCTCCGCGAGATCCTGAAGGCCTTCAGCCGCGACGCCGACGACTTCGACCGGGTGCGCGACCGCCCCGGCCACGACCGCCGCTACGCCATCGACAGCTCGAAGCTCCGCCGCGAGCTCGGCTGGGAGCCCCGCCACACGGACTTCGCCGCGGGCCTCGCGGAGACCATCGAGTGGTACCGCGGCAACGAGGCTTGGTGGCGCCCGGCCAAGGAGGCCACCGAGGCCAGGTACGCCGCCCAGGGACTGTAAACTGCGCACAAGCCTTCTCCGTACATAACGCAACGGCAAGCCCCGTGCGCCGCAGCCCGACGTTCAACGTTCGGCCCGCGGTGCATGGGGCTTTTGCTGGCTGACGAGTTTTTCGCTGAGTAAGAGAAGCCCCATGTGGGATGTCGTTGCCCCACTGTTGCTGTTTCGTAGGGGTGACAATCAAGGCGAGCCGCTGCGTCGGTGCAAGAATAATTTCCCGAGGTTGGAGAAGTTTTAGACGAGGATGATTTCTATGTTTTGGGTATGCTAGAGGCAGATAAAGGGAGGATGTATGCCAGAGCTGAGTCGATTTCTTGGGATTGTCATCAAGATGATTTACATGGATGGTGAGAAGCATCATAAGCCGCATGTTCATGTCTACTATGGTGAATATAGGGCCTCTGTTGCTATAGACGGGGAGCTGCTTGCCGGCTCCCTCCCGGCGAAGCAGCTGCGCATCGTATCGGGTTGGCTGGCCTTACATGAAGATGAGTTGTATAGGGCGTGGAATCTCGCAGTTGCCGGAAAACCCTTCGATAAGATTGAGCCGCTCGCGTAGGAGGCAGCATGTACATTACAAATGGCATCGCATATGCCGGAGAGCCCGTTGGGGGAATTGAGGTTTCTCACGCGCGTTATGTCGGCGAGCGCGTTCTGCTTGTTACGTTCTCGACGGGGGAAACTCGCCTGTTCGACGCAAGTTGCCTTTTGTCTATGCCGGCCTTTGAACCGCTTGAGAATGAGAGTGTACTCGAGGATTTTCGAATCGAGCATGGCATTTTGACATGGTGCGATGGCGACATTGATATCGCCCCCGAGGCGCTTTATGAGCGGAGCTTCCAATATCAGGAGGTTGCCTAGCAGTTAAGCACCAAGACGTTGGTTGCGCCGACCGCCGTTAGCCTTGCGCTTGTGGCTGGGATCGATTTCCAGCAGCCTTTCCTGCCTCCGTTCGTCTCAGCTCTGCTTCACGACGGCGAAGCCGGGGGAGCGTGTGCCCTCCCGGTCTTCACCAAGCGCTGCAATCGGCCGTTCTGCATGGCGCGTGCGGGCGCTGCCGTCCATGTTGCCGCAGTCGAGTCAGGCTACCTCCATCAGCTCATCTCATTGCCCATGAGCTCTGCGATCTTATCCTGAACGAATGCGGTGTGGATGCTGGCCGCCTTATTGAACAGGTAATAGCTTGTTTTATTCCGATTGGATTCCGCCTGGGTGCTTGCGCTGCTCATCCACATCTCGGGGTCGAGTGGGGGCAGCTCGCCTTGACCCTCGCGGAGTTGATTGACAAGATGCCCCCATTGGCGGTCGCCCTGCGACCCGTCGTAGCCGGCGCGGTTGCCAAAGATGCCCGCGATCTCCTCCATTTGACCGTGATGCTCGCTCGGCTCTTCCCAATAGGTCCTACATGCGAATGTGCTCTCGCCTCGCCTTAAAACGCTCATCGCCTCGACCATTTGGCGGAACGCCTTCATATACGCCTCGGGATTGTTCCTTTCAAACTCGCGTTGCGACCAATGCGGCTGATAGGTGTAGCACGCATAGGGGAGGTCGGGCACATGCCCCATAGGAGTACGAGTCACACGACGGCGCGGCCGACGTCGTGATAAGCGGTTTGCTTATGGCGAGCTTTTTGAGCGTTCCCGCTTTGAAGCCTATGGGTTCGTTGCTTTTGGCCCAGGTCGGCGTGCTTGCGAGATCGTTGATCCACCAGTTGCAGGTTCCGCTAAAACCCTCGTGCGCCCATGTGTCGGCCAGCACATGCATCCGGATTCCCAGCAGGTACAGATGGTAGTTTTCGTCTCGATGCGCTGCGAGGTCGTTGATCATAGCCGCCGCGAGCGTCGAGTTGGGCCGGCAGACGAGAAGGGCGTCCCACTCCTCCGCGGGCTCGATTGTCCGCGTGAGCCATTTTCGCTTCCCTTCGTAGGGCCACCCGCCATCGCAGGGAAAATTGCCTGGTAAAAAATGGAATGACGTCCAGATGATCCGCGTATCGTCAAGCTCCGACTTACTCGTGAAAAGGTTCTTTTTCGCAAGTCGCTCGAACGACTCGATGGTCGGTGTGGGCGTGAAGCCCGGATTAACACCCAGCAGCTCGGATTTGATCAATGAGGCGCTGGATTCGTCGATATGCTGAGCGGCGCGGGCGATGGTGATCGACTCATTGGACGAATGGCCTGCGAATCGCGCGGCCACATAGGTCGCGTAGTAGTGGAAATCCGCGTTCAAGATGACGCTTCTCTCCTTTTGAGGTGTCCGACGTTAGTCATCGAGCCAGTTGAGACCGTTCTCGGGGTCGGGGCACTTGGCCAGGGGCGCGCAGACAAAGCCGATGATCTGCATGCCCGGACTGGTGATCTTGTTTTCCGTGATCCGTGAAGCGGATGTGCTGCTTCCCAGGTTGCCCCCGGCGCCCGCCTTGATGGAGAAGACCCCGAGTTGCACGTCGGTGCTCGCATCGATGCTGTTGATGAGGGTGTTCGCCTCGGATTCGGAGAGCTTGAACGACGCCTCTATGTTTCGGGCGACGATTACCGAAGACGCGTACGCGCACAGGTCGTCCGCCGGGGGATTGCCTCCATCGGAAAGCATGCGGGTCTTTTGCCCGTCGGCCCAGCGCCAATTGTGCGCCTCGAGCAGCGCGGGGTCGAACTACGGACGAATCAGGGGGATTTGAGCGAGTTCGAACGCGATGGTCGATTTGTCATCCATCGCCGTCATGGTGCTGGTCGCGTTGGTCGCGCCTGCATTTCCCGCAAGCTTGATGAGGCCGAACAGCCACGAACGTCCCGCCGTTGCTCCGACCGTATGGGCCGAGCTCGAGGTGTTCTGGCTTAGATTACTCGCATCAAATGAAACCTTGGTCCAACTCTGTTGCTCCAGCGCGTTGCTTGGGAAGACCGATGTTTGAAGGTAATCTCCGTACATGGGGTCGTTCAGCTTTGAGGTGAGCAGGGTGTGCTTTGCGTTTTCCCTGCGGCTCAACAGTCCTTTGCGCGTGATGCTGTCAATGGTCTGGCGCGCGAGGTCTATCTCGTCGCGGTAGCCGAGCTCTTCCCATGTCTGCCAAGCGTCGTGGAGGCCGTCTTTTAAATGGGAGCGCATCGAGTTGTCGGTGCACGCGTTGTAGTTTTGCAGGGCTGTTTGATAGGCGATGGAGTATTGGCGATACATCCGGAATTTCTTCTTCTCAACGCGAAGCTCAATTTAGGGACAGACCCTTTTCTGAGGCGGGGGCACCTCAGAAAAGGGTCTGTCCCTAAATTGAGGTATCGAGAATTCCTGCAGCGTCGGGTTTCATGCGACAATGGCGTCATATGACTGCGTAACCCCGCAAGAAACGGAGCCAATATGGCCGAATTCATCTACCAGATGTACCAGGCGCGCAAGGCGCATGGCGACAAGGTCATCCTCGACGATGTGACCCTGTCTTTCTACCCGGGCGCCAAGATCGGCGTCGTGGGCCCCAACGGCATGGGCAAGTCGACCCTGCTCAAGATCATGGCGGGCTTGGAGGAGGTCTCCAACGGCGATGCGCGCCTCACCCCCGGCTACACGGTGGGGATCTTGCAGCAGGAGCCGCCGCTCGACGAGGATAAGACCGTCATCGAGAACGTGCGCATGGCGTTTGCCGACATGATCGCCAAGGTCGAGCGCTTCAACCAGATCTCGGTCGAGATGTGCGACCCCGATTGCGACATGGACGCCCTCATGGCCGAGATGGGCCGTCTGCAGGATGAGATCGACGCCGCCGACGGCTGGGACATCGATTCCAAGCTCGGCCAGGCCATGGACGCGCTGCAGCTGCCCGATTCCGACATGCCGGTGAACATCCTCTCCGGCGGCGAGCGTCGTCGTGTGGCCCTGTGCAAGCTCCTGCTCGAGGCCCCCGACCTCCTGCTGCTCGACGAGCCCACAAACCACCTGGACGCGGAGTCCATCCTGTGGCTCGAGCACTTCCTCAAGAACTATCCCGGCGCCGTGCTCGCCGTCACGCACGACCGCTACTTCCTCGACCACGTGGCCGAGTGGATCTGCGAGGTCGACCGCGGCCACCTCTACCCCTACAAGGGCAACTACTCCACTTATCTGGAGACCAAGGCCGCGCGCGCGGCGGCGCAGGGCCAGCGCGAGGAGCGCCTTGCCAAGCGCATCGCGGCCGAGCTCGACTGGGTCCGCTCCTCCCCGAAGGCCCGCCAGGCCAAGAACAAGGCCCGTCTGGCCCGTTACGAGGAGATGGAGGCCGAGGCCCGCGCCAGCCAGAAGGTCGACTACACCGACATCCGCATCCCCGTGGGCCCGCGCCTGGGCTCCAAGGTCCTGGTGGCCGAGCACCTGCATAAGGAGTTCGACGGCCGCGTGCTCATCGACGACCTCTCCTTTACCCTGCCGCGCAACGGCATCGTGGGCGTGATCGGCCCCAACGGCGTGGGTAAGACCACCCTGTTCAAGACCATCGTGGGCCTGGAGCCGCTTACGAGCGGCAACCTGGAGATCGGCGAGACGGTCAAGATCTCCTACGTCGACCAGATGCGCGGCGGCATCGACCCCGACAAGACCCTGTGGGAGGTCGTGTCCGACGGCCTGGACATCATGCAGGTCGCCGAGAACGAGGTGCCGAGCCGCGCCTATGTGGCGAGCTTTGGCTTTAAGGGTCAGGACCAGCAGAAGCGTGCCGGCGTGCTCTCCGGCGGCGAGCGCAACCGCCTGAACCTCGCGCTCACGCTCAAACAGGGCGGCAACCTGTTGCTGCTCGACGAGCCCACCAACGACCTCGACGTCGAGACGCTCTCCGCGCTCGAGTCCGCGCTGCTGGAGTTCCCGGGCTGCTCCGTGGTCATCAGCCACGACCGCATGTTCCTCGACCGCGTGGCCACCCACATCCTCGCGTGGGAGGGCACCGACGAGAACCCCGGCAACTGGTATTGGTTCGAGGGCAACTTCGAGCAGTATCAGGAGAACCGCGTCGCTCGCCTGGGCGAGGACGCTGCCAAGCCGCACCGCGTGCATCGTAAGCTCACGCGCGATTAGTGGACGGGCGTCCCTCGCCATGTGATGAGGGCCCCGGGTGATCGAAAAGTGTTCAATTGGGCTGTCTACGCAGGTGGACAGCCCAATTCTATTTCAATGAAGTTGACGTTTCGCGCGTTGGTGGCATAGCGAAGTTAGAAATGTTGCAGTGAATCGATGCCCGTCAAAGTTGACTCAAAAACGACATGGCATCTACCTGCGGATTTGCTTGTCGTTATACCTTGTATGCTCGCGGACCTTAGAATCTACTGCAGCATTTCGTGTCGTTATCGTTATTCGATGGCGCAGAGCTCCCACTTGAGGCCTGATCCAGAGCGTTTCTTGAGGGTGATCCTGATCGGCTCGACAGAGTTGGCGTGCTGGATGCGCAGGGGGAACGTTGCGCGGGCGCGAGTGCCGCTTATAAGCTCAAGTTTGCGTGCCCGCTCGTAATCCTCGGCAAGCAGCGTGAACACTTCGGTCCCGTAGGGGAGCAGCTCGCACAGGTCGGCGATGGCGTCGCTGGGCGGGTACACCTCGGCGGCAAAGTCCTTGGGGTACGTGGCGAGAACGTTCGGGTCGAGGGGTACGGGTTGCGAGGAGGGCTCGTTCGCGCATGATGCGGGGCTTGCCACGGCAGCCGTTTCGCATGCGAGGTCTTGGTTCGTGCTGAGCGAGGGGTGCGTCACGGACGAGCTGGGGGCATCGACGCGGCATGGCATAGGCGCCTCATCGGAGCGAGGGGTGTTCTGCTGATCGGAGTCCGAAGGCGTGTGGGCGCAGGTGGGCTCGTACACGGTTTCAAGCGAGGCGGATGCTGCGGCGGCGCCGGGCTCGCGCGTGTTCGAGACGGGTGCGCCCGCGACTGCGTGCCCAGCGCTTACGTGAGCCTCCTTTTCATCCTGCACCGGGGGCTTTGGTGAGTCTTTCTGCGCGATTGCGGGAGAGGACGCGTGCGCGTCACTGGTTGCGCCGGCATCGGATGTATGCGTGGCGGCGCCGGGTGCTTGCACGCCGTTCGCGCGATCGACAGCTGCGGCATCGGGGACCGTTACGGGGTGCGACTCGAGCTTGACCTCACGGTCGACGCCGCTGTACGGGTCGTACGTTACGGTGAGGGAGATCGCGGGCGCCGGTGAGGTGAGGGCGGCGTCGTGTGGGGAGGTCTGCTCCGGATCGTCGGCCGCGTCGTTTGTTCCATCGGGTGCTGCGCCGTCCGCTGCCGCCTGTTCTACGACGGCCTCTTGGGCAGCTTGTCCGGGCGCGAGGCGCCCTGTGCCCGCTGGCTTCCCCGGGGCGTCCGTGGCTTGCTCCGTGCCTGCCGGATCTGACGGGGCTACTTTGTCGTGAACGGCGCCTGCCGGCGATGTCCGCTCATCCGCGATGCGCTTGGGTTCCGTTAGCGCGTCCTGGTGAGCCGAAGTGCGCTCGGCACCCGATGAGGTTTCCTGCGCAGCCGTAGCGCGTTCAGGTTCCGCAACCGTTTCCTGATCCGTCGAGATCTGAGCGGTGTTCTCAGGCACTGCTTGAGCGCTTGCGGTGCCCTTGGCGCTCTCGGGTGCCTCAGGGACGGCCGCGTCGCACGCAGGCTCCGGGCGCTTGACGCGTTTGGGGCGCACCGGTTTGAGGGCTTTATCGGCCTTCTTGCGTTTCCACGGCTTGCTCGCCTTCGACCCGCCATCGCTTTTTGCCGACGCGCCGGATTCGAGCGCGGCGAGCGCTTCGTCCCATACAGGCTGCGCGATGACGGTCGCGTAGATGCGGCCGCCCTTGAATATCGTGAGCTTCACGAACTCATCGAGCGCCTCGAGAAGCGCACGCGTGCTCTCGTACCCAAGGTCTTCGGCGGTCATGCGATCGCCGGCGAGGGCGCCCTCGACGGTGGGCAGAAACACCTGCTTGCCGCAGCCCAGCTCGTGGGAGAGCAGGCGATACAGGTAGATGCGGTTGTTCTGCGTAAGCGTTGGGGTGTCTACGGTGCGTGCCATGGCGGTCTCTTTTCATACGTGTGCGAAGAACCATGGTAGCATCGAGCGCCCCGTTTCCGCGTGACACATTGGACAGGTCGGGTCACGTCCTAAGCGCTGGGGTTCGCGACGGCGTTTGTCGAGGTGTCCGTCTTGCCGCCGGTGGAGGAGCCGGACTGGCCGGTGCCCGTGCTGGGCGCGTCCGTGGTGCCGCCGTTCGCAGAGCCGCCGCCGGATGTTCCCGTGTCGCTGCCGGCATCTGAACTGCCGGCGCCGTTGCCGGCAGTCGAGTCGTCGGAGCCGGTTGCGCCGTTCGAGGTGGATTCGTCGGTACCGGACTGCCCGTTGCCCGCGGCCCCTCCGCCCGTCGCGTCCTGACCACCAGCGTCTGTGGCGCCGTCAGTCGCCCCCGGCTGGTTGGTAGATTGCCCGTCGGTCGACGGCGCGCCGGTGTCTTGCGGTGTGGGCGTGGAGGAGGCGAGCTCATCGGCGGGGTCCTCGGGGGCGACGGCCTGCTGGTCGGTGCTCGCGAAGAGCGAGGGCACTTTTACGCCGAGGCCCTCGCCCGAGGTGGTGAGCATGATGATGCCCGCGCTCGCGGCGACCGCCGCGACGGCGATGACGACGGAGACGACGGCGACCTTGCGTTTGGTGGCGCTACGCTCTGCCGCGGCGCGCGCTTGCAGCTTGGTGGGCGCTATGCGCGCGGTGAGGTCCCGGCCTTCAAGTCGGGCCGCGTACGGCGCGGCGAACGTGCCATTGGGTTCGGTCACCGCCGAGTCGCTCATCGCCGTGCCGTGCGCGAGGCCCGAGGACGCCTGCTTTGCCTTGAGTTTCTGCGCGCTCGCATCGAGGGCGTTGCGGTAGAGCTGCGAGCAGATGACGGTGATCATGGAGCTCACGGCGGCGCCGATGACGGAGCCGGCGATGCCGATGCGCGAGGCGAGGAGCATCGACGTCGCCGCTGCCGCCGACGCCGCGATGACCTGGGCGACGGAGATGCCGTTGAACAGGCCTTTGCGCACGGCGATGGGCTGCGTGGCGCCGATGTGCGTGTCGGGGGATCCAAGGTACGCGGCGTATGGGCTGCGCCCGCTCATCAGTTCGGATGTGGGCGATGGTCCGCCGGTCGGGGCCGCGCCCGTGCCCATAACGCTCGTCGCTCCGGCGGTCATCACGCTCGTCGCGCCGACGCCCATCGCGTTCGTCGCGGCTGCACTCGCCTCCGCCACGTCATGTTCCACCGCGTCGAGGGGAGCTTCCCTCCGGCGGTCGTGCGCGGTGCAGACCGTCGTGGCGTCGTCGTCTTCTATGGTGTTGGTGCGCGTGCGCGCCTGGTCTTGGGATGTGGACATGCTTGGTACCTCTCGTGATCGCTCACGAGATTCTCGTACCCGCGCGGAGGTAAAACCACCCCTCAACGCGAAGGAACGCAAAGTTCTAACACACGAGGAAACCCTATGGAGACGTGCATCGTTCCATAGGGTTCTCTTAAGATCGATTGATCCATTGCGCCGTGCGCGATGTCACCGCGCCTCAAGCGTGCCGCCTGCCGGGCGCCGCCCGTGCCGACCCGCGTTCGATGCCACGGGGCGCCGGTCTACCTGGTGGCCTTGAGCTTGGCGAACAGCGTGGGCGCCGCGCCGCGGACCCACTCGATGAACATGCCGGAGAGCAGGCAGAGCGTGGCGCTGTGTATGCGGTACGGCACGAGCATGAGGCGCATCTTCGTGCTGCGCGGACGGGCCGAGGCGAGTGCGGGCTCGACGGCGGGCGAGGCGAGCATCTCGGCCACCTTGGCCCGTTTTTGCGCGAACGTCTTGGGGTTCTTGGGAGAGCACTCGTTCGCGACGCACCCCACCAGGCGCTCGATGTAGCGGCGGCTCACCATCTCGTCTGCGGTCGGGTCGTCCTCCATGCCCCAATGGCGGTACAGATCGCGCATCCAGTTGTTCTCGGTCTCGCGCTTCTCGAACACGCCGTCGCGGTAGCGGGCGGTCTCGGAGTCGGCCCGCCGGCGGAAGAACCGGTAGAGCGGCTCGCTGGTCATGCTGACGCTCTGGACGTCGCGGATGTAGTCGAGGACGAAGGGGAAATCGTCCCAAAAGACGTCGCGGTAGCGGATGTTGAGGTCGTTGAGGCGGCTCGCCAGGAACATCTTGTTCCAGGGCGGGTAGAACATGTTGCTGTCGAACAGGGCGGGGGAGGCGCGGTGGAACTCGTCGGCCGTGCGGTACACGGCGTCGGGCACCTGCTTGACCTCGACGTAGGTGCTGTCGCCGGAGTCCTCGCCGTTGCCGTATCCCGTGGTGGTGACGATCTCGAAGCCGCAGACGGCGAGCTCGCAGCCATCGCGGTCCATGATCTGGGCGAGACGTTCGAGCATGGTCGGGGCGCACTCGTCATCCGCATCGACGAACACGAGGTAGCGCCCGCGCGCCCGGTCGATCGCGAGGTTGCGCGCGGCGGGAGCGCCGCCGTTTTGCACGTGCAGGGCCGTGAGACGCGGGTCGTCTTGCGCCATGCGGTCGAGTATCTCGCCCGTGGCGTCTTTGGACCCATCGTCAACGACGATGACCTCGATGTCCGCGAGCGTCTGGTCGAGCACGGAGCGCACCGCCGCTTCCACGTAGGCCTCGACGTTGTACGCGGGGATGATGACGGACACGAGAGGTGCATGCGTCGTCGCGGTGCCGCGGGTGTCGCTGGGTGCATCGACGGTTTGGACGGCTTCGACGGTTGTGGGATCGAGGGACACGAATGCTCCTTAGCGGGGTTTGGGGGCGTCGGCGGCGTGACGGTGCAGTCCGGCTCGCTCGCAGGCGAAGTACAGGCCGTTCTCGCGCCAGGAATACAGCAGCTCGCGCAGCATTGCGAGCCGGTAGGCGCCCGCGCCGCCGACGTCTCCGTCTTGGCGGGTCATGGCGAGGTAGCGCTGCTTCGCCGCGGGCGATAGGTCATCCAGGGCAAGGGCCACATGTTTGGGGATCGCGTTCATGACGCGCGTGAGAAGCTCTCGAACCTGACTGTCCTCCGCCTCAGGTGCATCCCACAGGTGGGATGCGTAGCGAAACCCGATGCTCGCGAGCGAGGCGAGCACGCCCTCGTCGGCGGACCAGCGGCTCGCGGCCACCTCATCGGCCATCTGCAGCCAGCGGGTGAGGGACAGCGTGGGGGCCTTGGTGACGCTGCTCGAGCCCGGACGGTCCTCGCGGTAGCAATACCACGCGTCGTCGGTGAAGGCTATGCGCTGCGCTTGGCACATGGCGCGCATGACGAAGGGGTTGTCGACCCAGCCGGCGCCCGGCGCCTCGATAAAGCGGGTGTTCGTCTCGCGGAGAAAATCGCGGCGGTAGATGGCGGACCATACGGAAGGGTGCCAGCGGACGAGCTCGGGCGACTCGCCGAGCGTGGTGCAGCCGCGTTCCCAGGTGCGCACGCCGCGATGGCGCAGGAGCGAGCCCCATATGCGCTGGTCGGGGGTGTCGGGCATCCACACGCGCTTGTAGGTCGATTTGACCACGTCGGGCAGGTCGGTCTCGACGGCGATGGCGTACAGCTCGCCGAACAGATCGCCGTCGAGGTAGTCGTCGGGCTCCACGATGCCGACGTACGTGCCGTCGGCTCGGTCGAGCGCCGCGTTGACGGCCGAGCCGTAGCCGCCGTTGGGCTTGGCGACGATCTCCACATCGGGGAGGGAGGGGTCGGCGCCCGCGCGCTCGGCGTAGCGCTCGGCGATGGCGCGGCTCGCGTCGGTGGAGCCGTCGTCGACGATGATGAGCTGCAGCCGCCTGCCCAGGCTGGATTGGATGGAATCGAGGCACTGGGCGAGGTAGCGCTCTACGTTGTAGACCGGCACTGCCACCGATACCGCGTGGCGCGTCGTGCCCTGCTCGCTGCTCAAAGGTGTGTTCCGTTCTGCTTGCGTGGATCCATGAACGCTCTCTATCCTACCGCAAGCTGCCCGATTTCACGAAAACGCGAGGTGGTGAATGGTACCATGCGTCATGGTGTAAGTGGGGAGCCGCAAGGAGGGCAACCGTGGGAAAGCTGCTGTTCGTTGGCGTGACGTGCGCCGACGTGGTGATCAACGTCGACAGGCTGCCGCGCACGGCGCAGGATGTGGTCGTGTACGGGCAGCGGATGACGCTCGGGGGCTGCGCGTTCAACGCGTTCGCGGTCGCCCACGCGCTGGGTGAGCCCGCGGTGCTGTTCAGCCCCGTCGGCACGGGCGCCTTTGGCGACTTCGTGCGCAAGGGCCTGGCGGCCGAGGGGGTTCCCGTGCTGGTCGAGAACGGTTCGATGGAGAACGGCTGCTGCTACTGCTTTGTCGAGCCCGACGGGGAGCGGACCTTCGTGGCGTATCACGGCGCCGACTACCATTACGAGCCCGCGTGGTTCGATGCGCTCGACATGGACGAGATCGACGCGGTGTACGTGTGCGGTCTTGAGGTCGAGGACCCCACCGGCCCGGTGGTCGTCGAGTTTTTGGAGCGCTGCTGCGCGGATAAGACGATTTGCTTTACGCCCGGGCCCCGGCCCGACGCGGTGCCGCTGGACCTGCTTGAGCGTGTCTGCGACCTGCATCCCGTGCTGCACATGAACGGCGACGAGGCGATGGTGCTCGCGGGCAGGCTCTGCGGGGGCGCTGCGCCGTGCGCTGGCGATGGGGAATCGCCCGCTCGTGATTGTGGACGGGAGGGGGCCGATCCTACCGCGGATTCCGAGGTGCGAGAGATGTCCGGCGCCGTGCCCGGCGCCGCGTGCGAGGGCGTGGGTGCCGACGCGTCCTGCGCGTTCGGGGACGTTCCCTCCGCGGTCGCGGCGCTGCGCGGGCGCGTGCAGAACACCGTCTTCGCCACGCTCGGCAGCGAGGGCTGCTATTTTGACGACGGATCTCGCCGAGGCGTCGTGCCGGGCGTCGCCACCCGGGTGGTCGACACCATCGGCGCGGGCGACTCGCACATCGGCGCGCTCATGGTCGGTCTGCATCGCGGGGAGGGTCCCGAAGAGGCCCTGGCGCGCGCCAATCGCGTGGCCGCCACCGTGGTGGCGACGGCGGGCGCGCATGTGGATCCCGAGCTGATCCGCGCCGCCGCCCAATAGCCCCCACCTCAAATTAGGGACAGTCCCTTTTCTGAGGTGGGGGCTCAGCCCCTCATGAAGACGAATGTCTTGCGCGGGCCGTCCTCGGTGGAAAGGCCCGCATCGAAGCGGAACCCCACGTCGAAGCGCTTGAGCTCCCCGAGGGACTCCACGCCGTGCTCCGCCATCCAGCGGGCCATCGAGCCGCGGGCGGTCTTGCTCTCGGTTGATTTCTGCACGGGCTTGCCGTTGCGCAGGCTGCTGGAGAACACACAGGTCACAACCGGTGTCTGCTCATCAAGATGCGGCAGGACCGCCTTGGCGTACTCGGCGCTCGCCAGGTTGACGACCGCCGTCTCGCCTCCTCCTACGTCGCCCTGCCCGCAGATGACGCGTGCCAGGGCGTCGCCCCAAAACGCGTATAGGTTGCGAGCTCCGTCGACGGCCAGCTTGGCGCCCATCTCGAGCCGATAGGGCTGCACGGCATCGAGGGGGCGCGCACATCCGTACAGGGCGGAGAGCACCCACAGATGGTCCTGCAGCCAGTCGAGCGCCCGCTCATCAAGCACCTCGGGGGCCATGCTGCGATATTGGATGCCCACATAGGAAAAGATCGCGGGACTCAGCAGGCGCGACACCTGGGGCTGGGCGAGTTGCTCGGCGCCCGAGACGTGTGAGAAGCCGTGCAGCCGCTCGACGTTCTCTGCCAAGAGCTTGTCGCTCACGCCCCACAGCGCCTTGAGGCCCGCCGTGCCCTGCGTGCGCTCGATGTCGTTCAGGGCGCGCACGACGCGCTCGGTGCGCTCCGGGAAAGGCGGAATGCCGCGCGGGGCGAACGCGTCGTTGTCGACGGTCATCTGCTTGGCGGGGGAGATGATGACCTGGATCATGGGTCTCCTTGTGCGGTGCGAAGGTGGAGGGTGCCTCATGCGGGTGATGCGGGGGAGCTGGCGATGCAGGGGGACGTGGCGGCGTGGCGGCCAAGCGATGGCGGCGCGGCGGCCGGGGATCGGCGGCGCTCGGCCGGGAATCGGCGGCGCATCGCCCGCGCAATAAAAAACCGCGGACCGGGCGGCACGGGGGCTGCGGTCCGCGGTCGATGAGCGGCGCGAAGGCTAGGCGCGGGAGATGAACGCCTTGTAGCCCTTGTAGGCCTCGTAGACGTCGGCCTTGTTGGTGACCTCCCACAGCGCGTGCATGGAGAGGACCGCAACGCCGGAGTCGATGACGTCCATGCCGTACTCCGCAAGGATGTAGGCGATGGTGCCGCCGCCGCCCGCGCCGATGCGTCCCAGCTCGCAGGTCTGGTAGTCGACGCCCGCCTCGTCCATGATGTCGCGGATGAGGGCGAAGTACTCGGCGTCGGCGTCGTTGGAGCCGCCCTTGCCGCGGGAGCCTGTGTACTTGTTGAAGCACAGACCGTGACCCATGACGGCGGCGTTCTTCTTCTCAAAGCGGTCGGCGTAGAGGTGGTCGAAGCCCGCGGAGACGTCGGAGCTGAGCATGCGCGAGTTGGCCAGGCAGCGGCGCAGCGCCAGCGGGGAGTCCTCGCCGGCGAGGGCCATGATCTCGGCGATGGAGTTCTCGAAGAAGCGGCTGGTCATGCCGGAGGCACCCACGCTTCCGATCTCCTCCTTGTCCACGAGCAGGGTCACGCTCGTGGTCTCGACCTGGGGCACATCGAGCTGGGCGGCGAGCGACGTGTAGGCGCACACGCGGTCGTCCTGGCCGTGGCCCAAGATCATGGAGCGGTCAAAGCCCATCTCGCGCGCAGGTCCGGCGGGCACGACCTCGATCTCGGCGGAGAGGAAGTCCTCCTCGTCGATGTCGTACTTCTCCTTGATGATGTCGAGGAACATCTGCTTGACGGGCTCCTTGGCCTCGTCGTCGCCCTCGATGACCACGGGGCGGCCGCCCACGATCACGTCGAGGTTCTCGTGGTCGACGGCCTTGCCGGCGGGCTTCTCCATCTGCTCGCCCGCCAGGTGGATGAGCAGGTCGGAGATGCAGAACACGGGGTCGTCGGCGTCCTCGCCCACGGCGATCTCGACGGTCATGCCGTCCTTCTTGCAGATGACGCCGTGCAGCGCGAGCGGGGTGGCGACCCAGTGGTAGGCCTTCACGCCGCCGTAGTAATGCGTGTCGAGGTAGGCCATGTCGCCGGCCTCGTAGAGCGGGTTCTGCTTGAGGTCGAGGCGCGGTGAGTCGATGTGAGCTCCGAGGATGTTCAGGCCCTGCTCCATGGGGCGGCGGCCCAGGTTCACGAGCATGAGGGTCTTGTTGTGGCTGGCGGCGTACACCTTGTCGCCGGCCTTGAGCTCGCGGCCCTCGGCGACGCAGGCGGCGAGGTCGACGTAGCCGGCGGCCTCTGCCAGCTGGATCGAGCTGGTGACGCACTCGCGCTCGGTCTTGTTCTCGCTGATGAAGGCGCGGTACTTGCCGCACAGGTCCTCGAGCTCGGCCAGGGCCGCCTCATCGTACTTCTTCCAGGCGTTCGGACGCTCCATAGGTGCTCCTAACTAAAGGTCGTATGTGCAAAACTGTGAGGTATCGTACTCCGTTTTAAGCCGGTTTACCACCGGAATGCGCGGGTTGCGTCCGGTCGTGGGGGAGAGCGGCCTGTCGCGAGCGCCTTGTCGAGCGCTTCTTGTTGTGTGCGTGCCCCGGCAGTTTGTGCTGTGGGTTTGCCTCGGGGTGCTTGCAGCCATGCGGTGCGTTCGCCGCTGCGGCACGTGTTGGTTGCTCGCACCCGTGCGCGTCTCTCGGCCTTCTACAGGCGCATCGATCGCCGCAAAGAAAAAGGGCCCCGTGGGACCCCTTCTCATCTCGATTTGTACCGGATGCTATATCCGGTTCATTTCGGACAACGTGTTGTTGTACCAGTTGAACCAGTTGGGTGGGCAGTACTTCTTGGCGCCCGCGACGCTGATGGTGTAACCGTAGCCGCGCGCCAGGCCCGCGACGTGGTCGTTGATGGCCTCTTCCCAGCTGCCCCAGCTCGAGCTGCCCCAGCCCCAGGCGTTGTGGGGCAAGAAGCAATGGCGACCCTTGGAGCTCTCCGTGTTGGAGATGGCGGGGGAGAAGCGCGGGTCGACGCCGTACTGCCAGGCGGCGGTGGCGAACGTCACGCCCTGACCCTCGAGGGGAGAGCCGGCGAGGTACGCGTCGATGCGACCGGTCCACTCGGCAATAAAGGAGGCCTGGTCGGTGTCCCAGTTGACGGCGCCGTTGCTGGGGGCCTCGACCGGACCGGAGGCGCCGTTTGAGGCGGCCTCCTGCTCGAGCGCGGCGGCATCGGCCGCGGCCTCGGCGTCCGCTTGGGCCTGCGCGGCCTCGCGCAGCTGCTGGGCCTGCTCAAGGGCGTCCTGGGCGGACTGCTTCTCGGACTCGGCCTGGACCTTCGCGGCGTTGAGCTTGGTCTTTTCGGCCTCGAGCTCGGTCTGCATGTCGCTGAGCTCGCGCACGGCATCGACGTTGGCGTCGTTGACCTGGTCCATGTACTTCATGCCCGAGATCAGGGAGTCGAGGCTCTGCGTGTTGAGCACAAAGCTCATCAGCGGGTTGGAGCTCTTGCTGTGCTTGTACATCTCGCGCATGGCGCGGCTCGCCTTGTCCTGGGCCTCGGGGAGCTTTTCCTCGAGCTCGGCGATGCGGGCCTCGTTTTGGGCGATCTGCTCTTGGAGGGCATCGAGGTTCTTGGCCGCCTTATCGAGGGCGGCGGCGGAGTCCTCCACTTTTTTCTGGGTCTCGGTGAGCGTGGCTGCGGTTTCGGTGGTGATTGCTCTTGCCGGGACGGGGAACAGCACGCTCGCGAACAGCGCAGCGGTGACGCCCGCGCCCGTGATCAGGCGGCGGGTACGACCCTTGCGCCACGTGGCGTGCAGGCTTGGAGTTGCTTCCATGTGCATCCTCGTCTGTCTGCTTACCATTTGACAAGAAGCATAGTAGCACTGGGTTCGAGTTCAACTTGAACGTTAGACATTCTTTAAGGTTCAAGTTGAAGGTTGAGGCTTTGATTACCTGCGGCTTTGCGGAAATATGAAGCAAGTTTGGAGTTTCAAGTTCACCTTTAAGGTGAGGGTTCATCTTCGGTGCTGCAGTTGTAAAACATGGCGTCTACCTGCGACTATCATGAATGGGGGAACGATTCTCGATGGGCTTGGGCTCCGTCACGAGTTTCAAGCCTCACTCTAAGGTTGAGGGTTCTTGAAGTGGTCGATCGGCGCGGGCTGATGCATGCCGTCCGATCAACGTCGGTTGATACATGCCGGCTGATTGACGTTGCTTGATCAGCGCAGCCAATCAATGTCGGTCAATCAACGTCGGCCATCAGTGCGGCCCTTTAACGCCGGGGAGCTTCATCGCAATGCCCTGAAGCCGAGAGATCCACCCTTGTAGACCGAAGCTAAAGGAGCCACCTTAGATGACGCGGGCGGAAACGAGAAGACACGCCCTTGCAGACGCGGACGGAAACTGAAAGAGTCGCCCTTGCAGACGCGGACGGAAGTTGAAAGGGCCGGCCATGCGGGTACGGGCGGAAGCTAAAAGAGCCGCCCTTGCGGACGGCTCAAATTGTGTTGGGCTGAGGCGCGACGCCCTGATGTGGCGGCTGGATGCGGGCTCGATGCAGGCCCGATGTGGGCCCGATGTGGGCCTGTCTAGCCGCGTCCGGCGTCGAGGAACTTGCGGCGGCTAAAGTAGTTGTACCAGGTGACGAAGAACGTGGAGATGAGCTTCATGGCCATGGTGCCCACGTTGAGGAGGCTCACGCCGATGAACATATACAGGTCGTTCAACCCCAGGCCGATTGCGGAGAGCACGGCGAAGATGGTGAACTCCCGCTTGCGGCTCATGTCTTCCTTGTGCGAGAACACGTACTTCATGGACAGGATGTAGTTGACCACGATCGAGATGATGAAGGCGATGGTGGTGGCTAGGAGGTAGTCCATGCTGAGCGCTTGGAGGAAATAACCCAAGAACAGGTACTCGACGGCCAGGGAGGCAAATCCCACAAGCGCGAACTTGAGGAACTGGCGAGTGTTGGGATGTGCGAGGGCTGCGCGCAAATCATCACTTCCTGCAACGGGGGCGACAATCGTCACCGGTGGCGGTGAACTTGGCAAACTATACGCCCTTGGTCAGGGAAATGTAAGCGTTCGCACAAGAAGCATACGAATGGGGCCTTGCGCGGCTGATTCCACCTCGTTGTGCTGACCTCGGGATTCTGGCCGAGGGGTCAAAACGTTGCACTAGGGTTTGGGGCCAACCGCGCTGCCCATTCCATAATCCCGCCGGATCGCGGCCGGGCAGCGCCCATGAGGCTTGTCGCGTTACGCCCCCGTGCCGTCCAGGAAGATCTTGCGCGTCACGAAGTTGTAGATCATCACGAGCGCGGTGGCGGCGATCTTGGCGATGTTGGCCTCGAGGGCGACGCTCTTGTTGAGGATGAGCACGATGCCGTCGTTGAGCAGCAGGCCGATGACCGACAGGATCAGGAAGATCGTGAACTCCCGCGTGCGGCTCATGCCGTCTCGATGCTCGAACACGAACTTCATGCTCGCCGCGTAGTTAAAGACGAGCGAGATGATGAAGCCCGCGGTGTTCGCGATGAGGATGTCGAGATGCAGGCCGTAGTGCAAGAGGTTCATCACGCCAAAGTCGATGACGGTGGCGATGACGCCGACGACGCCGAACTTGGCGAGCTGTGCGAGGAGGGTCTTCATAGGGGTCCTTTACGCGGGGCGCTGCCGTGGTGAGGCAGGTTATGCGCGCACCTTCACGACGATCTTGCGCACGTGCGCGGGCTCGCTGAGCGTGCATCCGGGCTTGTGCGCGTCCTCGGGAGCGAAGATGGCGAGCTCGCCGGCATGCAGCGCGATGGAGGACACGGGCTCGGGCGTCTTGAGGAGGCAAAAGTCGTCGTGCTCGTCGTAGGCCTGCACGGTGGCGAGGCCGTCGCACGGGGCGTACTGCAGCAGCTCCTCGCCGCGCACCACGAACTGCACGTCGTAGTAGTCGCGATGCGCCTCGAGCTCCTTCTCGGCGGCAGGGACGGTGTCGTACTCGAGCACGTTGGCGTAGACGTCCTCACCATCGATCTCGTTGCGCCCCAGCGGGAGTTCGGCCAGATCGGGACGGGACAGGAACTCGTAGGCGGTGCGGAAGCGCTCGGAGAGGTAGTCGTTTGCGTTGGCGGTGGCGAGGGCGGTGACGAGCATGGCGGTTCCTTTCGCTCGGGCTCCTGAGGGCATCTACGATGCGGAGTATACACCCCGCCCAGCGAGCCGGTTGCTACGGGCGGGTTGGGCG
>ERZ894232.908-NODE-908-length-33766-cov-14.068138_pt1 | contig 33766 bp, 24 predicted proteins | sample MGYA00380296_ERZ894232 | MGnify/ENA primary metagenome ERZ894232 (study PRJEB32331, sample SAMN06328433) | human gut metagenome | biome: human gut microbiome; feature: stool | host: Homo sapiens | collected 2014-08-14 ...
CCCCGGACAACGCCCCGGCCGCCGTCATTTTCTCATGTCTGGCGGACAAACACCCCGAAGACATGGCCCCGCTGGTGCGCGGGCTGGCTCCGGGCCGCCCGCTGCTGGTTCCCACCATAGGCCAAAACCAGCGGGCCGCTGCGGGCGAGGACCTGGCCCGCCTGCTCGGGCCCGACGCCCGGCCCGTGCCGGACCTGAAAACGGCGCTGGATATGGTCCGCGCTCCGGCCGCGAACGGCGCGCCGGTTCTGGTGTGCGGCTCCTTGTATTTGCTGACGGAATTCTTTAATCTTTTCCCCGACGCGCTGTCCGGTCCCCGCGCCTGAGCCCGGGACCGGCATGATTGTCGCGCGCGGCGGAAACCGGCTTCGGTTTCCGCCGCGCGGCTTTAGCGGTTCCGGCACCCTTCCCCGCACCCACAGCCTTACCCCGGAGAACGCATGAATACTCTCTTTCGCGCCCTTCCTTCGGTGGACGCCTGTCTGACCGCCCTGGCCGGGGGAGACCTGCCCCACAGTCAGGTCCGGGCCCTGGTTCAGGCTTTTCTGGACCAGCGCCGGGCCGATATTCGGGCCGGACGCGTCGACGACGTCGACACCCTGACTCTGGACGCTCTGCTGCCCGCCCTGACGGCCTTCGTGCGTGAAGGGGCGCGGCCCCGCCTGCGCCGGGTGCTCAACGCCACGGGCGTGGTCATCCACACCAATCTCGGGCGTTCGGTCCTGGCCGAGGAAGCCGTGAGGGCCGCCGTCCTGGCTGCCGGGGGATACTGCAACCTCGAATACGACCTGGCCACGGGCGAGCGCGGCAGTCGCCACAGCCTGGTGGAAGGACTCATCCGCGAACTGACCGGAGCCGAGGCCGCCGTGGTGGTCAACAACAACGCGGCCGCCGTGCTGCTCATGCTCGACGCCCTGTGCAAAGGCGGCGAAGTGGTGGTGTCGCGCGGACAACTGGTGGAAATCGGCGGCAGTTTCCGCATTCCGGACGTCATGGCCCGCAGCGGAGCCGTACTGCGCGAGGTGGGCACCACCAACCGGACCCATCTTTTCGACTACGAAAACGCGCTTAACGAAAATACCCGCGCCCTGTTGCGCGTGCACACCTCCAATTACCGCATCGCGGGCTTCCACGCCGACGTGCCCCTGGAAGACATGGCGACCCTGGCCCGCAAGCACGGGCTTCCCCTGTTGGAAGACCTCGGCAGCGGCAGCTTTGTGGACTTCGCGCCCTGGGGGCTGCCCGGCGAGCCCACGGCCCGCGAAGTGCTGCGGGCCGGAGCGGACGTCGTGACCTTTTCCGGCGACAAGGTGTTGGGCGGTCCTCAAGCGGGCATCATCGCGGGCCGGAGCGACCTGATCGAGCCCATCCGCGGCAACCAACTGATGCGCGCCCTGCGCTGCGACAAGATGACCCTGGCCGCGCTGGAAGCCACCCTGCGCCTGTACCTGGACCCGGACAAGGCCTTAGCCCGCATCCCCACCCTGCGTCGCATCACCATGAGCCCCGCCGAACTCAAACGCCGGGCGGGCCGACTGGCCCGCGCCCTGCGCAGGGTTCTGCCGGAAGGCAGCGCCCGCGTAAGTCTGACGGACGGCGCGTCCCGCGTGGGCGGCGGTTCCTTTCCCGAGCGTGATCTGCCCACCACCCTGGTCCGCGTGCAATCCCCGCTCTGCGCGGCCGAAACCCTGCGCGTCCGACTGCTGAGCGCCGACCCTCCCCTGGTGGGGCGAGTGGAGCGCGACGCCTTTCTCCTTGACCCTCGCACCCTGGAAGAGCAAGAATTCGGCGAGGCGGCCCGGATCATGGCCCGGGCGCTGGCTCCCGCCGATTCCGTCGCCTGATTTCCCTTTATCCTTTCATGCCAAGGACATGTTCATGAGCGAACTCGCCTATACCCCCCAGTCGGCCTGGAAGACGTATGCCTCGGCCGAAGACCGCCAGGCCATGCGCGCCCTGGCCGAACGCTATGTGGAATTTCTTTCGGCCTGCAAGACCGAACGGGAAACCGTGGCCTATGTGGAACGACGTCTGGCCGAAGCGGGCTTCGGCCCCGGCCTGAACGAGCGCGGCGGTTATACCGGCCTGCACGGCAAAGCCCTGTTCGCCGTCCGGAGAGGACGTCGCCCCCTGGCCGAGGGCTTTCATCTGATCAGCGCCCACACCGACAGCCCCCGGCTGGACCTCAAGCAACGTCCGCTCATCGAACAGGTGGGGGTGGGCCAGGCCAAGACCCACTACTACGGCGGCATTCACAAATATCAATGGCTGGCCCGTCCCCTGGCGCTGCATGGCGTGGTGGCGCTCCCGAACGGCGAGGTTCGGACCGTGGTCATCGGCGAAGACGAGGCCGACCCGGTGTTCACCATTGAGGATCTGCTGCCTCACCTGGCCAAAAAGCAAAGCACTCAAACTGTGGCCGACGCTTTCGAGGCCGAGAAACTCAACGTCATCATCGGCCACGAACCTTTGGCGGACGCTTCCGAAGGCAGCGACGCCCCGACCAAGGCTGCGGACGCCCCCAAGGAACCCGTCAAAGCCCATATTCTGCGGCTGTTGCACGATCGCCTCGCTATTTGCGAAGAGGATTTGCTGTCCGCCGAACTTCAGGCCGTGCCTTCCGGTCCGGCCCGCTTTGTGGGCCTGGATTCCGCTCTGGTGGGCGGTTACGGCCAGGACGACCGGGTGTGCGTGTTCACCGCTCTGGAGGCGTTTCTCGCCGCCGAGGAGCCCGAGCACACCTGCTGCCTGATTTTCTGGGACAAAGAGGAAATCGGCTCCGACGGGTCCACGGGCGCCAGTTCCCGCTTTTTCGAATACTGCGTGCGGGACATGGCGGAAGCCTGGGAACCGCAGACCGGCTTCGGCCGCCTTATGCTGGCCTCGCGCGCCCTGTCGGCCGACGTGCACGCCGCCATTGATCCGGACTGGCAGGAAGTGCACGAAAAGCAGAATTCGGCCCTCATCGGCTACGGTCCGTCCTTTTCCAAGTTCACGGGCTCGCGCGGCAAATACGGGGCCAACGACGCCCACCCCGAATACATAGGCTGGCTGCGCGGGGTGCTGGCCGCCCGCAACGTACCCTGGCAGATGGCCGAACTGGGCAAGGTCGATCTGGGCGGCGGGGGCACGGTGGCCCTGTTCCTGGCGGCCTACGGTCTGGACGTCATCGACGTGGGCCCGGCCCTGCTGGGCATGCACAGCCCTTTTGAACTGGCCTCGGTGGCCGACGTGTACGCCACCCTTCAGGCCTATCGAGCCTTCTTCGAAGCCGGTCGCTAGAGCATTTTGCTTTTGAAATTGTCCAATTTCAAAAGCGGCGCTGCCGTCATTTCGCCTGAAAAGCGTGGTTTTCAGGCTCATTCGGCGCGGGCGGCCGCTCCCGCGGCCGCCAGAGCGGTTGCCGTTTTCAACAGCAAACCGCTCTAAGCGCCGGCCGCCGGAGACCGTCGACAACAAAAACCGGTGGGCGTCGTACGACGCTCACCGGTTTTTGTTGTCGCAAAATCCGCTATGCGATTAAAACTAAAACGGAATGTCGTCCATGCTGCTGGCTTCGGAAGGGAAAGCCGGCCCCAGGTCCTCATCGTAGGAGGGCTGCTGGGGCGCGCGGCGTTGCTGCTGTTGCGGCGCGCGGCCGCCGGACGGAGCGCGGCGGGGGCCGTCGTCGCCCATAGAAGGACCGCCCGAGAGACGATCGCCCTTGCGATCCAGAAATTGCACCCGGTCGGCCTTGATTTCCGTGGAATAACGGTCCTGCCCCTGCTGGTCCTGCCACTTGCGGGTCTGCAACTTGCCTTCCACAAACACCAGGCTGCCCTTGGAAAGATACTGGCTGCAATTTTCCGCCGCCCGCTGGAACACCACCACCCGGTGCCATTCCGTACGCTCCACCTTGTTGCCGTCCTTGTCCACATAGGACTCGTCCGTGGCCACGTTGAGGGTGGCCACCGGAGTGCCGTTCTGGGTATAGCGCAATTCGGGATCGCGGCCCAGGTGCCCGATGATCATCACTTTATTGAGCATGGAATCTCCCGTGCATTGAAGTTCCGTGGAAAAAATCAGTATACGTCGGAAGCGCGAGAAGCTCAAGACGGGAAACCGGCCGGGGCGCGCTCTCAGGCCTCGGCGGCGTCGGACGCCTTCTTTTCCAGGGCGGTGAGCGCGTCTTCCAATTCGTCGCTCAGGCTGTTGGCCACGGACGGCTGCCAGTCGGCCAGAGCCGTTTCAAGCTTGACGCTCAGGCCGTACACCTGGTCGATGCCGCCCTTGAGCGCCTGCCGGGCAGCCTCCGGCCAGTCGCCGAAACGGGCCACATCGGGCAGGGCCTTGGCCAATTCCAACACGCCGTGTTTGGCCCCGGCCGCCGCCCATTTGTCCCGTTCGGGCCATACCAGCGCGGTCAGACGCGGCCATGTCCGGGTTACTTCGTCTTCGTCGTAGGTCCAGGCCGTGACCCGGATTTGCAGTATCTTGCCCATAGGAATCTCCCTTCGCCGGCGGCCGGGAGCGCCCTACTCCATTTCCACCCACTCCATCTGCACCCGGGCGATGACGTCCTCGATGGCGGTGCGCTGGTCGGGCGGGCACACGCCGATGAGCGGGCTTCCGGTGTCGACGTTTTCGTTCTGTTTGAAATACACCTCGTAAATGATGCCCTCGGGCCCGCTGTAGCACAGGGGCACTTCGCGCTTCATGCGCGAGGCGATGAACAGTTCCATGCCGTCCTGCACGCTGACTGTGCGCGAACCGGAGATTTTTACCTTTTTGTCGATCTCGGGCACGAAGTAATACTTGGCCCGCTCGGGCGCGCGGAACAGCGACAGGCTTTCGCGCAACAACATGCGCACCACCTCGTCGCGGGACAGGTAGTGGCGCAGGACCCCGAGTTCGGTGCCCGCCTCCACGAAGGCTCCCTCCAGTTCGGTATGGAGTACCTGTACCACACCTTTGTCGACGGCGGCCACGGGTTTGGGGTTATTTTCCCGCGTGATGGTGGCGATGCGGGTGCCGGGGACCTCCTTCCACTCGCCGCCGGGGCCGGTGACCCGCTCCCCCGGTTGAAGCCCCTCGAAGTGCACCACGCCGGTATGGGGCGCCCGCACGGGCATCTCCGTGAAAGGTTCCGCCTTAATGGATTCCAGCAGACTGCTTATGTCGATCATGCTTACGGTCCTTGAATGCGCCTGGTCAAGGTTAACGGTAGTACAGGTTGCGGCCGCCCATGGTCATCAGAGCCTGGCGCAGATTGGCGCGCACGTCGCGCCGGTCCCACACGCCCTGAATGTGTCCCCGGGCCAGGGCCTGGAAACAATTGTGGTAGTCGGGCGGAATGTCACGGCCGGTGGTGTTCTTGATCACGCCCGGACCGGCAAAGCCGATATTGGAAGAACGAATGGCGAACTGATAGGAAGAACAGCCCAGGAAACTGGCCACCGGCCCGCCGTAGGACTGGGTATCGTAGATGACCAGATACAGGCCGCCGGCCTCGATATAACGACGCACGGCCACGGTGCAGCGCGACATCTGGATGACCCCGTGGGTGCCTTCCTGGATGCGGATGCCCGCCGTGCCGTGGCAGTAGACGATGAAAGGATAGCGCTTGCGCCGGGCGCGTTCGGCCGCGGCCACCAGCTTGGCGCCTTCGGCCGCGCCCACCGAACCGCCCCGGAAGGAGCCGGTCAGGATGGCCGCCACCACCTGCGTGCCGTCCACGCGCGCCTCCATAGTGATGCATGCGCTTTTGAGGCCCGTCTTTTCACGCGCGTCGGCCAGGCGTTTGTCCATGCCGGGGAAATCGAGGGGATTGCCCGACTCCATTTCGGCGTTGAATTCGAACAGCGAGCCCTGATCGAAACAGTTATACAAGAGCCACTGATATTCCATAGGGAAATGGTGGCCGCAGGTAGTGCACACTCCGGCGAACTCGTTGTACAGGTCCGGAGCCCACAGGTCCATGCAGCCATGAACATTCGCATTGGGGCAGGTGATGGCCCGGTCTTCCTTGGCCTTGGCCGTGACCCAGGCCCAGTCGCCGCGCTCCTCGGTGCGATCCCATTCGGACAAGGAGGTCAGTTCCTCCTCGGTGGCCAGGGAAACATCGCGCTTTTTGCCGAAAGTCCGGCGCAGCGTGCGCCAGGGCGCGGTGACGCGCATTTTCAGCATTTCCCATTCCGACCCCATTTCTTCCAAGGCGTTGGAGAAAGAGCGGCGGTTGCGGTGATAGAAGTCGTAAATAAGGCGGTTATAGACCTCCCACCACTGTTCGGACCAGGCGTCGGACAGTCGTCCCCACAGCGAACGGCGGTTGAGACAGGCCCCGCGCGAGGCGCGCAGAAAACGGTTCTGCCGCTTTTCCACCAGACGGCGGCGGTCCTTCTTCGACAGGTCCCAGCGCACGTACATTTCGTCCAGGTTGAGTTCGCGGTCGCGCAGGCGGCGCAGGGCCGTGCCCCGCAGCGGAGCAAAACCGCGCATGCCGAGCACCACTTCGTCCGTGGCCCGGATGACTTCCTGCCGGATAGACCGGAAAAACTCGAAATGATAGGGCCGCGCGCCCAGCACAGGTTCCTGAATCACGCGGTCGATGTACCCGAAGCGCACGTTGTCGTCGGCCGTCAGATGCAGATTGGCCGCGCAGCGTTCCACCAGTTCGGCCGAAGCCCGCTCGCCCCGTTTGAGGCGGCCTTCGATGGCCGCCGCGCCCTCGGGCGAAATGACCGAATAATAGCCGTGGGAGAACATCAGACGCTTGTCGGCCAGGGCTATGGCCTCGGCCCCGCCCGAACCGCCTTCGGAAAACACGGCCACCACCGGCACTTCCAGCCCGGCCATTTCGTAAATATTGCGCGCTATCTGCTGGGCCGCGCCGGGGTAGTCCTCCACCGGGTCGCCGCCCGGCGTGAACACATAGGCGTGGACGGGAATGCCCTCGGTTTCGGCTACCTGCATGTAGTGCAGGGCCTTGGCGTTGCCCCAGGGTTTGGCCGCGCCGCCGTTGCGGAATTCCTCGCCGTGGCCTTTTTCGTGCCCGATGACCAGCACCGACTGGTTGAAGACCTTTTTGCCCCGGCGTCGGGTGATATAGGCCCGGGCTATGAGCATGGCCGGGTCGTTGGTGTGCTCGTCCTGACCGCCGATTTCCGTGTAATTGTCGTACACGTTTTCCAGAATATCGCGCAGACAGATGCGCTGAGGGTGACGCACGATGCGCACTTTGTCCATGGGGGTCAGCCGATCTTCCAGCTTGCACTCCATGAAAAAGAACAAATCCTCCAGCGTGCTCAATCCCTCTTTAGAGTTGGCCACCGTGCCGTCCTCTATGCCCCGCTTCAATTCCGCCAGACGCTTGTCCAGAAGGCCGATATCCTCCTGGTGCTTGCCCGCGAAAATATCGCGCACGTAGTTCAGGCGCTCCGTCAACTGATGCAGTTGCTTATCCCAATCCATCTTGTATTCCTGTTTTTTATCCGGGGCTCCGCCCCGGCCCCCTCGCCCGTTCGTTCGACGGCTCGGTCGCTTGAGAAAATGTTGCGCCTGGCCGACGAAGTCGCGAGCGTAACGAGCTGATAGCGCAGGCGGCGGGCAAATCGGGCTTTGCCCGCGAGCGTTTTTCCGCCGCCGAAGCAGGGAAGGTCGGCATGGGGAAGGTGGAGCCGTCCCCCATTTTTACAGTTAAAACCGCAACATGCGCGAGGTATTGGCCCGAAGGAAGCCCACGTCCGACTTGAGGGACGAGCCCTTGGCGTCGTGACCTTCCAGACGCAAATGATCGAGAAAATCCAGACCGCGTTGCCGCACTTCGGCCAAGTCCTTGCCCCAGATGATGGCCAAGGCCAGATTGGGATCGAATTCGGTGGGGATGGAATAGGGCCGTTCGGGAGAAAGCGGCGGCACATGGGTGTGCAAGGTGAGCCAGGGCTGAGTTTCCCACTCGAATCGTTCGATATCGCCTACCCAGGGGGTAAAACCCGCGGCCGGGTCTTCGGCTATGATGCGGTATTCCACGCCCACGCCCTCGAAGCTGATATCCTCCTGGCTGTAACCCAAAGGCTGCCCCAGGCCCACGCGCAACTGCTCGGCGATGAGGTCCACCTGGCCCCCGCGCACGCGCGCGATGGAGGCCGACACACCGTTCTCCACCTGGATGCGGGTGTTCACTTCCATAAGAAAGGGATGTCCCTCGCGGGTGACGATCCATTCCCAAGTGCCCACATTGTCGTAGCCCACCTTGCGGGCCATAGCCAGAGAATGGTTGGTAATGTCCTCCAGCAAAGCGGCCGCGTCAAAGCCGTATTCAATGGACGAGGGATCGAAGCCCGGCGCCACTTCCACGCGCTTTTGCAGGCCGGTGGACTGGATGGAGCAGTTGCGGGTGCCGAAGTGCACGGGATGCTTGCCCGTGCGGTCCGACACGATCTGAACTTCAAGATGGTTGAAGTCGCGAATGCGCTGCTCGATGAGCACGCCCTCGTCCTTGAACTGGCGCATGGCATAGTTGCGGATGCGGCGGTATACGGAGCGGAACAGATCGATATCGTACACTTCCTCGATGCCCATACCGCCGCCGCCCGCCGAGGCTTTGACCAGCACCAGCGGCCGGGTCACGCCCTGTTGAAGCTGAAAGTCGAACAGACTGCGGGCCACTTTTTCGGCTTCCATTTCGTCGTAAATAGGGCGGTCCGAACCGGGCACCGTGGGCACGCCCAGACTGCGGGCCAGACGCTTGGTGTTGATTTTGTCGCCCAGTTCGCGAATGACCCGCCAGGAAGGGCCGATAAAAATGAGACGGCGGTCGCGTTCCGTCACCCGGCGGGCGAAGCGGAAATCCTCGGCAAAAAAGCCGTAGCCGGGGTGTACCGCCGTGGCTCCGGCCGCGTCGGCCACGCTGAGCAGTTCGTTGGCGTCATGATAGGAGGAAATACGGTACAGATCGTTTTCCCCGCCCGCCTCGCGGGCCAGGTTCACGTGGCCCGAAGCCGCGTCCTCCGCCGTATACACCGCCACGAAGTCCAGGCCCAGCTTGCGGCAGGCCTGCATAATGCGGACGGCAATCTCGCCGCGGTTGGCGATGAGCACCTTGTGCTTTTTTTCCACTCGATTGTCCTTAGAAACGGGGAGCCCGGCCCGGGGTCGGCTCCGCCCGAAATAATGCGTTCAGGTTGAAAAACGGACGGAAGGCCGAAGCCTTGACCGTCACAAAGGCAAATGGATGGGGGGAAGCGCATCGTCCTCCCGGCCCGCGGGAAGTACTTCTCCGGAACTTGTTTCAGCCCCCGGTCCGGCCTTGCCGCCGCCCGCCGTTGCGGAAGCGTCGTCCGGCGAAGCCGTTTCCGCCTCGCGTTCCAGCCGCCGCCGGGTGATGTCGCGCTTCTGAACCTCCAGCACCAGCTTGTCCAACTTCAATTCCTGATGTCGGGTCAGGTTTTGAAAGGCGCAGGCGCACTCGCCCGGCACGGCGCGCACCACCAGGGATTCCATTCCTTTCAGGAACAGCCGTCCGGCGATGAGCAGGTCGAGCCGCAGGAGCCGCCCCTTTTCAAAGCGGGGCTCCGGCATGGTGATACATACGCCGCCTGCACTTATATCGTTCACACCAAAAGAATCAAGCGTTCCTTCCAGCCTCACCGTGAGCCCCGGCGGCACGGCGCGAAAGGCCTGACGGCGTCCCACCCCGGGAGGATCGGCGGGCGGCTCGAAGCTCAGGGCGCCGACCAGATCGAAATCGTCCATCATGGCATGCCTCCCACTTTACGTTCCAGCGTGAATTCCACCCGCCGGTTACGTGCCTGGTTTTCCGGCGTGTCGTTGGGATACAGAGGATGGAGGTCGCCCATACCCGTAGCCGTCAACCGGACAAAGGGAATGCCCGCGTCCACGAACCAGCGCAGCACGCTGACCGACCGCAAGGCCGAAAGTTCCCAATTGTCGCGAAAGCGGGCGTCGGGCGGAATGGGGCTGTTGTCCGTATAACCTTTAATATTGATGGTCTGTTCGCGGTATTCGCGGAACAAGATCAACAAATCGTTCAGGACGGGCTCGGCTTCAGCGCCCAGGTTCACGCTGCCGGGTTCGAACAACACGCTGTCCGGCACGGTGAGGGTGATGATGCCCTGGTCGAACACGGCGCTGATTTGCCCCTCCAAACCTTTGGTGGTGATAAAACTGCGGATGGCGTTGTATACCCGCTCCTGGGCCTGCAGCATTTCCTCGCGGATACGCACGAATTCCTGCAGGGCCTCATTGTCCAGTTTTTCCTTTTGGTCGTTCTGTCCGCCGGAATTGATGGCTGTGGTATCGGCCCCGCCGAAGGTATCGCGCATGGAGCCGAATACGCTTTCAAACTTGATCGCTTCAATGGAAGACATGGAAAACAGCAGAATAAAAAAAACCAGCAGCAAGAGGCAGAGATCCGAAAATGTGGCCATCCAACTTTCGTCGACACCGCCGACGTCTTCGTCATCGTCGTCGAGACTCATCAGTCATTCGCCTTTCTGTCCTTGGGCGGCAGGAACGAGGACAGCTTTTCATACACGAAACGGGGATTGTTGTTTTCAAGGATGGACTTCGCCCCCTCGAAAATGATCATCAGATTCATGGCCTCCTGAGCGCTGCGGGCTTGCAGTTTGGCGCTGAGGGGGTTGAAAATCATATTGGCCAGCAGCGAACCGTAAAAGGTGGTGATAATGGCCACGGCCATAGCCGGTCCCAGGGTTTTGGGATCATCCAGCTGGGTGAGCATCTGCACCAGACCGATGAGGGTGCCGATCATCCCGAAGGCGGGGCCCAGACCGCCCATGCGCGACAGCACCGCGATGCTGATGTTGTGGCGGCGCTTCATGGACGAAATTTCCAGCTCCATAGTGCTGGTGATCAGCGAGGCGTCGGCGCTGTCGGCTATGAGTTGCAGAGCCTTTTTCAACACCTTGTTGTCGGTCTGGACCCGCTCCAGGGCCAGCAGGCCTTCACGGCGGCTGATTTCAGCCACCTTGACCATAGTGTCCACCACCTCGGCGGGTTGGGTGCGACGGTTGGTGAATGTTTTGGCGCTGGCCTTGAAAGCCTGGATCACCTCTTCCAAAGGAAAACTGATAAGCGTGGCCGCAGCCACCCCGCCCAGCACGATCATCATGCTCGCCGTGTCCAGAAAACCGGCGGGGCTCGGCCCTATCAGGATGGAACCGAATACCAGGCCGAAGCCCAGCACAATGCCGACCAGGGTGCCTATATCCATACCGTCCGCTCCGTTATTGCCCCCCGGCCTTTCCCAAACGCGCGCCGGGCAAAGTATGATGATAATCCGCCCAACCGTTGAAGTCCAGTCCCGAGAGCCTTTCCCCCGTCTTGGCGCTTGCTCCTCGCCCCTTCGGGCTGTATGGTGCGTGCCACGAACCCTTGCGACGCGGCGGCCCCTGCGGGCGACCGGCCGCCCCGCGTTTGTTTTTTTCGCCCGTCGACTCTTTTTAACCGAAGGATATGCTTGTGAGTTCCCTTGTCCGTAACGAATCCCTGCGCAATATCGCCATCATCGCCCACGTCGACCACGGCAAAACCACGCTGGTAGACGGATTGTTCCGCCAAAGCGGCATGTTCCGCGCCGATCAGCGCGTGGACGACCGCATCATGGACAGTATGGAACTGGAGCGCGAACGCGGCATCACCATTGCCGCCAAAAACTGCGCCGTGGCCTGGAACGGGGTGCGCATCAACATCATCGACACTCCCGGCCACGCCGACTTCGGCGGCGAGGTGGAACGCGCTCTGTCCATGGTGGACGGCGTGATTCTGCTGGTGGATTCGTCGGAAGGCCCTCTGCCCCAGACCCGCTTTGTGCTGCGTAAAGCTCTGGAGCAGAAACTGCCGGTCATCGCGGTCATCAACAAAATCGACCGTAAGGACGCCCGCCCCGGCGAAGTGTTGGGCGAACTTTACGATCTGTTCATCGACCTGGACGCCACGGACGAGCAACTGGAATTTCCCGTGCTGTACGCCATCGGCCGCGAAGCCGTGGCCATGAAGGACCCCGACGACGAACGCAAGGACCTGTCGCCCCTGTTCGAGGCCATTCTCGAACATATTCCGGGTCCGGCCTATGATCCGGACGAACCCTTCCACATGCTGGTGGCCGACCTCGACTATTCCGATTACCTGGGTCGTCTGGCCGTGGGCCGCATCCGCAACGGCACGGCCCGCACCAAGGACGCCCTGGTATGCATCGGCGAGGACGGCGCGGCCCGCCCCCTCAAGGCCACCCGCATTCAGATTTACCAGGGCAAAAATATGGTGGACGTGGATGAGGCCCAGCCCGGCGACATCGTGGTCATGGCGGGCATCGACGAGGTCACCATCGGCGACACCATCTGCACCCGGGACGCACCCACGGCCCTGCCCCGCATCCGGGTGGACGAACCCACCGTGGCCATGCGCTTCGGCATCAATACTTCTCCCCTGGCCGGACGCGAAGGCAAGATCGTCCAGGCCCGCAAAATACGCGAGCGATTGGATAAGGAGGCGCTGCGCAACGTGTCCATCCGGGTGGAGGACACCGAGGACAGGGATGCTTTTCTGGTCAAGGGGCGGGGCGAATTCCAAATGGCCATCATCGTGGAGACCATGCGGCGCGAGGGGTTTGAACTCACCGTGGGCCGCCCCGAGGTGATCGTGAAGGAAGAAAACGGCGAACGGCTGGAGCCCGTCGAAGAACTGCATGTGGACTGCGATGAGGCGTTCATGGGCGTGGTGACCGAAAAAATGGCCTTCCGCAAGGGGCGCATGCTCAACTGCATCAACCACGGCACCGGCCGGGTGCGCCTGACCTTTTCCGTGCCCTCGCGCGGTCTTATCGGCTACCGCGACGAATTTTTGACCGACACCAAGGGCACGGGCATCATGAACTCCACCTTTATCGGCTACGAGCCCTGGCGCGGCGACTTCGTGACCCGCCTCACGGGCTCCCTGGTGGCGGACCGGCCGGGCAACGCCGTGGCCTACGCCCTGTATAACCTGGAACCGCGCGGAAACCTGTTCGTGGTGCCCGGCGATCCGGTGTACGAGGGCATGATCGTGGGTGAACACAACCGCGACAACGACATCGACGTCAACGCCACCAAGGAAAAGAAGCTGACCAACCTGCGCGCCTCGGGCCACGATGAAAACATCATCCTCACCCCGGTGCGCCCCATGACTCTGGAACACGCCCTGCACTTTTTGCGCGAAGACGAACTTTTGGAAGTGACGCCGCTGTCCTTCCGCCTGCGCAAGGCCGAACTCTCGGCCCAGAAGCGCTACCAGATGGGCGGCGGCAGGAAGAGAATTTAACAACGAGCATGGAGCTGTCGTAACAAAAGCGGAGCTCTCACAGGCCTTGCTGTCTGTGAGAGCTCCGCTTCGCGATCGCGCTCCGCCTCAAAGATGAACGGAAAAAGGTCAGCGGCAGTCCAGCAGACAGTCGGCCAGGGTAGCCTGAGCCATGGGGACCTTGAAATAATTGGACAACAAGGGCTTGGCCCCGGCCAGGGCGGCCGCGGCGGCAGCCTCGGCGCTTTCCTCGTCCAGAGCACGGCCGACGAGAGCCTCTTCCGCCGCCACGGCGCGCACGGGGTTGTTATACACCGCATTCAGGCAGACGCGGGCCCCGGCCACCACTCCATTCTCAAAACGCAGCCAGGCCGCGGCGTTGACCAGAGCAAAGTCGATGCTCTGCCGGAAGGCCACTTTGCGGAAGGCGCTGGTCGCGCCGTCCGTAGCCGCCGTATGGGCGGGCAATTCCAGGGCCAACACGATTTCGTCCCGTTCCAGCACGGTGGACTGCTTGCCGTGTTCGGCGCTGAAGAAGTCCTCGGCGGGTATGCGCCGCCGACTGGTGACCACCGTGGCATCCAGGGCCACCAGGGCGGGCGCGGTATCGCTGGGATTGACCGCGATGCACTTGTTCACCGCCCCGAAAATGGAATGATAGCGGCTGTCGCCCGGCACGGCCAGGCATTTGGAGCCGCCCTTGCGCACACAGGGAATGCGGCCGCCCAGCTTATCGGGGTAGCGGTAATACCAGCAGCGGTTCTGCTGGCAGATATTGCCGCCCAGGGTACCCATATTGCGCAACAAGGGCGAGGCCGTGCGTCTGGCAGCCTCGGCCAGAGCCGGGTACAGGGCGCGGACGCGCTCGGATTCGGCCACCTCGGTCAGGGTGGTCATGGCGCCGACGCGCAGTCCGCCCGCGTGTTCCTCCACGCCGCTCAGGCCATCTACCCGCTTCAGGTCCACGACCGCCTCGGGGTATTCCAGCCACAGCCTGTCTTTGAGGCAGCCCAGCAAATCGGTGCCCCCGGCGCACAGGCAGGCCCCGTCGCCGTATTCCCGCAATGCCAGGACCGCCTCGTCCACCGTGGCGGCCTGGATGTGATCGAAACTTTCCATATTCTATTCTCCACAGGGAACATGCTCGGATTGATAAAAAATCGGGGCTCCGCCCCGTGCCCCGGCGGGGGGAATGATTCCCCCCGCCCCCCTCATAGGGAGGGAAAGGCATATGTCCCGCTTAAACAACGTTACTTCTTTTTCCCCTTGCCCAGGGCGTTGAGGATAACGGCGGGGGTAAAGGGAGCCTCTTTGAAGCGCACGCCGAGAGCGTTGTACAGGGCGTTGGCAAAGGCGGCCATGGACGGGCAGGCCCCGCCCTCGCCGCAAGCCGTGGCTCCGAAGGGGTGGGTGGGATCGCCGGGAATTTCCACCACGCGCGGGTCGACCTTGCAATCCAGAATGGTGGAGGGTTTGTAGTCGATCCAGTTGGGAGTCAGCAGCCAACCGTTGCGCTTGTCCACAATGCAGTCGTTGCCGAGCACCGCGTTTTCATACCCGTGACGGGCGGTGAGCAATTGCCCTTCCACCACTTTGGGATTAAGGGCGCGGCCCACGTTCTGCACCATAGTGATCACCACGTTGGAAATCATGCCCGTGGCCGTATCCACATCCAGAGAAATGAACTGCGCGCCCTTTTCCTTGGGGATGTAAATCTGCCGGGGATCGTTGTTTTTGATGCAGCGCTCGTGGGGCGAATTGTTGACATAGCTGCCGATGATTTCGTGACGGCCGCCGTAGTGGCTGATAACCCCGAAGGCCTTGCGCACCGGGATGAAACGATCCGGATCGGCCCGCGCGTAGATGACGCCGTCGCCCAATTCCAGATCCTCGGCGGGCAGGTCCATAACCCGAGAAGCCAGGGCCAGCAATTGACGCTTGGCATCCAGCGCGGCCTCGTAGGTGGCCCAACCCAGGATCCACGTGCCGCAACTGTTGGCCTGCAAGGTGGAAAACGGCGTGGAATCGGTGTCGCGGCAGACCAGTCCCACTTTTTTGTATGGGATGCCCAACACTTCGGCCACAATCTGGCACTGCACGGTATGCTGTCCCTGGCCGAAATCGGCCACGGCGCTGACCAGGGCGGCCGAGCCGTCGGGGAAAATCTTGACCATGGCCTCGGCCGAATTGCCGGGGCCGGGACGGCCCGCGCCCATAGTGAAAATGGCCACGCCCAGCCCCGAACGCACGCGCCCGGTCTTGGTCGAGGGATGCTGCCAGCGTTCTTTCCAGCCCACCCGTTCCGCGCCGATATCCAAACACTGCCGAATGCCGCTGGAGGAGATGTAGCACGAAATATAGTCCAGCGGGTCCCAGCCGTTATCGATGTCGCCGGTGCGCATGCAATTCATCTTGCGCAGTTCCACCGGGTCCATGCCCAGGGTTTCGGCCGCGATGTCCATGGTGGTTTCCACGGCGAAATGCCCTTCGGGCGCGCCGTACCCCTGCCAGCCCACGGACGTGAAGCGATTGGTGTGCACGTAGCGGATTTTGCCCCGCATGTTGCGGCAGTTGTGGGAATAGAGCACCGCGCCGGTGGCCAGCATGGCGTTTTTGGGCGGATAGATGTCGCCGCCCACGCCCAGTTCCTGGATGTGCTCGAAATCCATGGTGGTCAGGGTGCCGTCTTTTTTGAACCCGATTTTGACGTGACTGAGGCTGCCCCGCGACCAGGCGCACAGCATTTCTTCCTCGCGGGAATAGGCGCAGTGCACGGGCCGCCTGAGCTTCAGACACGCGAAGCCCGCGATGAGCAGGTAATGGGACGGAATGTTGATGTCCAGCGGCGTGGCGTTTTTGCCCCCGAAACTGGATCCCGTGTAGGGCGACACGTAGTTGAGCATGGAACCGTCCACGCCCAACGCCTCGGCCAGACGCATCTTTTCGTCGTGCAGTCCCTGCGAGTGGGTGCATACGTGCAGCTTGACCCCGTCGTAATAGGCGGTGCAGCCGCGCGTTTCCATAACCGGTCCCTTGCAGTAGGCGTAACGGATGTCGCGCTGTTCCACAATGACGTCGGAGTCGGCAAACCCCTGATTGATATCACCGAACTCGTTGTAATCGTGAGGTATTTTTTTACGGAACAGGCCGGTTTCAGGGTCCCGATCCTCCAATTTGGCGTGATGGGGCCAATCGTGCAGATTGGGTTGCCCCTCGAACACCTGGGGCGAGTCGGGCTGCATGGCCTTGTCCATATCCAGCACGAAAGGCTTGCGCTCGTACTCCACTTCGATGAGGCGGGCGGCCCGTTCGGCCAGATCGCGGCTTTCGGCCACCACGGCGGCCACCAGATCGCCCACGTAGTGGACGGTGCGGCGGAACACCGAGGGATAATTTTCATGGGTCATGACCAGATGCACGCCCTTGAGCGCCCGCGCGGGGTCCGCGTTCAGGCGGATGATATCGGCCTGGGGATAGGGACTGCGCAGGATAAACACGTGCAGCATGTGTTCAAAACGGACGTCCGCGTAATACCGGGCCTCGCCCGTCACCCTGGGACGGCCGTCCTTCTGCCGCACCTTGCGGCCCACAGCCGTCTGCGCCATGCATGTCGTTTCCATGTCAGCAACCTCCCGCCTTCATCCGTTCCCGGCCTTTCAACACGGCGCTCAAAATATGCTCGTAATTGCCGCACACGCAGATGTTCCCGCCCAACGCCTCTTTGATGTCGTCTTCCCCGGCGTCGGGGTGACTTTCCAAGTAACCTTTGGCGCTCATGATCATGCCCGGCGAACAAAAGCCGCACTGTGCGCCGTATTCCTCCAGCCAGGCTTCCTGGAGGGGATGCAGTTCACCCTCCTTGCTCAGGCCCTCGATGGTTTCGATGTTCCGGCCCTCCTGCTCCACGGCCAGCATCATGCAGGCCAGGGAGGGCAGTCCGTCCACGATGACCGTGCAGGCCCCGCAGGCGCCCTCGCCGCAAGCCTCTTTGGTGCCGGTAAATCCGAAGGACTCGCGCAGCACCTCCAACAAAGTCTGTTGCGGTTCCACTTTGACGCTTTGCTCCTCGCCGTTCACCCGCAATATGAGATCCACCGGTTCCGACCGCTTCAGGCGGCGGCCTGCGGCGGAATCGTGCTTACAATACGCGCGCATGGTACGCTTCTCCTCTTGTTCCGATATATTGTTCCGTTGCGGCCGCCCCGCCGGAGCGGCCGAACCGTCCGCTTCCTACCTGCCCGCCTGTTCCGCGCCGACGGGCGTTGCGGCCGCGGCCCTGCGCCGGTCGGGCACCAGGCACCACATGACCCCGCCGATGATGGCCGCGCCGCTGACGTAGTGAACGGCGGTCATCTGCTCACCCAGAATAAGGTAGCCGAAAATGCCGCTCATAATGGGCAAGGTATAATGAATGACGCCCGTCAGCACAGGCCCGGCGTTGACCAGGGCCAGATTCCAGAGCCACCAGGCCAGCAGGGAATTGCCCACGCCGGTGTAGATGACGGTGATGAAGAAAAGCCGGTTCAGCTTGATGGGTTCGACGCCGGGTTGCGCCCACTCCCACATGACGAAGGGAATGGTCAGCACCAGACCGATGAAGGTCATGACCAACAGGATGCTGGTCTGCGAAATGCCGTCCGGCACCTTGCTGAGCAACATGCTGTATACGGCAAAGATGATGGCCGCGATCAGCATAAGGATGTCGCCCGTGGCAAACCGAAGCGACAACAGGTTGGCGGGATCGCCGCCGATAACCAGATAGACGGAACCGGCGAAGGCGAGCACACAGCCCAGCGCCTGGTTGCGCGTGGGCTTGTCGCCCTTGAAGTAGGAAAAAAGCACGATGAAAATAGGCGTAGTGACCGAAATGAGCGCCAGGTTGGCGGCTGATGTGGTCTGTGCTCCGATGTAGGCCAGCGGATTATACAAGCTGACCGAAATCACGCCGCACACGGCGATGACGGGCAGAAACTTCTTTACCTGCTGCCATTCCCGCTTGAGGGTGGGCAACGCGAAACAGCACAGGATGACCAGCGTTACCAGCCAGCGCAGCGAGTTGAAAGTGATGGGCGGAATTTCCCCGATGATGATACGCCCGACCACATAATTGCCCGACCACAGGATCGTGTTCAGAATGACGAACAGGATGCCCTTGTTGCGTGGATTGTCGAAAACCATGACGCGTTCCTTGTTCCTGGCTGAAGGTGTACGGCGCTGCCGCCGCTCCGGCGTGGAGCGTTTGGCATTTAGCAAGGACCGTGCCAGACGGAAGGCATAAAAAAAGTCCTGATATATCACATTATCAGGACTTTTTTCAGGTTGAAAATCAAAGACGGGAGTCGAAAAATCGAGTCAGACTCAGAGAAGCGGCGGGTCACACAATCGAGTCAAGTGACTCACGTGTCTCATTCATCTGCGCTCCGTGTTCGCGCCGGCCATCCGCCAAAGGCGGCCAGGGGCAGCACTGCACCACACGGGCCGGGGCCTCGCCGTGCATGGCGCGTATCTCTTCGGCGCTGCGCGAGCCGAAGTCCTGGAACATCCAGCGCAAAAAGCCGTAAATCAGGTAGCCAAGCACAAAGCACAGGGGGATGCCGCTGATGATGGCGCAAGTTTTCAGGGTATCAAGGGGAGCATTCACCAGCATCATGGACAGCGGCACAGCCACAAGCAGCAGGCAGCACACCAGGCGATGGCGGGCCAAGGGGTGACCATCGGCGGGCAGGCCCGGGGTCAGAGCGGCGGCCATGGTGTAAGCGGCCGAATCAAGGGTGGTGGACAAAAGCAGGGTGGCCACCACTCCGAACAATACAAGAAACAGAGTGCCGACGGGCAACGCGTGGAGCACGCCCACAATGGCCTCGTTCATGCGCCCCGCGTTCACCAGTTCGGTCACCGGCACCAGGCCGCTTAAATCGCAGTGCACGGAAAAATGACTGAGCACTCCGAACACCACAAAGGCCCCCAGCGAGCCGCTGCCCAGCATATTGAGGATCAACCCGCGCAGGGTGCGCCCGCGCGAAATTTTGGTCACGAACAGTCCCACGAAGGGCGTGAACGATACGTCGTACAACCAATACCACACCGTCCATTTTTCGGGAAAACCTCCGTTGACCACGGGGTCCGTCCACAGACTCATGCGGATGAAGTTCTGAAGCACGATACCCACTCCGTTCACTGTGGACTTCAACAGAAACAGAGAAGGGCCGACCAGAAACACGCACAGCACGAACACAAAAATAAGGCGTACACATAAACGGCTGATCCGCTGCATGCCCGAAGCCAGTCCCATCCACGAACTGGCCGTAAACACGGCGGCAATCCCCAACGTTACCAGAACATTGGCGGTAAAAGACGCATGAAAGCCGAAAAACGCGGCAAAAAGTTCGGTAATCATGGGCACGGACAGGCCCAAGGCGATGCTGATGCCCGTGCAGCAGGTGAACAGAAAAACCAGGTCCACGGCCCGGGTGAACAGGCGCTTGCCGGGAGCGCGCCCGCGCATGGCCGAGTATACGGCGCTGAGGCTGAGGCCGGGATTGCGGCCGACATAGGCATGGTAGGCGATGGGCAGAGAGGCCACGCAATAGGTGGCCCAGGTGCTGAACCCCCAGTGGAAAAAAGTGTAGGCGGTGGCCGTCTCGTAGGGAGAGGCCGTACCCAGGATGGGGATGCGGGCGCGCAAATCGAAATCGTAGGCCCAGTCCGTGAAGGCCCAGAACAGCAACGCCGAGCTGATCCCGCAGCAAACCATCATGGACACCCAGCTGAACGTGGAATACTCCGGCTCGCCCCCGCCCAAGCGGATATGTCCGTACTTGCTGGCGGCCAACCACAGCAGAAAGAGCACGACGCAGAATACCACCAGCAACAGCGGCGCGCCGAATACGGTCGTAAGTTCGTCGAACGCCCACTGAGCCGCGCGGTTGGTCTCGGCGGGAAACAGGGCAAAGCCGCAAATCAGGACGAAAATCACAGCCGTGGTAATGGCCAGCAGCGGCGCGTCCAGTTTGGTTCGGGAAGTCATGGAGCCCCCTCGGAAAAAATACGCGCCTGCGGCGCACAGCGACGACTACCATAGGCGCAAAGGCGGCCGACGCTCCACACGGGTCAAAGGCGGGCTCAGCTCGTCGCTGACGCGCGTGTCTCCGGCGCTTGGTGAACGCGGATAATAATTGCAAAAAGCGTACCCGGAAACGTTGTCTCCAAAAATGAGCCAAAGCCCCGCCGCACGGTTCCGAAGGCCGAAAAAGAGACAGGCGACGACTCGCGACGACTCACCCCAAACGAGTCCGACTCGCCTCGATATGACTCAGGAATCCTTGGCCGTGATATAGCGACGAATGAGGCGTGAGGCCGTGGACTGGCTGATGCCCAGAGCCTGCGCCACCTTGCGGCTGCTCTTGTGCTGTTGATACACCGCAAGCAGCAGATCCTTATCCACCGCGACGGAACGGCGCGGAACGGGATGCGCGGCGGCTTCGGGCGCGGACGTCGGCCCTGTGCCCGCCGCATTAAAGAACGAGGGCGGCAGATGACAGGGTTCGATACTGCCTTCTTCGGCCAGGATGGCCATGCGTTCCACCATGTTTTTCAATTCCCGGATGTTCCCCGGCCAGCGATAGCGGCGCAACAGGTCCATGGCGGCATCGGAAATATCCAGGGTCTTGCCGTAGGCGCGATTGTAACGACCTAGAAAATGATGGATGAAATACTCGATCTCCTCTCCTCGCTCGCGCAGGGGCGGCAGGGTGATATCGAACACGTTGAGCCGGAAAAACAAATCCTGCCGGAACAACCCGTGCTCCACCATGCGTTCCAGGTCGCGGTTGCTGGCCGCCAGGACGCGCACGTCGGCGGCGACCACGCGCGATGCCCCCACGGGGCGGAATTCCTTTTCCTGCAACACGTGCAGCAACTTGGCCTGCATGGCCGGAGGCAGTTCGGAAATTTCATCCAGCAGCAGGGTGCCGCCCTGCGCCTGAGAGAACAGGCCCTCGTGGCCGGCCACCGCGCCGGAAAAGGCCCCTTTGACGTGTCCGAACAATTCGCTTTCAAACAGCTCGCGCGGGATGGAGGGACAGCTTACCACGACAAAAGGTTTTTGAGCGCGGGGACTGTGCAGGTGGATATATTTGGCCAGAAAAGTCTTGCCCGTGCCCGACTCGCCCAGCAACAGGCAGGGCACGGTGACCCGGGCCATCTTGAGGGCCAGGTCGCGCACCGTCTCGCTGCGCGGCCCCTGAAAGCTGCCCTCGTCGGTCAAAAAACAGCAGGACCCCTGGGCGTACTCCAAATCTCGGCTGGAAGGAATACGAATTTCGCCGTACTGATCCCGATTGCTCATGATCACGTAGCGCAGTTCGCCGTCGGCCCCGAACACGGGTTCGGCCACCAGCAAAGTATGATAGCCGAGGTAGGTTTCCTGCTGCTGCTTGACTGCGCACTTGTGCCTGTAGACCAGGGGCAGCACCGAGTTGGACCAGGCCTTGTACTGATTTACCGCGTCGTGGAAGGGCATGGACAACATTTCTTCCCGGGTGAAACCGTAATGCCGTTCACAGGCCCTGTTGACGTACAACAGCTTGTAGTTGTTGTCGTATATGAGGATTTCGTCGTACAGGCGATCGATAAGCTCCACAAAAGTCTCAAAATCCAGCTCAGGCGGAAGAAATGCCATATTGTCTCCCCGGCGCCGGAACAAGGCGTCGTGTCCGTATATTTGAAGGGGATTGGAGCGGTTTGCCGTTGAAAACGGCAAGCGCTCCGGCGGCCGCGGGAACGGACGCCCGCGCCAGCCTGAAAACCACGCTTTTCAGGCGAAATGACGGCAGCGCCGCTTTTGAAATGGGACAATTTCAAAAGCAAAATTCTCTACGACCGGAGAGGCCGGCTTCGCCGTTCAGCGCGGCCGCCACGGCGACGGGCTCCAGCTCGCGTATGCCGCGTACCGGGACCGGAGGTTCCGCCGGATCGCCCAAAGCTTTTTCCAGGTGCAAAACATCGTGCCAGCGACCCAACTTGTATCCCGCATGGGGAAATACGCCCACGGGACGGAAGCCGAACTTTTCGTGCAGACGCAGGCTGGCCGCATTGGGCAGGGTGACCGTACCGTATACGTTGCGTATGTTCTGGAGAGCGAGCAGCCCCAGCAACGCGCGGTACAGAGCCGTTCCCGCCCCTCTGCCGCCGCGTCCCTGTTCCAGATACACCGACAGTTCGGCATTCCATCGGTAAGCGGCCCGTTCCTGAGCGCGGGATGCATAGGCATAACCTACGATAGCGCCGTTCCTTCCGCCTTCACGGGCCGCCAGATAAGGGTAAAAAGCGCCGATGGAGGCAATGCGCCCGGCGAACTCCCGCTCCGTGGGCGGCTCGCACTCAAAGCTGACGGCCGTCGTCCGCACATAGGGCGCATAAATATTCAGCAAAGCCGGAGCGTCGTCCGGCACGGCAAAAACAAGGCAGAAGGAAGACACGGCGGCTCCTTGAAAAAATAACGGCGGCAAGGCAGGCCAATGAACGGCATATCCGGAAAACGCTTTTCTTATTTCTGCTCCGACGTCTCGTCGCGGGGGAACAGAATATCGTACACCGCCTTGGTCACAGGCCCGGCGGCCGAGGCTCCGCCCCCCCCGTGTTCCAGCATGGTCACCACCACTATGCGGCGGCCGTTCTTTTCACCCCACGATCCTATCCAGGCGTGGTCACGTTGAAGAAATTCCATTTCCGCCGCCTTCAGACGGCGCTCGCCCTGCATCTGCACCTTGACCACCTGGGCAGTGCCGGTCTTGCCGCCGATGCGCATATCGGGCCGCTTGAGGATTTTGGCCGTGGCCCCCTCGGCCTCCACCGTGCGCACCATGTAATCCAAAATGAGTTCCCGATGCGCGGCCGAAATGGGCGACTTGCCCTTGATTTCGCGCGGGGCGTCGTCCAGCAGTTGAGGCTTGAGCAGATCGCCCCCGTTGATCAGAGATGCCAGAAACACGGCCGTCTGCAGCGGGGTGACCAGGGTGTGGCCCTGACCGATGGAGACGTTGACGGTTTCGCCGCCTTGCCACGGTTCGTTGAAGCGTCTGAGCTTCCAAGCGCGCGAGGGCACCAGGCCCGAATTTTCGTGAGGCAGATCGATGCCCGTGGTCCGGCCGTAACCGCAGGCCTTGGCGAAAGCCTCAATATTGTCGATACCCAGCTTTTCACCCATAGTGTAGTAATACACGTCACAGGACCAGATCAACGACTGGGCCATATCCACCTGGCCGTGCCCCCAACGCCGCCAGCAGCGAAACGTATGATTGCCCAAGGTGTAGGTGCCGGGGCAGAACACTTTTTCCGACGGCTCAATGCCGTGCTCGAGCAACATGCCCGCCATCATCAGCTTCCATACCGAACCGGGCGGGTAGATGCTCTGGATGGCGCGGTTCTGAAGCGGAAAGCGCGGATCGTTGCGCAGGGCGTCCCAGTCCTTCTGGGACAGACCGCCTATAAACAGATTATTGTCATAGGAAGGCTTGGTGACAAGGGCCAAAAGTTTGCCCGTATCCGGGTCCATGACCACCACGCAACCGGAATAGTCGCCCATGGCGTCCATGACGGCGTGCTGAAGGCGGGCGTCCAGAGCCAGAGTGACGTTGTGTCCGCTGTGAGGCGCCTCCACCAGAGTACGACTCAGCGGGCGGCCCAGCACGTCCACTTCCAGTCGATACAGTCCCTTCCGGCCGCGCAGAATGGGTTCCAGCACCGATTCCAGCCCCTGACGACCCACGGTATCGCCCAGGGCCAGATCAGGGTCGGCGGCCAGTTCGCTTTCGCTGGCTTCGGCCACATACCCCAGAATATGGGCGAAGGCTTCGCCCTGAGTGTAATGGCGCTTGGAGTGGGTAACCACCTGCAGGCCGGGCCAGCGGAACAACTCGGCCTCAATGGCGGCCACCTGTTCGAAGGGAATGTCGGTGAGCAGCAGAATGGGGTCGAAGCTGCGGCCTTTGCTGCGGTCCTGTTCGTAGCGGGCCGTGATACGCTCCAGGGGCACGCCGGTCCAGGCGCTCACCTGGGCCAGGGCCGCCGGAATGTCGGGGCAGTCTTCGCGGGTGAGAGACAAGCCGAAGGCTGTGCGGTTTTCAGCCAAAAGGACGCCGTCACGGTCATACATTTCCCCGCGTGAGGCGAACACACGCTCGTATCGCAGGCGGTTTTCCTGGGCCATGCGCGCGTAGTCCGCGCCTCGATGAATCTGCAAAAACCAAAAACGGGCGCAGAATACCACGAACAGCAGGGCCACGGCGCACTGGAGCAGGATAAGGCCGCAACGCGGGGGCTGGTACCCTTCGGAATCAAGCTCGATCTTCACGATGAATGAACCTGCGGGAATAATGGGCCAAGCGCCACAAGAACGGCGTGAACAACGCCTGGAACACGCTTTCGTCCATCAAGGTCTGAGGATGGACGGGAATGCCCTGAAGTCCGGCCATGATGGAGAACACCAGATAATGGGTGACCCCCAGGCAACCGCTCAACAGAAAAATAAACAAAAAGCTTTCCGCTTCAAACAGATTGTGCCCCAGACGGAACAAAAACACGGCCAGCGCATACCATAGCAGCGTGCCGCCGAAAGCCATATTGCCCATCCCCTCCTGCAGCAGCAGGAAAAAGACGGCTACCCACAGGAACTGAGCGCCGTTGCGCTCCTGAATGGCCAGGATGAAGCCGGGAAGCAGAAAATCGAGGCCGGGCGCCCGGGACTGGAGCACAATGGCGATACAGGCGTACGCCACCCACCAGCCGATGTTGGCCCAGTTCATAGCGCCTCCGGATCGATCGCGGCCCCGGCAAGCGGGTCGGGGCCGTCCGCGCCGGGCGCCCCGCCCCGCTCGCTCCCGGATTCGGCGCTGATACCCGGAGGTTTCCGGGTGTATACAGGGCCCGTTTCCGGCGCGAACCACCCCGTCGGATGTTCGAGCAGCAGCACTTCCTCCAGCGCCGCGAAATCCACCAGAGGCACGGCCCTGATTTCCTGCATGGACGAGGACCCGGCGGACACCGCCGTCACTCTGGCCACGGGGATGCCTTTAGGATAGGCGGAATCCACGCCTGACGTGACAAGAATTTCCCCCACATCCACCCGTGCGTTGAGGCGCACGAAGCGCATTTCCAGCGGCGCCCCCGGTCCGCCCCCGGCCAGGATGCCCTGCACCCTGCCCTCGGAGCTGATCACGGCCACTCGGCTGCCCGCATCGGTCACGAGCAAAGCCACCGAAGTGCTGGGCCCCGCCTTGAGCACCCTCCCCACCAGACCGGCCCAGGATGAAACCGGCGTGCCCGGCGTGGCCCCCGTCAGATAGCCGCGCGACAGGGTCAGAGTTTCCAGCCCGGCGTTGGACCCCATGCGTCCGGCCATAACCCGCGCCCCCACGGCGGGCCATTCCAAAGGATAATCCAGATGCAGCAATTTGCGCAGGCGGAGCAATTCGGCCCGGTCTTCGGCGGCGCGGGCACGATCGGCCTCCAGTTCATGAATGCGGCGCTCAAGTTCGTCATTTTGGGCGCGCACATCCACCAAAGCAAGGTATCGATCCCATACGCCGGTCACACTGTCGCTGACCGACTGGAACACGCGCAACACCGCCCCGGAAAACTCCAGACCGGTATTGGCGCCCAACGCGTCCCACTGACCGGTGCGTTGATTCCAGGTGTACAGCCCCAGAAAGGCCAACAGGGCCACTACGGCCAGAACGAGGATGCGGCGTGGACTCACGGCTGTCCTTGCTTAAACGACAAAACTCGCGTTCCGGAACGGATGCAAACCCCGCTTCGCGGTGTTTGCGCCGCCGACGACGGCTGAGACGCCGGGCGGAAAGGCACGAAAATCAGTCACTTTACGGCGCGGACAAACGCGACCTGTTTCTGATTTTCGGGGCTGTCGACTGCATCGGCACACTCCGGGGGCTTGGCCGCCGCGCGCTTCCCCATTCCGGCGTCGGAGCATTCGGGGGGACGCGGTCGGAACGGACGACTACCCGATACACACTTCGCGCAGCGTATGCAGATTGTCAAGGGCGAGCCCGGTGCCCATAACCACGGTGGAAAGCGGATCGTCCACCACAAAGATGGGCAGCGACGTTTCCTCGCGCAGCAACTGGTCCAGCCCCTTGAGCAGGGCGCCGCCACCGGTGAGCACGATGCCGCGGTCCACGATATCGGCGGCCAATTCGGGCGGCGTCTGCTCCAGAGCCACGCGCACGGCCTGGACAATGGCGTCTACCTGTTCGGAAATGGCCTTGCGCACCTCTTCCGAGGTGATGATGATGGTCTGAGGAATGCCGGTCACCAGATCGCGTCCCTTGACCTCGATTTGCTGCTCGGGATCGAGGGGAAAAGCCGAAGCGATCTTGATCTTGATCTCCTCGGACGAGGACTCGCCGATAAGCATGTTGTACTTGCGCTTGACATGGCGCAAAATGGCCTCGTCCATCTTGTCTCCGCCGACACGCACGGACTTGGAGTACACGATGCCCGACAGGGAAATGACCGCCACTTCAGTGGTGCCGCCGCCGATGTCGACCACCATGTTGGAGGTAGGCTCCTGAATGGGCAGGTTGGCCCCGATGGCGGCGGCCATGGGCTCCTCGATGAGGTATACCTCGCGCGCGCCCGCGCTCTGGGCCGACTCCTTGACCGCGCGCTTTTCCACCTGGGTGATGCCGGTGGGCACGCAGATCATGATCCGGGGCCGCACCAGGCGGCGCTGGTTGTGGACTTTGGCGATGAAATAGCGGAGCATGGCCTCCGTCACCTCAAAGTCGGCTATGACGCCGTCTTTCATGGGGCGGATGGCCTGGATGTTGCCCGGCGCGCGGCCCAGCATGCGCTTGGCCTCGGACCCTACGGCGAGAACCTGATTGTTGCCCCGCGAGTCTTTTTTTACGGCCACCACGGAAGGTTCGCGGAGCACAATGCCGTGGCCCTTGACGTAAACGCAAGTATTGGCGGTCCCCAAGTCGATGGCAAGATCGTTGGAGAAAATTCCAAGAATAAAATCAACAAGTTTGGCCATGAGATAATCTCTCTGCCTTGGTGTTAAGTAATTCTAAACCATTATTTTTAGTCGCAAGAAAGGCGGACTGTCAACAGATTTCCGGCTCGACGGCAGGACGAACGTATCTTATATGTATGCCCTGACACTCTGCCGGCGGCAGCGGCCGAAGCCCTGGGTCGGGTCCCCGGCCGATAGATGTTTTCAATCCCCAAGTATTCTGAAAGGACGGGATGCCGCAGGAAGAGGTGATGGACGAGGGATGGGGCTTGTCTTTAGAGCATTTTGCTTTTGAAATTGTCCAATTTCAAAAGCGGCGCTGCCGTCATTTCGCCTGAAAAGCGTGGTTTTCAGGCTCATTCGGCGCGGGCGTCCGCTCCCGCGGCCGCCGGAGCGGTTGCCGTTTTCAACAGCAAACCGCTCTAAAAATGCGGCGCGGTCGGCATGCCCGGCCTTGAGCGGGGAGTGTAAACAGAAAAGGCTATGTCGCGCCGCCGCGAGGGCGCCCCGCATTCCGCACGGACGAGCGGCGTTTGTCAAGCAACAAAGGAAACTTAGGTCCTCCGACGGATAAAAGAGCATCAACATTAAATCGCATACAGCCATTAAATGAAGCACAGCGTTCGTTATCACACCCTGGACGCCTGGCTGCGCAGCCGCCACGGCGAAAAAGTCCAGAAGATTCCTCTCGATGCCGGATCGAGTTGCCCCAACCGCGACGGCACGCTGGGCGTCACCGGTTGCACCTTCTGCAACGCCATCGGGTCGGGGTCCGGTCTGGGCGGCCGCCCTCTGGCCGAACAGTGGGAATACTGGCGGACCCGTTTTGCCGCGTCGGACAGACTCAAGCACACTCATCTTTTTCTGGGCTATCTCCAGGCGTTCACCAATACCTACGGCCCCGCCCGTCGTCTGGCCCGACTGCTGGACGAACTGGCCGCCCTGCCCGGCCTGGTCGGTGTGTGCGTAGGCACCCGGCCGGACTGCGTGGACGAGGAAAAAATGGCCCTGCTGGCCGCCTGCCCTTGGCCTGAACTGTGGCTGGAACTGGGCGTACAGTCCCGGCACGACGCCACTTTGACTCGTATTCGGCGCGGACACGACGCCGCGGCCTCCGAGCGGGCCATACGCCTGGCCGCCGCCTACGGCGTCAAGGTGTGCGCTCACCTCATGGCCGGGCTGCCGGGCGAGACGGACGAGGATTTTCTGGACACCGTGCGCTGGATGGCGGGGCTCCCCATAGACGGCGTCAAGCTGCACGGTCTGTATATATGTCGAAACACCCCCCTGGAAGAAGAATGGAAGGCGGGGCTATATCGGCCGGGCAGCCAGGACGGGTACGTCGAACTCGTGGCCCGCGCCTTGACTCTGTTGCCCTCGGGCGTGGTTATTCATCGGCTGACCGGCGACCCTGCCCCGGGCGAACTGACCGCCCCGGACTGGGCTTTGCAAAAGGGGCAGACCATACGCAAACTCGACGCTCTGCTCGACAGTCGGGATTGGTGGCAGGGCAAGCAAGCCGACGCGCCGAACCGAAATCCGTGGGAGAAAAAAACGACAGGATAGGGAGGGCGTCATACCGAATATTCGGCATCGGAAACACCGGGATGGGCAATAGCCGCTTCAGGCCGGGAGCCATCAAAGCACGCGAGTATACACGACCCCAATCTGCTGCATTATTTCGAGTGAGCAAGCGGTATGGGCTGTTCCCCCGCATCGCCGGACAAAGAAAACTTCAGATCGTAGTCCTCCCCCATCAGCACACGAGGAGCCGGTTGAAAATCAACAGACAAAAGGCTCTTGCTCCGATCGTTCAGGGCAAAAGAGTAACCGGCCAAATCCGCCAAAATATAGCACAAGGTATCGCTGACGGACGGACGTTCCGTCCATTGTCGCCATTGTTCCACATCCCTGGCACGCATGTTCCGATATGACGGCGATATCCATAACAAAAACGGAATATCGACAATATGGCGTGAACTCAGCATGAAATCATGGCCCATATAGTCACGGGTATCGTATACTTCTTCTCCGTGATCAGATAAGTAGAGTAAGGCGCTGTTGGGAACATCTCGTAATTGTTCAATAATATCACCCAATAGCGAATCTGTATAAGCAATGCTGGAATCATAGGTATTTATAAGATATTTTGCTTCATCTGTTCGCCAGGGAGCAGAAGGAATATCATCCGTTGAGTAGAAGATGGATTCAAAATTCTCAGGATAACGTGCCTTATATTGCACATGTGATCCCATAATATTAATGAACAAAAGGCGTTTGCCCGTCGGGGCGGGCTCGGCCAAGATTTCAGCCAGACGCGGCAGCAACTTTTTGTCATAAGGTTCCGGAGCCCAATACATTTCCACATTATCACCGTAAACCTTGTCCGCCAAATGGATGAGGTTGAAGGTGGATCTAGTCCAAAAAGTATTTTGCGTGGACAACCAGATGGTCTGAAAACCTGCCTGTCGCAAAAGGCTCATTAGAGGTAGAATGGAACCGTCGGCGGGTACGGGGACCGATAGCATTGCAGCATGATTGCTGGCCGTGAAACCGTAACGACTGACCACATCGGTAAAAACCAGCAATTCGTCCCGCAGGGCATTTAAACAGGGCGTAGTATCCCGAAAGTAGCCATATATTCCCAAATGATGGCGGTTTGCGGACTCACCTATGACCACCACGATGGTCCGGGGCACTCCGGGATAAACGTCCTCTACCTCCTGAAACGGCTCAGATTCAAAGCCCTGGGCAAAAACCTCCAGCCCGGCCTTGTATGTGCGGTATTTGCTCCAACTTTCGCCTATTGTTTTCAGGAAGCTGTCGTTATACAACAACGTCCAGTTGCTCCCCAACCCCACACACAGCAGTGCCACAATAGCCAAGGTTCGTCGGTAGAAAAGAAAGGGCATGCGAAGCAATGCCACAAGAGGTATCAACGGAAGAACAATAGCTCCCAGCGCTGCTGAAACTGTTTTGATACTAATATATGAACCGAGAGCCTCACCTGCTTCTGCTCCGTTGGTATCCAACAGGGCTGACAACATTTCATCACTGATATTGGTCTGAAAAAGCGCCAAGTGCAGCGCCATGGCCACAGCCAGCGGCACCAGGACGACATAGAGCGTTGTCAGCCATATTTTGCCCGCCCGTCCCGGCAAAAATGCAGGCAACGTCACCAGGATCATAAAAGGCAGATTTTGGAGATAGCATTTAAAAGGGTACCACCCTATACGCACCGTCAACCACATCATATGTGGTACCAAGGCCAAACTCAGCGCAAACAGGACAATGAGTCGCAAACGCCGAAAATAAAGCCTGCGCGAATACGTTAAGGATTTATGATACATATCTCTGCCCTGCATGACACGAGTGAAGTAAAAAAACAAAAATCTGGCTGAAATCATTATGAATTTCGTGACCATTCATTATTCAGGCGACGTAAAATATCACCTAAACTAAAAAGATAATATATATCTTAATTTTTTCAAATTAAAATTAATCCTCTAATTTTATTAATTATTTTGCAACGATATAAAACATATGAAGTTTACTCCTTTATACTATTCTCCCTTTTTAAGTAACTGCTCTACAGCATACTCTATACAAAACATACCTTTTGCAAGCATCCCGCATGAATGGACAAAAAGCGTCATTTTACAATAACATATTATAATAATTATATAAATAAAGATTCACCTCCAAGCTCTGCCACAACGCCCGTGGACTCGCGTAACAGGGAAAACTGCCGGTCCGGCGTCGCTCTTTCAAAACGATATCCGGGCTGCGTCGAACGGCCCGTGGACCAGCAATATCTGAGCCGGGCCGAGAGCCCGGCGACTTTTCTAGAGCGTTTTGCCATCGAAAATATCTGCGGGCCAGAATCCTGTGTTCCGGCCCGCAGATTTCACGCCTCCATCGGAGCTATACGCCGCCCATGAATTGCGGCGGCTCCGATGTCGCGGCGCCCTTAGCCGTCAGCGCGAAGCGCGTTACGGATAAGGAGAGCAGAGATGAGTCTCGCTTCGCTCGACTCCGGGAGCACTTTCAAGTGGAAACTGCTCTAAATAGCTTTGGAAGTAGCCATCATGTAGATTTCGTGCGGGTCAAGGATGAGCACCACGCTGCCGTCGCCCATGATGCTGGCCCCGGACAGGCCGCGCACGTCGCTCAGATAAGTGCCCAACGACTTGATGACGATTTCCTGCCGGTCGAGCAACTGGTCCACCACCAGACCAAGGCGGCGTTCGTTGTCCTGAATGATGACAACGGACAAGACCTCGGGCAACTCCTCGTCTTTGCGCAGATTGAGCAGTTCGGCCAGATTGACGATGCCCAGCACCTCGCCGCGCATGGTCACGGCCTTGCGGCCTTTTACGTCGGTGAGGCGCACCGACTCCAGCTTGGTGGTGGTGGACACGGCGTCCAGCGGAATGGCGTACATCTGATCGCCCATCTTGATCATGAGTGCCTCAATGATGGCCAGGGTAAGCGGCAGGGACAGGGTGAAGCGCGTGCCCTTGCCAACCACGGAGGAGGTGCTGACGCTGCCCTTGAGATTTTTGACGTTGGTGCGCACCACGTCCATCCCCACGCCGCGCCCCGAGATGTCGGTGATCTTTTCCGCCGAGGAAAAGCCCGGCGCGAAGATAAGATCCACGGCCTCGCGGTCGTCGAGATTTTTGGCCTCTTCAGGGGTAATGATCCCTTTACGGATAGCCACCTCGCGCATTTTTTCGGGGTCTATGCCCTTGCCGTCATCCTCGATTTCAATGGCGACGGAGTTGCCCTTGTGGTAGGCGCGCAAATAAACCTTGCCCACCGGGTCTTTGCCCGCGGCGGCCCTTTCTTCGGCGGATTCGATGCCGTGGTCCACCGAGTTCCGGATAAGGTGCATGAGGGGATCGTTGATGACCTCCACCACGCTTTTATCCAGTTCGGTTTCTTCGCCCTCGGTGATCAGTTCCACTTCCTTGCCGCTTTTGCGGGACAGGTCGCGCACCAGCCGAGGGAAGCGGGAAAACACCGAAGCTACGGGCACCATGCGCACCTTCATGATGGTGTCCTGCAGTTCGTCGGATACCCGGGCCATGGCATAGGTGGTTTCGGACAAGTCCTGCGCCACTGTGGCCACGTCCAGATCGGGCCCGCCCGCTTCCAGAGTTTTGGCGATCATGGCGTAACGGTTGCGGTTGATCAGCAACTCACCGATGAGATTCATGAGATGGTCGAGTTTTTCGTGATCCACGCGGATGCTGGACGAGGCGGACTTGACCGGTTCGCCGGGCTTGGCCGTCGGGGCCGAAGCCGGAGTCTTGGGGGTTCCGGAGGCCGGAACGGCCGTTTTGGCCGTCGGAGCGGGGACCGGAGCGGCTGCATTGTCCGGCTGCGGCTCGGGCTGCGGCGTCGCCTTGACCTCGGGCACGGATACGGCGGACGCCGGAACCGGTTCCGCCGGAACGGAAGCGACCGGCGCGCACGATGCAGGTTCGGCAGGAAGCTCAGCCTCGACCGGGGCGGCCGAGGCCTCGGCAATGACTTTGTCCACGTCGTCACCGAGGATGCTGATTTCCTGGCGCAACAGATCGAGCATAAGACCGAAGTCCATATCGCTCTTGCGGGCCTGGTCCACAAGCCCGGCCAAGCGTTCGGCGTCCACCTTGGTCAACTCGAAATTCATGAACGACGACGCGTTCTGAATGGCTATCAGGCAGCGATAAAGCGCGTCCTGCTGATCCTTGCGCGTGGAGTCCGCGTTCAGGGCGTCCATCGCTTCGCGCATGATGGCCTGCTGCTGCCGCACGGCGGTCTTGAACATGTCGAGGTCGTCTTCGTTGCGATCGGCCCCGGCGGCCTGCAGGGGCTGCTCGGGCTCCGGCGCGGTTCCGGACGCGGGGTCTTCCCCCGTTTCCTCGTCGGCCGAAGCGGCACCGGCCAGGCTGGCGGGCAGCGCGATGGGCCCGCCGGCAACGGCCTGCTGCAACTGGGTCAGCAATTCACCGGCGTCAAAAGGCGCGGCCGTGCCCGCGGCGGGGTCCACGGCATCCACCAGGGCGTCCATGGCGTCCACCACCACCAGAAGCAGGTCCACCAGCTCGTGCGACACCGCAAGCTCGCCCTGCCGGGCCCGATTGAGCAGCGTTTCCGCCTCGTGGGTCAGGCCGTTCAATTCCTTGTAATCGATGATGCCGCTATTGCCCTTCAGGTTGTGGAAAAAGCGGAACAGGTCGTTGACCAATTCCTGATTCCCCGTGGGGTTGCGTTCCAGCTCCAGAAGTCCGGCGTTGATATTTTCAGTGTTTTCACGCGCTTCGTCGATAAAATCCTTAAGATGCCCCTCGCCGAAGGCCGTCAGGGTGACGGTTTCCTTGCGCGGCAGAGAGGCGATCCAATCGCGGGATGACAGAGACCCGGCCCGGGCGGGGCGGGTCTCTG
>ERZ894232.915-NODE-915-length-33534-cov-14.945160_pt1 | contig 33534 bp, 54 predicted proteins | sample MGYA00380296_ERZ894232 | MGnify/ENA primary metagenome ERZ894232 (study PRJEB32331, sample SAMN06328433) | human gut metagenome | biome: human gut microbiome; feature: stool | host: Homo sapiens | collected 2014-08-14 ...
TAAACAAGCCATTTGTTGAGGGTTGCTCTTTGGCTGGGCTGGCGGGATTCGGACCGGCTTTAAATCAACAGCATACAAATTGACTTGCTGTTTTTTGGCTTGATTATGCCGATTTTTTAGGGATTAAAAATCATATACGGATAAAAACCGCTCTATAAGTTGGAAAATCCACCATCAAAAACACCATCAAAATCAAGGGCTATTTCCCGAGAAGCTTATCAAATCGTTCCTGCACAAGCTGGGCTGTTAAGTCCATATCACCTTGTACCTCATGCCCGTACACACCGAAAGTATCCATGTTTTGAGAGTGCCCACCGGCGGATTTTACAAGTCCTTCCGGCAAGGCCTGCATCACCGAAAAAGATGTATGTCGGAGCTCATAGGGAGTTACCAGCGTGATATTATTAGATAGGCAGTATGAGCGCAAGCGTTTGCGGTAGGTATCTGTTACAAAGCCCGGGAAAAGCCATTCGGAATCTGATAAGGCAACTTGCTTGTCCCAGCACTCTTTCCCGAGTTCTGAGAGCTGGAAGGCGCGGACTGCGTTATCGTTTTTGCCTCTGGTGATTTCTTTCTCGCTATTGATGGAGCGCTGTACTCGCACAATATCGCCTACTCTATCAGATTTTTTAAGCCCTCCAACCTCGCCAGGGCGCAGACAATGGAGCACCTGGAGGCGGAAAGCGTAGATATACGGCTCAAGTACGCGCTGATTATTAATGATAGATGTATCAACGGAAAATAGTACCTTTAAATCATCAGGCTGCAAGATTTTCTTTTCCTGCCGCCCGGCACTTCTGGGGATATCGATATCTTCCGGGTGGTAGGATGTTATCTGATTTTTGCGGCAGAATTTTAAAAAGGCTGCCATATCAGCGCGCATATTGCGGAGAGTTTTATGGGAGAGATTGCCTTTTGTGTATGCGTTGTTTATCACTTTTTGAAGGATGCCATCATTTAGATCGAGGATAGAGAGATTGCCGATAACCGGCAGAATCCACGATTCAAAACGCCATTCTACTGTATGCCAGTTTGCTTTACTGGTGCGAGCTTCTATATCAATTTTAAAATCTTCGTATACCTCTTTCACGCGCGACATAGGCGTGAGCTTCCCGCATCCGGTGAGCCCTTCTATCTTTTCCTTCCAGGCGTTGATGGCTGCTGTGATTTCCCGCTCTGCTGTGGTAGCGCCTTTCTTTTTGCTGTAAAAGTTTTTCTTGAGATTATTGCAGTACGCAGTTTTCACCCAACGCTGATTTTTTTCGTCCCACACTGGTGGGGATAGTTTTTTCTTTGGCATAAAAAAATACACTCCTTATAGATAAATTGATTTTCCAATATAAAAATGAACAAAAATAAACAAATAAAAGAAAAAAATCAAAACAAATTATATAAAATATACAATAAAGCTTGAATTAACATTAATAAAGTGATATTATACGTACAGTAAAACTAATTGTATCAAGGAGATGTTTTTATGACACTAGTTGATAAGGATATTCGGCAACTAATTGCTGAAGGGGTCATAAAAAATGCAGATAATCATAATGTCGGACCAATTTCATATGATTTGACCATAAAAGAAATTATTCCTGTCAACAGCTCTAATCAGAAATATGAAAAATGGCAATTAAATTCTCAAGACGTAGTTTTTGTTGCTTGTATTGAGGACATTTTTTTACCAAATGATTTAATTGCACATGTGGAACAGAGAAATTCTCGTATTCGTCAAGGTTTGGTTGTAGATGCACCTACATATCAACCAGGGCATGAAACAAAAGTCTTTTTCAGAGTAAGGAATATTTCAAGTGATAAAATTTCAATAAAAAAAGGAGATTCTATTGCAGCAATTAGATTTGAAAAATTAGATCATGTGCCAGAAAACCCATATAGTGGTAACTTTGTTGATGAATTTGATTTTCGAAATTTAGGAAATTATGAGAATTTGCTCAAAAATGATGTTGAAAAAGTCGAAAAGAAGATTGATGATATAGAAAATATGGAAAAAGGCATCTATGGAAATGTGATGACTTTAATGACAATTTTTATCGGTATTTTCAGTTTAATCAATTTAAATGTCGGCTTTTTACAGAGTTGCCAGTTCAATATTATCCATTTGCTTACATATAACTTAATTATTGTTGGTGCACTTGGATTATTTGCCGGTTTAATTTCCTTGTTTCTTCCGAAACATAAGACGAGTAAATGGCAATTTATTATTCCTATTGCTTTGCTTATATGTGCATTACTAATTGTTTGGGTATTTTAATATCTAATCCCTGTCGATTCTGGCAGGGATTTTTTACGTAAAAAAAAACACTCATTTTTGGGGGTATGCAGTTGCCAGCCCACCAAAAGAGTGCTATAATAACAGTGTGATCTATTATCATGTACGCTCCTGGTGGAGCAACCGAGCCGCTTTCTGTGTTGGTAGCACAGAGGGCGGTTCTTTTTATTCTTTTTTTATTATCTATTTCGTGGGGTCGCGAAAATGGTGTCCCCCCTCCCCTTTAAGTTATTCTAATCGATTGTACCGGACCGGCGAAGGGAACTGTTTCCAATAGCGGGAGATTCTGAAAGTAAATTCCCATTTTCTGGAAGTTGCTGGATGGCATTGAGGTAAATGTCGATGGTATCAGCAAGGAATCGCTCGAGCCTATCGGCATCCTCGCCATACTCTTGCCGGTGCAGGAGAGTAACTTTGCTGCTCATAGCTTAACCCAACAGCTCGATCGGCTGCTTAGTGTGCATCCCAGCAGATACAAAGTCGTGGATATACCAGTTGTCCTGATTGTCTGACTGAGAGAGCGGGGCAACAGCAATCTCTAAATCGTATACATCATATAGGCTGCCGTAATAATCTGTGCCTGCGGGCTTGATGGTATCATCGGCAACGTTAGCGTACAAGCTGAACAGGCGAACAAAGGAATCCGCATAGTCCAGAGCGGTCTGCTCATCTGTGAGGTCGTCCACCACCAGCACCAAGAGAAGCTTATCATCTTTAAGATATACAGCAGCATCTTTTGCCATCGGGAAGTTGGTGGTGTTGGTGATTTCTGCAACTACCTGATGGGTGAGAGCATCAAAGTCGAGCGCACGGACAGCTGCCTCTTCCGGCGTTTCCTTTGGCTCCCCGCAAGCCGCAAGGGACAGAGCGGCAAGCAAAGCGCAGGTGATGATTTTGAGATTTTTAAACATGGTTGTTGCCTCCTAAAGTATAATCGATTAAAGGCAGTGGTAAATCAAGAGCCTCTGCGATGCAGCAGGCAGAGCAGCCCTCAAACTCCTGTATGAGATAATCAGCGGGATAGCAGAGACAGGCAGCAAATCGGTTTGCCTCCACCTCGAGTTTATCCACCGAGAAAAGGGTGTGCTCTCGCAGGAAAGGCGTGCAGGCGTTCGGGTGCATCAAGGCGTGCCCCAATTCGTGTGCGCAGGTAAACAACTGCTTTTGCTCGGGCAAATTCTGATTGATGTGGATTACTTTGAAACGATGGGATTTCGAGTAGTAGCCGCGGACGGTGCCGAGCGGCTCAAACAGCACGATGATATTAAGAGCCTCGCAGAGCCGGAAGGGGTCGCGGGTACCGTACTTTGCGGCAAGGCTGTTTGCGGTTTCTTTGCTTGTCACGGCTTCACCTACTTCTTTTTGTATTTTTTAGGAGTAAATTTCGCTTTTGCCAGTTGCTTGGTAATGCGGAGCTGGTTTTCGTAACTGTCCCGGAGGAGCTGGCGAGTTTCTTCGTCCAGTGGTTCACCGTCAAACATGAGGGCATCCGCCGAATCAAAGAGCTCCAGCATTTCATCCATTTTCTTTTTTATATCGCGCTCATCCTTTTTATTAAGGGTGGGCGCTTTTTGCGTTTTGGGGGGTGTTTGTTCATCAATGTGGGCGTTGCCCATTAAGTAGTCGATTGTTACCCCGAAATACTCTGCAAGTACTTGCAAGGTTTCAATGGATGGAGATACCTTCCCGGTTTTCCAACGGCTCAAAGTTGCCTGAGTAATGCCGGTATCTTTTGCAACGCGATATGCGGTTACTCCTTTTTCTTCCATAAGCTGCATAAAAATATTATACATAATTGCACACCTTTACTAAACTTACACGAAATTAAGTAAAGCTATTGACAATTAACTCTGTGTAAGTATAATAGAGATATGACTTACATCAGTGTAAGCAAAAGCCTCACTTGGTTGATATATTAATTGTGGTAAGTTAATTATATAACTAAGTGAAAGTAATTGCAAGTATTCAAATAAACAAAGAAAGGTGGGATTTTGTGGGGAAATTGTATACTTGCGAGGAAATCTCTAAGTATTACCGAGTTCCTCTTAACACAGTATGGTTTTGGATTCGGAACAAAAAGATTTCTGCAATCAAGGTCGGCAGAGAATATCGAATTTCGGAAGATGCAATTAAGGAATTCGAAGAAAAGAACAAAACAACAGCAGAGGAATAGGAGGACAAGCGTGAACAGTAAAAAAATAACCCGTCCCAAGCCTGCAAACCTGGAACGGGAAGAATGGCGAAGATTCTGCATTAAAAACCCTGAATTGCTCGGCGAAGCAAAACGGATTTTGGAATCCCACCATTTAACGCGCAGAGAGACGGCAATTATTCTGGAAGCTCTTGCCGTTCAATCTGAATTTTCTTGTCGAGATTTTGATAAATAAAAGCACAGTAGCCGAGAAGGTCCTTAAGCTCCTGGCAACCGTGTATTTGGTGATAAATTGCGACTATTTCGCGGTTAGGCTCTAATTTCCACACATACAGAGAATAAGTATGATGACCAGCTCTAACCCCGGAAACTTCAAAATCGTATCCGTTACCTAAATCTCGATAAATAACCTCTTCCAAATCAATATTCGTGATTGTATATGGTTCTCCCAAAAACTGGCGAACCTTTTCAATCTCTTTCATTCAATTCACCTCCCTTCCTGCTCATTATAGCACGAAAGGGAAGATGACCAAAGGAGGAAACCATGACAGACTTACAGATTTTTAAAAACCCCGAGTTTGGGGAAATCAGAACCATCGAGAAGGACGGCGAACCGTGGTTTGTCGGCAAGGATGTAGCGGCAGCGCTGGGATATGAAAGACCCACAAAAGCTATTTTAGACCATGTAGATGATGAGGATAAAGATGAAGTCCCAATTCAGGATTCCATCGGTAGAAGCCAAAATACACCTATCATCAACGAATCCGGCTTATACAGTCTGGTGCTGTCGAGTAAGCTGCCGGGCGCAAAACAGTTTAAGCGCTGGATTACAAGCGAGGTCATCCCAAGCATCAGAAAGCACGGCGCATACATGACACCGGACAAGCTGGAAGAAGTGCTGCTAAAGCCTGATACCCTCATCCAGTTAGCGCAGAACCTCAAAGCCGAGCAAGAAAAGCGCAGGGCACTGGAAGTAAAAATGGAAGAGCAAAAGCCGAAGGTGCTGTTTGCAGAGTCGGTGGAAGCTGCAAAAACATCCATCCTGATTGGCGAGCTGGCAAAGCTGCTCAAGCAGAACGGTATCAACATTGGGCAGAACCGCCTGTTTGAGTGGCTGCGAAACAACGGCTATTTAATCCGCCGGCAGGGCAGCGACTACAATATGCCAACGCAAAGGGCGATGGAGATGGGGCTGTTTGAGATTAAAGAAACTACCATCACCCACAGTGACGGGCACATCCATGTAAGCAAAACCCCGAAGGTTACAGGCAAGGGGCAGGTGTACTTTGTAAATCTGTTTGTAAGCGGGAGGGCGAAGATTGATGCTTAATCTCTTAAAAGGCAAGATGGCAGAACGCGGATACAGCATCCAGAGGCTAGCCAAAGAGCTGGGAAGAAGTGCAGATTATGTATCGCAGAAACTTCGCCAGCCGTGGAAATTCCGAGTGTGCGAAGCTGCTAAATTGTGCATGCTGCTGGATATTGAGCTAGTGGAGATGCACAAGTACTTTACAAGGGAGGATGAGTGATGCAAGAACCAAAATGGCATCCAAAACTTGCCGAGAAAATGGAGGAAAATCGGTACAACTCGCGGACACTTGCCGAGCCGCTATATCACTGCCGGGAAACGGTGAGCGGCTGGCTGCGCAATCCTGAGCGCATACCGGTGATAGATGCAATCAAAATTTGCAAGCTGCTCAACATTCCGCTGGCGGAGATTGAGGACTATTTTACAAACACAAAGGAGAATCAAAAATGATTGGAGTTATGGCATTTATGGTATTTGCAATGATGATTGTCGGCTTGCTTTTAATGGCAATCGCCGGATGTGTAATCGAGCTTATCTGCTCCCGGGAGGAAGCTCAGGAAATCAAAGAGGAGATGCGGCACAAGGAGCGAAACGAGAGGCGAGCCGGATGAAGGGCGGACCCGAAAAGGTATACCGAGAAACCTGCGCGCACTGCCAGTGGCAGGGGATGCCCGAGGAGTGTGCGGATTGTCCTGCCAAGATTGCGTATGACTACATAGATGAGCGCAACGCCCGCATCTATTACACCGAGGTGCGGCATCTACATGAAAATTTCAGGACCTCTTACCTGCGCCGGATGTGTATGGACATCAAGGGCGGGAGAGCCAGAGGCAAGGTATAAAAAAGCCGCCGGCAGTGTAGCAGACTGCGAGCGGCAAAAGAAAGAATATCCATCTCCATCGTAGCAGAAAAGGAGAAGAAAATCAATGATAAAAATAAATGAGCGGTGGGTACAGCTGCAACTGGCATCCATCGGCATCCCGAAAGGGCGAGCGAGAGAATGGCTCGCTTATATGATAATGTGCGACCCAGAGCGCAAGCAGCCGATATGCAGGCTGTACGATAAGACAGCCGAGCAGATGGGCGTAAGTACAAGCACGGTTATCCGCGTGGTTGAGCAGGCTATCAGCAGGATGTGGGATTTTCCTACATCTGCCACAGAATCGCTGTTTTGCATCCGGCTATGCCGCAAAAAGCCCGGCGTCAGATGTTTTGTCAATCGGTTTTGCGATGTAGTAATGGCGCCGAGACTGGAGGAGGAAAGGCAATGGACAAATCAATAGAAAACGGCATGATTGTAGGCGCTGAACGCCACGACCCGCAGTGCCAAGATGTAGAGTGCAGCCGATGCGATACGTGCGACCAGTGGGTGCCGGATACCGAGATTGCGGTTTTTGGCAATGGCGACAGGGTGTGCAACGATTGCTTGCATGATTATCTGGAGAGCCAGGGCGCGGACTTTGTGCCGGGGTACATTGCCCAAAACGAGGCAGAGTTTTGGCTCGACTGGCTGTTTGCCAATGCAGACCCGGACGAGCAGCTCAGAGTGGTAAAAGCCGGGTATCTGGCAGAGGGACTTAAACCGCTGCAAAAGGAATACATCGAGCAGCAAAAGGTTGATTTTTGCCAGGATGATGCGAATTTTTTGGAGTATGTGAGGGGGGAACTGGAGTGAGAGAACGAGGCGGATGCAGCCGGTACATCACAAAGGTGCTGGTGAGCAAAGTACACTTCCCAGAGGGGCAGGAGGTTTGCAGGCTGTGCCCCTTTTGCATGGCGGACCTGAGCAACCACAAGCGGGAGATTTACACCATTACAGGCGAGATTTTGCCGTTTGCGGAACTCAAGATTGATGAGGATTGCCCGCTGAAAGATGCGGGAGAGGAGGGAGATTAATGGGGATTCCGGTTTTGATTTACGGGCGCTCAGGCACAGGGAAATCAAGGGCGTTACTTAATTTTGCGGAGGATGAAATCTTTTTTGTGAATGTGATTCGAAAAAAGCTCCCATTCCAAAAAAAGTTTAAATATGAGTACCAATCTGATAGCGTAAAAAGCATTAAAGCGGGGCTTAAAAAAATGCCAACCAAAACAGCGGTGATTGATGATGCTGGCTACCTGCAAACCAACACCTTTATGCGCGGGCACTCAGCTCCAAAAGCAGGCTCGAGCAGTTTTGATTTGTACAATACCATTGCGGATGATTTTTGGGGGCTGATTGAGTTTATCAAAAACGAGCTCCCGGAGGATGTGATTGTATATATCATCATGCACGAGCTAACCAACGATTACGGGCTCACAAAGCTGCGGACCATCGGAAAACTGCTGGATGAAAAGGTGTGTATTGAAGGAATGGTGACAATCGCTTTGCGGTGTATGTGTGATGGGACAAAGCACTATTTCCGCACACAAAACGATGGCAATGATATTACAAAATCCCCGGAGGGAATGTTTGAGTTAGAAATCGAAAATGATTTGAAAACTGTAGACACTGCTATCCGAGAATATTGGGGATTGGATAATAATAAAGGAGTAGAATAATTATGAAACCATTTGCAGGATACGAAAATGTACAGGTGAGCGACTTTGAAAAGCTACCAAAGGGTGCTTACGAGGTAAAAATCATGGATGCCAAGGAGGTATCCTATACCGGCAAGGACGGGAGCCCTTTTAGCAAACTAGAAATCGCCTTTGAGATTGCAACCGGCGAGTTTGCAGGATTTTACCGCCGCAACTTTGATGCGCAGACTCAGGAGGACAAAAAGTGGAAGGGTGTAATGCGCCTGTACATCCCAAAGGACGATGGCACCGACAAGGACGAATGGACCAAGAAAACCTTTAAGCGTATGATGCAGGCAATCGAGGACAGCAACCCCGGCTACCAATGGGATTGGAACGAAAAAGGGCTCAAAGGTAAGATTGTAGGCTGCCTGTACCAGAATCGAGAATGGGCTTACAACGGCAAAACCGGATGGAGCGCACAGCCGCACAGTTTTATCGATGTAGCAAAAGTGAGAAGCGGCGAATTTAAACTCCCAGCGGACAAGCCCTTAGATGCAAGCCAAAAACTGGTAAGCGTGGACATTGCAGCAGATACGGACGAAGAAGACCTCCCGTTTTAAGCCATGAGCTACACACCTTTTGAGATTCGGGACGCGCTGGAATCCCTCACAGTGCTGATTGATACCCGCGAGCAGGATACCGAGCGCGCCCGAAAACGCAAAGAGGACTTCCCCCGATGGCGGCGTGAAAAGCTGGATGCCGGGGACTATGGCTGCGAGATCGAGCTGGATGGTGAGCTGTGCCGGGTGCCTGTGGTGGTAGAGCGCAAGATGAGCCTAGATGAGCTGTGCCAGTGCTTTACCCGAGAGCGTAAGCGATTTGAACGAGAGTTTGAGCGAGCGCAACAGGCAGGCACGCGCCTCCATCTGCTGATAGAAAACGCAAGTTGGGAAAAGATACACGCAGGCAGTTATCGCAGCCAGATGAAGCCACAGGCGCTTACAGCATCAATCCTAGCATGGCAAGCCCGATATGATGCAAGAGTCTACTTTTGCACGCCAGAGCTTACCGGCAAGATGATAGCAGCGATTCTCCGCTATGAAACAAAAATTTACCTAGAAGGGCAGGCGTAACGATGGATTTAGCACGGGAAATTAAAGACAGAGTGCGTATCTCCGATGTGCTTGCCCTTTACCACCTGGAACCGGGGCGGGCAGGATTTATACACTGCCCGTTCCACGCCGGGGACAGGGATGCGAGCTTGAAAGTGTACCCTGAGCAAAACAGCTGGCACTGCTTTGGCTGTGGCAAGGGCGGCAGCGTGATTGATTTTGTGATGGAGATGGAATGCTGCGGATTCCGGCAGGCAGCGGCAAAACTGGACGGTGATTTCCACCTTGGGCTTATCGGGCAGAAGCAAAGCCTGCGAGAAGTTATCCAGCTCGAGCAGGAGAGCGACAGACGAGCTTTCGAGCAAAAAGCGAAACAGGATAGCTTAAAACAAAAAGTGCTGTATAGACGCGCACAGTGGCTCAAATGCAAAGGGATGGAAGCCACTACCCATGAGCAAGCGCAAGAAAAGGCGTTGATAACGGCAGAGATAGAGCGGCTGGATGCTGAAATTGAACAGGAAAGGAGGGAATAAACTGATGGACTTTACACAAGAGGCGATTGATTGCCTTTCATGTGCCGATATTTTGAAAGATGATGTGTTTTTATCTCTGCTAGAAATCGCTGACCCTGTAAAATACGAGCGGACTTTTCAAGCATTGGAAAAGCGAGCTGCAGAGCTTCGAACGAAAACAGAGTTTAAAAAGACGTTGAAAGCTTTTAAGGAAAAAGAAAAGAATTACAACAAGTCTGAAGTAAAGCATGAGCTTACCAAGCAAGGCACCGTACCATTAAAGTTTGACGGCGGGAAGAACCCCCAGCTAACAATCGAAAATTTTCTTTCCATTTTAGAAAATGACCCGCTCTTGAAGGATTATCTCCTATACAACGAGCTTTCCAACGCTCCCGAGTGCATCAGCAGCGGGGAGATCAGGCGATGGAAAGACGAGGACGATAGTTGGTTGCGCGGATATATCGAGCAAAACTACTGCATTTACAGCCCCCAAAAGCTGGATGATGCGCTCAGGGTGCGATTTAACCAGCGCCGCTATCACCCGGTCCGGGAGAAAATCCAATCTATCACTTGGGATGGCAAGCCTCGTATCAAGCGCTTTTTGATTGAGTGGCTCAAGGTGGATGATTGCCCGTACTCCGAGGAGGTTTCCCGGCTTATCTTTGCCGGTGGAATCCATAGAGCTTTTAGTCCGGGCTGTAAATTTGAGGATATGGCAGTGCTCATAGGCAAAAAGCAAGGCGAGGGTAAATCCACCATCATTCGCTGGCTGGCAATGGATGATAAGTTTTTCCGGGAGGTAAACGAAATTGACGGACAGAGAGGCGTGGAAGCTGTAGAAGGCGGCTGGATTTGCGAGGTGAGCGAGCTGCTTGCCCTTAAGCGCACCAAAGAGGTGGAGGCGGCAAAGAGCTACTTTTCGCGGCAAACCGATACATACCGCAAGCCCTACGACAAGCGCGTTACCGAGAATCCCCGGCAGTGCATCTTTATCGGCACGACTAACACAGCCGAATTTCTCACCGACAAAACCGGAAACCGGCGATATTACCCAGTAGAGTGCAACAGCTCAGGGCGCGACCTTTTCGAGCACAAGGCAGAAATACAGGAGTACATCGAGCAGTGCTGGGCAGAGGCTTATGCGCTCTATCAAAAGGGCGAGCTGCCGCCGGTGCTGGACAAATCTATCCTACCAGAAGCGCAGTACCGGCAGGAGAGTGCGCTGGAAGACGACTACAGGTCGGGTATGATAAAAGCCTATCTTGATGATAAAGCAGAGGGAGAGAGCGTGTGCATCATCGAGCTATGGCAGCAGGCGTTGGGTGAGAGTTTTAAGCCAACGCGCAAGGACAGCAACGAGGTCGCCCTTATCATGCAAAATGCGCCAGGGTGGATTAAGATGCCAAGCGTGCAGATAACTTCTCGATGGGGGCGGCAAAGGTGTTGGATTAAGCAAGTTTCCAGCAAAAACCTTGGCTCAGACCTCCCATTTTGATAACTAACCCTTTTGTTAGTTATCGCTAGTTACGATGCTAGTTACCACCGAAAAACCTTACAACTAAGCCATTATATAAATATACTACAAATATAAGTAACTAAGTAACTAATATATATATAAAGATTTAAAAAATAAATAATTTATAATATTTTAATTTTTTTATTTTTATATAAAAGATAGGGAAAACGCTAGTTCCAGTTATCTGGTTACTTTAAAGATTTAGAATGGAGGTTGAAAATGGATTTTCTTTCAATCGTAGAATATGCAAAAAACGGCTCAACTATGCCAAAAACTAGCAGTCAATCGGAGCAATTAGCATACACTACCATCACAGGGATTTTGGGAAACTGGAAGCTGAGGCTAATTACCAACCACCGCGCGCTGGAGGAAAAAGAAAGGGCAGAACGCCTTTTTATAGATGCAAAACGCGAAGAAAATCAAAGATTTAAAATTTACCAGATTTACAATCAAAATATGATCCGCGCAGGGGAGTTGATCTGCGCGGCGCGGAAAGAAAACCACTCGCCGAACGCCGATAAAGACAAGGTGATTGCCTTGCTGATGGAGGCTGTGGAGCGAATGGGAGGAATTAAAGGAGGGGATTTAAAGTGAAACGAATAACAAGAAGTAGAGATTGGGATGAAGATAAGCTTTGTTGGGGGCGTCTCGATACAATCGAAAACATCCTTGGTGACGAGTACGACCTCGAACACTTGAAAGAGCTTGTGGAAGAGGATAAGGAGGGAAAAATAATGAGACAAACATGGCAGTGTGATTACTGCAACAAGACATTTCCGACAAAGGAAGAAGCTGTAGAGCACGAGAAGAGATGCGGTAAAAACCCAGAAAACAAAATCACAGACCCAACGATATTCCGACTGGCTATGATTTTGGACAGACTGCCATCGATTATAGCCGCAGCTCTTTATGAGTTGCGAGATGATTTGCCTCATCTTATCTGCGAAGCTGAAAGAGCCGGAACAAATAACTGCCCATACATGATATATGAGCAAAGATACCGGATGATAGATTGCTTGCAAAAGGCACAAGGAATTGCAAGCAGAAGAAAAACACTCAAAACCACAAAGCTTCAGGACATAGAAAAGCACTACCCTGAACTTCTCACTGCAATCCTTGATACACTAAAGCGTCCGGCGTTTAACGAGTGAAAAAAGAAAGCGATGGACAAAACGTGATAAAGCGATTGGGGGTAACGAGTAATGAAATCCACACTATGATAAATGTCCTGTGTGTGGACAGCTTTTGGAATGGGAGGAATGATTATGGAACTTTACCCTGAAATGAACAAAAAAATCAAAGACATTCTGAGAATTGGTGGAGAGTTTTATCTCTTGTATGCTGCGAAGTATATCGAGAGTTTGGAGAAAGAAAGAAACCTTGCTGTTGCTAGACTGAAAAAAGCAGCTGACGACAATGGAGAATGTTGGGGGTGCAAATGGTTGGACGAAGCAACCAATGAATGTACAAGCCCTGAGGGGCGGTTAAGGTGTGATATGAAAGCAAACAACATGTGGGAATGGAAAGGATTGGAGGAATAACTATGAAACTCACAGGCACATACAACGGCAAGCTAATCGAACTTGAACTCACCGAGGAACAGGTTGAGGTGTTGGAACGGGCAGAGAAAAAGAAAACTGGCTGGGAGAGAGCTGAAATAGGAGAAAGATATTTCATCAATGCAATAAGAGTAGCGCAGGAAGAAAGGGAAACAGGTAGTTCAACTGATGACACTTACTACAAATACGCAAGCTACTTTGCCAATGAAACACTCATCAAAAATATTCTCACAGCGCAACTCCTCCAGCGTAAATTGTGGAGAAGGAACGCAGAATTGTGTGAGAAAGTGGATTGGAGAAATCCAGAAACTAAAAAGTATTACATTATCTACGATTATGAAGATGATGAATTAGGTGTTGATTTTTGTATTTTTGGTAGAGGTTTAGAAGAAATATACTTTGATACCGAAGAACACGCCGAACAAGCCATCAAAGAATTTAAGGACGAACTGCTTTGGTATTTTACAAAATTTGAGAGCAGGATGGATTAGGAGGAATCACGATGAAAACCCAAGAAATCATCAAAGCCCTGCGCAGGATGGCAGTAAACACCGGAACCCTGAATTGCCTTGGGTGCGGATATGAGCACAACTGCGGTGTGCATGGGTGCAGAGTGCTCAGAGAGGCAGCGGACAGGCTCGAACAGCTGCAAACCGAAAACGATGCACTCTTTCGGGCGGCGATGGACAGCAGAAAGGAATCGGGGTTGCTGAATGAATAATCAGGAGAAAAAGCGTTACCTACTCCGGTGCCGACATCTCAACCGCAAAATCAATGCTCTGTTAAAGGAAAAGGAGCGTTTACAGGATTTGGTTTGCAAGGTCAGCCCGAATCTTTCCGGTATGCCGCGAGGAGGAAGTAGCGAACGTGAAGCATCCCTTGCGCGGCTTGCGGACATTGATAGCGACATCGACAGGCATATTGACCAATATGTGGACACCAGGAAGGAGATTGCCGCCTGCCTGGATCAGCTTGAGGATGGACGGCTGTATGAGCTGATGCGGTTGTACTATCTTGCAGATGAAACATGGGAGCAGGTAGCGGAGGATATGAGGCTGGATTATCGGTGGGTATTGAGGCTGCACGGCAGGGCGTTAGAGAAATTGACCATTGAAAGCCACTATCATAAGCTGATATGATTATAATGGAATTAGAAAGACAAAATCTCATATTCGAGTTCATTGTAAGACCTCCTTTCTTTGTACAGCAAGAGCCGGCAGAAATGTCGGCTTTTGTTGTACCTTTTGTTTTAAGGGGTGGGAAAATGGAATTTGATTACAAGAGCGCAAGATGGAGGCGCAAACGTGCGGCAATTTTGCGGCGGGATGGATACCTCTGCCAGATGTGCAAGCGATATGGTAGGAGGGTGCAGGCAACTACGGTGCATCACATCCAGCATGCGGATGAGCACCCAGAACTAGGATTTACGGATAGCAATTTGATTAGCGTGTGCGAGCGCTGCCACAACAAGCTGCACCCGGAGAAAATCAAGAAGGCAAAGTGGGGATATTGAGGAGGCAAAGATGGCAAAAACACAGACCCGGGAGGAAATCAAAAAGCAAACAATCAAAAACATGAAGGCACTGGGCACCTACAAAGAGCAGTATAACCAAATCATCGACATCTATGTAGATATGCTGTATCAGTATCAAGAGCTAAGCCGCCAATTTGAGGAGGGTGGCTATCAGGCGAGCGTGGAAACCGAGCGCAGCGGAGGGAAAAAAAATCCGGTGCTGGTATCGTTAGAAAATCTGCGCAAAGATATTGGCACCTATTCCGATCGGCTGATGCTTAACGCCAAGGCATACGCAAATGATATTGAGCTGCCAAAGCAGGAAAAATCGGTATTTGCAAAATTACTGGAAGGGCAGAAGGATGCGTAAGTGGATGTAAGCCACATTACTTCCCCTTATTTTGCGGAGGCGGTAGCGTATGCGCAGGAAATCGCAGAAGGCAGGGTACTTGCTAATCGCGCAAGGAAGCTTGCCTGTCAACGATTTTTAAACGATTTACAGCGGGATGATTTGGATTTTAAGGATGGGCAATTCGATTTGGCAATTAAGCTGATTGAGGGCACCATCCACCACGTGCGCGGCGAGGATAGGGCCGGAGTAAGCTACAAAGGGCGCCCGATGATACTGGCACCATGGCAAAAATTTGTGATTGTAAATCTCTTTGGATTTTTTAAAAAGGGAACAAATATCAGGCGCTATACAGAGGCGCTTATTTTTTTGCCCCGAAAGCAGGGCAAAACCTCTTTTTCCGCTGCGCTGGGTGAGGTAAAAAGTATCATCGATAGAGCATCCGGGGCGGTAACTTACATCGTAGCCAACAGCGTAAAGCAAACAATGGAGAGTTTCCAGTTTTTAAAAGATAACATTGAGGATTTGCGGCCGGATGTAAAAAAGCTGAGAATCCGGGACAACAACCAAGAGCACAGTATCAGCGTAGATTTTGGGGATGGCACAGCGGAAATTTATGCGATTGCAAACCAAGAAGATAAACTGGACTCTCTCAACTGTAACTTCCTGATTTTGGATGAGCTGCACAGCTGGCGGCGAGCGGGGGCAAAAAAGTACACCCTGATGAAAAACGCCATGAAGGCATACCGAAACAAGCTGTTAGTGGGAATCTCCACTGCAGGAGATATTCCGAACGGCTTTCTGGCAAACCGCATTAAAACATTGATAGCAGTGCTGGAGGGAACAATCCAAGACGAGGCATACGATAGCTATTTTGCATTTTTGTGCATGGCGGACCAAGATGAAGAAGGCAACTTTTTAAACAGCAAAGGGGAAATCGTAGAGTTCGACGACCCGGAAGTATTGCAGATGTGCACGCCTTCCATCGGGCTTACGGTAACACTGGAGGAGCTGATGGACGATGCAGCGCAAGCAAGAAATGAGCCGCAGCTTCGGAGCGAGTTTTTTAACAAAACGCTCAATGTATTTACCAACGCAATGAATGCCTATTTCAAAGTGCAGGAGTTCCAGAACTCCGATAAAGAGTACAACTGGACCTTGCAGGAGCTGGCGAAACTGCCTATCCAATGGTACGGCGGGGCGGACCTTTCCAAGCTGCACGACTTAACCGCCGGCTCTTTGTACGGCACTTACAAGGATGTGGATATTTGCATCACGCACGCCTTTTTCCCGGTGGTAGCCGCTCACCTCAAAGCACAGGAGGATGATATTCCGCTGTTTTGGTGGGAAGAAAAGGGATGGCTCACCATGAGCAACACCGAAACGGTGCTGCCGGACGACATTGTAAAGTGGTTTATCGCCATGCGGGATATGGGCTTTAAGATTAAGCTGGTGGGCTTTGATAAAAAATTTGGGCGAGAGTTTTTTACCAAAATGCGTGCGGCAGGATTTCGAATTAAAGATCAGCCGCAGTATTTTTATGTAAAATCAGAGGGATTCCGACGGATTGAGTACAAGGCAAAAAACAAAAAGTTTTACTATCTGCACTCCGAAGCCTTTGAGTATTGCGTACAGAATGTGCGAGCAATCGAAAAAACGGACGATATGATACAGTACGAAAAAGTAGATGGAGATGGCGGCGTAAAGAGAATCGACATCTTCGACGCCGGCGTTTTTGGCTGCTGCCAGATGCTGCAGGATATGGAGCGAAGCGAAAAAGGCAAGCAGTGGTGGGGAGGAAATGAGAGATGAGCAAGCAAAAGCAAAAGAAAACGGGGCGAGGTATCCGGGACAAACCGCAAGCCAGAAGCGGCGGCGTAGGGGTGTGGCTGGGGGATAGCAATACCGGAGATATTTTGTGCAGCGGCTATACCAGCCTGGCGCACAACCCGGAAATCGTGGCGGCGGTGGATACCATCGCGCGGCTGATTGGCTCGATGACAATTCACCTGATGGCAAATACCGATGCCGGGGACATCCGCATTAAGGATGGTTTGAGCCGCAAGGTGGACGTAGACCCAGCCAGAGGGATGCCGCGCTCCAATTTTATCCAGTGGATTGTAAAAACGATGTTTCTGGAAGGGCGAGGGAACGCGGTGGTGTTGCCGCAGTACCGGCAGGGCGGCAAGTATCTGGATAATCTCCAGCCGATACCGCCGGAGATGGTAAGCTTTATCCCAGATGGATGGAGCTACCGAGCAATGATTGCCGGGCGGGAGTATGAGCCGGATGAGATTTTGCATTTTGCTTTAAATCCCGGCAGCTATTACCCATGGATGGGGCAGGGATACACAGTGGCACTATCCGATGTTGCCAACAATCTCAAGCAGGCGGCGGCGACCGAAAAGGGATTTATGCAGAGCAAGTGGAAGCCCTCCATCATCGTGAAGGTGGACGCGCTTACCGAGGAGTTTGCAAGCCCGAAGGGGCGCAGCAGGCTGATGGAGCAGTACCTACAAACCACGCAGGCAGGAGAACCGTGGATTATCCCCGCTGAGCAATTTAGTGTAGAGCAGGTACGTCCGCTGACTTTATCTGATTTAGCACTGGCAGACTTTGTGACGCTGGACAAAAAAACGGTAGCTTCCATCATCGGGGTGCCGCCTTTTGTACTGGGCGTGGGCGAGTTTAAGCGCGATGAGTGGAACAACTTTATTTCCACCACCATCATGGCGATTGCCAAAATCATCGAGCAGGTGCTTACCCGAGGACTGCTGGCAAGCCCGGAGCTGTATTTTCGATTTAACGCCCGCAGCCTCTACAACTACAATCTCAAAGAGATGGCAGAGGTAGCAGATGAGCAGTATATCCGGGGCGTGATGACGGGCAATGAAGTGCGTGATTGGATTGGGCTGCCGCCAAAAGACGGGCTTGATCAGCTTGTGATTTTGGAAAACTACCTGCCAATCGACAGGCTGGGCGACCAGAAAAAACTGATACAAAATGGAGGGGATGCTTGATGCTGTGTGAGCGCACTGCCCTTGCAAGGGATACCAGCTTTGCAACGAGGGCAGAGGACGGGAAACTGTACATTGAGGGCTATTTTGCGGTATTCGGCAGTGAGTACCGGATGTGGGAAAATGCGATTGAGACTATCGATGAGGACGCCTTTGACGGACAGCTCACCGAAGATATTCGGGCGCTGGTAAATCATGACACCACCTTGGTGTTAGGGCGGACAACCGCCGGAACGCTGGAGCTAAAGGCGGACAAGGTGGGCTTGTGGGGCAGAATCACCATCAATCCTGCCGACCAGGATGCGGTAAACCTGTACGAGCGGGTAAAACGCGGAGATGTGAGCCAGTGCAGCTTTGGCTTTGATATTTTGGATCAGAGCACCGAAGTGATGGAAAACGGCACAACCGTGTGGACGCTCAAAAAAGTAAGGTTGTACGAGGTATCGGTGGTAACCTTCCCAGCTTATGAGGATACCGCTGTAGTAGCCCGCAAAAAGGATTTTGCGGAAATCAAAAAGCGCAAGCGTGAGGAATGGCAGGCAAAAATGAGAGCCCGCCTGAAAGGAGAATAAAAAGTATGGCACTGAAAATCGTAATGCTGCGGCACAAGCTTGATAAAATGAAGGCTGAGCTGGAAGTTGTAAAAAAAGCGGCAGAAGGCTTTGAGCTGAGGGAAAAAGAGTTGGAAACCGCAATCGGAGAAGCGGAAACCGAGGAGCAGGAACGCGCAGTGGAGGAACAGGTGGAAACGCTGGAAAGCGAGAGAACCGCCAACGAGCAGCAGCGCACCGAGCTGGAAACAAAAATCAGTGAGGCAGAAGCAGAAATCCGCTCGCTGGAAGAAAAGCAGCAGCCCCCGGCAAGAGAGCCTGAAAAAGCAGAAAGGAATGATTTTAAGATGAATCATGTACAGATTAGAAGCCTGCCAATGGGCCAGCGTGCGCTGGATGCCCTGAGCTATGAGCAGAGAAAAAGCATGGTAGAGAGCAAGGAAGCGGTGGAGTTTTTCACCCGCCTGCGCCAGATGAAGGGCGAGCAGAGGGCAGTTTCCGGCGCGGAACTCTCCATCCCGGTGGTATTTCTGGAGCTTATCTCTGAAAATATGTACCGCTATTCCAAGCTCCTGCGCCGGGTAAGGGTACGAAATGTAGATGGGGAAACCCGCCAGACGATTGCAGGCACTGTACCGGAGGCGGTATGGACTGAGATGTGCGGCGCTATCAATGAACTTTCCTTTGGCTTTAATCAGGTAACACTGGATGGCTACAAGGTGGCAGGCTTTGTGCCGGTGTGCAACTCGATTCTGGAGGACAACGACATTAACCTTGCCGGATGGATTGTAGAGATGCTTTCTGAGGCGATTGGACTGGCGATGGACAAGGCTATCCTGTACGGCAAAGGCTCTGCAAACAAAATGCCGCTCGGTATCGTTACCCGTTTGGCGCAGACCCAGAAGCCGGCAGATTATCCGGCAAAAGCCCCGGAATGGGTGGACCTGCACACAAGCAATATCGTAAAAATTGATGGCGCAACCGCTGCCGGCGCAGATTTTTGGGCCAAACTGATGGCAGCAACCGGCAACACCTACACCGAGTACAGCCGCGGCGAGCAGTTCTGGGCGATGAACTCTAAAACCTATGCAGCGCTCAAATCCAAACTCATCACCTTTACCGCTACCGGCGATATTGTAGCCAATCTGTTTGGCACTCTGCCGATCGTGGGCGGCGATGTGGATGTGCTGGAATTTATCCCGGACGGCGACATCATCGGCGGTTACGGTGATCTGTACCTGCTGGCAATGCGCTCCGGCATGAGCATTGAGGCAAGCCGCGAGGTGCAGTTTATCCAGGATAATACCGTTTTCCGCGGGAAACAGCGTGCTGACGGTGTGCCGGTAATCCCGGGCGCGTTTGTGGCAATCAACATCAACAACAAAAGCGTTACCACTGTGATGGATTTTGCGGCAGATAACGCAAATGACGCCAAGCTCACCGCCCTGAAAATCGGCAGCGAGAGCCTGAACCCATCTTTTAGCGCCGACAAGTACACCTATACCATCGCATCTGCTGCCAACGCAAGCGACAAGGTTGAGGTAACAACTGCGCAGGCTGATGCAGAGGTAGCGATTGAGTACAACGGCGCAAATGTGCGCAACGGCGGCACCGTTACCTGGGTAACCGGCAGCAAACCGATCCCGATGCACATTACCGTGAAACAGGGCAACGCAGTACGCGTATATACCGTAACCGTTACCAAATCCTAGAGGTGAGCAAAGATGACTGATGTAGAGATTTTAAGCATCCTCAAAATGGACTTACAAATCGCCAGTGCGGCGTTGGATAGCTACCTCGCTGCGCTGGTGGCATCAGCCAGAGGATATATCAGCCGAGAGGGAATCCAGCTTACCAGCAGCCCGGAGGACGGAATGCTTATCGAGATGTATGCAGCTTATCTGTACCGCAGGCGGCGAGAAGAAAACGCTGTGATGCCGCGTGCTCTGCGCTGGGCGCTCAACAATCGGGGGATAGGAGGAGGCACAAATGGATGATTTGATTCTCCTGATTGCCCTCTCTTACTCTCAGGATGAGATAGGGCAGATGGTGGCAACGGAACGGCGTACGCCAGTGTGGGCATCCATCCAATCGGTGAGCCGGATGGAGTGGATGCAGGCAGGGCAGCAGGGGTTAAACCCCTCGCTGATGGTGAGCACGCCGATTGTAAACTACAGCGGCGAGGAGCAGGTGGAGGTAGGCGGCAAGCGGTATGCCGTTTACCGCACCTACTTTAATCGCAATAGCGATATGGTAGAGCTTTATCTTACCGAAAAGGCAGGGATAGCGGATGAGCCAAAAAACAATACCTGTGGATGAGCTGAGCAGTACCATATTGGATGCCCTGCATGAGTACAGCAGCGAGGTGATGGAGGCTACCAAAGCCTCGGTAAAGGAGCAGGCAGCGGCAACGGTACAGGAGCTTAAAACCACCAGCCCCAAACGTACCGGGAAATACGCCAGAAACTGGAAAAGCAAAATTGCCTTTGAGGGCATGGATGATATTCGCGTGCTGGTGTACAACGGCGGCAAAACCTACCGGCTCACCCATCTGCTCGAGTACGGGCACGATATTAAGCGAGATGGGCGCGTGGTGGGGCACGCTCCGGCAAAGGCCCACATCCGCCCGGCAGAGCAAAAGGCGATCGATGGGCTGGGAAGAAAAATCAAGGTGAAGCTACGATGAAATTAGAGGAAATCGCAAGCCTCCTAAAAACAACCGGCTATCCTGTGGCGTACTGCTATTTTGCAAAAGGCAAGCCGCCGGATATGCCGTTTGTGGTGTATCAGGAGGTATATAGCAATAACTTTTCGGCGGATAGTGCAGTTTACTTGCCGGTCCGCCACATCCAGATTAATTTATACACAAATAGTAAGCAGCCAGAAGCGGAGGGTAAGGTAGAAAACGCCTTATCCTCCTTTTTTTGGAATAAACAGGAAAACTACAATGCGGATGAAAAAATCTACCGCATTACCTACGAAATTGAGGTGTAATAAAATGGCAGCAACTGAAAATAAGGTACAATTTAACCTGAAAAAAGTACACTACGCCGTGATGAACACCGGTGGCAGCACGCCGACATGGGCTGCCCCCGTACCGGTTCCGGGCGCGGTAAACCTCTCGCTGGAAGCACAGGGAGAATTAAATAAGTTTTACGCTGATGGCATGGTTTATTACCAGAGCTCGAGCAACGCAGGCTACGAGGGCGATTTGGAGATGGCGCGCTTCATCGACAAAATGTTGCAGGATGTATGGGGATACATTTCCGATGCCACCTCCAAAGTAATGATTGAAACGGTAAACGCAGAGCCAAAATCCTTTGCACTACTCTTCCAGATTGATGGAGATGCAGGTAATGACTTGTACTGCCTGTACAACTGCACCGGTACCCGTCCGGGCATTGCGGCAGCCACCAGCACCGAAACCAAAGAGCCGCAGACCCAGACCTCTACCATCTCGGCGGCACCGCTGGAAAATGGCTATGTATTTGCCCGCACGACAGCGGAAACCAGCGAGGAAGTAAGAAATGCTTGGTTTACAAAAGTCTGGGAAAAGACCGGCGTAGGAGCATAAAGGGGAGCGCGGAAAATGGAAAAAATAATCACAGTCGATGGGCGCGAGGTAAAAATGAAAGCCTCAGCCCTCGTTCCGCGCCTGTACCGCTTTAAATTTGGGCGCGATATGATGCGAGATATGGCACAGCTGCAAAAGGTATATACCAAAGCAGCGAGCCTGCCGGAGGATGCCACCGATGAGGAGCGAGCGGAAGCACAGCTTTCGATGGTGGATTTAACGATTTTTGAAAATCTTGCTTATATCATGGCAAAGCACGCAGACAGCAGCCTGCCGGATACCGCAGAAGAATGGCTGGATAGCTTTTCAATGTTTTCCATTTACGAGGTGCTGCCAGAGATTTTGGAGCTTTGGGACATGAGCTGCGGTACCACTTCTGCCCTAAAAAAAAAATAAGGGAGACAGTGCGGGAGCCAAACGGGGCTATCTTTATGTTGCGGTGTGCCGAGCTGGGGCTATCAGATGAGGCGCTGAGCGGTATGAATGTGGGCATGGTATACGATTTGATCACAGAAAAAGCCAACGACCAAGAAAAATACCCATACAAGGCAACACAAGCGGACATCGATAGGCTTTTCGGGGGAGGTGTAAAAGCAAATGGCAGCAGATAGGATAAAGGGCATCACGATACAGATTGGCGGTGATGTAAAACCCTTAAACGAGGCGTTGGAAAGTACAAACAAAACGATTGCGACAACGCAAAAAGACTTAAAGGATGTGCAGCGCCTCTTAAAACTTGACCCCAAAAACACCGAGATGCTCACCCAAAAGCAGCAGGCGCTTGCTAAGGCGATAGAAGCCACCAAGGAAAAGCTAAAAACCCTCAAAGAAGCCGAGCGGCAGGCGCAGGAACAGTTTAAGCAGGGCAAGATGAGCGAAGAGCAGTATAAGGCTTTGCAAAGGGAAATCGCCGAAACCGAGGGAAAACTCAAATCCTTGCAAAAAACAGCCGACGAAGCTACCGTAAAGCTCGGCAAAGGCATCCAGAGCGCAGGTGAGAAAATTACCGATGCAGGCAAAAAGATGAGCGTGGTATCTACCGGAATCGTGGGGCTGGGGGCTGCGGCAGTAAAAACGGCGGCAGACTTTGAGGCTGGGATGAGCGAGGTTGCGGCAATCTCGGGGGCGAGCGCCGAAGAGCTGAGCGCACTCACAGAAGAAGCCAAGCGGTTGGGAGCAGAAACGAAGTTTTCTGCCTCTGATGCAGCGGAAGGCTTAAAGTACATGGCGATGGCTGGCTGGGATACCTCCGATATGCTGGGTGGGCTGGAAGGCGTAATGAAACTAGCGGCAGCATCCGGTGAGGATTTGGGCGCAGTATCTGACATTGTTACCGATGCGCTCACTGCCTTTGGCATGAAAGCCGAGGAGAGCGGGCGATTTGCCGATGTGCTGGCTATGGCTGCATCCAAATCCAACACCAATGTATCGATGATGGGAGAAACCTTTAAGTATGTAGCTCCCGTCGCCGGTGCAATGGGGTACAGCATTGAGGATACTGCTACCGCAATCGGACTGATGGCAAACGCTGGAATCAAAGGCACGCAGGCAGGCACCAGCTTGCGCTCTATCCTCACAAGATTGGCAAAGCCGCCGAAGGCAGCGGCAGAGGCAATAGAGGCGCTGGGGCTATCGATTACCAATGTGGATGGCAGCATCAAGCCGCTGGATGCAACACTTTTAGAGCTGCGGCAGAAGTTTGCCGGGCTTACCCAGGAAGAACAGGTACAGATGGCTGCAAACCTTGCCGGGCAGGAGGCAATGAGCGGACTGCTTGCCATTGTGAACGCCAGTAATGAGGATTTTGCAAAGCTCAGCGAGAGCATCAACAATTCTGCCGGGGCTGCCGACGAGTTTGCAAGCATTATGCAAGATAACTTAGCGGGCAGAATAGAGACCTTAAAAGGGAATATTGAGACTATTGCAATCTCATTCGGCGAATCTTTAATCCCCATGGTGGAAAAAGCTGTGGAAAAGTTGGGGCAGTTTGCCGATTGGCTTTCCCAGCTGGATGAGGGGCAGCGACAAACCATCATTACAGTGGGACTTGTGGTAGCTGCTATCGGTCCGCTGCTGATGATTATCGGGCAGGTAACACAGGGTATCGGCGGCATTATCAGCATTTTCCCCACTATCAAAGGCGGATTTAGTTTTCTTACGGGGACCGCTCTTCCGGCAGCGACCAAAGCACTCACTACCGTAGCGAGCACCGTCCAAGGCGCGGTGACAAGTGCATTTTCCACCCTTACCGGCACAGTGCTGCCAGCAGTAGGCAAAACATTTTCGAGCGTAGCAATGTTTATCGTATCCAATCCGATTGCGGTGATCGTAGCGGCAGTGGCGGCGGCTGTTATTGCCATCGGTACCAAGGGGGATGAGCTGCAAGCCCTTTTGCAAAAATTTGACGATTGGCTGCAAGGGGTGTTTGCCAAAGACTGGAGCGAGGTGTTTGGTCCAGTGCTGGGCGGCATCCTCAATGGATTTTTAGACACAGTAAAAGGTATCTGGGATGGACTAAAACAGGTATTTGATGGCATCATCGACTTTATCCGCGGCGTATTTACCGGCAACTGGGAACGCGCGTGGAATGGCATTAAAGAGATATTTAGCGGCGTTTTTGATGGAATTGCAAGCATTGCCCGCAGCGTAATCGGCGGCATTGAAAGCCTGATTGATGGCATCGGCAGCGCAATCGACTGGGTGTGGAACAAGTTGAGCAACTTTTCTTTCGATTTGCCGGACTGGGACATCCCATTTTTTGCAGACGGCGGAACCCTTACCCGCGGCAGAGCAATCGTAGGAGAGGCAGGGCCTGAGCTGCTTACGGTACAAAACGGCAGGGCAGTGGTGCAGCCGCTCACCGGTCCGCACGCACACCCGCAAATCACACAGAACAACTATTTTAACAACTATCAGCCAAGGGATGGCGCGGCGGCAGTGCGCGATCTCAATCGCCAGCTGGGATGGGAGTACTAGAGATGGCAAGAGCGTTTAAGTTAATCAATTCCGATGGCACAGAGCTGGATTTGATGGCGCGAAAACATTTTTTACACTCGCCATCCGGCTTGGGCTATGAGCAGGAGTTTGATACGGTGGCGGCAGGATATGATTTTTTAGTTTCCGCCGCCTATTTACAGCAAAAAACAATCCCCGGAGAGATTGCCTTTTTGGGGGTAAATCCATACAAGGATTATCAAGAATTTGCAGCATTTTGTGCAAAAGAGCCGCTTAAACTCGCCTATCGACCGCTTAATGAGTGGTATTATCTCAATGTGCGGGTGCAGAGCTTGAGCAAAACAGAGATTACCACGGGGTTGCTGTGCCCTGTGGATTTTCTGGCGTTTGGTACCTGGTACAAGAGCATCACGGTAACAAAAACAGAAAGCGGAGGGGGAGCGGGTAAGACATACAATTACACTTACCCATATACCTATGCAGAGGGCGCAATCGGCTCAGCAAAAATCAGCAACACGGGCAACTTGCCATCCTACGCAAAACTACACATCCTGGGACCTTGCACCAATCCATCATGGGCATTATCGCAGGGTGGTGAGGTGATTTCCCGCGGGAAGGTAGCGGCAATCATCTCGGAGGGCAACAAGTTGGTAGTAGATAGCGCTCCTGCGTCGCTGGAAATCGCGGAGTATACCATCGATAACGGCTTTGTACGTAATCTCTACCAAGTATCCGACTTTGCAACGGCGCGTTTTTTGATAGTACCGACAGGGGAGAGCACCCTTGCTTTTGCGCATGAGGGCGGCGGAGAGATAGAGGCTTTTGTGGAGGTGAGCGCACTTGCGACATCTATATAAAGTGGAAATATTTGGAAGAAATTACCAGTACAAAGACATGGCACTGCTATCAGAGCTTAGCATACAGATGGACTACCTCACGCTGGAAAACACCACCCTCACGGTTGTTGATTTGGCGGCAGACAAGGGAGATTTTGTGCATGTTACCGATTTTTACGGCGTGATCATCCATCAGGGGATTGTACTGGATGTTGCAAGAGAGGGCAACCGCGCAAAGCTAAAGGTTGCTCCGCTGCTGTCGCTTTTGGATGTGCAGGTGCAGTATGATAAGGCGATTTTCCAAAGTAAACCGCTGGAGGATTGCATCAGCAAAATCATCACCGATACCTATATCAGCAATGCCGACAGCCTGCAAAACATAGCGGGCATCGAGGTGGAGCAGGAGAGCAGCACGCCGGGCACTCCGCTGGACATCAGGAGCAATATCCATGCTTTTTGGGACATTATCACAAAGGCGCTTACCTTGTACGATATTGTGGTGCAGGCAAGGCTAGAGCCGCAAAGCAAAAAGATATTTTTTACCATTGGCAAGGTATCAGGCAAAATCGCGTTGGAAGCGCAGCTAGGCAACTGTTTAGCACACAATTTTGTACTTACCGACAATTATGGCACACTCAACAAAATCACTTTTGTGAATAAAGACAACGAGAACGAAAAGGCAATCTATTATCTGCATCCGTCCGGGGCAATCGACCGGAAGGACGAAAACAGAATCACGCCGGTGCTTTTTTCGGCAGAATATATACAGGGGGCAGAGGATTTTTTAAAAGAAGCCTACTCCCGTGCTTACGAGCAGATGACGCCGGAGAAATACCAGCAGTGCATCGAGCTGAGTTTTCGGGAGGACGACCGGATGGTATCACCCAATCAAATCCACATCGGGCAGCTGGCAGAAATCTGGTATCAGGACAAGCGGTACACCAGCGTGATGACTGGGTATAGTCGAGAAAAAGGAGTAGTTACTTTGGTTTTTGGCTGTATCCGCTTGGAACTCACGAAAAAACTCATCTTATCAAGGAGGCAAGAGGGATGATCACATTAAAGCAGTTTACCGGTCAGACAATCACGCCAACGGATGATGCTGCATTGTACGATTTTTTTAGTTCGAAACAGAGCGGCATCATAGATGGGTGCCAGGTAACGAGCCTAGGGGACAACCGCTTACAGGTGAGCGCAGGGCGGGGTATCATCCGCGGGCGCTCTTTTGTAGTAGAGCAGGAGGAAATCCGCGCGCAGCTGGGAACGGCGGAAAACCAAAAGGGTAGACTGAGCATCAAAATCGACCTGGGCAACACCGAGACCCCGATTAGCTTTGTGACAGTCGCAGGGGAATCGCTGGATGAGCCTATCCAGCAGGAAATCAATCAGGGTGGCTCGGTGTATGAGCTGCCGCTGGCAGAGTATACCGTAGGAGTAACGCAAATCACCAACCTCAAAAACGTCGCAATCCAGATGGTAATAGCATCCCCAGTATCGATGGAGATGGGGGAGTACAGCGGCACTGGGACCGCTTCGCGAACAATCGAATTGGGATATAAGCCAACTTTGGTGCGGATTTTTACGGTGGGAGAGCCACCAATAGCAGCAGTATCTACGCTGGGTGAAACACAAATATATTCGGCGATTGCGACGCAAGCGGGGGCAAGCAAGGGATTGAGCCTTACCGATACGGGATTTAAGGTGCTGCAAAGCGGCAGCAGTACACCGGATGGAAAAAGGAATATGCTCAATCAAAGCGGAAAGAGATATATTTACTTAACCATTAGACAGGGGGGGTAACGGATAGCCCTATCATCCCCGAGCGCCCGACGGAAGAATTTGCGGAGTTAAAAAACATCTCTCTCGGAGCAAAGGTGAAAATCCCTGAGCTTGCGGGGTTTGAGGAAAATCCTTTTGTGGTAGTTGCCAAAAACCATCCAACGCACGCAGCCAATACGGTGTGCCTGATGATGAGCAAACCCTACAAAACGGGCACATTTTATAACGCCGGAGGCAGGATCCCCTATTACGAGATAAGCGAGCTAAAAGCAGACGCAGAGGCTCTTTACAGCAAAATGCCGCAGGGGGTAAAAAGCCGGATTGTAAAAATAAAAACCAAAGCCCAACTTATGAGTAATGCAAGCGACATCGAAGGATATGTATTGCCTCCTGCCGCAAGCGAAATAAAAGGGGGCGATGCATCCGGTTTTGTGGCGGAAGAGTTGAAAATAAACAAGGAATTTGCGTACTTCCAAAATCAGATGGAGCGCAGCGGGGAAGAGTTTTGGACGGTGAGCGTGCCGGAATCTGATTCTTCTTATGCGGTGCTGGAAGTCTCGGTAAACAGAAGCTTGCAAACCAAAGATTGTACCCAAGCATCCGGCTATCGCTATTACTTTGTAATTAACGACAATGTGATGTACAACACAAAACCAAATGCAGATGGAAGCTATACTTTACAAGTTTAAAGCAGAGAGGATGAGGCAAAGTGAGCGACATCCAGCTACAGATAAGCGGCAAACAGATTGATACCATCCCCATCATCAACCTGCTGCGGCAGGGGGAAAACAACGCAGACACCATCCTAATGCAGCTGCCGCCCAAATACGGCGACATCGCCCTTGATGGGCTTACCTACATCATGTACGGCGACAGCAAAGGCGGCACAAGGGCAACACAGGTGCTGGAAAAAGAGGTAAACGGCGAGGGTGTACTCTTGCGCTGGAAGATTTCGGATGATTTTACGGCGGTGGCTGGGGAATTAAAGCTGATGCTAAAAGGTTTTTTGCCGGACGGTGACCCCATCATCAAGTGGGTGGGCGGCACAATCAACGTATACTGCGACCCAGCCGGTGGGCTTTATCCGCCGCCGGTGAGCGAGATTGAGCAGGCGCTAAAAGAGATGTATGCGGTGCTGGGGCAGGCTCAAAGTGTGGCGACCTATCCACCGATTATCGGGGATAACGGCAACTGGGAAACCTATGATAAGGCAACCGGGGGATATACAGATAGCGGCAAGCCATCCAGAGGCGAGCAAGGCCCGCAGGGAAACCCGGGTCCGCAAGGGATACAGGGCGAGCAGGGAGCAACAGGTCCGGCAGGACCGAGAGGTGAGCAAGGCGAACAGGGACCACAGGGAGAGCAAGGATTGCCGGGCAAGGACGGAGCACAAGGACCACAGGGGGCACAGGGCGAAACCGGACCGATGGGACCACCTGGACCGAAAGGTGACCCCGGAGAGCCAGGACAAAAAGGAGAACCCGGCAAGAATGGTTTAGGGCTACCTGCTCCAACTGCACATGACGCCGGCAAAGTGCCGATGGTAAATCCCGAGGGAAACGGGTATGAGCTGGGAGAGGTGGCGGTAGATGCCTATACCAAAGCCGAGAGCGACAAGCGGTATATGCCTTTGGCAGCAGGGATTAAGCCAACTGCGAGCGGAGAGCTTATAACCCTTACTGATAGTGCCGATTTTGCATTGCAGGGGCTTAAAATCTATGGCAAAAGCACGCAGGATGGTGTGCCAACACCAGAAAACCCCATCCCGATTGTGAGTGTGGGAGAGGATGGGAGCGTTACCCTCACAATCAGCGATACAGCAGAGCAAAAGCAGATTTTTCCCATCCCCACGCCAAGTGGGTTGCTCGGAATCCCTGTAAAAAGCGGTGGAAACTACACCGACAGCACTGGGCAACAATGGATTTGCGACAGCATTGAAAGAAATGCTGATGGCGGATGGGAGGTTGTGAAAAGATGTAAAAAGTTTAAATTAAAACCCGAGGATAAAATCAGTTCAATGCACTTATATAACACAGTTACATTTGACGCTGGATATTGGCCATTTCGAGTTAAAAAATGGATTGGTCAGATTAGAAAGTCTTCTATGGCGTTATCGAATTTGTTTTTGTGTAATCAAAGTACTTGGCGTTTAAAAAGTGAAGCTGCTTATACTGTTGAAACTACTATGGATTTTAATTTATCGTTTACAAGACTAGGAGTAAATCAAGACACTCCTGTTGCAGAAGCAATAAACAAATTAAAAGAATGGATTCCCAATAATGACTTATATTTTATTGCTCAACTCGTTACTCCAGCCACAACCCCTATCACCGACCCTGAACTAATTGTAAAGCTCAATGCTCTGCACACCTATTACGGCATTACAAACCTGTTCTGTACCGACAATGCGGGGCAACGGATACAGTATCTGGCAGATACCAAGCTGTATATTGACAACAAACTACAATCTCTAGTGGCACAGTACCACGCAAATCAGGCGGCTATGCTATCTCTGATGCCGCTGGAAACACAGGCAACCATGATAGGAAACGATACCGATAACATTTTATCTCAGGAGGGAATCTGATGAATAACACTGTGATTGTAAAATTGATGACCAACCTTATCAACAAGAAATTTTATGCCACCAAAGAGGAAGCTGTTGAAAAGCTGGATGTGTACTTTGCTATGAGCAGAATTGACGAAACCCAGTATGCAGAGCTTGTGATGCTGGCAGAGGAAAAATATGCGGAGGTGATTTAACGCATGACGGATAAAGAGTTAGACGAGCTGACGACAGAGCTACAACAATTTTTAGCAAGCCAAAAGGGGACAAGCACCCACAAGGAGCGCAGCCATAAAGGACTGTTTTCCAGACTGATTGTGCTGCTTTGCATTGCCTTGGCGATTGGCTATACAGCCATTTGCCTGATGATGCAGTGGCGCACAGGAGTACAGCCAGAGCCACAGCTTACGGTGGTGTTTTTTGGATTTATCACGGCGGAGTTGTGGTCGCTGAGTAAAATTAAGCGCAATAAGGATGGTGAGAAAAAGTGAGAATTGATAAACGGACAACCCCGAACCACAGCAGCCGAGGACAGCACAAGCCGCTGTTTATCTGCTGGCATATCGCTGATGGTACATACAACGGCACTATCGGTTGGGAAACCAATCCTGCCAGCAAAGTTTCCAGCCACTTTGTTTTAGGCAAAAACGGCGAGGTAGCACAAATGGTAGAGCTTGACAGAGCAGCGTGGACACAAGGGGATATTAAAAAGCCATCCTTGCCATACGCAAAGCAGCACCCAGAACTTAATCCAAACCTCTATTGCGTTAGCATTGAGTGTGAGGGCTTTTGGAAGGACACCAAGGGCAAGCTCACCGATAAAGCATTGGATTCTGCGGTAGAGCTTACTAAACACATTGTCGCAGAGGTTAAGCGGATTTACGGCGTAACAATCCCAATCGACAGAGAGCATATCATCGGGCATTATCAGATTAACTCTGTTACCCGCTCGCATTGCCCAGGAGAGCTGTTTCCATTTGATGAACTGATTGCAAGAGCAAGAGGGGAGCAACCACCTATAGACAAGCTCCCAGGGCATCCGCTCCCATATACTGTACAGGTAGGAGCTTTTGTAAGTGCCCAAAACGCGCGAGATTTGGCGGATAAGCTCAAGGCACGCGGCTATTATGTACGGGCGTGCAACGGAAATCCAATCAAGGTGTGCGTGGGAAGATTTGGCACACAGGCAGAGGCGCAGCGGACGGCAGAGGATTTAAAAGGCAAGGGATTTGCCGGATTTGTAGTGATGTTATAGTATAGTCGTTTTTTGCTTAGAAAAACGAATTGGGCAGAGAAATTGATACAGATACTTGTTTTAGGGGGAATTTTTTGTGAATATTGATATTACACAAATTGTAGTGGCAGTGATTGGCTTACTGGGTGTTATCCTCACAAGCGTGGTGGTGCCGCTCATCAAAAGCAAGCTCACCAATAGCCAGTGGGAAACCATTCTCAACTACGCGCTGGCAGGCGTACAGGCGGCAGAGATTATCTTTAATGCGCAGGGGCAGGGTGAGGAGAAACTACGCTGGGTGAGCGAGTACATCACAAATCAGTGCCTTGCGCACGGAATCAAAATTGATATGGACGCTGTGAGAGTGGCAATCGAAAACGCATGGAAAGCACTGGGACTGGATAAAAAGGAGGAAGCGGCATGAAATTAGGCGAGAAAACCAAAATCACCATCGTAAATGCAGGCGGTAACGCACTGGCAAAAGAGGTTGCGCAGGTTTTGCGGGAAAGCGGCTACAAAAACGTTACTGTGCTGCCGATGCAGGGAGAGTATGCCGGCTGGTATGGGCTGGCAACCACCGAGCCGGAGTATACCATCATCCTCAAGGAGAGTAACGCCTGCAAGGTCCAGCCGTGCAGAGTACAGGGCTACACCGGCAAGCGGCTGGGGGATTTTGTAGCGCGCGATTTGGCAGAGAGCCAGCGGGCGAAAGCGCACTATCGCCACCAGCTCAAAATGCTGGGATTGGACCCGCAGCTGCTGGGCACCTACACTATCCCGTGGGACGAAGTGCGATATGACGAAACCGCCTGGTACTGGCTGGATAAGTCCCCGCTGCTGTGGGCAGAACTGCCGAATGAGCAGGGCGTTGCGCGGGCAGTGTGCAGGGCAATCAGCGGATATATTGACAGCAAATACCAGTAAGGGAGGGCATGCGTATGCCGGATCCGGTAAGCGATACCTTGTGCCGGGAGCGGCAGAGGGTGCAGGACGAGCGCTTTAAACGTGATTTGGAGCGGATTGAAGATTTAGAGCAGGTGTGCGACAAGCTCAACCGCCTGAGCATTGAGATGAGCGAGCTGGTCAAAAAGCACGATGAGCAACTCGCCACGCAGGCGCAGAGGCTGGAGAGCATCGAGCAAAAGCCGCTGCGCTGGTGGGAGAAGTTCACCGGCGCCATCATTACCGCACTGGGCAGTGCTGTCGGCGGCGGGATGCTGGCGCTGTTGATTCAAAATATTGTGCAAGGATAATGAAGCCCTCCTCGGAAGTATCCGGGGAGGGCGATTTTTTGTGTAAAAAGTATTATTTTGTATTGACAAATACACGATATAGTGTTATAATAGAAACATGGAAAGGAGGTGGAGAATTGAGTAGGAAAAAGAAAAAGCCTGCAAAACCGCACATTGACTGGTCGAATGTCATTGTTAATGCGATTGCAGACTTAATCATCGGAATCTTACTCTTGATTGCAGGTAAATACATCAAGTAAGATTCGAAGGGTGGGGAGTAGCAATCCCCACCCCCATTATAAAAAAAGTCTTGCTCAATGTCAATATGCTGAAATGGTTAGGAATTTTCTTTGTTACGATTGGCGTTGTTAAACTGATTGTAGCCTGTGCTGTGATGATCTCAGAGAAACAGAAACAGAAAGAGAAAGGGGGAGAATAAAATCTTGAACCAAAAGAAGGAGGAAAAACTATGGATATAATCAAAATGATTTTGGATATTATAGTAATTATTTTAGATGTTGTTGTTATTTCTATGATTTTGAAGAAATGGAAGGATGAGAAGTAGAATGCTGATCAGTTTAGCCGAATATGCACAGCAGCACGGGAAGGATGCTGCAAACCTGCGGAGAAAGTGTATCAACGGTGAATTTAAGACTGCCAGGAAGATTGGTCGAAACTGGGTGATTGATTCGGAAGAGGAATATGTTGACCGAAGAGTTACCAGCGGCAAGTATAAAAATTGGAGAAAAGAAAAATAAAAGAATGAGCCCTCCTTGACATGATGTTGGGGAGGGTGATTTTTGCTTATTGAGCAGACAAACTATTGGGGACAAAGGAAGCACTGTTGTTTTGGAATTTTGAAATCCACCATCAAACCACTTTCAAGCAGTGTTTCAAGGCAAAAGAAAACCCTCAACAAACCGCATAAACAAGCCATTTGTTGAGGGTTGCTCTTTGGCTGGGCTGGCGGGATTCGGACC
>ERZ894232.918-NODE-918-length-33465-cov-6.437803_pt1 | contig 33465 bp, 32 predicted proteins | sample MGYA00380296_ERZ894232 | MGnify/ENA primary metagenome ERZ894232 (study PRJEB32331, sample SAMN06328433) | human gut metagenome | biome: human gut microbiome; feature: stool | host: Homo sapiens | collected 2014-08-14 ...
GATCATGATAGCTGCGAAAGCAGCGTCAAGCACCGAAGGTGCGAATCATGATATATTGAATCTGAGTTTTGCAATGCAGGTACAGATGAAGATGCTGGCATGCGGAAATCATGACAATTTTACCAGAAAATATAACAGCTATTAAATCACTTAGAACAGGTGAAATCTCAATCGAAATTTAAGTAACAGACTGTATAGATGAAAAGGGAAGTTTTTTACAGCCCCTTTTTCCATTAAAAAGTGTGGGAAATGTCTAGGAAATCAAAATTAATACCAAAAAATGAATAATTTTAAAAAAGTGGGAATAGAATAATGATAGAAGGCACAGAGTGTGATAATATCAGCAAAACTTTAAAAAATGACCAGAGTGAGATAACCAGAAAGACGGTGTCAAAATACATTGGTTATTTGGAACATGCCTTTCTGTTCTATGAGGCAAAACGGTATGATTTAAAAGGGAAAAAATATCTGGCAAATAATAGTAAATATTATCTTTGTGATACATCATTTCGTTATGCAGTCAATGGTACACGAAACATGGACTTTGGAAGAGTTTACGAAAATATTGTTTATCTGGAGTTGCGTAGAAGAGGATATGAGGTATATGTGGGAAAACTCTATAAAAAGGAAGTGGATTTTGTAGCTAAGAAACGTGAGGCTCAAATATATATTCAGGTAAGCGACAATATTTCAGATGAAAAAACATTTGAAAGAGAATATTCGCCTTTGCTTGCAATAAGAGATGCATATCCTAAGATGATAATTGCAAGAACACATCATGAAACTTATGATTATAAAGGAGTGCAAGTGGTTGATATCTGTAGATGGTTACGAGAATAGTACCAATTACTGAGCACATTAACAATGTACAATTTGACTGAACTTAGTGATTATGAATTCCTATGGAGAACAGATAGAGAAGCAGGTTTTATGTACAGCATTCTCTGCTACATGTGAAAAGAGAAAGTCTATTTTTAGTAAGGATGATATAGAAACTACATTACATTTGGTATCTAATGATTTACATATGGCAGAGCTTTGGGGGCAGTTTCAAAAAAGCAATTATCCAGAAATTTTCCAGACAGCGTCTGGAAAATCTGTGAGTTTATTATCATGGTCGCATTATGCAGTGTTACTACAAGTTAAAGATAAAGAAGCCCGTGACTGGTATGAAAAGGAAGCGGCAGAGCAGACCTGGAGTGTTAGAACTTTACAACGGAATATTTTATCCCAGTATTACTATCGTATGCTCAAAACGCAGAAGGCAATGTTTTATCTTCAACAGCAGGAAACAGAGCTTTGAACAGTCTGCGAACAGCCAGAGAGAACCTGAACAGTGCAAAGAACTGGGGACTGGTTGATATGTTTGGTGGTGGATTTTTTACTACGATGCTGAAACATTCCAAGATGGATCAGGCAAAGCAGAACATGGAGCAGGCAAAATACGATCTTCGCAATTTCAGTAAGGAATTGAATGATGTTAATCTGGCATGTGATCTGCATATGGATACCGGCGACTTTCTTTCTTTTGCGGATTATTTTTTTGATGGGTTCGTAGTGGACTGGATGGTACAGGACCGGATCAATACGGCAAGACGCCAGGTGGCTGAGGCGATCCGGAGAACAGAATACATAATAAATCAATTACAGCATATGTAGAAAGGCAACAGGCAGCGAGCCACTGAACTTACAGGTTTGGTGGCTCGCTGTCTTTGGATCTTGTAAGTCTGCATGCTGTATACGTATTTTTTGTATGTATTTTATTATATTGGAATCATGAAAAACAAACAATAATCAGTAGAAAGAGAGAATGAAATAAACTCTGTATTTTCCTCGGTATATGTTCGGCTTAATCACATAATCGGGAGAACGGCAAAATTATGCGGTTCATATGTGTTACTTTATGATAAAATAGTATGAAACATGTTTAGCATCCAGATTGACAGGCATGAGCATTGAAAAATATAAAACCATGTGTGGAAGGAGTTTTTAGTGATATATTTAAGCAGTTTCAGGTTAAGTAATGAACAAGTAAAAAATCCTAACATATATCCTTATCATGTGTTTCGAGGAAAAGACATAGAGCCTTTTGTATTTTCTCCGATCACGGTGCTGTACGGCAATAATGGATCGGGGAAATCGACGATATTAAATATCATGGCAAACAAGCTCATGGTAAAGGGCAGAGAATATGCTACCAGTAATTCTTTCGGAATTGTAGATTATTGTGGTAAATTTTCGGCAGAATGTTGTTTTAGCTACGGAGAGGATGAGTTTGGCAATACCATCAGAAAGATTCCTGAAAACAGCAGATTCATCAAAAGCGAAGACATCTTATATGAGATCAAGAAAATTCAGCAGAAGCAGATTTTGGCGGATGGAATGGAATATGATTATATGAAAAACGGACATTCCCGTAAAGAGGCAGAAGAGTATTTTAAGACACGGGAGGGAAGACGTCAGCTGGAATATATTACATTTGCGCAGGAAAAATATTCGAATGGAGAAACAGCAATGCAATTCTTTGAAGACTACCTGTTGCCGGATGCTTTGTATCTGTTGGACGAACCGGAGGTGTCATTGTCGCCTGCGAATCAGGTATTGCTGGCAGAAGAAATTAATAAAATGGCGAGATTCCTCTCCTGCCAGTTTGTTATTGCCACACATTCACCGTTTATGCTTGGAACGCTGGATGCAAAGATTTATAATATAGACACAGACGATTACCGATGTTGTGAATGGTGCGAACTGGAAAATGTGCGGTATTTTTATGAGTTTTTCAAGAAACATGAGAAAGAGTTTGAGGAGTAGCAAAATGGTAAAACAAATTGTAAGAGATATTTTCTTTTTAGGACAGCCCTCGGAGCCGGCAACGCAGGCGGATCTTTCGGTTGGAAGAGATCTGCTGGATACCTTGCAGGCGAATCGGGAGGCTTGTGTGGGCATGGCGGCAAATATGATCGGTGTGAAGAAAAATATTATTATCGTGAACATGGGCTTGATCGATGTGGTGATGTTTAATCCGGTGATCATTTCCAGACGGGGAAGATATGAGACGGAGGAAGGATGTCTGTCCCTGGAAGGAGTTCGCAAGACAACCAGATATCAGGAAATCGAAGTGGAATACTATGATTCCAGCTGGAAAAAGCAACGACAGAAACTGTCCGGATGGACAGCTCAGATCGCGCAGCATGAGATCGATCATTTATCGGGAAAGATCATTTAGCAAAATTATGGCAATGCGGCCGTCACAATCTATGGGTTCCGGAGTGCGTTTACCGGTAAGGAAAGAAGGCTTTGCAGGCGGAGGAAAGGAAGACAACGATGAATCAGAACGAAACACAATGGGATAAACTGCTGAAGATCAGGACAACCGGCCGGGATGATTCACACGCAGACCAGTACCGGTATCCGTATGAGCCGACACCGTATTGTGTGCTGAAGAGGCTGGCGAACAGCGGGATGATCGGGAAGCAAAATACGGTACTGGATTATGGGACAGGGAAAGGGCGCGTCTGTTTTTATCTGTCCTATCAGACCAGGTGCCGGTCAGTGGGAATCGAATACGATGAGCGGATTTTTTCGGGAGCCATGGAAAACCGGGAGATGGCAGTATCCGGTGCACGTACCTGCTTTGTGAAAGCAGATGCGGGAGAGTATCCGGTACCGAAAGAAGTTGACCGGTGTTACTTTTTTAACCCATTTTCAATAGAAATCTTACAGAAGGTTCTCGCGAGGATCTACGAATCCTTTTATGAACATCCGAGAGAAATACAGTTGCTTTTTTATTATCCGGCGGATGCTTATGTCAGTTATCTTATGACGGAAGAACAGCTGATGTTCTCAGATGAGATAGATTGTATGGATCTGTTTGAGGGAGAAAATCCGAGAGAAAAGATTCTTGTGTTTGAGATTGTATAGAAAAAATACACTTTCTGGATATTATAATAAACACAAGAAAAGCAGATTGCTATAGGCAAGGAGTACATGTTATACTGATTTTGCGGGAAGTCAGAACACTTCAAGGCGGCCTACCCTCTTCGGAGGGGCAACCCTCCAGACGAAAGAAAGGAGGGTTGTTAATGTATGTTACATATTCGGATCTGATCCAGATAGGTATCTTCATTGTCACTCTCATAGGATTGTGCTATACAATCTTTGGGAGAAAAAAATAGCCGCCCACTACTGCAATAGTGAACGGCTGGTAAATAAAACAGTTCTTTAAGCTATCAAGGGTAGGTCGTGTGTCGTTGACTTCCCCTTCTTATATATATAATATAGCACATCTGACAACGGGTGGCAAGCAAAGAAGAATTTTTACGGAGAACATTCTTTGTGGCATCTGACACTGATGAAAAGCTTTAAGGTTATCAAAGCATGTTATGCATGCCTGCACTGGTGTCCGAAACACGCTACATTGCTGCGTGTGCCATTTTTAACTCATCGGCCCCAGTATCATCATCCGGAGGTTACGGTGTCGAGTATGAAAAATCCTTCCAGCCTTGTTATTTGATAACAGATTCATTATAATGAATTTGTTTCCGCTTGTTATGTGCGACAAAAATTGGATAAACTGGGGGGTTTGATATAAGCACAGAAAGCAAGACAAGAATGACGGAGGGGAGTATCTCCAGGAAGATCATTTTATTTGCCATCCCATTATTTTTGGGAAATTTGTTTCAGCAGTTATATAATACGGCCGATTCCCTGATTGTAGGGAATTTCCTTGGAAGTAATGCACTGGCGGCGGTCAGTTCGTCGGGCAATCTGATCTTCCTTCTGGTCGGTTTTATCAACGGAATCGCCATGGGTGCCGGTGTTGTTATCGCCAGGTATTATGGAGCAAAAAAGAAAGACAGTCTGCAAAAGTCGATACATACAACAGTGGCTTTTGGAATCGTGGCCGGGCTTGTACTGACGGTTGTCGGTATTCTTCTGGCACCGAAGATTCTGGTTTTGATGGGAATACCATCGGATGTGCTTCCGCAGTCGGTTACGTATTTACGTATCTATTTTGCGGGATCTGTTATGTATAATATTTTTGTGGGAATCCTGCAGTCTGTCGGTGACAGCCGGCATCCACTGATCTATCTGATCATTTCTTCCTGTATGAATGTAGTGCTGTGATGTATGTTGCGGCACCGGCACTGATCGGAGCGTTTACTGGCGATCCGGAGGTGGTACATTTTGGAGTGATGCAGGCGAGAACCATCGCGCTGTTCTATTTTCTCCTGGCGTTTTCTCATTGTATCGCAGCGGTACTTCGGGGATCCGGCAATGCATCGATTCCGATGATCGTCATGCTTTGCGTCTGGTGTCTGTTCCGGGTAAGTTATATTACTGTCGGTGTTCATTTTATTCCAGATATCCGCGTGGTATTCCGGGCGTACCCGCTGACCTGGAGCATCAGTTCCGGCATTTTCCTGTATCTGTTTTTGCGGGGGAAATGGGTGTATGGGTTTGAAAAAAGAAAAAATAGGATATTAAAAAGTTTTCGGTAAAAACCGGAGGGCATAATTCAGGGAGTCGTTCAGATGTGTTTTCATCATCTGGACGGCTTTTTCAATATCGCCATCTTTGTAAGCCTGAAAAATAGCCAGATGTTCCTCATCGATCCGAGTCTGGATCACGGTTTCACGGCAGTACTGGTTGGAAAAAATAGAAATCCCGCTTCGGAGCCGTTCGGCGGACTCTGCAAGTCTGGAGTTGTTGCAGTAACGGTAAAAAACGAGATGGAATTCGTCGGAATACCGGTTCCAGGTTTGCACATCAGCGGCTTTGGCAGCTGCACATTCCTTTTCCAGAATCTCTGTGACCTCTGCCTGCAATTTTTCCTGATCCGGAGAGGCAGAAGCATAACGGATCGCCAGCCCGTCAAGATCCCCCATAAAAGTATAGATTTCCTGGAGATCATCGGCAGTAAAGCTGATCACCCGGATGCCTACATTAGAATAATAAGAAACCAGCTGATCCTGGGTCAGCCGGGTCAGAGCTTCCCGGATCGGGGTAGAACTTACCTGAAAGCGTTCCTGGAGAAGCTTCAAGGTGAGCTTTTTTCCACATGGTATCTTTTGTGTCAAAATATCATTTCTCAAAATCTGATAAATCTGTTCTGATAAAGTTGATTTATTTAATCCCATCAATAAAATCTCCTGTTATTGTTGTTGTTGCGATAACCACTGGGGCTTTCCAGAGGCATTGTGCGCGGGTATTATGTGAAATATTTTAACATAGCACATAACTGTCAAGCAAGAGGCTGCATGCAGACAGATGTATGCCAGAACTTTTTTTATTCTCTCACGAACTGTGATGTACATTTTGCAGAAATTTTTTGAAATCTGCTCTGATCATCGGATTCATGCAGCGTAGAATTGGTGTAAATAACATAAATCTGTAGAAGAAGTGTTGCTTTTTTGTGTTTTATGCCCATAAAGTGAGCCTTTCTCATTGACACTAACGCGTTGAAGTGTTATAGTCTGATTTAACATATGACATTTTGCAAAATGCAAAATAAGATAAAGATGAATGGTTGATCAGAAGATACGAAAGATGATGATACAGGTATCACAGAGTCAGCAAAGAAGGGATGAAAGGAAGGACGATAGAAGATGGCAGAATATAACTGGCCTTATCCGGATGAGTTCGGACAGACGGAAACAGTAGATTCCGATATTCTGGTTTTAGGTGGAGGACTTGCAGGATGTTTTGCGGCGATCGCGGCAGCAAGAAAAGGGAAAAAAGTAGTACTGGTAGAGAAAGGGGCAACCAAGAGAAGCGGAGCGGCAGGAACAGGATTTGACCACTGGGAGTCAGCCTGTACTAATCCGTGTTCTCAGGTGACACCGGAAGAAATTGCCAATGCTTATGTGGATGAGCAGGATCATTACAGCAACGGTATCGCACATTATATTGAGTGCAGAGAAGGGTATGACCGTATGCTGGATCTGGAAAGTTTCGGTGGCAAGATCCGTGATACGGAAGATGAGTTTAAGGGTGCGGAATTCCGGGATGATGAGACGAAGCTGATGTTTGCTTATGATTATAAGAACCGTTTTACGCTGCGTGTCTGGGGTTCTACATTCAAACCGGCGCTTTATGAAGAACTGAAACGTCTCGGTGTCACGATTTATGACAGAACGGAAGCTACCGCCCTTCTTACAACGATAGAAAATGGAAAGAAACGGGGCATCGGTGCCATCGGTATGAACGTACACACCGGAAAACTGCTGGTATTTCGGGCAAAAGCTACTTTGCTGACGATGTCAAGACCGGCCCGCGTGTGGTTATTTAACCCGGATCTTACCGGACTTTGCGAATTCCGGCCGATGCAGTCCATCGGAAGCGGTCATGCCATGGGATGGAGAGCCGGTATGGAGTTTACCATGATGGAAAAATCGGTGAAAGGTGAATTCTCCGCAGCCGGACGAAGCTTCCCTCCTTACGGAACAGGAAACAATCATAATACCTGGTATGCAGCGACGATGGTGGATGCCAGAGGCGTGGAAATTCCGTATCTGGATCGTGACGGCAATGTGCTGAAGACTGTCTCTGAGCGTTATTATCCGGTAAAAGGACAGAAGTTCTTCTTAAAAGGCGGCGTGATCGATGAACCGAAGTACGAGTACCGCGGACCGGAGACGATGCCTTTTGACGAACTGATCAAGAGGGGATATAAACTGCCGTTTTATGCGGATCTGAGTAGAATGCCGGAGATGGAGCGGAAAGTCATCTGGGGCATGATGGTCGGAGAGGAAGGAAAGACCAAGATTCCGATCCTTCAATATTATACAGAACGTGGATTTGACCCGGAAAAACATATGCTGCAAAGTTATGGCAATGGCTGGCAGTCAGCAGCTTTCCTGGATCAGGAGAGACAGCTGTTCGGTGCGCCGGGCGGAATCATGCATGACTGGGATCTGAAGACCAATATTGACGGTATCTATGCGGCCGGTGATCAGCTGTTTGCATCCGACTGTGCCGGATTTGCATGTTCCACAGGATACTATGCGGGAAGAAAAGCGGCAGATTACAGTGATACGATCGAAGAACTGGCTGAGATCGACCAGGCAGAAGTGGATGCGGAGAGAGAACGTCTGTATGCACCGATGAACCGTACAGAAGGCGTCACCTGGAAAGAACTGAATATGGCGATCTCCAAGGCGATGCAGAATTATTGCGGTGGCGTGAAGAATGATGATCTTCTGATCCAGGGAATCGATCTGCTGAAGTCTTACAGAGAAGAGATCGTTCCGCAGCTGTACTGTAACAACCCGCATGAACTGATGCGTACCCATGAGGTGCTGGACATTCTGGATGTTTCCGAGATGATCCTTCAGGCCTGTCTGATGCGAAAATCCAGTTCCAAACAGCTGTGTTTCTATCGAAGCGATTATCCGCAGATGGATCCGAAAGAAGACCACTGCTTCATCACGATCCGCCAGGAAAATGGCGTTCCGGTACGGGGAACCGTTCCGGGTGATTATTTCGGTGATTTGAAAACAGAGTATGAGAAGAGAAACCAGGATTATATCGGAGGTGAGGCAAGATGAGTAAGATGAAAGTTGAAGTGATTCCGTGCAGTGCCACACCACTGATCTACGATGAAGAAAAATGTATCGGCTGCAACGCCTGTGCAGAGATCTGCCAGTGCGATATTATTCTGCCGAATCCGGAAAAAGGGAAACCTCCGATCGTGATGTTTCCGGGAGAATGTTATTACTGTGGAGCCTGCGTGATGGTATGTCCGAAAAAAGGCGCACTCCGTCTGCAGCATCCGGTGATGAACCGTGCAAAATTCGTCCCGGTAAAGCCGGAACCTAAGGCAGAGTAATCCGGAGAGAATAAGAGAAAATCAGAAGAAAACCCGGAATCAGATCCTGACAGAAAGTAACCGGTCAGATTCCGGGCAGTATTTGGAGGAAAAAACGTGGAAACAAATACAAAGAAAAAGATAGGTCTTCTGGGATGTATCGGAACAGGAATCGGTGCCATCATCGGATCCGGGATTTTCGGCTCCCTGCCGACCGTGATCAATGATATCGGAACAGGTATCGTGCTGGCATTGCTGGCAACCATCGTGTACACTCTTGCAAAGACGATTCCGAATGTTTACCTTTCATCGGTAACACCGGCGTCGGGAAGTTTTTTTATTGCACCGACAAAACTGATCCATCCGGCGGTCGGTGTATTTATGGCAGCACAGAATCTGCTGCAGCCGGTATTGATTTCAGTATTTGCTGTATTGTTCGGGGATTATTTTGTGGCACTATTCCCGGTACTGGAAGGATACAAGACGCTGATCAGTATCGTGATCCTGCTGATCTATACAGGAATCGCATGGCAGGGCAATCATACCTTTGCATTTGTCAATAATATCATGGTTATTGTGCTGATGGTTGCGATGGGATGTTATATCTTTATCGGTATGCCAAGCATCGATACTTCCAGACTGACGTTGGGCGAAATCTTCAGTCCCGGTGTGAAGCTTACCAGCTTTGCGGCAGCTGTTGGTGTTCTGGCGTCTTCGCTGTCCGGCGGAAGTGCGGTTTCCCAGATCGCGGATGATGTGAAGAACCCGAACCGGAATATTCCGCTGGCTTTGCTTCTGTCACCGACAATTGTTGCATTTATCTATATCGCGATGGGTGTTGTTACCATCGGCTGTATGCCTGCAGGAGAACTGACAACCCTTTCAGAAGTAGGAAAAACCTTCCTTCCTTCAGGACTGTTGACATTTTTTATCGTGGGTGGTCCTCTGTTCGGTGTCCTGACTTCGATGGTTCCGGTTATTATGTTAACCTGTGCGCAGATACAGGCGGCAGCAGACAACGATCTGTTTCCTGCATTTGTGGCAAAAAAGAATAAAAACGGTGTTTCACCGGTGATCCTTGGTTTTGTGATGCTGTTTTCCATCGGCTGTGTGGCCACCGGTTCCAGCTTTGGTGTGTTGATGACGGTATTTTCTTTTGTCAATGCCCTGTCTGATATCGTGCTTTGTATGGTGCCGTTCTTCCTGAAGAAGAAATATCCTCATGCATGTAATCACTCTACCTTTAAGATGGCGATCGGACTGGTGTATGCGCTGTCTGCCTTTGCTTTTATCGTTGCGGCTTATCTGGCCTATGCGATGATCAGTACGCTTGGTATGACGGTATGGCTGATGATCCTGGGTGCGGTTGTGCTGTTTGTGATCTACATTCTGATCCGTATCGCTTATCTGAAGAAACATGGTCGGGATCTGATCGCAGAACTGAAACAACCATATGAGCCATGGGAAGCCCGTGAGCGCGAGTGCAAAGCGCTGGATGAAGTAAAATAGCCGTTGCTATTCACGGATACAAATGAATAAGAAACCGGTCGGGAAAGGCCGGTGTTGCGACAGCGTACGGATAGTATTCCGTACGCTGTTGTCGTATCCGGGGAAATCCGGAATATGAATAGAGGATGAGAGAGGAAAGTGAATTCACTGACAATATCCGGCGAAGCGTGTTGCGAGGATGGAGTGAGCAGCAACAGAAGGGTTGTGTGAAATAAATTAAGTATCGAATCGATGTGGAATATGTTATACTGAGAAAAAATGTGAAACCCTATGTTTGTGAGGGCGGTTTACACAGAAAGGACAGATATGGAAAAAGCAAGAACAGATGTATTATATTACGCGTTGAAGGAAAAAGGCTATCCCGATGATTTCTGCCGGGAGATTGCATATAAGCAGATGAACACGGATTATACCGCAACACGGATGCTGGGATATCTGTACCGGGTATCGAACCCACGCCCGGAAGATGTAGTGGATGAGATGCTGGCTATCTTAAGTGACCGGAATGCGATCATTCAGAAAAAAGAACTGGAACATGCACAGGCAACAATCAACCGGATCTACAGAGAAGGGTTGTGACAGTCAGAATATGGACAAAAGAAGAACAGCAGTAAACATAGGATGCATCTGCCTCATTTTCCTGTTTATCTTTGGATTTTACAAATGTATCCAGTGGGATAATACGAGCAGAAGAGAACAGGAAGAAGCAAAAGAACAGAAGGAACTGGATGAAAAAGCAGCGGATGAGAAAGCATATGAGCAGGCAAAGGAATATATGGAAAATTACCGGATCAGTCTGCAAAAAAAGATGCGGGCCGCCGGAATCGAGGATCTCAGAGTATATTATGAACAATACAATCAGAGAACGTACTCCGATACTTATAATTTCTTGGATGATGATTCCGACTATCAGTATTTTTATTATGAACTGAGTTATTACTGTGACTCCATAGATTCTATATTCGAAGAGGCTACAAAGGATGGAAATTATGATCCTTTTGTGGAACTGCTGAAAGAGGAGTGCAAAGTAAAAGATCAGCGACCGGTGGAAAGAGATGGCTTCTATAAAATATTTGTCGGAGACAGAAAATATGCTGTAAAGATCAATGAAAGAGACCCGGAGGGCGAACTGACAATCTCCAGGGAATATGGAGTGTATTACAGGATCGAGCGGGGAGAAGACGGGTATGAACTTTATACGAACCGGGGAAAAATCTATCCGGAGGAAGAGAAAAATGGATCCGGAAGCGGTGCCGGTTCGGACGGTAGCGGTAATTCCGGAAGTGCTTCCGGAGATGCCGGAGGATCCGGTTCGGGTAGCTTCTACGGAGATGCCGGAGGATCCGGTTCCGACAGTTTCTCGGGACATGCCGGTGGCTCAGGTTCCCTGAAAAAAACAGATCCCTACGATGTGGATGATTACGATGATCCCGATGATTTTGCGGAAGAGTGGGCAGAAGAGTTTGGAGACGATGATTATGATGACGGATATGACGATGCCTATGATTACTGGGAAGAAGAGTATGATGATTAACTAGAGTGTGTCTGAAAAAGAAAAGAAATTTTCACAATGCAGTTTTGCAGACAATCTTGTGTTTGGGCAAGAGAGGAAAGGTGGAATTAAAGGATGGAGAAGCAGAAAATATTTGAACAGATCAGGGGAGGGCTTATTGTCTCCTGTCAGGCTTTGGAGCATGAGCCATTGTATACAAAAGAAGGAGGAATCATGCCACTGATGGCGAAAGCAGTAGCGCAGTCGGGAGCAGTCGGAATCCGTGCCAATACTGTACGGGATATTACACAAATTAAAGAAGTAGTAGATCTTCCGGTGATCGGAATTATTAAAAAAGACTATGAAGGAACACCGATGTATATCACGGTGACGATGAAAGAAGTGGATGCCCTGGTCGCATGTGGTGTGGATATCGTGGCGGTACAGGGAACCGGTGCCAGGCGCCCGGACGGAAGCAGTGCACCGGAATTTATCCGTGCGGTCAAAGAAAAATACCCCCAGCAGCTGGTAATGGCAGACTGTGCGACGTTGGAAGAAGGAATCGCATGTGCCGAGGCGGGGGCTGATTTTGTGGGTACTACGATGCGTGGCTACACACCGGAGACAAAAGGATGCGACGATATCGATTATGCATTTATCCATGAACTTTCCGAAAAATGCCCTGCAAAGATCATTGCAGAAGGACATATCCATTACCCGGAACAGGCAAAAAAAGCGTTGGAAGCGGGTGCATTTGCTCTGGTAGTCGGAGGGGCAATCACAAGACCTGCGGAGATCACATCAAGATTTGTTTCGGCGATCCGAAAATAAGAGAGCAAATAGAACGTTGTTATAAGAAAACAGTGACGGTTGACTTTATGTAAACCAACCGTCACTGTTTTTCTATGCTGAAATTATATGGAAAAAGTTATGTTCATATGGATTACCGTTCACCGGCTGTGTCCAGACCCATCACCCATTTTCCGTTGGTAAAATCCGGAATATCAACGACAGCACCGCCTCTGGCTACAGACATCTCGGACAGGGCTGTGATCGCCATCCAGGAAGCTGCATCGTAGACATCTACCGGCATCGGGCTGTCTTCGCGCAGGCACTGGAAGAACTGTTCGAATTCCAGCCAGTCCATGCCGCCGTGGCTGCCCTGGACGCCTTCTTCGAGGAATTTTTTCCAGATCGGATGATCGTAGGTTTCGGCGTAGGTATCAGCGTTTCCGCTGCACTCTTTTCTCCAGTCAAAATCGTGATCGCGGTCTTCTTTACGGTCGATGAAGACAGAATCGGTGGCTTCTTCGTACATGCCTTTGGTTCCGCGGACAGTGAAGTTACGGCTGTAGTATCTCGGCAGGGTGGTGTCGAGGGTCAGCTGGATGGTTTCTCCGTTGGCACAGCGGATCATTGTGGTGATGATATCACCCTGGGCAAAATGTGCCTGTTTCAGTCTTTCGTCATCGCTCTTATTCTGCATGATGAACTCATGGAGTCCTGCGGATTTGGAGGCGAAGGAAGAAAGGGTGAGCATCCGGTTTCCGTGGTTGATATTCAGGATCCTAGCGATCGGTCCCAGATCGTGAGTCGGATAGTTTTCGCAGTTTCTGGACAGATAATTTCTAAGGCGGTAATGTCTGTTCTCTTTTCCGAATGCGATTTCGTCTCTCAGATCATGCTGATATCCACCGGCGCAGTGAACTACCTCACCGAGAACACCCTGTTCTACCATATTTAATACCATCAGTTCTCGGCGGCCGAAGCAGCAGTTCTCCAGGAACATGAACGGTGTTTTAGTTTTTTCATAAACATCGACCAGTTTGTAGCAGTCTTCCAGAGAATAAGCGCAACCGACTTCCATGGCTACAGCTTTTCCGGCATACATGGCAGCAAGGGCGATCTCTACATGATATTCCCAGGCGGTTGCGATGATGATCGTATTTACCTCTTCATTTGCGATAATATCTTTGTAATCGGTAGATACAAAAGGCGTCGGCTGTCCGGCAGCTTCCACTACTTTCGCTCCTTCCCGGGCGCGATCTTCATAAACATCGCAGACAGCGACAACCTGTTCTTTTTGAGCCAGAACGATATTTTCCAGCAGATCTTTTCCGCGGCATCCAAGGCCGATATATCCGATTTTAATATTTTCCATTAGAGTCTCTCCTTTATATGTCTTTTTATAACCATTTAGTAGATAGAGTTCTGCGAGGTTTTTTACTCTCGTAACTGCGAATATGCCGAATGATTATATTCTAAGGTTTATTATACACAGATACCGGGATTTGGCAAGGAAAGTAAAATCTAAATATTATGAAAAATCGTAACTATTCAGTAGCCACTGTCCACTGTGAAGGTACTGAACAGTTACGAAAAATCAAAGAAAAGTGAGTGAGAATCTTGTGTTTTATGTGGGAAATTTCTATAATAAAAGAAGAATCGTTTAAAAAATGAGAAGATTTCTGAGGGCTACAAACATAATGTAAAGGAGACAGGAAATTATGAAATTTACCAATGGTTACTGGCTGCTTCGTGATGAGATGAAAGCTGCCTATGCAGTAGAGTACGGAAGTCACCGGGTATACGGGCAGGAATTGACGATGTATCTGCCGTGTTCCCATATCGTGGATCGGGGAAGCTGTCTGAATATCCCGCTTCTGACGGTGACACTGTCCAGTCCGATGGACGGTGTGATCAAAGTGTCTGCGGTGCATCATGACGGAGCCGTATATAATGGACCTTTTGCAAAGATTTATACCGGCGATGCGCATGTGCGGATCGAGGAGAATGAGGAGCAGCTGATCTATCAGACGGGCTCTCTGAAAGCGGTGATCGATAAAGCACCGAATGGATACAAGATGGCATTTTATGAGGGAGATACTTTCCTCACAGAGTCGAGTTTCCGGAATCTTGCCTATATGCAGAATACAAAAACCGGGAAAAACTATATGCTGGAGCAGATGTTCCTCGATGTGGATGAATATGTCTACGGACTCGGGGAACGTTTCACGCCGTTCGTAAAAAACGGACAGGTGGTAGAGATGTGGAACGAGGATGGCGGAACTGCCAGTGAGATTGCCTATAAAAATATCCCGTTCTATGTGACAAATAAAGGCTACGGTATCCTGGTGGACAACGAGGGCGATGTGGCGTATGAGATCGCCAGTGAGAAGGTAGAACGGATCCAGTTTTCCGTAGAGGGGGAACGTCTGGATTATTATGTGATCAGTGGAAAAACGCCGATGGGAACCGTAGAAAAATACACAGAACTGACCGGAAAACCGGCATTGCCGCCGGCATGGTCGTTCGGATTGTGGTTGACGACTTCTTTTACTACGAATTATGATGAGGCGACCACTTCCGGTTTTATTCAGGGCATGGCAGACCGGGAGATTCCGCTGCATGTGTTCCATTTTGACTGCTACTGGATGGATGCCTATGAGTGGTGTAACTTTGAATGGGATCCCGCGACATTCCCGGATCCGAAAGGCATGCTGAAACGGTATCATGATCGCGGGCTTCACATCTGTGTATGGATCAATCCGTATATCGGACAGAAATCCTGTCTGTTCAAAGAGGGAAAGGATCATGGCTATCTGGTTAAGAAAACAGACGGAAGCGTATGGCAGACGGATCTGTGGCAGCCTGGTATGGCACTGGTTGATTTTACGAATCCGGATGCTGTGGCATGGTATCAGGGAAAGTTAAAGACGCTGCTGGATATGGGCGTGGATTGCTTTAAAACTGATTTTGGTGAGAGAATCCCGGTGAAAGAAATCGAGTATTTTGACCATTCCGATCCGGTGAAAATGCATAATTACTATACTTATCTGTATAATCAGGCAGTTTTCGAATTACTGGAGCGTGAGAGAGGAACCGGCGAAGCTGTACTGTTCGCGCGTTCTGCCACCGTCGGTGGTCAGCAGTTCCCGGCACACTGGGGCGGTGACTGTTCTGCAAGCTATGTTTCCATGGCAGAGACTCTTCGTGGAGGACTTTCTCTGTCTCTGGGTGGATTTGGTTTCTGGAGTCATGATATCAGTGGATTCGAGAGTACCGCACCGGCGGACATCTACAAACGCTGGTGCCAGTTTGGCCTGTTAAGTTCTCACAGCCGGCTGCACGGTTCGTCTTCTTACCGTGTGCCGTGGATGTTTGATGAAGAGGCATGTGATATTCTGCGGGAGTTTGTCAATCTGAAATGTCGTCTGATGCCATACCTGTACGGGCAGGCTGTGCGCTCACACAAAGAAGGCCGTCCGGTACTGCGCCCGATGTTCCTGGATTTCCCGGAGGATCGTGCATGTGATACCCTGGATCGGCAGTATATGTTCGGCGATTCTCTGCTGGTGGCTCCGATCTTTAAAGAGAACGGTGAAGTGCAGTATTATCTGCCGGAGGGAACCTGGTATAATCTGATCACCGGAGCAGATGTGAGCGGAGGAAAATGGCAGAAAGAGACGCATGATTATCACAGTCTGCCACTGATGATCCGTCCAAATACAGTGCTTGCTTTGGGCAATAATGACCAGAAACCGGATTATGATTATGCGGATGGTGTTAGCCTTCTGGTATCCGCGTTTGATGAGGGAGCCGAAGCGAAAACTGAGATACCGGATCTGAAAGGAGAGACGGTGATGACGGTGACTGCGAAACGTGTGGGAGATGAGATTCACCTGCATGTGGAAGGCGGAAACGGAAATTATACGGTGAAGAGCCTTTCGGGTTGCAAGGTAGTTGTGGAAGCGTAAGAATCTGCGGGGAAAAAGAAGAAATACCGAAGCATATCCGTAGAAATGTCAGAAAAGCCATAATGCGAAAATAAAATTGTAAAATTATATCACCACAAAGAAAAAGCATGCATACAGAAGCGAAAAATCCTGTATGCATGCTTTTTTGATGCATTGCATATTAAAAATTGATCTGGTGAATCAATTTGCTTACATAAGATGCGTAGAACACTGCTGGATATATCTGGATTCTGTGTTAGTCGTGGGAGATTGCAGTTGAAAAAGTCCTGTGTGCGGATCAGTTGCCGGCAGCCGTACCGCGCTCCGCCCAGCGAAACCACTTTTGTGGAAATTCAAAGACAAACAGGATGCCAAGCACGATTGCCACCGCGATCTTCAAAGTCTGGAATCCACGGTCGGAAGCTTTGGCCAGCTGATCCGTCACGACATAATAGGCAGTCCAGTAGATCCCTGCTCCCGGAACCAGCGGGAAGATGCCTGCAACGAGAAAGATCGTCACCGGACAGTGGCGCCGGACCGCACTGAGCCTGGAGAGAAAAACGACAAGAACCGTGGCAAAAAAGGTGGAACCGAAGAGCCCGCAGCCAGCCAGCAGTAACTTGTAGCAGATCCAGCCACAGCCACCGGCCAGACCACAGTTTACATAATATGCCTTTGGTACCTGAAAGAGCAGGGCGAAAGCGATCGTACCGACAAAAGCGGTAAGAAATTCGAAAATCAGATGTACGGACATAAAAAGATACCCCCTGAGAGAAAGATGAATATATTGGATTTACGCGAGCAACGAGTCAAGGTCCGTGCCTGTACAAGAGCCTGATGACTGCCGCGATAACGGGTAAGATTCGCGAAGCGTATGTTATCTCGTTTTATAAAATCCACCGGGATGACAAAAACTACATGGATTTATAGACATAGAAAGTTACGAATTATGGAAGAATCGCACCGCCCACAAAATGGTGATACCCGATCATTACAAGACCGACGCCCATTGCGATACTGAACGTGACAAGCAGTGCGTCCAGCATGCGGACAGCACCGGCAATATAGTCTTGGTCGGCGATATCGCGGATGCCATTCGTAAACGCCACACCGGGAACCAGTGGGATGATGGAACCGATGATAATCTCACTCAGATGATGTCCAAGTCCCAACTGATAGATCAGGACGGCGATGAAAGTCACAAACATGCCACCGGATATATTTGTTGCGATTTTGGAAAGCTGTCCTTTTACCACGCACAGCAGATAGACATACAGCAGCAGTCCGGCGATAAAAGCCACGATACAGTCTACCGGATCGCCGCCGAAGAGATAACAGAGGCATCCGCTGCCCACGCCGGAAGCAAGGATCTGGCAGAGATTCCGCTTGGCGGGCATCTGCTGGATATCCTGAAGCTTCTGATAGGCTTCCTCCGGTGTATAGAATCCGTGTTCAATCTCACGGGAGAGCTGGTTGACCGCAGTGACACGGTCAAGCCGGGTAGCACTCAACGGAATGTGGCGTACCCAGGCAAAGTTTTGATCCGAGTTGCTGTCAGCCGTGAGAAAGAAACCACTGCTTAAGACAAACGGATCACACGAGTCGATGCCGTAGGCATGGGCGATCCGGTTGATGGTTTCCTCTACACGGAAAATCTCCGCTCCGCTCGCCAGCAGGATATCCCCGGCAAGTGCCGCTACATTTAACGCCATACGGTTATGTTCTTTTTCTACAGTTTCCAAAATAAAATCCCCCATTGTACACAAAAGATGCGGATACAGAAATAGAAAGATTTCGGGATGTATTCGCGTATGGTATGACTCTAACACATTTTCGAAAGAAAACAAAGAAAAACCGATGCATTTTCAGCAGAAAATCAGGAGACATTTCACCATGTGGATGAGGAAAAGCAGCCGGAATCGACGGAAACGGTGTGATTTTTTGCTTGTTTTGAAATAGGTCTTGACGGGGGGAAGGAATATCTGTAATATATTCAAGAAGTACGCCCATCTGGTTGAAAAAGTTGGTGGGTGAGAAATGGAAAATAGAAAAGAAGTAACCGGCGGATCGTGGGTTGACTGTGGGATGGCGGTTATGAAAAAGAGGATAAGTATATGAAGAAAGATTGGGAAAACGTGACACTGATGCCGGAGTTTGACGAGCAGGGTGTTGCCTGCTATCGGCTGGATGGCGGAGATTATCTGAATGAGTATTATGTGGTTTCGGAGGCGGAGACGAGAAAGCTTCTGAACACACCGGAGATTGTCGGGTATGAGGTTTATAACTGCCTGATTCCGTCGACTTCTCAGATGTTATATTATCTGAAAGAACAGAAGAAAGTGACAACAGCGAATATCTTATCGATTCTTCGCGGTGCGCTGAATTATCCGCTGGAGGAGAGCTGCTACCGGGAGCACATTCGTGTGCATGATATCAGTTTCTTATCCAGTGAGCGTGTATTTCAGGAGGAAGAGATTGCGGGACTGGAGATCAAATACAGTAAGCTGACGATGGTACCGGACAGCACGTTGATGATCGGAGATATCATTGCGAGTGGAGAGACATTGATCCACTGTCTGCGTTATGTGACCGATTTTTACCGGAATCACGGAGCAAAACTTCGGAATATTATCATCTTTACGATTGGTGGAACGAAGGGTATCGAGATCCTGGAGGATCTGACCCGGGATATTCGGGAGTTCTGGCCGGAATTTGAAGGATTTATCACGGTATATTATGAAGGAATCTTCGGAATGTATGAAGATAAGGGTGTATCCGGCATCAATCTTCCAAATGTGGATTTTTACTGGAAGGGTGGTATTGTGGCTCCGGAATTCCGTCGGGAGACACTTTCCATGTGCAGCCCTCTGTTTGAAAAATGTATTATCTATGATGGCGGGGCGAGACGTTACGAGATCCATGAGCATGTAGAAGAAGTGCTGGAGTTCTGGAACGGGATCAAAGAGCGCGCCGGTCAGATTGATTTTGGAACTTTATTGGAAGAAAAACTCGGTTATGAACTTCCGATCAGTTACGAAGACTGGATCCATGCAAACCATTATGAAAAGATCCGTCCGGCAGATACAAAATGGCTGTATCGCCAGGAACAGGGATATGTGGAGAGCATGAAGAACATTACATTAGAAGAACTGGCGCAGCAGCGGATTGATGAATTTACCGGTGCACTGCGTAAATATATTCTGTAATGGAATCAGCCGAAAGAAAAATAAGGTTATGGAAACAAACTGAGACGGGAGAAAACAAATGAAAAAAGAGACAGAACAGAAAGTAGACATCGATTATGCGGATCGCGTCGTACCGGAGGAAGGAAAGAAGGGATTTGTGACCATGTTTATGATCATGCTGGGATTTACCTTCTTCTCCGCGAGTATGTGGGCAGGTCAGCAGCTGGCAGCAGGACTGGATTTCTGGGGATTCTTAAAATCTCTGCTGTTTGGGGGAGCAATCCTTGGTCTGTACACCGGACTTCTTGGTTATGTCGGAGCGAAGACAGGTATGAGCATGGATCTGCTGGCGCAGAAAGCCTTCGGAGAGAAAGGTTCCTATCTTTCCTCTGCAATGATCAGTTTTACACAGATCGGCTGGTTCGGTGTTGGTATCGCCATGTTTGCGATTCCGGTAGCAGGAGAACTATTCGGTGACAGTAAAGCCGCCATGTGGGCGCTTGTTATCGGAGCCGGTGTGTGTATGACAGCTTCCGCTTACTTTGGTATAGATTCTCTGACGGTGATCAGCTATATTGCAGTGCCGCTGGTAGCAGTACTCGGTACAGTGGCTATGGTCATGGCGATCCGTCAGGGAAACGGAACGATCGTGGATCAGTTCGCCGTATCCAGCGGTTCTCTCACAGTCTTTGGCGGTGCCGGTCTGGTTGTGGGATCTTTCGTATCCGGTGGAACTGCAACCCCGAACTTTACCCGATTTGCTAAAGATGCGAGGACAGGAACGATCGCAACGGTCGTGGCATTCTTTATCGGAAACTCCCTGATGTTCTTCTTCGGAGCAATCGCCTATATTTTCGTAGGTGGAAATGATATCTTCGAGGTTATGATCCGTCTGAATCTGTTCTACATGGCAGTTCTGGTACTTGGTCTGAACATCTGGACAACCAACGACAATGCCCTGTATACTGCAGGTCTTGGTCTGGCAAATATCTTTCATCAGAAGAAAAAACCGATGGTTCTGGTATCCGGTATCATCGGAACGGTGCTTTCTGTATGGCTGTATTATAACTTCACAAAATGGCTGAACATCCTGAACTGTACGCTGCCGCCGGTAGGTATCATTCTGGTACTTTCATACTTTATGAATAAGAAAGAGTATGAAGATCCGGACGCGAAACCTGCAGTGGTCAACTGGTTCGCTGTAGGCGGTGTGATCCTGGGAGCTGTTGTGGCAAATGTTGTAAAATTGGGAATTGCTTCCATTAATGGTATGGTGGTAGCAGCTGTATGCTATCTGATTGGTCAGGGAATTACCAAAAATAAATAAAAAATATAGAGAAAAATACAAAAAACCGTTATGTTGTACGAAAAACCGTAGGCATAACGGTTTTTTTGGTATACAATAGAGCGTAGAGTTTGCGAGAAGATAATATGGAGGGTTGCATAATATGGAACAGGAAAAAATCAATCGATTGCAATGGATCCTTGATGATGCAGTGGCAGGGGGAGAGATCCCGGGCGCGATTCTGATGGTCAGAAGAGAAGGGAAGGAAATCGTGTATCTGGAAAGCGGTTATGCGGATATCGAGGCAAAAAAGCCGGTGTCGAGAGACAGTATTTACCGTCTCTATTCTATGTCCAAACCGATCACAGCAACTGCAGTGATGATTCTGGTGGAGCGGGGACTGATCGATCTGGCAGATCCGGTATGTAGATATCTTCCTGGATTTTGTGGACAAATGGTGGCAGCAGCAGACGGCCATGTGGAAAAGCCATGGCGGGATGTCACGATCCAGGATCTGGTGAATATGACCTCCGGTCTGGTCTATGACGGCAATCATCTGACCGGAAAACAGACAGAAGCCTTATTTGCCGAGGTGATTCAGGGACTTGATGAGGGAGAAGGAGGAGCTTATGGTACGGTGGAGATTGCCAACCGTCTCGGACAGATCCCGCTTGCCTTTCAGCCGGCGCGCTCCTGGTGCTATGGAACTTCCGCTGATGTGGCAGGTGCCCTTGTGGAAGTGGTTTCCGGTATGCGGTTCGGAGATTTTCTGGAAAAAGAGATCTTCACTCCACTGGAAATGGTGGATACAGGCTTCTGGGTACCGGAAGAGAAGCAGAGCCGGCTGGTGAAAACGTATGAGTGTAACGAAGGAAAGCCGTCGGTACTCTATACCGGTAATCATCTGGGCATCCGGAATGCGATGGATCGCCGCCCGGCATTCGAATCCGGTGGTGCAGGCCTAGTGTCTACGATTGATGATTATTCTCATTTTGCACAGATGTTGTTAAATGGCGGAAGTTATAAGGGAAAACAGATCCTGAGTCCGGCGATGGTACGCTTTATGACCGGTCATGTGCTGAGCGCAGAGCAGCAGGAAGTCTTTGAACGGGAAGGTATGGCATGGCTGGAAGGATTTTCTTATGGTAATTTTATGCGTGTGCTGGTGAACCCGGGCAGATCCACAACGCTGGGAAGCAAGGGAGAGTACGGCTGGGACGGATGGCTCGGCTGCTATTTTGCCAATGCGCCGCAAGATCAGATGACGATCCTTATGATGACACAGAAAAAAGATTCAGGAACTTTCCGGATGACACGGTTGCTGAGAAATACGATTTATAATATGTAAAAAACATAATTCTGTGGAAGAATGAACAGTTACAAAACTATAAACAAATGGAGAAGATGTGATGAAAAAAAGAGAATCATTTAATACCCGGTGGGGATTTATCCTGGCGTGCATCGGTTCGGCGGTGGGCATGGGAAATATCTGGATGTTTCCTACCAGAGTATCGTTATATGGAGGCGGAGCATTTCTGATTCCGTACTTTATCTTTGTGGCGCTGATCGGATTTACCGGGGTGATCGGAGAGATGACATTCGGACGTGCAACGAGATCCGGTCCGATTGATGCGTTTGGAATTGCCTGTGAGAGAAAAGGAAAAAGAAAACCGGGAGAAGCACTGGGGCTGATCCCGGTGGTCGGCTCGCTAGCGATGGCGATCGGCTATACGGTCGTTATGGGATGGATCTTAAAATATACGGTCGGCGCATTCACCGGGGCGACATTGGCACCGGCTGATGTGGACGAATTCAGTGCCGCGTTCGGTTCGATGGCATCTGCGTTCGGCAATACAGGCTGGCAGGTTGTGATCCTGCTGGCAGCTATGGGGATCCTGATGTTCGGTGTCGGAGGCGGGATCGAGAAGGTCAATAAAGTACTGATGCCGGTATTTTTCCTGCTGTTTGTGGGACTTGGTATCTATGTGGCATTTCAGCCGGGGGCCGTGGACGGATATCACTATATCTTCCGTGTGGACGGCAAGGCGCTTGGCGATCCGAAAACGTGGATTTTTGCCCTGGGACAGGCATTTTTCTCCCTTTCGGTGGCGGGAAACGGAACACTGATCTATGGATCCTATCTGTCGGATGAAGAAAATATTCCGGCTGCTGCGGGAAGAGTGGCATTCTTTGATACACTGGCTGCGCTGCTTGCATCCCTGGTCATCATCCCGGCGATGGCAACCACCGGAGCCAAGCTCGATCAGGGCGGTCCCGGACTGTTATTTATTTTCCTGCCAAATTTGATCAAAAATATGCCGGGAGGAAAGATCATTGTGATCATTTTCTTTGTTGCTGTATTATTCGCGGGTCTGACCTCCCTGATCAACCTGTACGAAGCACCGATCGCAACGGTGCAGGAAAAATTCCATCTGGAGAGAAAACCGGCATGTGCGGTGATCGCAGTGATCGGCGTGATTGTTTCCATCCTGATCCAGGGCATCGTATCCGGCTGGATGGATGTGCTTTCTATCTACATCTGCCCGCTGGGGGCCGGACTGGCTGGTATCATGCTGTTTTGGGTATGCGGAAAAGAGTATGTGGAAAAACAGGTAAACAAAGGACGAAGCAGTCACCTTACCTCCTGGTTTTACCCGATCTGTAAATATGTATATGTGCCGGTTTGTATCCTGGTGCTGGTTCTTGGGATCGCGCTGGGAGGTATCGGATGAAAAAAGCAGCTGCAGTAACCTGGTTACTGCAGCTGTTTTTCTCATAGTTATGCTTGTTCCGCAGGCAAAAACATGATATGATACAACTGTCGGGAAAATACAAATCAAAAAACACATCACACTTTTGTTGCAGACAGTAAGGTATTTTACAATTCATCCGTCTCACCTGAAAAAATATAATCATTTAATTCTTCAAAATCCAAAAATTCAGCCAATGTCATATTAAAAGCGTTAGAGATTTTATGAAGTGTGGATGCCCGTGGATCTTTGGTGATGCCACGGACGATATTATCCAGCGTGGATTGTTTTACGCCGCTCATTGTTGCCAGCTTATTTACGGATATATGGCGCTGATTACACAAAAAACGTATTCGTTGTCTGAATAATTCTGAATATTCCATATGTTTCCCCCCCCTGTATTTTTAAATTAACACGAACAACAACTTGAACTTTTAAAGCGTGTGTTCACGTTTTATAGCACGTATTTTGTGGCTGTAAAGGTATTGGAAAAATTACTCGGATTCCTTTAATGGCTTAATAGTATCAAGACGGAGAGAATAATTTACCCATATACGGGTTATGAAAGGAGAGAAATCAGATATACTTGCATATACATGAAAAAAATACAAATAAATATCGCATAAAAAGTCGATGGCAGACATATGGAAATTTGTTTGTGAACAAACAGGGGGGAAGCAACTGAAAATGAGTGAATTTTCACAGAAACTGACAGATTACATCAAGAAAAAGGACACGAATGTATATATGCTGGCAAAATATTGTGGGTATGACAGAGCGAACATGTATAAGCTCATCAACGGAAAACGAAATGCGCCGGATGAAGAATTTGTAAGAAGACTGTCAGAATATCTGCATCTGTCTCCAGCAGAAGAGGCAGAGCTGGTAGATAAGTATGAAATATCCGTGATGGGTTATGAAAGCTACCACAGGCGGAAAAATATTCTGAACTTTCTGTCGGAGTTTACACTGCTTGAGGATCCGGTTTCACCGATGACTTCAGTGAATGTCACGGCAGAGTTTGATCGGAAGGACAGGCAGAATATCACGCTGAAAAACCAGTATGAACTGGAAGGGGCATTGTTCTGGATGATCGCGGAGGAAATCAAAAAAGAGGAGGGTACCCTTCGCATGATCGTACAGCCGGATGCCTCGGTGATAAGCGGAATTCTCCGATTATGTGGAAGAACGGAAAGCAATGTGAGGGTAGACCACATTATCTGTCTCTCGGATCAGCCGGATAAGATTGAAGATGGAAAACTGTATAATCTGGAATGCCTGAAGAAGATTTTGCCGATGTATAATTATAATTACGATTACAACAGCTGGTATTACTATGGCAATACCGGCTATGTGGATATGGCATTTGTGATGTTTCCGTATATGGTGCTGACCTCCGAGTATGCGTGTATGCTGTCTTCCGATATCAAAAGCGGCTGTATCACGAGAGACAAAGAAATAATAAAAATGCTGGAGGAACGATTTACATCCTACCGGAAAAAATCACAGCGTCTGGTCAACTGTATTGCCAATATCATGGAACAGTTTGACGTGGTTGGAACTGTGGTATCCACAAAATATACCGGGTATAATCTGCAGATGGAACCGTGTGTGATGACTTTTCTGGATCAGGAAATCATAGAAAAATACCTCAATCCGCAGATGCCGAACAGGGAGTATTTTGTCAAAGAGACCATAGCATACTGTAAAAATCTTTCCGCACAGAATATTACATACATTTTTTCAATGGATGGTCTGCTGCATTTTCTTGACACCGGAAATATACGGGAACTGTCGCCGGACATCTATATCCGGCCGGCACTGGAAGACAGGGTAAAGATCATTGAACGGATCCTTCATCCGGAAGGCGGACAGAAGGTAAAGATCCTGAAACAGAAAATCGGACATCCGGATACCGATGTGAACATACTGGTAACTTCGGAGCACGGACTTTTGCGCGTGGCGGTGCCTGCCAAAAATATTTTTCTGGATATGATCCTTGAAGAATCCGGAGTATTATATTCATTTTATGATTTCTGTGAAAATCTAGGGAATGTAATGTTTTACGGACGGGAGGAAGCGGAACGGCTGGTGCTGGAACATGCAAAGATGTTACAGTGCGAATGACACGGAGAAAGACACAACAGGGAATAGAAAAGAGGAAAAGAGGAAAAGAGGTAACCGTTCAGCAGATAGTAACTGTGAAGGCTCTGAACAGCTACGGAAAGAGTATGAAACTGTCGTGAGAAACAGTTTTTATACTCTTTTTTTTGAAATAATGCGAAAAACGTAGAAATTCGAAAATAAAAGTCGACACAAAAGGTGACACATATTGTCTGGTTGGACAGAGAAACAGTACAATGTAATAAGATTTTATAAAATTCTATAAGGCAGGGAGGAAACAAGATGAAGAAAGTAAATGCACTAATGAGGAGAGTACTTTCATTCTGCATGGTAGCGATGCTGGCAGTCGGTATGCTGGTCGTTCCGTCAGAAAAAGTAGCAGCAGAGACATCTGCAAATCAGAACATTCAGGACGCCAAGAATGCGGTAGTTCAGGTAATGGTTTGTGTACAGAACAAACTGGGTGACTGGTATAACCTGGTAGGCGGAACCGGATTCCTGGTAGGAACAGAAGCCAATGCCCAGTATGTTATCACCAACGATCACGTAGCCAATGCTACAAGTACCAACTGGCTGACAGATGAAATAATCCAGGGAATGGTAGCGATCAGCGAAAAAGATGACTACACAAAGATCAAAACAAAGGTACGTGTCGTACTGAAACGTGACTCATATATTGATGCAACTGTTGTACAGAGCAGTACAGAAGCCGATTTGGCAATCCTGAAACTGGATCAGCCGATCTACAACCGTGCACCGGTGGCACTGGATGCTGAAAATGAGCCACAGAGTACAGAAACTGTTTATACACTTGGTTTTCCTGGAATCGTTCAGGCTTACCAGGATGACAAGATCTACACCAGTGACGATGTAACCGTAACAGACGGTTCTATCTCCAAGATCGCAGCAAGCTCTGCAATCACAGGAAGCCCGATCACTTACATCAACCACTCTGCAAGAATCTCCGAAGGTAACTCCGGCGGACCGCTTCTGAATGCAGAAGGTAATGTTATCGGTGTCAACAGCTGGTCAGCAAGTACCGATCAGACTTCTTACTACTACTCCATCCAGATCGTGGAAGTAACTGACCTGCTGGATGCTATGGGTATCGACTATATGAAAGCCGGAGACAAAGTATCCGAGGGTGATACAGAAGAAACAGAAGAAACAGAAGAACCGGCAGCCGGTGATACAGAGACAGAAGAAGGAACTGACACAGAAGCCGCAACAGGAAATGAAGGTGTGGCAGCAGCTCCGGCAGAACCGGACAACAGCGCAGCAGTTGCTCTGATGGCTGACCTGAGTGAAGCGATCAAATCTGCGAAAAAGTTAGATACATCCGGCTATACAAAAGAATCCGTAGCAGCCTTTGATGAAGCTCTTACAGCTGCCAAGAATACTGAAAAATTAGGTGATCTGGCAAAAGAAGATGAGATCCAGAATGCCATCGACAAACTGGATGCAGCACAGAAAGGTCTGGAACAGAAATCAGGACTGAACCTGACACTGATCCTTATCATCGCAGTTGTAGCAGTGATCCTGATCGTAGTGATCGTACTGGTTGCAGTATCAAGCAGCAAGAAGAAAAGAGAACAGGAAGAAGCAGCAAGAAAAGCAAGTGCAGCCCGTCAGCAGGCTATGAACATGAATAACAACATGCAGGGTGGATTCCAGCAGAATCAGGGCTTTGCTCCAAGAGATTCATCCGCATTCCGCAGTGCAGATGACGGATCCACACCAACCGGTATTCTGAATGACGGAAGCAGTGCTACCACGGTTCTTGGAAACGCAGGCATGCCAACGGCAACTCTGATCAGAAAGAAAACAGGTGAGAAGATCACAATTGATAAAGCAGAATTCCGTATCGGTAAAGAGAGAAACAAAGTAGATTATTGTATTACCGGAAACAGCAATATCAGTCGTACACATGCAACCATCGTATACCGCAACGGAGCATTTGCAATCGTTGATAACAATGCAACAAACGGAACAAACGTTAACGGTGTTGCAGTACCGGCCGGAAAAGAAAGAGCTCTGACAGGAAATGAAACCATTCGTCTGGCAGATGAAGAATTTCTGTTTCGTGCATAAAACTGAATAATATATGAGAGGTATGAGGATGATTTATAAAATAGCAGCTCACAGCGATGTGGGTATTGTGAAGAAAACAAATCAGGACTCAGTACTCGTGAAAATCGCACAGACAAACCATGATAAGGTTTGTCTGTGTGTCGTGTGTGACGGAATGGGCGGTCTGGCTGATGGTGAGTTGGCCAGTGCGACAGTGATCCGGGAGTTCGATCAGTGGTTTATCAATAAACTTCCCGGACTGCTGGAAACACCGGAATTTCCAATGGATGAACTTCGTGTACAGTGGGACGACCTGGTAATGCGGCAGAACAAGAAACTGGCAAAGTATGCATCCGGAATAGGAACACGCATGGGTACAACAGTCGTAGCTTTTCTGGTTGTGGATGACAAATATTACATCATGAACATCGGCGACTCGAGAGCTTACATGGTTTCCGATGCCATCTATCAGCTGACGAAGGATCAGACCTATGTGCAGTACGAGATGGATCTGGGACATCTGACCTGGGAACAGGCACAGACCCATCCACAGAGAAATGTACTGCTCCAGTGTGTAGGAGCATCGGATGAGATCCACCCGGATTATTTTGTGGGAGATGCCAATCCGGACACCACCTTTATTCTCTGCTCCGATGGATTCCGCCATGTGATCTCGCCGGATGAGATCTATGAGAAGTTTCGTCCGGAACTTCTGGAGAACGAAGATATTATGCTTCAGAATATCGTCTCACTGGTGGAACTGAACAAATCCAGAAAAGAAGTGGATAACATATCGGCAGCTGTTATCCGGACATGTCGGGAGGGATAAGCATGCTGCAGATAGGTTCTTATGTAGACGGAAAATACAAAGTATTAAATAAGATTGGCCAGGGCGGTATGAGTGTCGTCTATCTGGCATTGAATGAAAAAGCAAATAAAACATGGGCCATCAAAGAGGTCCGAAAAGACGGACAGCAGGATTTTACCACAGTCAAACAGGGGTTGATCGCTGAGACCAATATCCTGAAAGAACTGAATCACAAATACCTGCCAAGTATCATCGATGTGATCGACGACGGGGATTCCTTCCTGATCGTTATGGATTATATCCAGGGAAAATCACTGGATAAGATCCTGAAAGGAAGTATGGAAAAAGAAGGGCTTCCCATCGCACTGGACGATGTGATCGCTTGGGGCAAACAGCTGTGTGAAGTGTTCTACTACCTTCATACCAGACCGAATCCCATTATTTATCGAGATATGAAACCGGGCAACGTCATGCTGAAGCCGGACGGAGAGATCTCCCTGATCGACTTTGGTACCGCCCGTACCTTTAAACAGGGGAACAGAGAGGATACCACATGTCTTGGAACACCGGGATATGCGTCACCGGAACAGTACGGAGGAAACGGACAGTCCACACCCCGAAGTGATATTTACTGTCTGGGTGCAACCCTCCATCATCTGATCACCGGAAGAAATCCTTCCCCTACACCGTTTAACTTCCCGAAGATCACACAGTGCCGGCCAAGTCTGGTAGATGAGATCCCGAGAGAGGATATGAATAAGCTGCTGGGTCTGGAGATGATCATTGATCGTTGTACGCAGTACGAACCGGAGAATCGATATGAATCTTGTCTGGAGATGCTGTACGATCTGGAACATATTGAGGAACTCAGTCTTCCGTATCGAAAGAAATTAAGAAATAAGCTGCTTGGCTTTGGTGTCAGCGCAGCAGTAGCTGTCCTGTGCGGCGGTATTTCCCTTGGATGTATGCTGATGGAGAACAAAACAGAGCAAAGCGGCTATGATTATTATGTAGACCAGGCGGAGAAGAGTGACGGAACTGCCAAAGTCAATTATGCGAAAAAAGCAGTTGCCATCGACCCGGGCAAGGAAGAGGCCTATCTGGTTTATCTGGATGCCCTGCGAAACGATGAAGACGGTTTCTCCGGTCAGGACAGTCAGGATTTTAAGGCCCTGCTGCAGCAGATGGCAGGAAGACAGACCTACGAAGAAGTACTGGAAGATAATCTGGACGGTTACACCGAGCTGGCTTATGAGCTGGGAATGGCTTACTACTTCCCGGGCGGTGCCGGAAAACCGGCAGGAGATAAAGAACTTGCTAAAAAATGGTTCGGTATCGTAGCACAGGCTGTATTATCCGATGAGCAGCTGAAAGCATTCAGTCTGGATTCCACAGAAAAATTATCTGCAGATAAGATTCAGGAATACGATATCGATACCAATCTGGTGGAAACCTTCTTAAGTATCTGTAGTTACTACGGAAAAGTAGGCCAGGAAGATACCGTAACCGGTGAGATCAAATATTCCTATTCGGATTTCTGGGTGGAATTAAACGGTCTGGTAGGCGGACTTCCGGAAACCATCAGTACAGAAAGCCGGGAACGTCTGACACAGCTTCGACTGTTGAACGATGTGTCCTATCAGCTGTATGAAAATGCAAAACAGTTCGTATCAGATGCCGGTGTGGACAAAGCAACCTTCCAGGGTGCCCTGGCAGCCATCGAGACAAGAGTCTCCGGTGCTGATACCGGTTCCAACCAGACGGCACAGCGGATCCGTGATAATACGATGACAACCGTGGATAATACAAAGAAACTGGTAGAATCTCTGTATGCACAGAATTCTGATGCCGTGAAGAGCGGAGGTGATCAGTAATGGGGCAGACACAAAATATTGAACAGCAGATCCGGCTTCTGAGCAATCTGCAGCTGGGATTCGGGATTGCTGCATTGCTGTTCCTTGCACTGGCGATATTCCTTTTCTTCTATCTGCATATCCCGCAGGTATTTAACGAATACCGGGGAAAGAGTGCTCAGAAAGCCATGGAAGAGATGGCAGCCAACAGCAGCGACTCCGGACGTATCGTTTCTATGAATAAAAAGTCCAAAAACAAGAAAAAAGGAACCGGACAGCTGGTACAGAGACGTCACTATACAGACAATCTTACCGATGATCTCAGCGGCCGGATGAGCCAGGAATTTGGCGAACCAACCGGTCAGATGAATCTGAATATGGCAAATAGTTCCGAAGCCAATGGCATGATGCAGGAAACAGCAGCCAACGGCTCGGAAGCCACAGATGTGCTGGATGCAGCCATGATGAGTGGAGCCGAGGCCACAGACGTGCTGGAACCGTCCATGATGGCAGGATCGGAAGCCACAGATGTACTGGATCCGTCCATGATGACAGGTTCGGAAGCCACCGGTGCATTAGCTCCGTCTATGAGAGAGGATGCACAGGCTACTGATATTCTGACAGAAGCCATGCTTCAGGAAGGCGGTATGGCAGCCACGGATATCCTGGATCCGTCCATGATCGCCAACCCGGTACAGGAAAGACAGCATGTATCTACACCGGAACAGGAAGGAACCATGGTTCTGGATCCGAACATGCTGCAGCATTCCAACAGTATCTTTGAGATAGAAAGAAGTATCATCCTGATACATACGGAGAAGGTGATCTGATGAATAAGAGAAAAACAGCAAGGATATTGAATGATCTGTCGATGATTTTCTTCCTTATATCATCTACAGTGGTCGCATTTCTTCCGATAGCTGACAGAGAAAAACACCCGGCAATAGCAGTACTTGCCGGGGGCATCTTCTGGGTGGGATTGTTATGGGGGATTTTCCTCTACATCCTCAGCTGTCAGAAAATAAGAAATCTGAAAAGCTATCAAAATTATCGCTCGGTGGAGCGCATCGGTGCACTTACACCCGGATCCACCAAAGAAGGATTGGTTGCAGATCTTGCATTCATCCCGGGATTCCTAGTGATTATACTCGGAACCTACGTGTTCAACATACCGGATCCCGTCATGTTAGTTTGTATGCGGATAACCATGGTATCCTTTTACGGACACTTCGTCCTGAACGGAAGGGTATACAAGTTTTTGCATAAAAGAAAAGTTATAAGATACCGAAAGGTAAAAGAGGAATCAGCCGAGAAAAATACTCAGCTGAAGGAAGGAGTCTGAGGACATGAAACAAAAAACAAAGAGAATCCTGGCGTTCGCCATGGCCGTTGTCTTCGCATTGTCAACCTGCGTAACCTCCAGCCCATACACCGTTATGGCGACGGAAGCAGGAGAAACGATTGCACCTCTTGCAGAAGAGGGAAGCGGCAGTGGAGAAGTCACTCCGGGTACAACAGAAACAGGAACACCTGGAGGAAGCGGTGAAGGAAGCACGGTAATACCTTCTGGTACACCATCTGAACCGACTACACCACCGGCAGCAGAAACAAAATATCTGAGTGTAAAGGTTGTTTTGGGCACGGATGCTGGAACCATTGGCGGAGTAGAATTAGGAAATATAAGTTTCACTCTGTCAAATGGTGAAAAAGAAGTAGCTTGTACTGTGAATCCAAAATCATCCACAACTACAGGGATGGAATATGTTACTGGTAAAACCTATAGCATAAAAGAAGGTAGCATTAGCGACAATTCTGGAATGTATACGCTCGGAAATATTACATCTACATTAGAAGATGTGGATTCAGAAAATCCAACATTGGTTTTAAAGATTGGAAATTTGACTCCGAAAGGTGGAACAATCTCAGGGGCTAATAGTATCAAGGCGTTGTCTGAAGTGAAGTACACTTTGGATGGAAATTGGAGCGACAAGGTGGATCGATGGGTAATCGAAGGCAGCAACGCTAAAGAGGCTACTGTTGATGCTAATGGTATTTTTTCTGCAAAAGTAGGTGGACAAAGTTTTATTCTGGCAGCATACTGTAATGATACAAAGTTGACAAGCAAAGAAATTCAAGTTACTAAAAATGCTACAAAATTAGAGATAAGTACAAATAACGAATCTGCCGGAGGAAACTCTTGGGACATACCATTGCAGATAACAGTTCGTTTAACAGATGAGTCAGGATCTCCTGTTCAGGGAAGAGAAATAACGGTTAATGTAAAGAATAAATTAATTGCTCCGACAGAGTTAAATGGTCTACCAGATCCGAACGGTGAGTTTAAACCTAAAGAAGTAAAAGTGTATAAGATTGTAGATGATATACCTGTTTCAGCATCCTTCGAAGGTGATGATGCCTATCTGCCATGTACTGAAGGAATATCTTACAAGACAACAAAAGATTCTGGAATCCTTTCCTATGAAAAAAAGGACACCAAAACTGTGACGTTTACTTACGGAACAGAAGACGTTGTAAAAACACTGGAGTTAAGAGATAAGGATAAAAATCTTCTTGAAACAGAAGAGCTTTCTGACGTAAGTCAGGTGAAATTAAATGTCACATGTGATAATTCAGCTATACAAGTGACACCTAAAATAGTAGCGCCAGAGGCAGGAAGCGGAAAACCGTTGCAATTGCAATTGGTATTCCATGCAAACAGTGCAACTGAAAAAGAAATTCCTTTTACGGTGACTGCAGAGACACCAAATTACAAATTTGAAAAAGAATTAGGCTCAATCACAAATTTTGTGGGATTTCCGATTCCTCTCGTAGCTCTGTCGGCTC
>ERZ894232.923-NODE-923-length-33348-cov-9.636350_pt1 | contig 33348 bp, 48 predicted proteins | sample MGYA00380296_ERZ894232 | MGnify/ENA primary metagenome ERZ894232 (study PRJEB32331, sample SAMN06328433) | human gut metagenome | biome: human gut microbiome; feature: stool | host: Homo sapiens | collected 2014-08-14 ...
AGATATAGGAACACGTTCCAGTCCTCTTTTGATGCGGTTTTATATTTTTTAGCGGGGGCATGGAAAAAATTTATTGATGAATTACGGAAGATAGGAATCAAACCATTTCTTTATATATTCCTGTTGTCCGCGTTCTTCTTCCTCATTTTTCTGTAAACATTCTTCCAGTGTGCTTTCGATGAATATTGTTTCTGCCCCCATTGTTTCGGCAAGTCTCTCCCGTTCATTCTCATACGGATAACCTCCGATGATAAAAGCATTCTGCCACTTCCCGGCTCTTGTCCGTATCATATCAAGAATACAATCCCGGATTGCAAATACATTCCTGCTCAATCGTTTGTTGTTTGCATATCTTCTGTTCACAGATATACATTGATAAATGCTGTCTATGTTCAGGATCAGATCACTTTCTCCCGCGATCTGATCCACATACTCATGCTTCCCGGCACAAGGCGAACCGTATACGATGTATACTTTCTTCTGCTTCTCAAACCCGAAGCGCTCATGAATCTCATTGTGACATTTAAAATGTATTAGCATGACATTATCTCCGTTCAGTGATATGTCATAATCATTTACATTTTCTTCTGTCAGTTCTTCTTTGTGGTGTCCTATACAGTCATATTTCTTTACAATCGGCTTTCCGCAATGTTCGCATATGACAAAACCATTTTCGTCCTCGCGTTCTTCCTTTAAGAAGCGCATGAACCTTTCCCACTCTTTCGACCGATAAAAGGTTGATAGTGTGAACATTTATATCAGCAATCCTTTCCCATCAAACTTGTATGTCTTTCCACCGATTTTCAAAGTCTCGCCGGATGCTATCTTTCCATCATCTTTCAGATAATAGTTTCCCTGCCAATGATTCCGCATCATACTTCCGATCGGCTGACAGTTCTTGTCTTCATTGAAGTAGTACCATACTCCCTCGATAAGCGCCCAACCTTTCACCATGCTTCCCTCGGCATTCATGCCCTCTTTTTCCGGTCGGCAATAGTATGTGTAGCCGCCATCCTCAAAGAAACCTGTCACCATCGAGCCAAGTGGTTTACCGTCATTCCGCTTCCGCATAAAATACCATGTTCCGCCCTCGTTGATCCATCCGGTCAGCATTGCTCCCTCCGGCTTCGCTCCTGCGGTTTTATTCAGATAGTACCAGTCAACTCCGTCTTTGATAAATCCACGGCTCATTTTGCAACTGTCGTTGAAATGATAGCAAACGCCTTTGATCCACCGCCAAGCGTTCTGAATGGCGTAACCGTATGAATCGAAGTAATACCATTCACCTGCCAACTTTAACCACTGATCCTTTGGATAGCTGCCGTCTGCGTACCGATACCACCAACCTTTTTCGTCTTTCACCCATTTATCCTGTGTATTCATAAATTCCGAAATCCTCTTGATAAAATACTGTTTCGTTGCACCTGCTCCGCCATGAATCTCTACAGACCTGTGCGGACAGGACGTTGCGGAAAATTCCTGATGAAGTCTCACTGTACTTTCATTCGGTGTGATCCCCCACGCTTTGAATTTTTCAGCAACAAGAGCCAGCACCCGTTCTTCGTTCGCTTTAAACGTCTCCAAATCTCCCATACTCTGACAGACCTCTACCGAATAAAACTCATTGTTTCCCCATCCATTACCGCAGTGCCAAGCGCAATTCCAGTCATCTTCCGCATGGGCGATTCCGTCTGAACACACATAGTCGTGTGCGAATCCATTTTCCGGGTTGATTCCCGGCAACCAATTTTTGTAGTATGCCGCAGTCGCTTTTTCACTTCCTGCATCGTTGTGGATCACTGCCCCGATCGGCTTGTGTCCCCTTGCTCCTGCAACTCCGTTAAAAATGCTCATTTCTTCGCCTTTCTGCTTATTCGCTTTCCTAATGTTTCAGTTCTTTCGCTACTTCATCACGCCATTTTGGCGTCACTCCATCAATCGTGATCGTTCCGTCATGGATCTTCATAAGATAAAATTTCACCATCTTAATTTCCTCCCATCATTCCGGCAAGTTCCATGATTGCGCCATCCTGCACTCCCTGACCGCTTTCCAATGCATCCAGACGCTTCTCAACGTCCGTTTTCTCTCGGATTGCGAATGTTGTTCGGATTTCATCCTCGACAACATCTACGGCAGTAAATAACGGCGTTTCAAGGATCATGTCGTTATATTCCCCGGTCACTGTTTCATCGGTCATAAACTGCACCTTATCCATATTCCCGTCTTTCATAAGTGCATCGGCAACAGCGCCGAGCGCCGCCCAGTCATTGACTGCTGATGTGATTTCATTCAGCGAAGCGCCGTTCATGATTTTCAGTTCCGTTTTGTCTTTTAAAATCATTTTTTCCATCGTGTTATCTCCTTTCTTAATGCGCAAATGTAATTACTCCATGCATTGCAGCTTTTCCAAAACTGATTGTCGTATTCTTTTCGTTTCTCATAGAGCAAACACCATTTGTATCTATTGTAAAAAATAAGCCATCTATCGCCGAAACAGGCTGTTGACACTTCACTGCCGGTCTATATCCTGCCGGAAGCGTTCCGAAATTGCGCTGCGTATATGCTGCCAAGCTATCGCCAACATTTGTCCCGCTAAATGTTACCGTTGTAAAATAGGCATTTGCCTGATAAGAACACCCTACTCCATAAGCACTACCTACTGCCGCCGATCTTATTATTAAGTTATCTCGGAGTGTATTCGCTAAACTGTTTGCTGTATTCGCCGTGCTTTGCGCTTTCACGACTGAATCATTTAATCGTTTTCCGACTCGTCCATCTAGCACAGTTCCGGCTACTGTCGTTGTTACATTGTCCACGACAGTATGCTTATCCATCTTTTTGTTGACTTCCTCAACGGTTGCAACCACACCGCCTGCTCTATCGTACTTGAATGTATAATCTACATACTTGTTACTGCTTCCGAATGAATATATCCGAAGATGATTTGCATTAGCGTCAATTTCCCACTTGATACCATCTTTTGACGTGATTTCAATATTTCCACCCTCCGCATTTCCATAGATCCTGACTTTCCCGTTCGTCCGTTCTTCCAGTGTGTCCCACACCTTATTGATTGCCGCAACGATGCTCGTTTTTACGGACGTTGTAAGACCGGAAAGTTTCCCGATCGTCTTATTGATGTAATTTGCGCTGTATATTTTTTCGTCGCTGTCAATCTCTGACGTCGCAATATCTTCCTTTGTCGGTACTTCGGCTTTGGATTTAGAATCTGAAAAGCCGTAATACTTTTCCTTTGCCACATTCTCACCTCTTTCCTGCTCTACCAGTCTTCTGTTGTTTTTTTATGTTCAAATTCTTGTTTTTTCTGTTCCAGTTCTGCCGGATTGTTTGAATAGGAATCTCTCGCCCAGTTCTTCAGCAGGAACGCGCCTGCTGCCTGCGACGGCGGTATGTATACTTCCTCTTCGTAATATTCAATCTTCTCTTCCTCTTTTTTCTTCTTCCCGGATTCATCGTATATTATGGTTTTTATCTTCATGGCTTTCTTTACTTTCTTCGTAAAGCCTAGCGCCTGTATATACATGCTCTGTTCCAGTTCTTTTATATTTTTTTCGCGCGCCGTCAGAACTACAGCCGTAAAGGTCGCAATTTTACTTTTGTACTTTTTCCAAGTCGTATAGGAAATGCCGATTTTTCCGGCTACATCCTTTTCGCTGTACCCCTCGGCAAGCAGTTCTTTTATGCGCTCGATGTTCGGCAGTATCACAGTTTCATAACTGCTTTTTCTTCCTGTCTTTGCCATGTTATCAACCTTTCGATTGACCTAAGTTCTTCTGGAATCCTCTATTCCTCACCCTCCAAGTGCTTAATCCTCACTTCGTGCTCTGTCAATACTTTTCCGTGCTTGTCAATCTGCCTCCCGTGCTCGCTGATCCTGTGATCCCTTGTTACATTTTCTTTCAAAATGTTTGCAAGTGTTCCGTTCAATTTCTCAATTGTCCCGTTCAGCTTCAGCAGCGGCGTTACGACCGCCCCGATCAGACCAAGTAACGCGCACAAGGCAATGACCAGCATTCCCAAAAATTCTGCGTCTGTCATTTATTACTGCTTCCCCTTTTTCATGTTTTGCTTTATCAGCTGATTTACAAATACGCTTGCCCCTGCACAGAGAATCCCCTGCGTTACAGACGTAAATACGCTTAACAATGTCAGCGATTCTGTTCCGCATACATACAAGCCGGACAGCACGATCCCGGTTACCCCGATGATCCACGGGATCCATTCATCTGCCACTTTCGATCTTTTTACTGCATAGCCGATCCAGTATAATACCGGAATCAAGATCAGCAGCTCCGGCTTGATGAAATTTTTCAATTGTTCCGCTAATGCATTCCACTGTTCCAATTTTCATACCTCCTTTGTTATATATGTTCTATAAAAACTATATCTCATTTTTACGGTTTTTTAAATTGCGACTTTTTCGCCCTCTTTTTGATAATTTTTGTATGATATCCGTATAATTTCTGTCCTGTTTTCTTCCCCTCTTTTGGACAAAAAGAAACGGCTCATAAAGCCGCATCTCCATAGATGATTATGGAAATCCTCTTTATAAGCCGTTTCCTGTTTCTGTACACATTCGCTTTGTCCATGTTCATTTTTTCTGCGATCTCTGTAACTTTCTTTCCTTTCACCAGCATCCTGATGATCTCTATGTATGGATCGTCTGAAATTAATTCGATCGCCTTATCGATAATATCCAGTGTTCCCCGCTGCCGTTCATCGATCTTCTTTCCATTTTCCATGTCCCGGTAATTGTATAACAGATACAGCGTTTTTTTATATGCGCTTTCCCCCGGGAGGATGTTCTTTATGATCTCTATACTCTCCATCTGTTTTCCGCAATCCCCCTTTCATTGCACCGGTGCAATTTTAGTAAAGTGCCCCCTCTTTCGTTACTACATTCGGACGTATCTCCAGCAGTCCCCTCACTTTTCCTGTCATGTCCCTTAGAAGACTATTCAATATTTCATAATATCGTTCATAGTCTTCCTGACTTCTATATTTGTTATATTCCTTAAGAGACACTTGCAATGCGATAATATAATGCTCTGCCTCTTTTATTGCTTTTTGTATCTGTACGTTTTCCGGTATGTCCACTACTTCTTCACCAGCTCTTCTCTTAATCTCCTCCGGTTTTACTTCTTCCTTTACCCTGAAATAGAAATCTACCAGATAATCATATACTTCCCATGCTTTATCTGTATTCAATGACTTTGCGTGGAGAAGCGCGCCTTTTTCTGTCCAGAGGTACAGATGTGATGTTCTTCCATCGACCAGGTGAACATTATTCACCTGGTTCTTAAACGCTTTCAATTCATCTCCTGTAAGTAAAATATAGTGTTTTCCCTCAACATATCTCTTTCGATTATTAGAAAAATTCTTCTTAATAATATCCGTTGATGTTTCATACTTCTCTGCAATCTGTTTACTTGTTAAGACTCTGATTCCTTTTTGTTCTATTACTGTTGGTAACGTCATTTCATTTTCCTCCTTTATAGTGAGCATTTTGCTCACTTATGTTTTTTTACATTGTAGTGTACAATATGCTCACTGTCAAGTATCAATTTTATGATGGAGGTTTCCTATGTTTCATACTCGTTTAAATGAAATACGCAAGAAAAAAGGTGTCACCGCCCAACAAATGGCTGATGCTCTTCATATCAATATTCGCTCTTATAGAGCCTATGAGTCCGCAGATCGTTCCCCTAATCTTGAAATCTTAGTTAAAATAGCAGACATTTTAAATGTTTCTACGGATTATCTACTTTGTCGAGATGAGTATCTCCGCTCTCACGGAGTACTCTTTGATGAATTTTAAATAAATCCTCTAAATTATCCCAAATAGCAATCGAACCAAGCCGTTCGCCATACTCTATTTGCTTATAATACCTTACATCTATTTTCAAATAATCTGCCACCTGCTGCTGTGTCATTCCTGCTGCCCTACGGGCTTCTTTCAGCTTCTCTCTCATTTACTGCTTTCCTCCGCTTCCTCGCTACAAACTCATCTACACTTTCTCTTCTCATCTGCTCCCCTTGCTCCCGGATCAGCGCCCCTACCTGATACGGCTTGTGTCTCATTTGCCACTTTGCTGACTCGGATGGATGATACTCTTCCAAAATCTTCTCTAGTACGTTCATTCACATCCCTCCTTTGCCCGTTTAATAATGCTGTCTATCTTTTCTGTCACCTCCACATTCTGATGGTACTTTCTGCAATATCCGTCTTTATAAGCCACACATTTTTCTTTAATGCATGGATTCAATACTGGTCTTACAAAGTCTCCATGTCCAATCACCATTGCTTTCACTTCTTCTTTTCCTACTAGATCGGGACAAAACAAAATCACTCTTCCACCCTCCTATTCCGACCAATCAAGTTTCTGCCCGCACTCCAGGCATACATCAAATCTGTCCGATACTTCCTTCCCGCAATTCGGACATTTGGCTAGTCTAAATCCCCCAAGTTTAGAAGTGTAAGCATCCTTTTCTTTCTTCGGGTTCTTTGGCAACTGCTTTTCCAGCGCTTCGATTGCAGTTTCGAAATATTCGATACAACATCTACGTGCTTCTTCGCAACCTTTATCATCAATACGTTTTAACCAATCCACTTGACCTTGAAACGCTTCTATCGCTTCTCTAACTTTCTTTTTGTCCATCTAATCACTCACCCCAATCTAATCTCTGTCCGCACTCATCACACTTGATTTGTCCGTACACATCTATATTTCCGCACGATGGACATTCATACATTGGCGCAAATTTTGTTACATGTTCAATAGGCTTCTTTGCCGTATCTCTTTCTTTCAGCCGGTACGCTTCCTCCGGATCCAGACCGCTCTCCTCATAGTCCTTTAGCTTGCATAGCGCGCCGTATATCTTTTTACTTGTATTCTCTGTAATGACCTGCCCTACATAGGTATCTTTCCACGGCAGACCTTTTACACACCAGTTTCCTTGTTCATCCTGTTCGGTTAATCTTCCCATCTCGTTCTCCTTTCCCTCCCCGGAAAATCCGGGGAGTCTGAATCCGCCATCCGGTGAAGTGATGGCTTGCCTGCTCGTATCGTGACATACCTTGCAGATGCTACATGAACGGGTTACTTGTATAGACAAGACTTTTTTCAGTCTGTGCTATCCTCTTCTCATCTTCATCCATCCTTTCCGCAGCAGTACCCGACCATCACTCCGATCAGGAACGCTGCCAGTATCAAAATCCCTGCTGCCATGTGATCTCCCCTACAAATAATTCTTTCTGCTGATCGCCATCCATTCTTCCCGCGTGTGTGTCTTTTCGTACTCCTCCTGCGCCATCCGGCACAGCATTTCCCGGATTTCCCGGTTGTTATGGACCGCCTGCTGCCCGATCCGGTGATGTTCCGGACACAGATCTACTTTCATGCCCTCCGCCTCGGCGATCTCCCGCTGCCCTGCCCCGAACAAGATGTGGTGCTCTTCCGTATATTTCTGTCGATAATCTCCGTTTAGTTTCCCGCAGAGAAAGCACACATGTTTTTCTGTTTTCAGAATGCTCTTCGTGTGCTTCTTCCTCTTCTTTTTCTTTTCCGGCTTTGGAAATGCCATATCGGAATAATCGATGCTCACCTTTTCATCCCCTCTCCGCTTTCATCCACATCCTCGGATAACCATTTTTCCCAAAAGTCTTTGAAGTTCATCCGGAAATGCGGCAGGCTTCTCATGCACTCCGACAGATAGCCTGCTGCCTGCTCGATAGAAAGACTGTCCAGATATTCTTTCCGGCTCCGATGCATGGGTTCCGGCGGATTCATGCTGTCCGGGCAAAACTGTGGAAAATCTTTTACTAATTCTGTCTGACCCTCGATCTGGTCGGAATCCGCTTCCGCTTTAGTATTTACTAAATCTGCCCCGGTTTCCAGCTCCGGATTTTCCTCTTCCTTTTCCGCCTGCGGCTCCCCCGGTTGCACCGGTGCAATTTCCGGTTTTTCCGGTTCTTTTTCTTGCACTTTTTCCGGCACTTCCTCCGACGCTTCTTTCCCGGCTTCTTTCTGCGCTTCCTCCCGCGGCTGTTTCTGTGCCTCCGGTTCTTTCGGCGCTTCCTTTTCAGCTTTCTTTTCCTCCTGCACTTTGGCTTTCTGTACCTTTGGTTCTTTCCGCTTTTTCGGTTGCACCGGTGCAAATTCTTCTTTTTGCTCCGGGAATGCCTCGCCGTATAAAAGTTCCCACTGTTCTTTCGCCGGTTTCTCCGTGATCAGCCCGTCGACGTACCTTTTCACGTCATTCCAGCTGTAATACTCTTTTTCATTGTTCCGCACTTTGAACACGGTGACGGTTTCCTCGGAATCATTCAGCAGCATCATGATCCGCCCGTATCCCTGCACACGGACGCTGTATACCTTTTCGCCGTCCGGTGCAAGGTTCTCCTGTACCGTCCGGATGTCCGGATCTTCTTTTTCCTGCTCATACAGACGCCGGAACAGTTCCGGGTCTTCCAAAAAGAGCTGATGCAGCCCTTTCTCCAGATTGTCCAGTTCTTTTTGTTCCTCTTTCTCCCCCTCAAGGATCACTTCGATGTCCGTTACTTTTGCTTCCGCCTCGACCTCTTCCTTTACGGTCCGGATCTCGGTTTTGCTAAATGCAGGGGACAGCTCCTCATTCAGCGCGTCCGGAAGCATCAGCATGATCGACAGCTTGGCGTAACCATATCCCCGGTACTCTTCTTTCAGCCGGTCGCTGTACCCGTCCACTGCGAACTTGTCATTGATCCGGATGAACCGGGATACCTGTGACGCATCCAGATGGTACTCTGCTTCCGCAAATTCATTGACGTTTGCATATCCCGATCCTTTCAAGATGTCCGTGTCTCTTCCCTTTTTCAGCAGATACCCGATCAGTACAAAATCTTCTACCGTTTTGTTCAGCACCTTGTCCACGGTACTTTTATATTCTTCATAATTGTGATATGTCGTAAGTTCTTCCATAGTTCCTCCTATGCGATCTCTTCAAAATCCAAGATATTTTCCATAAAGTCTTCCGCCAGTCCCCGCAAGACTCTTGTGTTGTTCTTCTCTTCCAGTTCCTTGATGTTCTGTTCCCTCTTCTCCCTGCTGATCTTCGCAAGACGCTTGTCCTCTTCCGTCAGACGTTTTTTCAAGGTTTTCTGCCATTCTTTTAAGAATCCCCGGATCTCTTCGATTCCCGGCTCTTCATCCAGATAAGACCTGTGTTGCCGGATCGTTCCGGATGGCTCGACTTCGATGGTGTAAAACGGGATGCCCGGCGTCTCTGTACGGCGTAAAAAGCAGATGTACGTCTCCTTGCTCTCGATCCGGTCAAAATACCGCTCCGATGCTCCGGCGCAATGATGCAGTGCCTGACCGTCCTCGATAATCTCAACCAGATCGTGTGGGACCAGAATTGTATATTCCCCGTTCTGGAACTCATACCGTTCCCGGATGGCATTTAAGTTCTTTTCTGCTTCCGGATACTTCTCACGCATTTCTTTCGCCTGCGTTTCCCGGAACTCCTTGTTTTCCTGCATCGCTTTGACAATCTTCATCTGGTTTTCATCAGCTGCTGCCTGATCGTGCCGGAGTTTTAAGTCCCGCGGCTTATACACCATTTCATCTTCCATATTTTTTCCCATTGCCCTGCACATGCTCAGGTAATCCTCCCACTGCTCCAAGATCTCCTTTGGCTTCAGATTCTTGTACCCTGCTGCCCGCTGCTTCTCGAGATAGTTCTGGATCTTCTGCGGGGACATCTCCGGCAGATAAAGCTTACAGTCCAACGGCTTGATCTCGTTTCTGATCATATACTGCAAGGTGTCTTTCGGGATCTTCTTCCCGGTTTCCTCCGAGTACCGCATCCATTCCAGCATCTTTTCCCCACCGTTTTCCTCCCGGATCCGGTTGATCTTCTGGCGGTCATCGATCCCAAAGACTTCTTCCAGCGTGTTTCCCATCAGGTTCAGCTTTCCGTAATAGGTTCCCCTGTTCCACCAGTCAATCTTGTCTACCGTCTCTTCCAGCATCCGCTCAAACCGTCCCTTGAAGAGATACTCCAGCACACATTCATAATTCTTCAATGCCCCGATCCCGATCAGCGCCTGATTGTAATTTAACTTTTTCCCGGCTGCTGCCAGTTGTTCCAGTACACGGATCCCGTCCGCATATAACGTATTGTCCAGCGCATCTTTGTAGATTCCCGGATATAAATATCCTGCCTTTGCCTTTTTATTCTTCAGGTTCGCTGTCCCGAAATTTCCCCAGCCGTCATTGTAGTACAGCTGCACGTTCCGTTTTCTTCTCGGGTTGACGCCAATCTTGTATGCCACGATTCGGATTCCCTCGTCAAGTTCCACTGCGTGTCTTCCGTATTCCCATATGATCTTCGCGTCCATGTACCGGATGACGCTGGCTTCCGCATTGACCGGACAGATCAGGTAGATCCCGGTTTTCTTCTGCATCTGTTTGTTCCGTTTCTTGGCAGTCAGCATTCTCCCGCACTTCGGGCATGTCGTCCGGTCATTGTGCCGGACCTTTCCGCCATCCGGCAGACGTTTTAATGCTTTGTCCTTTGTTTTCGCCCCACAGCAGGAGCATCCCCACATCCCTGTTTCCTTGTCAAAGAAAATATATTCCTCGTCATTCTCTTTTTCGTAGATCCACTCCCGGAGATCTCGCGGCGCATCCTGGATCTGGTCCATGAAATTCCGTTCCCGCTGTCTTTTCCTGTCTTCTGCGTCCCATCTCATGTTCCGGTCATACTCCATTTCCAGCCACTCGATCCTTTCATGCCAGTAACCTCGGTATCTCCCTCTCTCAAGGAATGTTTCCACTTCTTCCCGTTCGTCTTTGGATTCAAACTTCAGATCGTTTAAGCTGACATAATTGGAACTGTAATACATATAGCTTTGCTGCGGATCCCCACCGGCGCATGTGATCAGCTTTGACCGCTTCCATCCGCCTCCCGGTGTTTGGTATCCGTGTTCCCCGGTCTCCCGGTCAATGCAGTACCGCGCTTCCCATTCCCGGTCTGTATAGAGATCCAGCACCAGAATGTTTCCGGCATATTGGGGCTTTACGATCCACCCGTCTTTCTTCGGTTTCTTTTCCGGCATGCCTGCCATCTGTTTCCATCTCATCGCTCTCTTAATTCCCTTTCTTCTGTCAATGTGTACCATGTATCCGCTTTCACGTCGCTTCCGGCTGTGAATACCTTTGCCTGTATGATGTCCCCGGCGGCGTTCTCTTTGATCAGCCCCAGCACGCTCCCGTCGGCTCCCCGCACCTTGGGATCGATTCCCCTTGCGATCGCAATCGTTCCCCGTTCCGGCGCTTCCGCCGTATTGGTCTTTACCTGTACAAACCTGTCGTCTCTCTGCCAATCACGCTTCGGATGCTTGACCATATACATCATTGCATATCCCGCGATTTCTTTTATGGTCAGTTCTTTTTCCAATGTGATCTGCGTACACACGACCATGCTGCACTCGCTTTCTTCGTCAATACTTCCAGCAGCTTCTACGCGAAAAAACCGATTCTTCCCATCCATCGGATACCATTGCATACAATCTAATATATATTCCGCACAATGGAATCCTGCGGATCTGGTCTTGCTTTTTGGTTCGGTGTACGTTTTTCCCTGTTCGTATTGGAATATCCCTTTTCCGTATGTTGCCGTCAATTTTTCCGTAAATCCCTTAAATGCGATCATTTTTCTTCTCCAAGATAATATTTCTCTACAATTTTACGGATTTCCGCTTTCCCCGGCATCCCAATGTACAGCGGCGGGTTCAGACCGGCAGCCTTTACGATCTTCTTATGGATTTCCTCTTTTTTCCGGAATCCGGCTTTCAGGATCTCTCCCATACACTGTTCCAGCCGTTTTCCCTTTCTCCTGACTGCCACCGCCAGCGCACGGTCTTCCAGACACCGCTCCGCAACGGAATCTTTCCAGTCCAGCATCATCCCTTTTAACTGCAGTTCTTTCGCTTCCGCGTCCAGTTTTCCGACTGCTGCCAGCGATACGGTAGTCAGTTCATCGATTGCACCGGTGCAAAAATCCTCCGCGTCTTCCCTGTCCAGTCCGTTTTCTTCCGCGATCGCCATCACCGCCTCAACGTCTCCCTCTTTCAACTGTGCCGCCGCTGCCCGGTTAATCTCCTCAAACGAATCAAATTCCCCAAATTTTTCAAACATGTGTTTTCTCCTTTTCTTCTTCAATCAGCGCCTTTAACTTGTCGCTGTATGTACTGTGTTTACTAAATCGGAAGCCGATTTCATGGAACTCGGAAAGTTCAAGGAACTGCTGCCATAATTCCTTGTTTTTCACCGCTTTCCCGCTTGCCTTTTTCCACTCCGCCCGCCTCCATGTCTCCGGGTTTCCCCTTTCCGCCGTATTTTTTACGAATACGCAGTCGGTGTAGATCGTCACAGAGCACGCCACCTTTAGTATTTTCAGGCTTTCCACGATCGCCAGCAGCACGGAACGGTAATAGGTGGTCTCTTTTTCCATCCCCGTGATCTCCCGTGTCACCGGACCGGTTCCGGTCACATACTCCACGATCCCGGCATATGCCCCGTCTTTGATGCACGGACCTTTCAATTGCGTGCCGATGTATATTTTTACGCTCTTCATATCAGATCCTCCTGTTCAGCCGGATCATCGTGTATCTCCGGTAAGGATGCCCGGTCCTCGGGTTTTCCCCCTCATAGATCCTTGCAATGTAATATCCCTTTTTCGGCTTCACTTCTTTTTTCCATCTGACTAATCTTTTTGGCTTCGGTTCCGGAAGCGGCATATTTTTCGACGTGCTGTAACTGGACTCTTTGATCCGCGGTTTTCCCGGCGTCCCGTCCTCTTTCCGGTATTCGGTCTTTTCGCTTTTGGTAATATAGTTCGCCAGCTTGGTAAAGTCTTCATCGTACAGCTTGTCACTCAACCGGATCTCCTGACAGTACACACCGCCATACTTCCACGCCCGCTTTACGATCGCCGCCGTATCCCCAATCTCATTGATCACCATATGGATATGCCATGCCCCTTTCGTTCCCCGCTCGATGTTCTTGATCCAAAAGAGCGGTGATCCCCGTTTCTCATACGTTCTCTTAAGCGTCCGCCTTATGTTCTCAAAACATTTCTGTGCTTCTTTCATATCTGCCGGGCGTCTGCTCTTCTCAAAGGTCAGTGTCAGGAAGCAGTCTCCCGGGTTGAAATATTGCATCAGCCGCATCCGTGCCAGCTTCACCTTGTTTCTCTGGTTCGCCCTCTCCATCTCTTCTTTGGTTGCCTTTTTCTTTTTCTGACGCTTCTCCCCGGGAGCGCCATATCTCCCCTCTTGGAACTCCTCCACTTCCAGGACGTCTCCCTGTCTCAGCTCATATGTTTTTCTCTTGATTGCCATCTGCTTTTGTCCTAACTTTAATCTTTTTATCGAGTAGAAAATGGGGCGAAAATCCCCTATTTCCTTGACTTTCTGCCCCACAGATGGTATTCTATATATGTAATATTTTTCTGTGTGGCAGAAAATCTTATGTAGCACATCCGTTTCCGCCGGATGTGTTATTTTTTATGTGATAAAGTATTCCATTCCATTTTCTTTCGCCTCCTGCTCCGCCTGTTCTTTTACCCGGTCGAGGTCTTGTCCATAGGAACGGATCACGCCGTTCTCCCAGTGTACCCACCACGTCACGTCCCTCCGTTTTCCCGGCTGTGCTTTCAAGCCCAGATCAAAGATCTTCCGCAGCTGTTCCGCGGTAAAACTTTCTCCCAGCGCCGTCGTCACCCTTGCGATCAGCCGCTCAAGGATCTGCTGGTTCTCTTCCCCGTCCCTGCGCCGCTGTTCCGCATCGCGGCGCAGTTCTTTGTAATACATGTCAAATCTTTCGTTCTTCATCTGTCACCTCGATCAAGTCGTATCCTGTACATCCTGACATCCGGTCCATAAGCCGCGCAATCTGGCGCCGCGCTTCTTTGATGGTTTCCGTCCGGATGGTGCAGTCAAACGATGCACCTCCCACCAGATAAATCTCTACGCGAAACCACTTCATTTTCCTTGCCATCCACTGTCCCTCCTATGCCAGACATAAAAACAGCATTCCCCACGCCCCGATCCCGGTGCCGATCAGACACCATGTCACGATCTCCGGCAGGCTTGTCCGCGTTTCCCGCCGGCGCTTCTGCTCCCGAACCGGCGTTATTTCCATCAACGACGTGCGCTGCACGTCAATCACCTTTAGTTCTTCCATCTCTTTTCCCTCTCTCACACTCTCGCTTCTCTGCGAATCTCTGTCTGTTCGCCTGCCTCTTTTTCCTGCAACTCTTTCAGCGCCCTTTTCCGCTTCTCTTCCTCTACCTGCCGGAGAAAGTGCGCACATGCCGGAGCCAGATCTTCCGCAGTTGGCAGCCTGTTGTAATACACATAAGCGGTTCCCCATTGTGTTTCAAATTTTTTCACGTTCATCATCATTTCTCCTTTCCTCGATATGTGATATTTTATGTATTGTGTTACTTGTCCTATAACAAGTGTTTTCCTCAAAAGTTTTACCTTATCTTTTCTATTCTGTGTTATAATATATGCTCCAAAATTTAACACAAAAGAAAGGAAACCCTATGCTACTAGAATTATTAAAAAAACTTACTCCCTCCAACATTATTGAGATTTTCGGTATCATTTCCTCCCTCATTGCCAGTCTTGTCGCTATCAATATTTCCGTAAAAGCACTAAAGCAGGCACAGATAACTAATGAACAAAATGCGTATATGCTCAAAGAATCTACACGCCCATACATTACAATCTATTTAGACGCAATTACTATTTGTGAACAGGATAGTTTTTTCGTTCTTAAAAATTTCGGTCATTCTCCCGGACGAATCACCGTATTTGAATACGATCCCATTTTGCGTGAATTAGAACAAGATTCTAAAAGTCAAATTCTGAATGAACAGTACGATTTTGTGAAAGGTATCACTTTGGCTCCCGGACAATCTAAAATGTTGAAATGTGATGTCCCCAAGTTATCAAAGGATGTCTTAATTTTTCGCATTGAATACGTTTTCTGTAATGACCGTTATGAGGAACTCGTTGAACTTAACGTAAAAAATTACATTCACGTTCCTGTTACACGTCCTAACACAAAGATCCTGCCAAATAATGATCGTCAAGTTCAATCTCTCCGAGAAATCATTGATCGACTTGTATAATTTTCCCGTTAATGTTCCGTTCTCCCAAAATCGCTTCTTTCATTATTGCTTCTTTTGTATCTTCTAATACTTCTAATGATCCTTTTATGCTTATCCTGTTTTTGATCAGGATAAGCATTATTTCTTCTATAATCTCATTCGCTTCTTCTCCCCATAATTTTCCATCTCCATATACCCAGTTATCCTGTACATGTCTTGGTATCTTTTTATCGTTCTCCATCTCTCTTCTCCCCTTTCCTAATTTTATTTCTTCATGTTGTTATGCGCTTAAGCGCGATACTAAAAGAATCACCCCCAATACATCCATGAATAAAATCCATCCGATCTGGAACTTCCAAATTGGGAGTTCCATTTTCTTTGCGATAATAATGCATATAACAGATACAATCATCACTATCACAAAACACACAATGTTTAATATGTCTGTTGGTGTCATTTTTCTGCTCTCCTTTTACAGTTCACTTATAGTGACTTTTAGCTGTAAAAAATAAATTGCACAGAACATTTATAATATTTGGCAATTCTTTTCTTTACCTCATCACTAGGTAGCCTTTCCCCTTTTTCATACATAGAGTATGTACTTTGGCAAACCTTAATAGCTTGCGCCACTTCTTTCTGTGTTCGTGTTCCACGCAATTCTACTAATTTTTTGCCTATCTTTTTCCTGTCCACTTTTACCACCTCCCGATCACTCATAGTGACTTTTTGTGTTTTCATATTAGCACTCTGTTTTTTCTTTGTCAATCACTTTTAGTGAACTTTTTTATATTTTGTCTACTTTTACTAAAAGTGATATGTTGTATTTACATAGTTCACAGAAAGTGATATTATAATTTCATAAACCAATTATTTCTATGTAAAGGCAGGTGAATATAAAAGTGCATTTTAAAAATATAATATTATCACTTCGTAATGAAAAAGGATTCAGTCAAGAGCAATTAGCTAAAGTGCTTCATGTTTCCAAAAGTACTGTTGCCATGTGGGAAACAGGTCAGCGTCTTCCAAGTGTTGAAAAATACGAAGAAATCGCAGATTATTTCAATGTCGATATGGATTTTCTTTATGGTCGAACTACTATAAAAAGAAAATCTTTATTTGATGAATCTGGATCCGAATATGTAAATAGTAAACTTGTCACTGATATTTCACACAGGAATCGTGGTGTCGAAATCAACGTCCTCGGTCGTGTTGCCGCCGGTATCCCGATCGAAGCTATTGAAGATATAATCGATACCGAAGAGATCAGCTCCGATATGGCTCGCACTGGTGAGTTCTTTGGACTTAAAATTCACGGCGACAGCATGGAACCTCGCATGTGTGAGGGCGATGTCGTAATTGTCCGGAAACAGGATGATGCTGAAAGCGGTGAGATTGTGATCGCTACTGTAAACGGATCCGATGCCACCTGTAAGCGTCTTCGGAAATACCGCGATGGAATTGAACTGATTTCTAATAACCCGGCTTACAATCCTATGTTTTATAGCAATGAGGATATTGAGAATAAACCGGTTCGCATTATAGGGAAAGTAGTGGAACTAAGAGGGAAATTCTAAACTGCTACACCTTGTACCAGAAAATAGAACAACATTGTTTCACTTTTTGTGAAATTATTTGAACAAAAGTATTGATTTTTTACTGCAAAGGGCATAATATAATAGTACATCGCAGATGCGGTGTAGGAATTTAATTTAAATTGCAATTTTTATTGCAATCACAAAGAAAGTATACCCCTAGCAGTAATCCTCCCACCATAAGGGAAGTGATGAGCCTAGGGGTATTTTTTACGCAAAGGAGAATTTTAATGATTAAAACTGCTATTTTAGTAGATGGAGCTTTTTATAGAAAACGAGCCTATAATCTTTTTGGCGATTTAACTCCATCTGAACGTGCAAAAGAATTGGATGATTATTGTAAAAGACATATCAAAGAAGAAAAAGCCGGTGCAATGTTATACAGAGTATTTTATTATGATTGTCCTCCTATCGAAAAAAAGCTTTATCATCCTTTATTGAAAAAGCAAATTGATTTATCAAAAACAGATGATTACGAATGGGCGACTAATTTTTTTAATGAACTTAGACACAAACGCAAATTTGCCCTACGTCTTGGACGATTAGCAGAAGAACAAGCACAATTTATTATTAGACCTGAAGTTTTCAAAAAAATACTCAATGGCACTTTACTTGTAACTGATCTTAAAGAAAAAGACTTTGCCTTATCTGTTTCGCAAAAAGGTGTTGATATGAGAATTGGTATAGACATTGCCTCTCTCGCATTCAAAAAACAAGTAGATCAAATTATTTTAGTTTCTGGTGATAGTGACTTTGTTCCTGCCGCCAAACAAGCCCGTCGCGAGGGAATAGATTTCATCTTGGATCCAATGCGCGCTCCTATTAAAGAAGATCTATTTGAACACATAGATGGAATGAGAACTAAGGCACCCAAAAAATGAAACAAAAATTTAAAGAACTTTACCTTTTTAGCTAATAATATTTGACTACGAGCATATACTTAGTCTGCAGCTAAAAAACGCCCCTGTGCTACCAACACAAATACAGTAAACTTGACAAATAAATAAATTATTGTATAATGAGGTTGCAAAAAACATAAACTATATTGAATGAAAGCAGAGGACGGAACAGGCGGCCGTCGCCCTAGTTGGAGATGTGGGATTGTCCCCCCACCTATTTCATTCAAATACTAAAAGAACCTCGTAGAAATGCGAGGTTCTTTTCTGTAATAAAAATGATTGGAGTGTGATTATCTTGTCGGAACTCTATTTGATGTATCTAAGAAAATCCCGCGCCGACGGCGAAGATGAAACGGTTGAGGAAGTTCTTGCAAAACACGAACGAATGTTGCAGAAACTTGCTGTTGAGAAGTTCGGACATCCAATCCCGGGAAATTCCATTTACCGCGAAGTCGTTTCCGGTGAAACCATCGAAGACCGTCCGGAAATGAAACGCGTTCTTTCCGCGATCGAATCGCCGGATGTAAAAGGTGTTCTCGTAGTAGATCCGCAGCGTCTAAGCCGTGGCGACTGGGAAGACGGCGGCAGGATTTTATCCAGTTTTAAGTATAGTAATACGCTGATCGTCACGCCGCCGAAAACTTATAACCTGTACGATCAGTATGATTACCGTTTTTTCAAAATGGAATTAAGCCGCGGAAACGATTATCTGGAATATACGAAAGAGATCCTGAAGCGCGGACGAGAAAATTCTATTGAAGCCGGACGTTATCTCGGCAGTGTTGCTCCCTATGGCTACGAAAAAGTGTTCGTAGATAAAGCGCCAACGCTTACCCCTAATGTCAAAGAAGCCGAAGCGATCAACATCGCCGTTCGGAAATGCGTTTATGACGGTATGGGATGGACGTTTATTGCGCGGGAGCTGGATTCTATGGGATATAAACCACGCAGCGGCGGCAAATGGAATCCGTACAGTCTGCGTGACATCTGTATCAATCCTGTAAATATCGGAAAAGTCAAGTGGAACGCCCGAAAGACGATCCGCGTTTATAAGGACGGAAAGCTGGTCAAAACTCGCCCTCGCAACAAAGACAGTGTGATTTACAAAGATGGGCTGCACCCCCCTATTTTGGAAAAAGATCTGTATGAAAAGCTGATCGCAAAAGCCGGAGTGATCACAAGGGAAAATCAGCACACACAGCTTGTCAATCCTTTAGCCGGTCTGCTCTACTGCTCCACCTGCGGACGTGCTATGACATATCGGACCTATAAAAGAAACGGCTCCCCACGATCCGCTCCACGACTAGCCTGTGACAACCAGATAAATTGTGGTACCAAGTCTTCCACATTTTCAGACGTTTACAACATTCTGATCGACATTCTGGAAAATACTGTGCATGATTTTGAATTTAAAGCGGAAGAAGATAACGGCAGCGCACGGATCGAGTATGACCGCATGATCTCCGAAGCAGAGAACGAACTGCGGATCATTGACGCAAGGGAAGAAGAATTGTATGATTATCTTGAAGAGGGACTATACAGCAAGGAGATCTTTTTAAAGCGTATGAGCAAATACCAAGATAAACGCTCCGAACTTGAAAAACGCTTATCTTTTCTCCGTGATAAATCTGCCCAGCCTATCGACTACCACGAAAAGATCCGGACGTTCCGTCATGTGATTGACAGCCTAAATGACGACAACACTACTGCAAAGCATAAGAATAACCTACTGAAGCAGATCATTAAACGGATCGAGTATTCCCGTAACTCTGAAAACCGAACAAAATGGGATTCCAGCAAACCGGAATTAAAGATTTATTTTCATGATTTTTGATCTTATTTTTATAGCGTACAGCATCGTGGAACTAATTCATTAGTTCCATGATGTTATCTGTTAACAAAAAGCACTCTTTTGAGTGCTTTTTATTAACCTGCCTGATTCTGCAACCCTTGGATCACTTCTTCCAGTTCCGCCACCTTTGACTGAAGCTTTTCCACCTGTTCGATCACAGTTTCCGCTTTTTCTCCATCCACGCTTTTATATATAACGATCTGTACATCTGTTCCGATATTTACCGGCTGTGTCAATGTTATCGTTTCAAAATCATCTATCGTAAATTGATTGTCATTCAGTCGGAATCCATTGACGTACACTTCCAGAATATCCAGTGCGCTGTTATACTGCGGGATCCCGATCGGAATTTTCTTTTCCTGATCTTCCACGGTCGTGTATGTCCTCGTAAACTCTCGGATCAGCGTGGACATGGACAGAGTTTCTTTCACGTTCTCAAACCATTCGTCAAATTCCTGTTTACTTTTTTCCTGAAATTCCTTATAAGCCGTTTCATATTGCAGATACAGTTCGCTTGTGTCCACCTGTTCGATCAGCCCGGTCACATATCCGCATACATCCGTGTTTGCGATCGTGATCGTGATATTAGCCTGTGTGATCGTCTCGATCAATTTCGGGACCCGAATATTACAGATCAGCATTTCCTCTATGCTGCTGTCTTCCGTGCTGATCCCCGGCGCCACCGGGTTCGTCGCAGGCGTTCCTTTTTTCAGAACGATGTCCGGTTTCCGCATAGATTCCCGTTTGTCATTCCTTAAGACAATGCTGTCGATTCTGTCCAGAATCACATCGGACGGATCAAGTGTAAAAATGATGTCTGCCGTGTTCTCGATCCATTTCCCATCTGAAAAATATGCCTTTCCTGTCGGCACGATCACTTTCATTCCCGTGTCTGCTTTTACAACAAATTTGTTTTTATAATTCTGCAGCACCCCTCTTTTATATAATCCTGCGAAATACTGTGACATTGTTTCCGCATTATACTTTCTATCCCCATTCAAAGAATTATAATAGCCGCCTCTTATCGCCATGTTTACACCTCCCAAGTCCCAAAAGTAGGAACTGCCCTATATCCGTTTTCGTTGTCGCTTTCTATGATCTCCGTAACTCTTGTACTTGCCTGCATCTTATATTCGTTTTCAACCTTCACGATGTCTCCGATGTTGTAGTCCTCTTTGTAGACATATGTATTTTCGGTTTCGATCTCCCCCTCATAATTCTCCGTCGTTGCGCTTTCTGCCAGCTTTTCCATTCCTTTTTCTACAAGCAATTTATTATATTCCGGTTGCGTAATCTCGCCATTGTTACTTGATACATCTTTCGCATCTACAAACAGTTCATACCGTTCCATCCCCTCGCTTTCTCCGATGGTCTGGTATTTTCTGTCTTTTCCCTCACCCTCACCGCCGATCAGAGCCACATTCCTATGGTTTGTTTTATCGTATTCGTATTCTGTATTGATCAGATTATCAAACTCACTTGAAAATACGATATATGGATTTTCACTTTGTTTATAACTCCTATCCACACCCTTATACAAGACAAATTCCAGAAGCCCGGAATCATTCATTGTGATCTTAAATCCGTATCCGTAAGTTTTACACAATTCTTGTACCACTTCCAGTAGATTGTCTCCGGTGATCTGTTTTTCCAACTTCTCCAAAAATCCCATTCTTTCCCCAAGTGTCAGTTTTGGGATTTTTCTTTTCGGATCGGTCGGATTGATTGCATTTTCATCGATCAATCTCCGTATAAAATCTTCCACGGTTTCACTTGCTTTTGTGTTGGTCTGCGTCCACACGATCCTCTGACCTAAAACCTTTTCGATCGACCGCCCGGAAACCGTGATATTGTTCCCCTGCTCCGCGGACGTTGTGAGGTTCTTCTTTTCAATCTGCACGATCATTTCATCATCTTCCCTAGCGATGTAGTAGTCTTCCTTTAAAAGTCCAACCGTGCCTGTGATTTCTTCCGTGGTCGCTACTGCGGACAGCACGAAATCCCCCGGTTCATCGTACCGGCGCACCCATTCGACAGAGTTATATTCTTCCAGCATCCCCTCGATTTCAAAATCTTTGTTTAATATAAATAGTTTCATCACACGCCCTCGTATTTGTTTGAATAGATAAACCTTACACTTAGATTTTCCTCACCTTTTTCACATTGATATGTAAAAATATTGTCTCCGGGCATCAGCTTGAACCACTCATTCCCTTTCATGATACTGTTTATGATGTTTCTGATTTCCCCATATCTCTGCAAGGTTACTTTTTTATTGAAATTGTTGGTATTGATCTGGATCACGTCACCCAATTGCATTTCGATATTCAACCCAAAATACCCTCTTGTCTCTACGTTTCGGATGATCGGGTTCACCACCTCACCCATTGCCGAAAGTTCGATGACCACTCCCGTTTCCGTGTCTCCATCATTATATACACCTTGTGTCAATGTCTTATCGATCCGTGAGAATTCGATTCCCTCCTCCTCGATCGCAAAGGGAAATTCAAACAGGTCCAACACTTGTGCCATGTTCACTATTCGCTGTATTTTTTCTTCAAAATATGGATCTGTACAAATGATACCTATCTCGATCGTCTGCTGTTGGTCGAACAGCGATCCCTCTACGCTTTCCACAGTCCCTTTTATTTTTACATCCCTATTGTCTGTTTCAAAATACAGTGTGACCTTGCTTTTTATTTTAAAGTATTTATAGACTCTCTGTCGGTTCTCTGCTACCGGCATCCTCGGGATAACCGTGATCGTGATATCACGGTTATCCTTTCTTACACTGTTTAAGATGCTCCCGTCATTGTTGATAACGGTTGTTGTATGCAATGTTGCTTTTCCCGGCAGCAAGCCCTCAATTTTCACATAAAAATACGGAGAGTTGGAAAGTTCTATTTTTTCATTCTTCTGATTTTCTGCAAATAACCTATACATCCCTTATTTCCCTTTCCATTTCTTCAACTGTTTCAACTGCTTTCTGGTATTCCGATACACTTCCAAGCTGTCTAACGCTTTCGGTGAATAATTATTCTGTGTGAAACTAATGTTATTTGTGCTCTGTGCCGCTCCGGCGTATGCGAGCCGGTCACTTCCTGCGTTCATTGTCAGCGTGTTGATTGCTTCTCTCGCTCCTTTTTTCAAATTTCCGACCACTTCATAGCCGACTGTCACTTTTTCTTTCAACTTATCTTTCATAGTTGCCATGACATTTCCTGACATTTTTTTCGCCTTATCCACAACTTTTTTTGTTCCGTCCGCGATTGCATTTCCAAAACCAAGATCAAACATTTCTCCAAGGTAGTACGCTTCCTTTGATGGCGAATGAATACCAAGTGCATCTTTGATTCCGTCGATCACAGAACTTCCGAAACCTTGTACCATTCCGACCACCCAATCAATCATACCACTGATTCCATCCCACAGTCCTTGAACCACGTTCTGTCCAATCGCCAACATTTCCCCCGGCAATCCCTGCACGGTATTTACGATGTTATTCAGAAGATTTTGTCCGGCTTCTGTTGCTTTTGCCCCCAAGTCGCTCGCGAATGATGCTGCATTACTCAACGTACTAGACAAAAATTCCCATACACGCCCCGGCAATTGTGAAAAGAAGTTTGCCACATTGCTCAAAAATGAGCTTCCGGCTTCCCCTGCTTTCCCGATCATGTCGGAAACCCATTGCGCCGTGTTGCTGATCACGTTTGACAGGAACCCCCACACGCGCCCCGGCAGCTGCGAAAAGAAGTTCGCTACATTATTCAAGAACGAACTTCCGGCTTGGATCGCTTTGTTGATCATGTCGGAAACCCACTGCGCCGTTTTGTTGATCACGTCCAGTAAAAACGCCCATATTTTCCCCGGCAGTTGTGAGAAGAAACTTACCGTCTTTGTGATGAATTGCGGAATGTCCACAGTCACAAAACTGACTAATTTCTGCCCCCATAAAATAAATTTTCCGATAATGAACCCGACCATATAGCCGATATAATTCGGAATCTGTTGAAAGAAATTGATCACATTTTCAATCCATCCCGGTATTGTCTGTGTGAAAAAGTCAACGATTCCCAGCCATAAATTTGTAAAAAACTGACTGACTGCTGTGACAACCTCACTACATTTTTGTTTTAAAGTTTCCCATGCAGTCGGGATCGTTACCGTGAAAAATATCACCAGTCCGTCTACGGCAATCCCTACAATCGTTTTAATATTTTCCCACAATCCGATCCAGAAATTTCGGAATCCCTCCGACGTATTCCATAGATATATAAATCCTGCTGCCAGCGCAACGATCGCCGTTACTACCCATGTGATCGGATTCGCCAATAATGTCGCATTTAATAAAGCAAATGCCTTTTGTACGCCCACGATCAGCCCTTGTATTGCCAGCGCTCCGGCAAGTGTTCCGAATGCCGCCGCGAGCGCGATTATTACAGCAATTACCACATTCGCTACCGCCGGATGTTCGCTCAAATAATTCGTGAAGTCCAGAAACTTCCCAGCGACCGTTTCTACTGCCGGCGCTATCTTGTCCAACGCTTTCGTTTTTAGGTTTGTGATCGCCGTGTTGACCGGATCCATGGTTTCCCCAAGTTCCGCCTGTGTTTCTTTTAACTCTGCTTCCGCCCTGTTGGCTTCCGTCATGCTCCCTGTCAGTTCGTCATACGTTTTTTTACTTTCCCCGTATTTACCGTTCAGTGTGTCTGCGATCAACTGCGCCCGTTCTTTTGTTCCGTTCGTTGCTTCCAGTTTTGCATTGAAATCATCTTCGCTGATCCCAGCCCAATTGAGCGCATCCGCAAGGGATCCTGTCACTTTTCCTACCTGTGCCGTCTCATTGATGCTTTCCGTCAGTCCCTCGATCGGAATAGAATCACCGTAAGCGCTCCATACGCCGATCGCACTGTTTACGATACTGCTTACCGTGTCCGTGGATGCTCCCAGTCCCATAAGGTTCGTGATCGCGTTGGTTGCCATCTGATCATCTTTCAAATAGCTGTACAGTTCTTTATACTTGTCTTTTGCAAATTCTACGGAATATCCAAACGTATTCGCCGATCCCTCCAATTTAGCGTTCATCGTCCGATATTCTTCGGTTGCTTCGCTCAATTCGAATAACTGCCCGACCAATTCGCCTGCTTTTGAGATCGCCGCTTCCATTCCTCCCGCCACCATGTCCGCGAGCGCGCCTTTTAGGATAGTGAATCCTCCCCCTGTGTCTTCTGCTTCGTTTCCTGCATCATCCAAAGAATCCGTTAATCCGTCCGCCTCCTGCTCGACTTTGCTCAATTCGCTTTTACTCTTAGCAAGATCGCCGTTCAGTTCCCTCATTTTGCTTGCAAGCTGCTTCGCTTCATCGGACGTTTTCCCCTGTTCTAATACAACGTTTGTGTACTCTTCTTTCAGGTCCTGTAATTCCGCTTCCTGCTCACTGATGGAACTTTTCAGTTTCTCCGTTGCACTTGCGGTTTTGCTCTGTTCCGTCTGTAATTCGGACAATCTTCCGTTGAACTTGTCGATTTCTTTGGCGGTACTGTTTACTTTTGTTTCCTGCTCGATGATGGATATATTCAGCTTTTCAGCCGTAGCCCGGCTCGCGTCCTGTTTTCTTTCCAGTTTCGTGATCTGGCTTTCCAGCTTTTTTACTTCTTCCGATTCTTTTCCGTACTGTGCGATCGCTTCCTCTTTTTGTGTTTGCAGATCTGCAATTTCCTGCCCATATTTATTCACCTCGTCTACATTCGTATTATAGGCGTTTTTTAAATTGGCAAGTTTCGATTTTTCCGCTTCCAGAACAGCGTTTAACTGTTTGATTTTTGCCCCGACTCCCTCTGTGGAAGTCCCCCAATTTTCCAACAAACTTTTAGATCGGTTAAACTCCGCATTTGCCAGTTTGATCTGTCTTCCGGCTTCGCTTGTGGAGGTTTTCAATTCGTCGATATTTACTTCATACTTTATTCCATAAATATTCTCTTTATCCGCCACCTTTCCACCTCCTCTTAATCTGTTACTTTCACCATGTAGCTTTCTTTCTTTTTCACTCCTGCTGCGTTTGTTCTTCCAGATCGTTCGTTCTCGTGATTCTCATTGTAATGGTTCAGATTCCGCACCAGTTTAAAAAAATCTACTGCCCTGTATTCATTTATTTCCAATGGATTTAGTCCCGGGAAACGTTCACACAAAAGCACTTCTATTTCAAAGATCAAATCAATAAGGGGAACGTCGCCGCCCCCCTCACTTAGTTTTTTCCATTACCTCCCGCAAGTCCGATTACTTTGAAAGAGTACTTTACAATATTTACGATCACGTTCACCACTTCGTCCAGATGTGCATCTTCATACTCCGCTTCTGTCAGCTCCGGAAAAATATCCATCACGATTTCTTTCACCGTGTCATAGCTGTTCATCACGATCCGTCCCACACTTGCGATAAATTCAGCATTATTTCCTGTACCTGTCAGTGACATTGCCAGCCCCTCGATGTCAAGTGTCTCGATCACATTTTTCAACTGTCTCATGCGGATCGAATAGCTGTTTCTTGTGTATTCCTTTACGATTTCATCCAGTTCATTATAAATGTTCAGTTTTAACTCCATTATTTTCCTCCTGTATTACGCTTCTGCGTGCTCTTTCTTTGCGCGTGCCGCCGCCATTGCCGCCGCTTCGCCCGGAATGTATACTTTTTCAAAGAATTTCTGTTCTGTTACAGTTCCTCCGGCTTTCAGTTTGTAGAACTTCAACGGTGCATCCCCTGCGGCGCTTGCCCCTTTAAACTTATGTGATGTGTAAATAGATGTCGCTTCCCATTCCAATCCACTGGAATCCGTTCCGTTGTCTTTCGTCTTTCGGCTTGCCCCTCCGCCGGACAATTTTGTTTTGTAAACCCACACATATTCTTCCTGTCCGTCTGTATCTGTTCCGATAAACCCGATCGCAACATACGGCTTTTGTTTCGGCGTTCCGAAATATGCTCCTGATTTCTCATCAAACTTTCTTCCCTCGATCACAGCTCTTACTTTTTCTTCCAGCACAGAGGTTACAAGTTTATATTTGTCTTCCCCCTCTGCATCAATGACGATCGCCGGTTGATCATCGTAGTATTCCGTTGCCGCGCTCTCTTCCGGCTCTTCTCCGATTTCTTTCACTCCTGCGAATCTGATCGGCGTTCCGTATGTGAGTGTTTCCAGAGTATCTTCCTGCAGTTCTGCAACCATAAGTCCTCTGACTCCTCTGTAATTTCTAAATAATCCGCTCATACTTTTACATCTCCTTTTCTTTGTAAATCGCTTCTACGCTTCTCCCCGAATGGCTTTTTGAACCGCTGTAAACGTCTTTTCCTTTCCCGTCCACGGTCCACCCGTTTTCCTCCAGCAGCTCTTTCGCTTTTAAAATCATCGTCGTACATATTAAGGGATTGATCGAATAAAAATTGATCGTAAAATACCAGATGCAGGAATGTGATTTGTTATCATAATGATCATCTTCCTCCGTATCATCATTCCAGTATGTAAAGAAATTTTCCGGGTAGCTTTCTTCGTCTGTGACAGATCCCTGCTCGTAAACTTCCATCCCTGTACTTTCCAATATCTCTATCAATTTTTCTTTCATGGTTTCCCTTTCTAAAATTTCTGCAATTCTTCCCCGATTGCATTTTTTATTTTCCTGTTTCTCTTTATTTTTGCCATATAGTTGATCGGTCTTTGCTTTGGCGTTCCTCTGTCCAGATAGATGGACGCAAGGCCTCCCTCTTTGATGTCGTAACCGGTCCGCATGATGATCCTTGTTCCCTCTTTTTTGATCTTTGGACTTGTGACGATGGATTCTTTTGTGATTCCTGCGTAAAAATGTTCTTCCGCCACTTTTTCGTATTCCTGTACGGCAAGCTCTCCTGCTTTTTTCAGCGCACTTTCCACCGCTTCCTCAACATCCTTTTCCATATCGGCGATGTCCTGCAGCAATTCATCGTAACCGGTTATTTTTAAGGTTGTTTTTGCTCCCCTAGCCATTGGATCCCCTTACCCTTTCGACTTTGAATTTCAAGAACTGATTCCGGCAGTTGATGTTTTCCGGTTCTCCCTTGATCCCGTATACTTTTCCATCGTCCAACTTTTTCAAACGGCTGTCCGCCTTAATGTCCGGTCTATACCATGTTTCCACGCTTGCCGTGTCGATAATGCTCAATACACCGTTCACCGTGCTTTCTGTTCCCCCGAATGACAGGAAAGAAGCCTGGATCTTCTCCCCTGTCTCCGGGTACTTTGCAATATTTTTTCCCTGTACTTTTTCGTACGTTGGATTCAGTATCATAAACGGAACGTTAAACGGATTCTTTGGTCTATACATCTGCATTCCCTCCGTTTTTCTCCTGTCCGTCCGCTGGCGCCGCAGTTTGTTCTTCCGCGGTTTCGTAGCTTAATTTGATACACCTTGAATCAAAATAAGGGGAATGCTTCACCTCTCCGGCTGTATAGTTCCAGAGATCATTGACACCGATCGCCACAGCTCCGACCGCCTTTTCGCTCATTGCAACGACACGATCTACTCCGGAATCCACCATATCTTCGATCACTTCATGAATCAAAAGCTTTAAGGTTGCATTTTGGTATTCGCCGCCGATCCCTAATACTTCTTTTACTTTTTCCAAATATTGATATTCCATAGTGATACCCCTTATTTTGTCGCTTTCTTCGCACCTGTTCTTCTGGTTGCTGCGGCTTTAACTACTCTGTCTTTTTTTTTAATCTCAAAAAGCCGTTCTGTTTCACCACGTTTCCGCCGACCATCACATCCGCGCGGTAGCAGATCATCCCCTGTTTGAACTTGAAGTCTGTGGACTCTTCAATCTCTACCGGCGAGAATGTCACCATCTTATAGTCCATCAGATTTCCGTACGCCATGACAAACTCTCCGTTCGATGCGGTTGTGAAGTCTTTTACATTGCTGTTGATCGTGTACGGGATCTTGTTGATCGTTCTGTTCTTCACGTCAATGTCATATGCCGGATCCCCGTTCGCCTTTTTCACTTCACTCAATGCTTTCAGTGTTTTTTTGTTCAGGATCAGCGTTGCCTGTGTCTCCACTTCTTCATCACCGCCATAGCTGAACACTGCCGTGTTGAGCGTGTTCTGGTCGATTGCTTCCAGTTCAACGTCTGTTCCTGCGTCAATAGCTTTCGGGCTTCCGAAAATGCCGTACAACTGCTTTGTTCCTGTTCCGTTGATCAACTGACTGGACAGTTTCTTCTTCAGTGCGATGTAGCACGCTTCCTGTACCTTTCTTGCGTAGTCAGCATTCGGAAGTTTCTTTACTTCCTTGCTGATCTCTGCGTACGCAGTGATCTTGATTCTGTCCATCGGTGCGTAATCAAATTCCGGCTCTGCATCTGCATAGTCCGCGCCCTCTTCTGTGATTCCGCCCTCTGCGTAGGATTTCACATACGGCTCTTCGTAGCTGTCCCCTCCGTTCAGGTTTTCAGTGTTGACCTGATCCACCAGAGTGGAAACCGGTGTGAACGTGTCATTGATCGTAGATCCGGTGTGCTTCGGAAGTACAAGCTGTTCCGATGATACTTTTACGGCTCTTTTCTCTTTCAGAGCCTTTCCACGCTCTTCCAGTTCTTTTTCCAACTGCTTTGCTCTCTGCTCCGCAGTGCTCACCGGTACTGCTGCCCTCTGTGTATATGTGCCGATGATCTGCCTTTCCTGTTCTTTCTCCTGCTCTTCGCTTCTCTGTGCTTCTTCCTCTTCTTTCTGTTCTTCGCCTGCAAGCACTTTTTCCGCTTCGTCCAGTTCTTCCCTTAATCTCGTCAGTGTTTCCCCCAGCTTTGCGCGTTCCTCTTTGTCTTCGCTTTCGATCAGCGCTGTTTCCAGATTCTCGATCTGGCTTCTTTTCTCTTCGACTAATTTCTGCATAAATTCTTTTACTGGCATGTTTTCTTTCCTCCATACATTGTCAATAGTGTTCTTTGTTCAAAAGTTAATTTCGAGACGTTCTCCAACGTCCGTGCGCTTTCCCTCTCGCTCTCCAACGATCGGCGCAGGTTCTCCATCCTGCTTTTGTCCCGCGCATATATATCAGTGTCCTCGTATGCCGGAAACGTGACCGCCGACACTTCGACTACACTTAATATCTCACGGATTTTGTGCGTAGGCTTTTCACTTTCCAGTTCTTCCCATTCCTCCGCACTGATCGAGAACATGAAAGACATCCCTGTGATGTCTCCGCGTTGAATCGCGCTGTACAGTGCTCTCGCTTCCGCGTTGTTCTCTACATCCAGATAAACCTTGATCCTTAACCCCTGCTCGTCAACAAACAACTGCATCGTTGAGTTTTCGTTGTTCTTCCTGCTTCTCGCCAGCGGGATTTTACTTATATCATGATTGACCAAGAACCGAACGTCTGTCAGATCTGTATTGTCCAATGCGCCGGGCTCGATAATCTCATAGCAGAATCCCAGATCCGTCATGGAATCGTATACGATCGCCCGACCCTCCACCACATATTTTTCCTCTTCGTCCTGCTGCGCCCGAACCTCAAACAAATACGAGCGCTGCACAAGTTCTTTCTTATTCCCCATTCTCGCCCTCCGTCTTGATGTCTTTTAACTGATATTCTTTTGCATATTCTGTATTGATGTAATTTAGCGACTGCATCCTCACACCTACCAGCTCTTCCAACGGCTCAAGCCCGATCGCCATACGGTTTTCGTTTCCAAACAATTCCCCACGGTCTCCCAGCAGCCGGATCGCTTCCAGAATCTGCGTCGTATTCATAAAGATCAATGCCCGTGGCAGAAATACAATGCTGTTTCCCATTTCTTTTTCCCGTTTTGTGAATAACGTTTTTTCAAACGCCTGCGAAATCGCAATGATCAACGGTTCAATGACTTTCTGGTAAAATGCTTCGTACTGCTCTTTCGTATAGTCTCCGTTTAAGATCGCAAGACTCACACCGAACTTCCTCAAAATCCTTTCGTCGATGAATCTCAAAATCTTTTCATCGATCAACTGGATTTTCTGTGTGATCGCCACATAATCACTCTTCCCGTCTACGCCCAAGATTCCGGATTCATTGTTTTTCAATTTCTCATTAAATTCCGCGACCATCTTGTCCACTTTGTCTTTGTCCATCATGCTCCCGGACTTCAAAATACCGTTGATATTAAAGGATGTTTTCAGCGCTTTCAGCACGCCCTCCATCATGTTTTCATTCATGGACAAGAGTTTCAAAAGCGCGTCATTATCCGGTTGTCCGCTTTTGTTTCCTCCAAGAAAATCGTTGAAAGAAAACTTGTATCGAATATGTATCACGTCTTCATATGGAAGTGTGAACTCCTGCATATTTTCAAATTGCATTTTGATGAATAACTGTCCGGATCCGTCCTCTTCAAACGTCACATACTTTGGCTGCAACGGATAGAGCGCCGTGTATTCTTTTTCGGTTGTTCCGTCTTTGTTCTTTTTGATCCGGTATGTCGGATAAATAATAGAATTGCAGTTCAAAAACAGATTCCAGATCACTTTTGACATAAAGTCAGCCTTTGTCATTAAAGGATTCGGATTGTCAAGCATCTTCTGGATATTTCCTTTTACCGGTGTTCGGTCCATCCCCATTTTTCGGACATGTAGCGGCGTTAGTTTCGTCATTTCCGAGACAATACAGTCAATGACCGACTGCACAATGTCGCTTGCATAAATATTGTCCCCGAACTGGGAAAAGATCGGCTGCCCGCTGTTCAACATATGTGCGTATCTCATGCCCTGTAATTTGTTTTTGAATTTTTCAAAAATTCCCATTGTCAAAACCTCTTACTTGTTATACTGTGTGATCTGCCCCCTGTATCTCCTGTACATTTCATACAGGATGATCAGCGTGACCGCCCCGTCGATCCTGCGCTGCGCCTGATTATTGATCTTCACGCACAGGACGCGCCCCAGATTGTCGATTTCCATGGATGCATTTCCGAGACACCACTGGTCTATCTCGTTTTCGTTATAATTTACATAGCGTGCTTTCAATTCCTGCTCGCACAACTTCATGGCATTGCTCATATTTTCCTTATTCTGCACAACCATTTCGCACTCGATCCCGATGTATTCCATACGCTCCAAGAAATCCCGTGCAAATCTTTGATCGTAGCCGCATTTGATCGTTCTGATGTCGTACAGCTTGTACAATTCATAAAACCAATCCGCAACTTTGGTCAGATCATTATCCAGCCCCGGCAAGATCGTCAGTATTCCTTTTTCAGCCCATTCCCTGTACTTTGCTCCGGCGGTTTTGTCATCTGCATTTTCCAGTTTTCCCTCCGGGATAAAATACATCGTATGCACATACTTTGTATTTGTGTCTCCATCGACCGCCATGATCTTTGCACAGGTCAAGTCTGTTGTTTCACTTAGGTCAACCGCTCCGATCACGGCTTTTCCTCTTAAATCTTCTATGTTAAATTTCGCATCATAAGCATAATCTTTCTCTTCAAGCCAGCTTTGGGAATTGGATTGCTTAAAATTGAAGTCTTTGCTAAGAACAAACATTCGGTCAGCTTTTGAAGTCCTCGCAATGTCCACCTGTTCTCGCAGATAACTCCATTTTTTTACGATTCCAAGTGACGGGTTCGATTTCATCCAACTTTTTTCGTCTTCCCATACCTCCCGTTCACTGTCCTGCGTGTATAACCACGGCAGTGTACGTTCTGCCATGATTCCATCATCTTCGCCGTTTATGATCTTCCGGCACTTCTTCAACTCTTCATCCAGATACCCGTCATTCACAAACCCCTCTGTTGTTATGTTGATGAATTTCGGATTGTCTTTTAGCGACTGCGACTGTTCTATGGATTTCGCTATGATGTTCGTTTTCATTTCGTGCGTTTCGTCCACGATCGCGAAACCAATATTTCTACCCTCTTTGTTTCTTGTCCGGTCGCTCATTTTGAACACTTTCGTATTTGTCGATTTATTCAAAATGTATCTCTGGTTTCTCTTTGTGTCCAAATCGTCCGGGTCGATCAGCATCCGCATGAGATCAATCGCATCGTATACAATAGACGCCTGATTATCGTCATTGGATGAACATACAATGTCGTTTCCCGGCTCGCCTAAAATCAATTCCGTTATTGCCAACGCCGAACAGGTTTCGCTTTTCGTGTTCTTTCGCGCGATCAGTAGCACGATCTTTTTAAACCGGTCAAATCCGTCCTCTGCCATCTTGAACGAGTACACAACTTCTATAAATGCCTTTTGCCACAGCATTAATTTCATAGGTTTGTTGTAAAATGGTGCTTTTGTAAGCCTTACGCAATTTTCTATAAAATCAATGCGTTCATATGCTTCCGTTGTATCGTATATGTATCGCGGATCATCCAGATCTTCGATCAGCCTGTCGAGTTCGTCCGTCAGTTCGTGCCCTGCAATGATCTCCCCTGCCCTTATCCTGTCTCTATACTCGATCAGATAACACGGAAATCTATGATCCGTCTCCACGTTTCCTCATTCGTTCTTCCATGTATTTTCTTAAAGGGCTTTCCACGGCTTCGCTTTCGATTCCAAGCGCGCTGTTTACGACTTTCAACGCATTTATGTAGGTCTGTGACAAATCTTTGTACTGCTTATATGCCGGTGTCGCTCGCTGTTTCGTGTTATCGTCCGACTTTACAACAATAAACGGCAGCGTTTCCAAGAAATTCAGACGTTCCTCCAAGAAAATCAACTGATCGATCAGAGGAGACACCAGCTTCAGCGTTTCCGGATCGAGTTTTTCACATATTTTTCCAAGTTCTTCCTTTCTGTCCACTTTTCTCCCCCTTTTCAAG
>ERZ894232.929-NODE-929-length-33236-cov-18.017179_pt1 | contig 33236 bp, 24 predicted proteins | sample MGYA00380296_ERZ894232 | MGnify/ENA primary metagenome ERZ894232 (study PRJEB32331, sample SAMN06328433) | human gut metagenome | biome: human gut microbiome; feature: stool | host: Homo sapiens | collected 2014-08-14 ...
GCGGGGGAAGCCCGTGGGAGAGCAGGGCGCCGCTGACCGGTGGACGGCTCTCGCCCTTTTTAGACAGGCGAGACGGGGAGGGGGAGCTTCGGCTCCCCCTCCCTTTTTTTCGTCGCGCGCGCCGCGCGGCGCGCGGCCCATCGCGGCCCGGGCCGTCCGCAGGTGCGGCCCCCCGCCTCCGGGGCGCGGCTCGCCGCCCGCCGGAGGGCCCCGGGCGCCGGCGGCGCGTGTGGAGGGACGCGGCGCGCGGGCGCGCCTCCCCCGTCTGCGGGTACAATGGATGCGTTGTGTCTGTCCGCACTGGGAGGTGACCGTGGCCGAAGCTGGCATTGGTGTCGATATCGTCGAGATCGCGCGTATGGAGCGCATCATTCGCGATACACCGGGTTTTTTCCCTCGCATGTTCACAGAGGAAGAGCGCCATTATTGCGAGTCGTCTGCTCGCCCTGCGGCGCATTACGCGTGTCGGTTCGCCGCCCGTGAGGCGGTGCTCAAGTCGCTCGGCGTCGGATTTGGCCAGGAGGGCGTCGGCCGTCGAGATGTCGCGGTCTCGCGCGATTCCAGCGGCAGGCCAATCGCCGTGCTGTCTGGCGGCGCGCTTGAGGTTGCCAAGCGGCTTGGAGTTCAAGAGGTGGCTCTCTCACTTTCCTTTACCGGTGATCTTGCGGTTGCGAACGCCATGGCGATTACCGCCGAGGCCCGACCAAAACCCAAGCCCGAACGTGTGTCTGAACGCGAGCGCATCGCCCAGTCATTTAAAGAGGCACGCGCCGTATTGGACGAGCTGGAACGTGTCCAAGAGTCGGAGTTGCTTGAGATCGCGGGAGAGGCTCCTGTCGTCGAGAAGGATGATGTTGCATGAAGCCAGTGCTGAGTGTCGAAGAGACCCTTCGTCTTGAGGGCCTTATCGAGAGAGAGGGTACCTCCAAGGCGGCCTTGATGGAGCATGCGGGAGAGGCCGCTGCCGCCCGGGTTGCCCAATACAAGCCTCAGCGCGTTGCGGTGCTGGTTGGTTTTGGCAATAACGGCGGTGACGGTTGGGTCGCCGCGGATATCCTCAGCCATCAGGGGATCGCCGTGGACGTGGTCTCGCCCATCGAGCCCAACGAGATTAAGAGCCCCATCGCGCGCCATGTCGCGCGTCGTACGGCCGGTCGTGATGTGCGTGTGATCGTGGGTCCTTCCCGCGATGAGCTCGTCTCGATTTTGAGCGAGGCGGACGTGGTGTTGGATGCGATTTTGGGAACGGGCTTTACCGGTGCCGTGCGCCCTCCGTTCTCCATTTGGATTCCCGCGCTCAACGAACTTGGTTTGCCGGTCGTGTCCGTCGACGTTCCCTCGGGGCTGAACGCGGAGACCGGTGCCGTCGAGACGGTGTGCGTGGAGGCGACTGCGACGGTCACGCTTCTGGCGCCAAAAATCGGTCTGTACAGCGGGGAGGGTCCCGAATATACCGGTGAGATCACCTGTGGCCAGCTGTACGGCCATTTGGATGAGGTGATCGGCGATGTCGAGCACGCCGCCGAGATCGTGGAACCTGCCGATCTGGTCGACTACTTCCCCGACCTTCCCTCCAATGTGAACAAATATAGCCGCGGATCGGTTCTGGTTGTTGCCGGCTCGGCGACGTATCCCGGGGCGGCGATCATGGCCGCCAAGGCGGCCGCGCGCGCCGGCGCGGGCTATGTGACCGTTGCGACGCCCGACGCCTGCGCCAACCTTATCCGGATGGCGCTGCCGTGCGTTCCCGTTGTTGGCGTGCCGTCTGATTCGCGCGGCGCGTTCGGCGCCGCCGCTGCATCGGCCGTGCGCGAGCTGGCGCATAAGTTCGATTGCGTGCTGTGCGGCCCGGGCATGACCGTTACGGCGGGAGGCATGCAACTGGTGACCGAGCTTTTGCGCACCGATGTGCCTCTTGTTCTGGATGCCGACGCGCTCAACTGCATGAGCCGCCTGGCGATTGGCGGTATTGAGGAGACGCCCGAGGTGTACCGCCGCGAGGCTCCGCTCATCCTGACCCCGCACAACAAGGAGCTTTCTCGCTTGGTGGGGGACGAGCCCGTCGATGATCTGGGTTCGGCCATCGAAGCCGCCCAAAAGCTCGTGTGGGCCGCCGGGTCGGACAATCTGGTGGTCATAGCTAAGGGTCCGTCGACTGCCATCGTTGGCGTCGAGAAGGTCCTGTTGCCCATGAGCGGCCCTGCCTCGCTGGCCACCGCAGGGTCGGGAGACGTTTTGGCGGGGATCGTTGCGGCCAACATCGCCGTGAGCCACGGGGACATCGATTGCTGGGAGCTCCTGTGCTCCTATGCGGTCGCGGTGCACTCCTATGCCGGCCATGCCGCCGCCGCTCTGATGGGCGAGCGTAGCGTGATCGCGACCGATTTGATTGACGTGCTGGGTGAGGCGATGAATCTCACCGAGCGGGAGGCGCTGAGAGACGCTGGAATCGAGCTGGGGGACTAGCATGCAGACATTGAGCGAGCCGCCCACACGTTGGGCATGGGCCGAGATCAACACGGGCGCCCTGCGCCGCAACACGAGGGCGTTCAAGAGCCTCATCGGCGCGCGCCAGCGCCTGTGCTGTGTGGTCAAGGCGGACGCATATGGCCACGGCGCGGCATCGTGCGCAAAGGTCATGCATGCGGCGGGTGCCGACATGTTCGCGGTCGCCACGGTGCTCGAGGGCGTCGCGCTGCGCGAGGCGGGCCAAAAACTGCCGATCCTGCTACTGAGCGAGCCTCCTGCAGGCGCGATCGACACGCTGCTGGAATTCGATATCATGCCGTCCGTCTATTCGCCGGAATTCGCGTGGGCTTATGGGGAGCGCGCCGCAAGCCTGGGCAAGGTGGGCAAGTACCACATGGCCATCAACACCGGCATGAACCGCATCGGCGTGCACTACACCGAGGTCGTGGACTTCCGCAGGAGCGTCGACTTCCACGCGGGGTTGCAGTGCGACGGCACGTTCACGCATTTCGCCACAGCCGATGAGCCGGACGGATGGGACCATCAGCTGCAGTGCAAGCGTTTTTCCGAGGCGGTCGCCTGCCTGCGCGATGCGGGTTTCGACCCGGGGATCGTGCATTGCGACAACACGCCGGGCTCCATCCTCAATCCGGCCATGCATTTTGACATGATCCGGGCGGGAATCGGCCTCTATGGTCTGCAGCCCTGTGAGCGAACCCGTGCCGTGCTGCCGCTCGAGCCCGTCATGAGCATCAAGGCGCGCGTGACGCACACGTGCCATCCGGCGATGGGCGAGGGCGTGGGATATGGGTTTACGTACCGGGTTCCGCGGACACGGGTGGAGATTTGCACGCTGCCCATCGGGTATGCCGACGGCTTGCCGCGCGTGCTCTCCAATCGCATGGAGGTCCTGTTCAACGGCCGCCGCATGCGGCAGGTGGGCAATATCTGCATGGATCAGTGTATGGTGGCGATCAGCGAGAATCCCATGCACCCGGTCCCCGAGGCGGAGGTCGGCGATTTGATGACCATCGTCGGGCGCGAGGGCGATGGTCAAATCACCCTTGATGAGCTCGCCTCTATGTGCCAGACGATCAACTATGAGCTCGCCTGCGGATTTGGCATGCGCTTGGAGAAGATATACGTATAGAGCCTCGCCGTGGCGGGGTGATGAAGGGGGATCGACATGGGCGTCATGCATATTCCCGGACACGAGAATCAAAAGCCGCGCGAGGTCTCGCTTGAGGAGATCCGCTCCGTGTTGGGCGAGTGCCGTTTGTGCGAGCTGTGCCAGACGCGCACCAACATCGTGTTCGGCGTGGGCAATCCGCATGCCCGCGTGATGTTCGTGGGCGAGGCGCCAGGCAAAAACGAGGACCTGCGCGGCGAGCCGTTCGTGGGGCGCGCGGGCGAGAACCTCAACGGCATCCTGTCCCTTGCCGGCCTCAAGCGCGAGGACATCTACATCGCCAACGTGCTCAAATGCCGTCCTCCGGGAAATCGCAATCCCAAGGCCGACGAAGTGCTGGCATGCTCTCCCTTTTTGCGGGAGCAGATTCGCAGCATTTGGCCGGACATTATCGTGACGCTGGGTAACCCGGCGACGCATTTTGTGCTCAAGACGGAAGTGGGCATCACCAAGCTGCGTGGCAGGTTCCATGAGATGGGGCATTTTGTGGTCATGCCCACGTTCCATCCCGCTGCGGCGCTGCGCAACCCCGCGTGGCAGGAGCTGCTTGAGGCGGACTTCCGTATGCTGGGCGACTACTTGGAGCGCCATCCGGTCGATTCGGGCATTGAAGCGGCACGCGCGAAAGTCGAGCGCGCGGGGTGCGACCCGTCCGCATCGCATGAGGACGCGCACTCCGATGCCCTACCGATGATGGGGGAGTAGCGTGGCTTTGCACTATGGTGCCCCGCTGAGGTACACCAGTGAGGGCGTTGACGATACGGTCGAGTTGGGCGAGCTGGTTGCCTCCTGCCTGCAGGACGGCGATGTGCTGGTGCTCACGGGCGGCCTTGGTGTGGGGAAGACGCACTTTACCAAGGGCGTGTCGCGAGGGCTGGGCGACGAGCGTCCCGTGACGAGCCCCACGTTTGCCCTGATGGCGGTGCATGACGGCGGACGCATCCCGCTGTTCCATTTTGATTTGTACCGCTTGGAGCACGCGTATCAGCTAGAAGATACCGGCATATTCGATGTGTTGGGGTATGAGGGCGCGTGCCTGCTTGAGTGGGGCGAGCAGTTCCAGGATGACCTGACCGATGAGTACTTGGGCGTTGTGATCTCTCGCGTTGAGGGGGATGCCGATCGCCGAGAAGTGACCCTCGAGCCTCATGGGGTCCGTGCGGTTGCGCTGGCCGGGGCGATCGACGCCGCTGTGGCAGGGGCCTGTCGATAGCGACTCGCCCGCCAGAGGTCCAGCGGCTCCACTCCCCGTTGTTCTCGGCACGCTGCACGGGTCTGAGGGGCCAGGCTCACGGCCCTTGATCTGAGACGTTCTGCATGGAAGGATGCTTCCGATGAAATTGGACGATTTTCGCACGTTGATCGTGGCGGTCGACACGTCGACGGACATGCTCGCATGTTCGGTGGCATGGTGGACGCCCGAGGTGTTTTTTGACGACACGCCCTCGCGCGCGTGCGTTGAGGTACTGGCGTCACGCGATCACCTGTGCCGCAGGCAGGCAAATGTCGAGCTTGTCGAGACGATCGACGCCGTCCTTGCGGACGCGGGGAAATCGATGGCGGACGTGGGCGGCTTTTTGGTGGGGCGCGGCCCCGGCTCGTTCACGGGCGTGCGCATTGGCATCTCGACGGCCAAGGGTCTGGCCCGTGGCGCGAATGTCCCGCTCATGGGCGGATCGACGCTCGACGCCTGCGCTTGGTCGGCGTGGCGCTCCGGCGTGCGCGGCAAGCTCGCGGTGGCGGCGGACGCCATGCGCGGCGAGGTGTATCCGGCTCTCTACGAGGTGGACGAGGATGGTCCTCGCCGTCTGTTCGAGCGCGAGCGCGTGGTGAAAGCGGCGGCTGCCGCCGAGGAGTGGGCGGAGCGCCCTGATGCCGCGGAGCTGCAGCTTACGGGCGACGGCCTGGTGCGTTACGGCAAGCTGTTTGAAGAGGCGGGGCTGATGGGCCGCGCGCTACCTCGTGAGCTATGGTGGCCCACCGGAGAGGGGCTGTTGCTCGCAGCGGCGAGCCCGGAGGGTCTTGCTGCCGCGGGCGCGACGGATCCCGCGCTGGTCCTACCCGTGTACACGCGCCTTTCCGATGCCGAGGAAAACGAGCGCAAGCGGCTGGGCCTTGCCGAGAGCGTCAACACGGCGGTAACCGGAGTCGCCGATGAGCTGGCGGGCCGCCATTTGCAGGTTCGTCCCATGGCCGCGGCGGATGCGGAGGCCATGGCCGCCTTGGAGCGCGACTGCTTTGCCGGTGCCGCGCATGAGCCGTGGAGCGCCTCGATGTTCCTGGAGGAGCTCGACCCGAATGCGCCCGCGGCGCGCTCGTGGTGGGTGGCGCACGACAACGGCGAGCTCATCGGATTTGCCGGCGGCATGGTCGTCGATAAGGACATCGAGATTCTGGATGTCGCGGTGTCGCGTGCACACCGCCGTGAGGGTATTGCCCGCAAGCTGCTCTCGCACGTGAGCTACGACGCGCAGATGCTCGGGTGCACCACGGCGTCGCTGGAGGTCGAGGCCGACAACGAGGCGGCCATCGCGCTGTACGGCAGTCTTGGCTTTGGCGAGGCGGGTCGACGTCGCGGGTATTACGCGGGCGGCGTCGATGCGCTGGTGATGAGCGCCCCGTTGCCCTTGGTGCTCCCTGTCGATGCCGCGTCACCCGAGCCCACAGCGGCGGTGGCGCGCGATTGGCCCCTTGAGGCGCCTGCCCGCACTCCTGAGGAGCGCGCTGAGCTCGAGCGTCGCCAGCTCATCCTGGCCATTGAGAGCTCGTGCGACGAGACCGCGGTCGCCATCATCGATGCGGAGGGTGCCCTGCTCGCCAACCAGGTGTCCACGCAGATCGATTTCCATGCGCGCTTTGGCGGCGTGGTGCCCGAGATCGCCTCACGCAAGCACGTCGAGGTGATTGTGGGCGTGGTCGACGCCGCGCTTGAGGAGGCCGCTGAGTCGCTCGGCCTTACGGGCGGTGCGCTCGCGCCGAGCGAGCTTGCAGCCGTGGGCGTGACGCAAGGCCCCGGCCTGGTGGGTGCGCTCGTGGTGGGCGTGGCCTTTGCCAAGGGCTTCGCCTATGCGGCGGGCAAGCCGCTCATCTGCGTGAACCATCTTGAGGGGCACCTGTTCGCCAACAAGCTCACCACGCCCGATCTGGAGCCCCCCTTCATCTTCACGCTCGTCTCCGGCGGCCACACCATGCTCGTGCATGTGCGCGCATGGGGCGACTACGAGGTGCTGGGCGAGACGCTCGACGATGCCGTGGGTGAGGCATTCGACAAGGTTGCCAAGGCGCTGGGCCTGGGGTATCCCGGCGGCCCCGTGATCTCGCGCTTGGCCGAGACGGGCAACCCCAAGGCGATCGACTTCCCCCGCGCACTCAACAGCAAGGGCGACTACCGGTTCTCGCTTTCGGGCCTCAAGACGGCGGTGACGCTCTACATCGAGCAGGAGACGGCGGCGGGCCGCACGATCAGCCTGCCCGACCTCGCGGCGTCGTTCGAGGCCGCCGTCTTTGACGTGCAGTATAAGAAGGCTAAGAACGCCCTGCGCGAGACGGGTGCGCACGAGTACTGCATCGGCGGTGGCGTGGCGGCCAACCCGCACCTGCGCCGGATGATGATCGAAAAGCTCGGGCGACAGGGTATCCGCGTGACGGTTCCGCCGCAAAACGCCTGCACGGACAATGCGGCGATGATCGCCGTGGTTGCCCGCGAGAAGTTCCTCCGCGGCGAGTTCGCGCCCATGAACGTGGACGCCGACCCGAATATGACGTTGTAGGGTCGTCCTTCGGGTGCCGGGGCGGGGTCTTATCGTCCGGCGCTCGTTCGGTACCGTCGCTGCTCGCAGCCGGTGGCTCCGTCCGACCGCGCATCGTCCGCCGCGAGTTCCGCGCGAGCCGGAGGGCCCAGTGGGCCCTCCGTGCGAGCAGGATTGTTCGAGCGCCGGGTGATGTGCGGTCGGGCGGAGCGGACGTGCGCCGCGAAACACGTCGTTCTCAGCCTTGTAACAAAGAGGAAATCTTGTTGACTCCATCGAGATAAAGCACAATACTGCCTGTTGTCACTTTAGTTGGTAAGAGCATATGCTTGCACTTGCCAAGATCAGGGAGTTTAAGCCATGCGTCAGACCAGCCTCGTAATCCGCCTAATTATTAGCTAGCACGGGTTGGCATGACATGTCGCCCGTGCGTTTTGCCGGGCGGCTGATGGGTTTGATGGGCCGTCGTATCGCTCGACGGCCCATTTTTTGTGGCTTGACGTCTCACGAGGGGGAGAAACACATGAACGGAGTTGTGTTGATGGTGGTCGCGGCGGTTGTGCTCGCCGCAGGTTACTTGGGGCATGGCCGATGGTTGGCCAACAAATGGGGCGTTGACCGCGAGGCGCTCACGCCCGCTCGCCGCATGGAGGACGGGCATAACTTCTCGCCCGCCTCGGCATTCACGGCGTTCTCGCACCAGTTCAGCTCGATCTGCGGTGCGGGTCCCGTGACGGGCACCATCGTCGCCATGGCGTTCGGCTGGCTGCCCGTGGTGCTGTGGGTCCTCGTGGGCGGCATCTTCTTTGGCGCCGTGCATGATTTTGGCGCGCTGTACGCCTCGATGAAGAACAACGGCAAGTCGCTCGCCCAGCTCATCGATAAGTACATCGGGCGTACGGGCCGCCGTCTGTTCCTGCTCTTTTGCTGGCTGTTCTGCCTGATTGTGATCGCCGCCTTCACCTCCATGGTGTCCGGCACCTTTGCGATGACGCCGGATGCTTCCGGTGCCGTTGATGTTGCCAAGTCTTATGCCGCCGGCTGCGCGGGCACGATCTCGATCCTGTTCACCTTCGTTGCCATGGTCTTTGGCTGGGCGTGCCGCAAGTTCAACCTCACGGGTGCCAAGCAGTTCGTCACCGGCGTCGTCCTCATGGTTGCCATGTTCGCGGTGGGCATGCAGTTCCCGGTGTACCTCGACCTCAACGGTTGGATCGCCGTCGTGATGGTGTACCTGGTGTTTGCGGGTGCCATGCCCATCCAGATGCTCAAGCAGCCTCGCGACTACCTGACCTCCATCATGATGATCGTCATGATCGTGTGCGCCGTGCTGGGCATCGTGGTGCTGGGTGCCAAGGGCCAGGCCACGATCACCGCGCCCATGTTCACGGGCTTCACCACCGCCTCCGGCATGATGTTCCCCGTTCTGTTCGTCTCGGTTGCCTGCGGTGCGCTCTCGGGCTTCCACAGCCTGGTGTCCTCCGGGACCTCCTCCAAGCAGGTTGAGAACGAGGCCGACGCCGTCAAGGTCGGATACGGTGCCATGGTAGTCGAGTCCTTCGTGGGCGTCCTTGCTATCATCGTCGCCGGCATCATGTTCTCCGACATGAACACCGCGGGAACTGGCGCGCTCAACGCCGGCGTCGCGTCCACTCCGTTCGCCATTTTCGCCACCGGCATTGCCCGCGGCATGCAGGCATTTGGCGTGGACGGCACCGTGGCCACCGTGTTCATGACCATGAATGTTTCCGCCCTCGCCCTGACTTCCCTGGACGCGGTTGCCCGTATTGGCCGCACGTCTTTCTCCGAGTTCTTTGCCACCAGCAATGACGCCCTCGCCGTTGAAAATGAGAAGACCGGCGTCATGAAGGTTCTCGGCAACCCGTGGGTGGCCACCGTTGTGACGCTGCTGCCCGGTCTCGCCCTCACCTTTGGCGGCTACCTCAACATCTGGCCGCTGTTCGGCGCTTCCAACCAGCTGCTGGGCGGTATGACCATGATCACCCTCGCCGTGTTCTGCAAGTGCACTGGTCGCTCCGGCTGGATGCTCTACGCGCCCGTGGCGTTCCTGCTGGTGTGCACGTTCACCTCGCTCGGCATGAGCATCGCCGGCTGCGTGACCGCGCTGCAGGCGGGCGGCATGGCCGTCATGGCGACTTCCGGTTTGCAGCTCGTGTTTGCCGTGCTGCTGGTTGCCCTTGGCCTGATTGTTGCCGTGAACTGCCTTAAGGAGCTGCGCGGCAAGGAGTCCGGCTCCATGCCCGACGAGGAGCCCGAGTGGTCCGAGGTGGGCCGCCGCAACTGCAGCGCCCACCAGGCCGCCGCTGCGGATGACGCGCCCGATGGCCTTGCTGCCGAGGCGTAACGGGAACAGGGAAGTCCTGTTCAAAGCCCCCGCATGAGATGGGCCTCACTGCTTGCGCGGTGAGGCCCGTTTTTTACGATGGAGAAACTCAAGTCGGCGGGCGCGGGACTGAATCCGCGTTAGCAGATGCGGGGGAGCTGCTCGCCCACGAGCATGTCGAGGATGCGCGTGGAGCCCCAAGGGGTGCGAACGCGGACGCTGCCCGTTGGGATGGCGGGAATATCGGCGTCTGGCGCCTGGTCGGATGCTGTGTCGGCCCGATTCATGCTTGGCCAATTCGCACTTGATCGGCGTGCGTCTGCGCCGAGGCATGGCGAAACCTCGCCGATGATGGCGGCATCCTCGCCGTATTTGGATGCCCGCATGGCGGCGAGTGCCGCCTGGGCCTCCTCTGCTGGCACAACGGCGACCATCTTTCCCTCATTGGCCACCTGGAGCACGTCGTAGCCGAGCATCTCGCAGGCGCCTCGGACCTCCGGTTTTACGGGAACGGCATCTTCATCGACGGTGATGACGACGCCGCTCGCTTGGGCGAATTCGTTGAGCGTGCTGGCGAGGCCCCCGCGCGTGGGGTCGCGGAAGCAGCGCGTGTGCGGCGCGGCGTTGAGCACGGCGGCGATGAGATGGTTGAGCGGCGCGGCGTCGCTTACGATTGGCGTGGAGAACGCGAGGCCCTCGCGCTGGCTCATGACGGCGATGCCGTGGTCGCCGAGCGTGCCGGAAACGAGCACGACATCGCCCGGCTGGCAGTTCGCGCCGGAGAGGTCGATGCCTTGGGGAACGGCGCCCACGCCCGCGGTGTTGATGTACACACCGTCGGCCTTGCCGCGCTCTACGACCTTGGTGTCGCCCGTGATGATGCGCACGCCGGCCTCCTGTGCCGTTTGCGCCATGGAGCGGCAGATACGACGCAGGTCGGCGAGGGGATAGCCCTCTTCCAAGATAAAGCCACACGACAGGTACAACGGGCGCGCCCCCGAGGTGGCGACGTCGTTGACGGTGCCGCAGACGGCGAGTCGCCCGATGTCACCGCCGGGGAAGAACTGCGGCGTGACCACAAAGCTATCGGTGGACATGGCGATGTGGTCGCTCGACGCGGGCAGGTCGCCCACGCCGGCATCGTTGCCTGCGAGGAGCTCGGGCGAGCCGAACGCCTCGAGGAACACCTCGTCGATGATTCGCTTCATCATCTGCCCGCCGGATCCGTGGCCGAGCTGGACGAAATCGGTTTGAGCGCTCACATTGCCTCCTTGGCTTATGAACGAAAACGATGGTACGCGGCGCAACTGCCCTCTGAGCTCACCATACAGGGGCCGACGGGGTCCGCCGGCGTGCACGCCTTGCCGAACAGCGGGCACTCGGGTGGGGAGATGCGACCGCGCAGGACATCGCCGCAGCGGCATCCGCGCGGCTCGACGGTGGGTTCAACGGGCACGTCAAAGCGCTTGGCCGCGTCGAAGGTCTCGAATGCCGGGCGAATGCGCAGACCGGAGCCGGGGATGGGCCCCAGGCCGCGCCATGTGACGTCACAAGGATCAAAGACCTGCTCGACCATCTGGCGCGCGACGGGGTTGCCGTCCTCATTGACGCCGCGTCGATATGCGTTGCGGATTTCCGGCAGTCCGCTGTCGATCATTTCCACGAGCGACGCAATGCCCTCGAGGATGTCCACCGGTTCGAACCCGGTGACGACGCCAGGGATGCCGAAGTCATCGACGAGGAAGCGGTACGGGTTGATGCCGGTGATGGTCGAGACATGGCCGGGGAGGATGAAGCCGTCGATGCGGGTTTGCGGGTCGTTGGCGATAGCCCGCAGCGCGGGCGGCGTGGTCTTGTGGACGCTCAGGACCGAGAAGTTCTGCAGGTCGCGCGCTTGCGCCTCGAGGATCGCCGCGGCGATGGTGGGCGTGGTGGTCTCGAACCCAACGCCCATGAAGATGACTGGGCGCCCGGGGTTTTCCTGGGCGATGGTAAGGGCGTCGAGGGGGGAGTACACCATGCGGACGTCGTGCCCCGCGGCCTTTTCGGCAGCAAGGGAACTGGTCGATCCGGGCACACGCATCATGTCGCCGAACGTGGTGATGATGACGCCCTCCACGCGGGCGAGTGCGATGGCGCGGTCGATGTCCTGGTTGGCGGTGACGCACACAGGGCAGCCGGGGCCGGAGAGCAGATGCAGGTTCGCGGGCATGATCGAACGGAAGCCGTAGCGTCCGATGCTCACGGTATGCGTGCCGCAGACTTCCATGAGGTTGATGGGCCGGTCGCCGGCGAGGGCGTGGATGCGCTCGATGAGGGCGCGCGTGAGGGCGGGGTCGCGGAACGCGTCAAACACAGCGCGTGCGTCGGCCGTCGTGTTTGTGGGGCCTGCGGTCTCTGCGATACCGAGGGAGGGCGGCGTCGTGGCGCTCACGGTGTCGGTGTTGGAGTTGGGTGTCGCCATGGCCGCCATAGCGCTCGCGCTGCCGGCGCGTGGGCTAGGCGCTGGCGCAACGTTCGCAGTGATGGTGCTTGGGCTGGACGCTGGCACGACGTTTGGGCTGCCGGCGCGTGGGGTAGGTGCTGACGCAACGTTTGCGACGACGGCGTTTTTGGGGTCGCGTGTGGTCATGCGCGCTCGTTCGCCGTGAGTGCGCTGGGGAAGACGGGCTCCGCGAGGCTGTCTGCGGGCAGCTCGTCTTGGGCGAGATAGGCGAGGCCCTGTACCAACTCGAGCGTCTCGGCCGCCTCTTGGGCGTCAATAACCTGGATGGCAAAGCCCGCATGCACGAGGACGTAATCGCCAACGTGCGCGCTGGGCGTGAGTCGCAGGGAGACCTCGCGCTGGGCGCCGAGCATGTCGACCGTGCCGCGCGCGTCTTGATGCAGGGAAAGTATTTTGCCGGGAACTGCGAGACACATGTCAACCTCCTGGGGTCGTGCTATCGGTCTAGATGGTAGCGCTCCCCCGGTGCTGGGGCAACGCGCGGGCTTGTGCATGGGCCGGCACGGGCCGCGCGGGTGGCAATTGCGGCCGATGCGGTGCGAAACGGGGCTCCTGTTGCCGTTCTGAGAGAGGCGGATGCCGCAAATAACGCGATTATGTAACGAAAAACAGGACACCCCGAGTAGACCGCCGCTTTTGAAGCAAAAACCCCAGTTGGCGCAAACCCAAAACCCCCGTCTACTCCGGTCTTCCGAAAATTCGTTACATAATCGCGAAATTTGCGGCATCAACCGTCTTTTGAACCGGCGTGAGGGCATCGGCACCATTGGCCGGAATCAAGCGGAGGCTGACGCCGTCGTTGCATGCGGCGGCGTCAATGTGCCTCGCATAGATTTGATGTGCAGAGCGGCGTGGGAAAAAGGTTGTGCGCATGGGCGGCAGGCCGGCCGCCAACCGCCATGGGTGCCGAGCGCGCGGGATCGGTTGCGGGGCCGCCAGGGCGCCTATAGCTCGGCGCCCAGACGCTCGCCCATGAGGTAGCCCATGACCGAGGCCATCATGAGGCCGCGTGTCCATCCGCTCGAGTCGCCCAGGCAGTGCAGGTTCGCGACGCTCGTGGTGAACTCCTCGTCCATTTGCACGCGATTGCTGTAAAACTTGACCTCAGGCGCGTAAAGCAGGGTCTCGCCAGAGGCAAAGCCGGGAATCGCCTTGTCCACGGCGAGCATGAACGCCACGATCGAGGTCATGGTTCGGTAAGGCAGGGCGCTGGTGATGTCGCCCGCCACGGCATCGGGCAGGGTGGGGCGTACGTTGGAGCGGTCGAGCTCTTTTTGCCATGTGCGTTTGCCGTTGAGGATGTCGCCAAAGCGCTGCACCAGGATATGTCCATCGCCGAGCATGTTGCACAGACGCGCGACGTTTTGCGCGTAGGCAATGGGCTGGTCGAAGGGCTCTCGGAAATTGTGCGAGCACAGGATGGCGAGATTGGTGTTGTCGGATTTGCGTTCCTTGAAGGAGTGGCCGTTCACCACGGCAAGGCCGCCGTCATAGTTTTCCTGCGCTACAAAGCCGCCTGGATTTTGGCAGAACGTGCGGACCTTGTTGCGGAACGGATTGGGGTATCCGATGAGCTTGCCCTCGTAGAGAACCTCGTTGACGTCCTCGATGACCTCATTGCGCAGCTCGACGCGCACGCCGATATCGACGGGGCCGGGCGTGTGGGCGATGTTGTGCTCGGAGCAGATGCGTTCAAGCCAGTCGGCACCTCGTCGACCGGTCGCCACGATGACGCGCCGTGCGTCGATGCGCTCTTGGCCGTCAGCTCCGCGGGCGATCACGCTGCAGCACACGTTGTTTTCAATCACGAGATCTTGGCATTCGGTGCGAAAACGCATGTCGACGCCCGCGCTGCGCAGGTGCTTCTCGATGGCAAGGTAGAGCTCCTGGGCCTTTTCGGTGCCCAGATGGCGGATGGGGCAGTCGACCATCTTGAGGCCGGCTTGGATGGCACGCCGGCGGATATCGCGGATTTGCGGGTTGTGCCCGGAGCCCTCAACATGCGTATCGGCGCCGAACGCGAGGTACAGCTTGTCGACCGTATCGATGGTGTCCTGCGCCTTTTGCGCGCCGATGAGCTCGGGCAGGTCGCCGCCTACCTCGTAGGAGAGGGAGAGCTTGCCATCGGAAAATGCGCCGGCGCCTGAGAACCCGGTTGTGATGTTGCAGGGCTGGCAGCCAACGCAGACGCCAGTGCGGTCCTTGGGGCAGTGGCGCCGCTCGATGGGGTTGCCCTTTTCCAGCATGATGATGTTGGTGCTGGGCCGATCTTCAAGGAGCTTGAGCGCCGTGAAGATTCCGGCCGGGCCCGCACCGACAATAACGACATCAGCGTGCATCGTAATTCACCTCGTGGGTTGTGGCGTCCGGGCGAATCTTGCTGTCCCGGAGGAAGCGCCGCAGGTGATGATAGTTACTTTTCTACGCTAAAGCAACAACAGGGAGCGAGGGGCCCTGTGCGGCAGGGCGAGCGGTTGCGGAGCGCCGCTGAGCGGCTTGCGCGTGTCTGGCTGTCCGTGTGAGGGAAACGTGCTTGCCAGTTGGACTGCGTGCGATTGCTCTTGCAAGGGTGGTGTGACTTCCTGCTGGATTACGTGCGGCTGTCCGTCTGTATTTCAAACCACTGATAAAGCACATTACCAAGGCGTTTTATGTGCGTACCTGGCGGTTTGAAACGAATCGATTCATTTCAAACCGCCAGGTACGCACACGTGCTCATCATCCCTGTCTGCTGGGCCGTGCACGGCTGACTGCCTGTGCGAAGGCGCTACCCCTGTCCGTTGAGCTGGGCGCGGGCAACGGCGGCTTGGCCATAGGCGATGCCGCCGTCGTTGCAGGGAAGGTCGCGGGGCGTGAGGACGGTGAGTCCGGCGTGCTCGAGTTCGGCGGAGATACCCTCGAGGAGCAAGCGGTTCATGAACACGCCACCGGAAAGCGCTGCGGTGCGCACACCGGTGGAGTTGGAAATCTCAACGGCGGTGCGCGCGGTGATTTCCACGATTGCGTGATGTGCGTCCCAAGCAAGCTGCTCCGGGTTGGCCCCTTGGACGATGCCGTCGAGTATGTGCAAAAGAAGGGGCTTCATGCTGATGCTCGTGGCGGTGGGTGGCAGCGATTTGCCGAGATGTTCGTTGCCCGCGGCGGCGGCGGGGAGTCCTGGCGTGTCGGGGCTTTTGGGCGCGGCGGGATTATCTTGAGCCGCTGGGCCATTTGGATCGCCGGGGTCACTTGGGGCTATGAGGCCATTTGGAATGCCGGGGCCATTTGGGGTAGTGGGGCCATTTGGATCGCCGGGGCTATTTTGAGCGGTGGTGCCATCTGGAGCAGAAGGGCTTTTTGGGACGGAGAGGCTTTTTTGAGCATTAAGGCTCTTTGCAACGGTGACGGACGAGGATGCCGCACCGCAATGCCTTGCGAATCGGCGCGCGGCGGCTTCGAGCAAGATGGCGGGCTCACCCTCGTAGGTCGCCGAATGACATATGCCGAGGATGGCGCTCACAGCGTCGAGCAGGCGCCCCATGCTGCTGGTGAGTGGGCAGTTGATGCCGCGCTCGATCATGCGCGACGCGAGTTCCTTTTCGTCCGGCTGCAGCGTGTCCAAGAGCGGGGCGGCGCCAGGATGGTCGAGCAAATCGTAGTGTTTGAGCAGCGCGAAGGCGTTGCGTCGGGGATCGCGAACGGATGCGGCTCCGCCAGGGAGGGGCCAGGGCTCAAGATGGGCCGCGCGGCCGAACGAGGAGAGTGACGCCAGGAGCACCTCGCCGCCCCATACGGTGCCGTCGAGCTCGAGAGGACGGTTTGCGGCGCCAGCGGCCGGGGTCATGTCCGCGATGTTGAGCTTGGGCGCGCGCGCCTTTGCTCCGTTGGCTGATGTTTCGCTTGCGGCCGTGCAGATGTCACGACATGCCGAGCCGGTCTGGACGCCGTTGTGGCACGCGGCTTCTGTGTCTGAATCGCTGCCCGGGCGCATGATGCCGCTGTTCGGGCTGTCGCTGTGATACACGGCGCCCGCACCCGTTCCGTCAAATGCAATACCGATGACCCGGGCATTCGCTTCGATCTCGCCGTGCGCGGCGGCCTCGGCGATGACGGCGGCGATATGGGCGTGGTGATGCTGGACCTGTACGAGGGGCAACCCCGTTGCCCGTGCCTGCTCGCGCGCCCATTGGCTGGACAGATAGCCGGGGTGCGCGTCGCAGGCGAGTGCGGAAGGGCGCAGGTCGAAGAGCCCTTCCATACGCGCGCGTGCCGATTGCCAGGCGTCGAAGGTCTCGGCGTTTTCGAGGTCGCCGATGTGCTGCGAAATAAAGCACTGAGCTCCGCCGGTGCCGTCTTCGCGTGTGAGGGCGAGGGTCGCTTTTTGCTCGGGGCCGCAGGCGAGGACGCAGAGCGAACGGTCGTCGTGCGGCTCGTGTACGGACGGGCCCGTGGGTGCACTTGCGGCAGGGCCTGTTGCCAGGTTTGTTGACGAGGCACCGGGGGTGCCTGCGGGCAGGGTCGTGGGCGAGGCTTCATGAGGGCTTACGGGCAAGATTGCCGCCTTTGCATCGGTGTCCTCCGCCTCGCGCGCGAGCCTAGTGTCCTGCTCGCGCCATGCCGTGCCGTGTCCCCCGCTATTCGGCAGGGCGAGCGGCCGTGGCGCATACCCGCGTGCGCGACGGACAAATTGCACCTGGCCGTTGACCACGCGTACCACGGAGTCGTCAAAACGGGAGAGGATCGCGCGATCGTTGCCGAGCAGGGCATCGGCGATGCCGCTCTCGACCAAGCGGGCCCATGCGGCGCCATCGTCCATCTCAATAGGCTCCTCACTCAGGTTGCCGCTCGTCATGACGAGGGCGTCGACGCCGTGCACGCGGCACTCGGCCATGAGGAGGTGCTGGAGCGGTGTGTAGGGGAGCATGATGCCGAGCTCGGGAAGGTCGAACGCGACCGAGTGGGCGAGTGCGGACGAGGATGGCGGGTTGTCGCCGCCCATGCCCTCGCGTCTTTGCAGCAGCACGATGGGCCTGACACTCCCGCACAGGAGATCGCGCTCTTTTGGTCCTACGTGGCACAGGGCACGCGTGACGTCGAGGTCGCGTGCCATGATGGCGAGAGGCTTGTTGCTGCGCCGCTTGCGCGCGCGGAGCTCTCGGACCGCGCGTTCGGAACCGGCCCGGCACGCAAGATGGAATCCGCCGAGCCCCTTGATCGCCGCGATACCGTCGCTGGCGATGAGCTCGGCGCAGCGGGCGATGATGGCGTCGCTGGTTTCGCGTGTAGCGCCCACGAGCGTTTCGCGCCCGCCCCGTTCTTGCCAGGTGATGTGCGGTCCGCAGGCAAAGCAGGCATCGGGCTGCGCGTGAAACCGGCGGTCGAGCGGGTCGGCGTACTCGCTTGCACATGCAGGGCACATGGGGAAGGCGCCCATGGAGGTTTGCGCGCGGTCGTAGGGGAGGCCGCGGATGATGGTGAAGCGCGGGCCGCAGTTGGTGCAGTTGATAAAAGGGTAATGGTACCGGTGGTCCGACGGGTCGAAGAGCTCGCGCAGGCAGTCATCGCAGGTGGCGATATCGGGTGATACCAGCGTCGTGTGGGCCGTCGCATCGCGGGAGGCGATGATGCGGAACGCGGGCATGCCGCAAGACTCGTGGGCCTCTGAGTGCTTTCTGCTCGTGCTCGCCCCGCCCGATGTCGTCGATGCCTGCACCACTGTGTCGTCGTGTGCATCGAGCCCCTCGTTGCCATCCGGCTCGCAATTGCCGTCGAGCTCCTCCACGGCGATGTGGTCGATACGGGATGCCGCCGGCGCGTGATCGCGCAGCGAGCGCACGAACACTTCGAGTGCATCCTCTGCCGCACAGGCCTCTATGTGGACGCCGTCTCCGGCGTTGAGCACCCATCCGGAAATGCCGTGCGCCACCGCCTCGCGGTACACGAACGGACGCATGCCCACTCCCTGGACAATGCCGGTGATATGTATGCGCACGTGTTTCATCGGCAGGTGCTTTCATGTTTGTTTGCCATTGCGGATTCGCTTGCGTGGCGATGGGATTTGGGTTGCCTAGAGTTCCAGGCTGGATGTGGTCGCCGCGCAGGTGAATTCGCCATGGCTGACCCCGCGCAGGCCCAAGAGCCTGTCGGCGAGCTCGTAGACGCGCGCGCCGACTCCCTTGAGGGCGAGAATCTCGAGGCAGTTGTGGTGATCGAGGTGTACATGCATGGTAGAGACGATTTCATCCGTGTAGTCATGCTGGACCTCGTCTAAACGACGTGTGAGGTCTCCGGTGTGATGGTCATAAATCATGGTGAGCGAGCCAATGACCTGCTCTTCTGGAGTGCGCGTGGTCTCGCGGACAAGGGACGCGCGAATCAAGTCGCGAATGGCCTCGGAACGGTTTGTGACGTCGCCACGTCGGGAAATCTGCTCGTCAAAGGCGGCGAGAAGGTCTTCGGGCACGGTGACGGAAAAGCGGGTGAGTTCCCCGGAGCCGCTCGATGGCTGCACGGTGCAGCTTCGGGCATTGCTCTCGGCGCGTGCATGATGGTTGTGGCCGATGTGGGTGTGCTCGTGCGCCATGGCTACACCAGCTTGATAGTGCCAACGGCGTTGTGGTCGGCTTCGATGGCCTCCTGATAGCCCTCAAGCGCGCCGCGCGCCTCATCAAGGGCGCCCATGGCGGCCTCGAGCTTGCCGCCGATGCGCTCCATGTCATAGGTCTCCGTGGCGTGCAGCAGCGTGTGGCTCCATTCGCGGGCAAGCGCGATGGCGTCGTCTACCTGTTTGATGCTCATTTCGAGCTGCCCCATATTCATGCCTACGTCGTGCATGTCGTGCTCCTCGATACGCTCGGGCCGCTGTGCAGCCCCCGTTATGATGGGATGGTCGATATGGGTCAAGTGTACTCTTTTGACTCTCGTGCCGCCTGGGTATGGTGCCGCGAGAGTTAACTTTCGCGGCGCTTTTTTCGGGCGCAAGTCGACAAAAGCTCCCCGAGAGTTAACTCTCGGGGAGCTTCGGCAGCGGCGCGGGGCCGTGCGAGAATTCCTTGCAAATTGCAGCCTGGTTATGGTTGGCACGTTGTGCATGGCGACCAATCAACAGCTCCGGTTATTTGGGAGCGTTCCTCTACACGTATTGGTAGGTGTCACCCATGGGGACGAATGTTGCAGGGACTTCCTCTGTTTCGAGCGCTTTGGGAAGCCACGTCGCCATGTATTCCATGCCGGGCTCCTCCAGATTGAAATGTCCGATTTGAATGGCGCATTTGCCGTGGCCGAGCATAGCGGCATCGCGCACGTATTGGCAGGTGGTGAAGTCAATCATCTCCATGCCAAGGAGGGCGTCGATGCGCTCGGAATCCATGGCGTTGGCGGTAGCGGTGTCGCCAGGTCCTCCCATGATGTGCATGGGAATACGGACATGCTCAACGCTTGCGTCCATGTCGCCTACGACGCGCACACCGTTTAAACCGAGCTGCTTTACGATTTGCTTGGCGAGGGACCGTGCGGGCGTAGGAGGGATTACGTAATCCATGCTGTTGAACAGCTTTCCCGTTCGATAGCCGAGCCATCCTAGTTTCCAAGCGAAGCCGTAAAATATGCCATCGGCCATCGATCCGTCTTCCTCGACGGGAACTCCAGCGTGGATATAGTCATGACAGCGCCAGATGACTCCGCCCCAGTTATCGAGCAGTTCTTTCTTGGCTATAAATGCGCTATTGTCGGCAACAACATCTTGATGGTCCCCGTGATTCCAAAAGAGGGCCTCGTGGGTGATGATGAGGTTTGCCCCGCTCTTTCGCGCCTCATCGATGATGTGCGCGGTTGGCCAAATGCACGTGATGATGCCCGTGCACTCCTGATCGGTGTTGCCGTAGGTGACTTTGTCGCGCGTGGTGACGGGGTCGATCGGGTTGCCCGTGAAAGCGTCGATGCTGCAACAAAAGTTCTTGGTCTTCTGGATTGCCTCGCTGATGAGCATGGTATGGCCTCCCGGATTCGTGAGTTGACGTGATGAAGAGGGCGAGGAGCGCTATGCCCCGTCGCCCTCTTAAATGGTAATGACTGCCCTGACGCTAGTCGCGTTCGCTAACGGGCCCGTTTTCAAGCTCGTCTTTCGTGAAGCCGAAGAGCCAGGTCGCGACGAAGGAGACCGCAAAGCCCGCAGCAGCTGCAATGCAGGCGAACAGAAGATTTTCAGTGCCTCCGCCAACAAAGGTGAGCATGGAGAGAAGATTGGAGGGAAGTCCTGCGACATATGCCGTGACACCCAGGGCGAGTGCGATCGCTCCGGAGACAAAGCTGCCCGCCATGCTGCAGAGGAAGAGCTTGGGATAACGGAAACCCATACCGTAGATGAACGGCTCGCCGACGCCTCCGATTAACTGTGCCACAAGATAGCCGGCGCAAGTGCTCTTCTCGTCGCGAAGTTTAAGACGAAGGAACGCGGCAATCTCCGCACCAAACGCAGGCCAGAGACTGATCGTGATGGCAACAAAGATGAAAGGGTCGAAACCAGCTTGCAGGAAAGCTACCTGCGCAATGCCAATGAGCGCTACATGCATGCCGGTGATGACCATGGGCAACCACGCTGCAGCAAGAACGCCGGCGCCAAGAACGGAGACGATGCCGCCAGAGGTCCCCAGGAACTCGAATGCGCCGGCGAGTCCATTGCCGAGCCAAGAGCCGGCTGGTGCGAGCAGGCAGAAGGATACCGGGATCGTGATGCCGAGCGTGAGGAACGGGACAAACACAGTTTGCAGCGCATCGGGCATATGCTTGCGCATGAAACGCTCAATTGCGTAGGCGACTGGAATGGTCAACAGGATGGGCAAAACGGTTTGAGCGTACGACCCTGGTGCGCAGGGAAGGAAACCGTAGATGCTGAAGCCTGTTCCCTCGGCGGCAAGGGCGGTGAAAGAGGGCTCAATGAGCATGCCGCCCAAAAATGCACCCAGGATTGGTGTGAGGCCGATTTGCTTTGCGGCGTTAAATCCAAGGTAGATTGGCATGAAGTAGAACGCTGCGCTATAAATCATATCCATACAGCGAACTAGGTCGCTATCGGCCGCCATGATTCCGAGCATGCTGGGGCCAAGGACGGCGCCAACGGTTTTAAACAAGCCGGCGGCAAGAAGGACGGGAATCATGGGCGTCATGGATCCGGCGAGATAGTTCATGATTCCTTTGCCAATGCTCGCCAAGGAGAGTTCCGCTTGGGTGCCGTCAAGGTTCTCGTCGATTGCGGCCTGCTTGGAGAAGCCCCCAAGAGCGCACAGATCATCGTAAACCTTGGGAACATTCTGACCGATGATGACTTGGAACTGCCCGCCGGACTCCTGCGCCCCGAGGACGCCGTTGAGCTTTTTAACGGCTGCGGCATCCGGCACGGTGCGATCTTTGAGGGTGAAGCGCAGGCGGGTCATGCAGTGTGTCACAAAACTGACGTTGCTCTTACCGCCGACTGCCTCGAGGACGTCGGCTGCGATCTGTTTGTTGTTGGCCACAGTGGACTCCTTTCACGTATTGCGATGGCGGGCGAGCATGCGCCCACCATCGCGGGCATCGCGCGAGCGTATGCGGATGCCTTACGAAACGGTCTCTATGCCCTGATCGGCGTGCGCGCCGTGCCGATCCCGGATAGCTATCTTTACGCGCTGGGATTATTACCCGAGGGGGCTACATCGGAGCGCGAGTAGATACGGTTGACGTGAAGAATGAGGTAGAGTTTTTCTTCATCGGTGAGTGATTGGCGATATGCGCTTGAGATGAGAGCCGCAATGGCGTCGACGCACGAGGAGACAGCCCGGTTGTCCGCTGCAGCCATTTGGTACATCTCGGAGTTGTCAGAGGATATGGAGTCGCCGGAGGCTACGCGTCGGATAAGGTATTGCAGGTGGGTCGCGAACCGAGCAAAGCCAAATCCCTCTCGGTTGACGGAGACCCCCATGTTGGATTCAATGAGCGAGATTATCTGTTCAAGCAGGCTGTCCTGCTTTTCTGTCTCATCGCTTGAGGAGGCTCCTGCTGAACTGTAGGCACCGTTTATCAGGCACATGGCAATGCCGGAAATCTCGTTGCTGGGTAGCGCGACGCCGAAGTGCTGCCGAATCAGGCCGAGCGACCATTGCGCGATCTTATATTCCAGCGGATAGTTTTGTTGGAGATCGTACGAAAGCGGAGCCGAAAGATAGATATGCTCGCGCATACGTTGGATGGCAAACTGAATGTGGTCGGCCAGGGCGACCTCGATGTTCGGGCTCAGGTCGTAGCCCAGCATGCCTCTTGCTACGTTGACAATCTGGGCGCTTACCTCAAGGTAGTCGAGAGAAAGGTCGCGCATGAGCTCAACATAGCGTGGCTCGACGTCGTAAAAGGTGTGGTCAACAAGGTTGAGGTCAATGTCTTTGCCCACGGTGCAGTGCGCCAGGCCTTTACCGAGGGCGACGACCTGGTGGCCAGCGGGGTCGATGCACAGCACGGCGTTGTTGTTAATGCGCTTGAGTACGATCACGGGCCCTCCCTCGACATGAAAAAACGGAACAGACATAATGCGCCCTGATGCGCCCAGTCTGCCCCGTCGCAAAAGCGTGGGTAACACCCTGTGTACGCATTGCATAATACTTGCCGAGATTGTAGGGCGTCAAGCGAATAGCTGGAGAAAGGGGAATTTGCCGCTAGCCGATTCGAGCGTACCACTCACGGATTACTGGAGACCCTTGGGGAGGGGTGGCCCTCGTGCCGCCTGGGTATGATGCCGCGAGAGTTAACTTTCGCGGCACTTTTTCGGGCGCAAGTCGACAAAAGCTCCCCGAGAGTTAACTCTCGACAAAGAGTGAGGCTTCGTGAGTTCGTGTGGGTAGGGGTCACGCCGTCGCCCTCCCCGGCAGGGCCGGCCTCAGGTCCGAGCACCTGAGCATGATGAGCGCGATCAGGTCGTCCGCGTTCCTGAAGCCGTAGCCCTGCCTGATCGCCACCTTCATCTTGTTGTTCACGGCCTCCACCCGGGCGTTGGACACGCCGAGGGCGATGGAGCGCAGAATCCCGCCGCGCTTGCGCCTGACCTTCCTGGAGAGCTCGACGAACTCCGGCATTCTGCGCATGTGCGGCGCCAGCCAGGCCACCTGGTCCCCGAACGCCGAGGTGAACCTGCTCGACGGCGTCCGCGCCCACGGGACCGCCCCCGCCTTGACGCCGTGCTCCGGGCGCTCCACGCGGCGCGGGGCGCGCTCCACGTAGCAGCGGGCGGACCCGGCGTCCGGCGCCCGCCAGCGCCTGGCGGGCAGCGCGTCGTAGCCGTCGCAGCGCCTCCCGCGCACCGGGCACCTGGGCGCCGCCCTGCGCGGCCCGGCGGCGACGATTATGGATTCGCCCTCGATTCTGACCCCATCGGCGACGTCGGTGCCCAGCCCGAGGGCCCTCTTTAGCACACTCTTCTGCATGCGACGGCGCGCCTTTCTCCCGTTGTTTTCTCTTGGTCGAAAAACAAACGATACGCGGGGCGCGTCGCCGCCGCTAGACCCCGGTTTTCAACGGGAGGTCAACCCACACAAACCCCCGAAGAGCCAAGAAATAGGAGCTTATGAACGGTCCGTTCATAAGCTCCATTTTTGCACGCTGATCTACCTGCGGAAACGGTGATCCCTTTTAAGCGGTCGCTCGGCAATCGTTCATATCCTTCCAGGCGCGTGGATTCTCAACCCATTATCCGCTCTGTGGCTGTTTTCGTGTCAGCGTCCGCTGTTCTTCGTAGCCCTACGCGTCGTCTTTATCGACCGCTTGCCATAAAATACCTACCGTTCACGGTTGTCTGAACGTCCCGTCGTGGCCTTACGGCTTGACGTGATTCATGGAAGCTTCCTATACTCCAAACCGCAACAAGAAATGAGGAAGGTTACCTCGACGCGCTTCGTGGGCCTGACCAAACTCTTGCAGTGCCAAGCGCCGCCCAGTGGCGGTATTCTTGCGCAACCGCACAGTTTCGGTCCGGTCTTTTTTCATGCCGCGATGCGGCAACACGAGGAGTGATTACGAAATGGGTTTCCTTTCGAACTTGTTTGGCGGTAAGACATCTGAGGTCGAGCAGCCGACGACTGAGGACGGTCGCACGGCCGAAGCCTCCCCTCAGGCAGCCCCCGTTGCGACGGTTCTCTGCCCAGTATCCGGCACCGTGATGGACATCTCTGAGGTGAACGATCCCGTCTTTGCGGGCAAGGCCATGGGCGACGGTATCGCCATCGTGCCGAGCGAGGGTGTCCTCGTCGCGCCTATTTCCGGAACGGTGGAGGCCTTGTTCCCGACGGGCCACGCGCTCGCTATCAAGGACGAAGCCGGCATGGGAGTCATGCTTCATATCGGCATCGATACGGTCGACATGAAGGGCGATGGCTTTATCGCTCGCATCGCTCAGGGCGATCGCGTCGAGGCGGGCCAGATTCTCGTTGAGTTTGATCGAGAGAAGATCGCGGCCGCCGGTTTCGAGGACACGACGATGATGGTCGTCACCGAGCTCGGTTCGGACCTCTCATTGGCCAAGTGCCCTGCTGGCGCCGTCTCGCGCGGCGACGTCGTCCTCTCCCTGATTCGCTAGCCGGTTGCTCGGACCGAGGTCACAGCCGTGTATATCAAGCGTGTCTACAACAACAATGTCGTGATGGTCGACGATGCGGGAACCGAACGCATCGCCGTGGGCAAAGGTATCGCCTTTGGTCGCAAGCGCGGAGATATGGTCGATTCGGCGTCCTTCGAAAAGGTCTTCACCCTCGATGATCCCACGCAGCTTTCGCGCCTCGAGCGCCTCATCAAAGGCATTCCGAGCGAGTACCTGCTCATCGCCGAGGACATCGTTGCGATGCTTCGCCGCGAATCCGATTCCGTTATCGATGACAGCGTTCTCATCGCTCTAACCGACCATATCTCCATGGCCCTTGAGCGCGAGCAGGCGGGCATCATATGCGACAACCCTCTTCTCTTCGAGATCAAGCGCTTCTATGGGCGCGAATTTGGGCTCGCTCTCAAAGCACGGGAGATCATTCGCGGTCATCTCGGCATCGAGATCTCCGAGGCGGAGGTGGGCTTCGTCGCCTTGCACATAGTGAATGCGACGATGAAGCAACGTGCCGACCATTTGATGCTTTCAATCAAGATGATCAACGGCATCCTCAATACCGTGTCCGAAACTTTTGGGCTCACGTATGACGAGGGTAGCGTCCAATACGAGCGCTTTTTGCGCCACCTTCAGTTCTTCTCCCAGCGTGTGCTCGACAAGAGCATCGCGCAGTCCGAGGACACCTTCCTATTCCACTTGGGTAAAGACCAGTACCCTGATGCGCTTGAGTGCACCGAGCGCATCGGGGCGCATATCGAGCAGGAGTATGGCTGCGTCGTGAGCGATGCCGAGAAGGGGTATCTGGTGTACCACATCGCGAATCTCGTACATGCCCCGCATGCGGACGCGTCGGGGGAGTCGCCTGCCGCAGCGGGCGATCAACAGAAAGGAGAGTAAGGCAATGGCAAATAAGCTGAAGAGTTCGCTGGAGGTGTTTTCCAAGTCAATCGTCCAGCCGCTGATGTACCTGTCCGTGGCGGGCACCGTGCTGATCTTGGGAATCCTCCTCACCAATCAGACCATCACCTCGATGGTTCCCTTCCTGCAGCTGCCGTTCTTTGCCACCATGGGCAAGATCATCTACAACAGCTTGATGTTCATCGTGAACAACCTCGCGGTGATTTTCTGCGCTGGTATCGCCGGCGCGATGGCCAAGAAGGACAAGGGCCATGCGACGCTCATCGGTCTCATGTCCTTCTTCCTGTTCCTGAATGCCAACAACATCACCCTCGAGGCACTCGGCATGCTCGCCGAGCCCACGCAGCTCGGGCTGGTCGGCACCGGTCAGAGCGAGGTCCTGGGCATCCAGGTGCTCGATATGGGCGTCTTCGGCGGCATCATTCTGGGCTGCATCGCCGGCTGGGTCTTCAACAAGTTCGGCGGTAAGCAGTTCCCGATCGCCCTTTCCATGTTCTCGGGCGTCCGCTTCCCGTTCCTGATCATGATCTGCATCTCCCTGCTTCTCGGTGTGGCCGCTTGCTATGCTTGGCCTCCCGTGCAGGGCAGTATCGCCTCGCTCGCCGGTATGATCCAAGAGAGTGGCAACATCGGCCTGTTCTTGTACGGCATGCTTAACAAGCTGCTCGTCCCGCTCGGCCTGCACCATCTCATTTACACGCCCTTCCAGTTCTCCGATGTGGGCGGCACGCTCGCCCTGGGCGATACGGTTATCGCCGGCGCCTATCCGATTCGCGTCGCCGAGATGGCCATGGTCGGTCAGCCGTTCTCCGCGAGCACCTACTTCAATAGCTACACCTTCAACAACCTGTGGCCCTATCTGGGTATCGGCACGGCGTTCATCGTGACCTCCTACAAGCGCAATCGCGACAAGACCCGCGCCATCATCCTCCCGCTCATCATCACCGCGATCCTCACCTGCATCACCGAGCCGATGGACTTCCTGTTCGTGTTCGCCGCTCCCGTGCTGTTCGTGGTCCACGCCGTGCTGTCCGGCATCAGCCTCGTCTTGCTCAAGGTTCTGAACATCCCTGCGGCGACCGCCGGCGGTATCATCAACATCGTCGTCTCCAATCTGGTGCTGGGCGTCGAGAAGACCAACTGGCCGCTCATGATCGTCCTCGGCGTCATCAACGCCGCCCTGTACTTCGTGGTCTTCACGGTGCTCATCAAGAAGCTGCACCTGCACACCCCCGGTCGCGAGGGCGAGGAGGACGACGTCGAGCCTTCCACTGCGTCGGAGGCCGCCGCTCCCGCTGACGAGGCAGCTGCATCCGCTGACGAGGTTGCCGCCGCTCCCGCCGCCGGCGACCCTGTGCTCGATCTGATCGCAGGCCTGGGTGGCAAGGCGAACATCCAGTCCACCGAGAACTGCTTCACCCGCCTGCGCGTGAACGTCGCCGACGAGTCCCTCATCGATGAGGACCTCATCAATCACATGAAGAACAGCGGCATCGTCCGCAACGGCAACGACATCCAGATTATCTTCGGCATGGAGGTCGCAAAGGTCCGCGGCCAGGTTGAGGAGGCCCTCGAGAACATGTAGGCCCGCAAATGAGGGGCTCTTGGGATGGCGCGTCGAGCGCGATGCGTTCGACGGCGGTCTCGAGCCCCTTCACGTCGGCCTCGTACCGGGGCCGGGCGCGCAAGCCCGTCCGGCCCCCCCGTCAGCACGGTCCCGCGCGGCGTATCGCGCGGCGATTCCGCGCCGTTTCAGACATGGGCAAGCGCATTTTTCGTTTCACGCATGAGAAAGGATGCACCATGATCATCACGCTCGCCGGCGGCGGCTCCACCTTCACTCCCGGTATCGTCAAGTCCATCGCGCTGCGCAAAGAGGAGCTTGAGGTTGAGGAGATCCGCCTGTACGACATCAACGAGGAGCGCCAGCGCAAGGTTGGCGTGCTCGTCGACTGGATCCTGCACGAGGACCTCGGCCTGGACATCAAGTTGACGGTCACCACCGATAAGAAGACCGCTTTCTCCGACGCCGACTTCGTTTTCGCCCAGATGCGCGTTGGCGGCTACGCCATGCGCGAGCAGGACGAGAAGATTCCGCTGCGCCATGGCTGCGTCGGTCAGGAGACCTGCGGTTGCGGCGGCCTCGCTTACGGCATGCGCACCATCTTCCCCATGGTCGAGCTCATCGATGATGTGGAGAAGTACGCCAAGCCCACGTATTGGATCCTCAACTACTCCAACCCTGCTGCGATCGTGTCCGAGGCGTGCCGCGTGATGCGCCCGAACGCCCGAATCATCAACATCTGCGATATGCCCATCGCCATCATCGACCTCGTGTGCGCCGCGCTCGAGATCGACAAGAAGGACGTCGAGTACGATTACTTCGGCCTCAACCACTTCGGCTGGTTCACCAGCATCCGCCACAAGGGCGAGGAGGTGCTGCCGCAGCTGCGCGAGTACATCAAGGAGCATGAGATCCTGCTCCCCAGCAGCTATCTCAAGGGCATGAGCTCCCTCATGAAGTCCAACACCGACAACGAGGACGAGAGCAAGCAGAACCGCCACACGAAGGGCAGCTGGTATTACGTCTGGAAGGGCGTTTACGAGATCATGGAGCTCTTCCCGGAGTACCTGCCCAACACGTATCTCAATTACTACCTGCAGCAGAAGGAGTTCGTCGAGCATTCCAACCCCGAGCGCACGCGCGCTAACGAGGTGGAGGAGACGCGCGAGCACAACCTGTTCGCCGGCATTGACCGCTATGAGGCCACGGGCGAGATCGACGAGAGCACGTTCTACGCCGGCAGCCACGGCGACTGGATCGCCGATCTGGCCGTCGCGCTCAAGAACGACACGAAGGCGCGCTTCCTGGTGATTTGCCAGAACCGCGGCGCGATCCCGAACATGCCTTATGACGCGATGGTCGAACTTCCCGCGTATATCGGCAAGAACGGCCCCGAGGTCATCTCCCGCGACAACATCCCGCTGTTCCAGCAGGGCCTTATGATGCAGCAGCTCAATTCCGAGAAGCTCGTGGTCCAGGCGTGCATCGAGGGGTCGTACGAGAAGGCGCTCCAGGCGTTCACGCTCAACAAGACGGTCCCGTCGATGACGGTCGCCAAGGAGGTTCTCGACGAGATGATCGAGGCCAACAAGGACTATTGGCCGGAGCTGAAGTAGGGGAATCCCCGACGGCTTGCCTGAGGCGGCGCCAGTGTTTGATGGCGTTGCGGCCGCGGCGCCTGGCGAAGTGGCGGGCTGCCCGCCGCGTTCTTTGAGGATGTGAACGATTTCGCCAGCAGAAAAAGGAGCTTATGAACGGTTCGTTCATAAGCTCCTTTTTTGTACAGCTCTCTACCTGGGAAAACGTTGCAAGTCCAATGAATGCAATCTTCGCAATCGTTCATAGCCTCCAATCGTTCATATCCTCCCAAGGGGAGGCATTTTGTCCATATCGACAAATCATAGACAGGTATGGAGGAAAATAGCGAAAGGGAAACGGCGGGATGATGCATTGAGCTGAGATTTCGGCGAAAATGGGGGACTGCACTATGCGCATGTTGGTTGTCGACGACGAGGTCGATATCGCGAATATGCTCGCTGAGTATTTCCGCATGGAGGGCTACGAGGTAGCGTGCGCAAATAGCGGGGCCGAGGCGCTCGCTGCCGCTTCGGCGGGTGTCGCCCCCGATATCATGCTGCTCGACGTGAACATGCCGGGCATGGACGGTTTCGAGGTGTGCCGCCGCGTGCGCGAGCACCTGAGTTGCCCGATCATCTTCCTCACCGCGCGTATCGAGGACGTCGACCAGCTCGACGGCTTTGCCGCCGGCGCCGATGACTACGTGATGAAGCCGTTCTCGCTCGAGGTGCTCGGCCGGCGTGTTGCCGCGCATATGGCACGCGAGGGCCGTGTGCGTGAGCGCGAGAACGCTGTCCGATTCTTCCAAGAGCTCACTATCGATTACGGGCAGCGCACGGTAGAGGTGCGCCCCGGTGCTGGTGAGCCGGGGAATGGGGCTGCGGAGCGCGCTGCCGGGTCGCTGGCAGCTGGGGGGGGGGGACGCGCCCTCTCGCGTATACGTCGACCTCACCAAGCTTGAATTCGACATCGTCGCGTTGCTCAGCAAGAGGCCAGGCCAGGTGTTCGATCGCGATGCCATCTACGAGCGCGTGTGGGGTTGGGACGCCGCGGGCGATCCGTCGCAGGTGCGCGAGCATGTGCGCCGCATCCGAAACAAGCTCGATGCCGCCGGTGTGGCCGAGGATCCCATCGAGACGGTGTGGGGCGTAGGCTACAAGTGGGTGGCCAAGTGAGGGGCGATGCACAAAACGGAACCACGCCCGACGCGGAATACGACGCTCAGCCCGTTGCTGGCCCCGTGGTCGGCCGTGGCCCGCAATGCGACGCCGACAACACGAGCGGCCCCCGTTCTCGCGCGGCAGCTCGCCGGAAAAAGCGCCGTGTTCGCCATGACGTGCGCAAAGAGGGCCGTCGGTATCGTCGTTCCTTGCGTCGCGAGGCTCGCGCCCGCGAGCGCGAGGCGCTGAAACAGCTCCCCAAACGCGAGCGCTTGCGCGTGTGGTGGCGTACGCGTCCGCTCGGTGTGACGTTCACGGTGTATCTCGCCGTGTATCTTGCGGCCGCCACATTACTGGCGCTGGGCATGGTCGAGGTTCTCTCAACATGGAACAACGGGTACTACGAACTCGAGGTGAGCCTCGAAAACGGCCTGACCCAGCGCGGAACAATCGATTCGGGCCCGTATATCTACGACCCCAACGCGGGTGAGCTGCTCCCCGCCTCCAAGCTTGACTTGCCCGGTGACGGGCCGTATGCGGTTTTCATTGCGACCGGGGACTGGGGGACCGGAAGCGGGTATGTGCCGGACGGCGGTCGCACCATCGGCTCGCTGTACGCAACCGTCGATTTGGTTCGCAGCGGCCAGGTCCAGTTGCGCGACTGGGGGCTCAACTACAACGAGTGGTACCCCCAAGAGGAAATCCTCGAGGCGAACAGCACGATCTCTGCAGACAATCTCGCTCGCTATGATGAGCTGAGCCGCAAGGGGCGTGCACAGAGCGTCGAGCTGTTCGAGTCCATGACCGGCGCGGATCTGGAGGAGACGTTCGGCGAGGGGCTTGTCTCGAATACCGCATACTATGCCGCATCGCAGCCGCCTGTGAGCCTGGTGCCTTGGATCCTCACGCTCGCGACGGGGCTCGCGCCCGTCCTTGCCTATGGCGTCCTGGGCTGGCTGACGTTCCGCCATTTCTACCGCGTGCATATCGCCGGGCCGTTGGCCGAGCTCGCCGGTGCGGCCGACCGTATCGCCGGGCAGGACTTGGATTTTACCATCCGCGTCGTTCGCGGTCGCGAGCTGGGCCGCTTGTCGGAAACGCTCGAGCACATGCGCGCCTCGCTTCTCGAGGCCCAGCGCGAGCTATGGCGCACGGCCGAATCGCGCCGTCGTCTGAACGCGGCGTTCGCGCACGACCTGCGCACGCCCATCACCGTGCTCAAGGGAACGGTCGAGATGGTCCAGATGCGGCTGCGCCGCGGCGACACGCTGGATGGGGATGCGCTCGACGCGCTTTCCGCCCAGGTCGCACGTCTCGAGCGATATGCGACTTCGATGGGCGGTCTCAGCAAGTTGGAGGACCGTCCCGTCGAGCACGAGGCTTTTGCGCTTGACGACCTTCGCGAGGAGTTGGGCCGACATGTGTCCGAGGTGATGGACGTGCGCGGCGGCGGCTTGGGGCTGAAGTTGCCGACCGTGTCCGAGGCGGACAGGGCGCCCGCGCCCAAAACGTGCTGCGCGTCGGAATCCACTCTCAAAGCCGCGACAGACAGTCGTCCCGCCGCGCTTCTCGCCATCGATCTTCCCCTGGTGGAGGAGGTGCTCGACAACCTGCTGAGCAATGCTTGCGTGCACGCATCGTCGATCGTGACGTTCGACATGATGGTCGATGCGGGGGTGCTCACCCTGGTTGTAACCGACGATGGGCCGGGGTTCACCCCCGAGGCGCTCCACCGCGGTTGCGACCCGTTCTTCAGTGAGAACAAGTCCGCTGAGCACTTCGGATTGGGGCTCAATGTGTCGAGCGTCTTGTGCGGACTCCATGGGGGCAAGATCGCCCTGACGAACGCCGAGACGGGCGGCGCTCGGGTCATCGCGACGTTCGATGTCCGACCTGACCGGGAGAGCGTTTTCTAGAGAGGTGGGGCGGCCTCCGCATCAGGGGCCCCGCCAAGGCCAAGGATGGCCCCCGCGGCGAGGCCCTTCCATAGATGGGGACGTTCGCATAGCGGGGCGACCCATGCCACCCGTAAAGAATTACTTACGAATACCTAAGGCTTACGTAATTGTCATCGCTGGTCGACAAAACGTAGACACCCTCTTGCGACACTTAACTCGCACGGAACGGAGGAGGTGCCGCGATGATGAGAATGCAGACCGAGGGCGAGACTCCCATGGAGATGAACGCCCTGCTCCCGCAGCAGCCTGTGGCATGTGGCGGCGCGGCGCGCAGGCTCGATGTGAAGAAGCTGGCCGAGGTCTGGAAGCGCGATCGCGCGGAAGCCGCGCCGGATGCCGACGAGGAGGCGCGTTTCACCGCAGCTGCTAAGACCTGTGAGCCCCTCGACGAGGACATGGGAATCAAGCTTCGCCGCAAGGCCCTGCGTCGTCGCGTGCTCATCGGCTTGGTTACGGCTGCCGTGGTCACCGCGCTTCTCTGCTGGGAGTACCTCCCCGGCCTGCTTGCATGGCTTGCCGACGCGCGCGCCGTTCGCGCGTTCGTGTCCGACCATGCCTTTGTCAGCCGCCTTGCCATGCTCGGCATCAACATCGTGCAGGTGCTGCTGGCGTTTTTGCCCGGCGAGCCCGTGGAGCTCGCCAGTGGGTACGCGTTCGGCTTCTGGGAGGGCACGGCCCTGTGCCTGGTCGCCTCGGGTCTGGCGACGTCGGCGATTTACTGGGCGACGCGCCGCTGGGGCTGGAAACTCGTCGGATTGTTTTTCGATCGGTCGCTGCTCGACCGCTTCTCCTGGCTGAAGAGCGCCAAACGCCTCGAGCTCATCATGCTCATCGTGTTCCTGATTCCCGGCACGCCCAAGGATTTCCTGACGTATTTCGCCGGGTTGACGAACATGCGCTTTCTGCCGGTCGTCCTGATTGCCACGTTTGGGCGCATCCCCTCTATCGTGACCTCAACAATCACGGCGTCAGCGGTCGGCTCCGGGAATTGGCCGCTGGTCGCGTGCACGCTGGTGGCGTCGGCGTTTCTCTTGGCGGTGGGCGGCCTGATGTACCGGCGCCTGCGCAGCCGCACGCGGTGAGAGGCGCCAAGGCTTGCATCCAAGCGCAAAACCTTCCCCAAAACGTACACTTATTTTTCGAAATCCTGGGCAAAGGGACTGCGGACAAAAAGTTGGACACCTTGACGGTGCCCGGGCTGGAGGTTCG
>ERZ894232.930-NODE-930-length-33210-cov-15.243221_pt1 | contig 33210 bp, 30 predicted proteins | sample MGYA00380296_ERZ894232 | MGnify/ENA primary metagenome ERZ894232 (study PRJEB32331, sample SAMN06328433) | human gut metagenome | biome: human gut microbiome; feature: stool | host: Homo sapiens | collected 2014-08-14 ...
CGGGCCGCGCGTGAATCGTCGACGAAAGTCGGCGATTCCGAAAAGCACGAGTAGGTCGCGGCTTTGCCGCGCCGTCAACGAGTGTTTTTCGTGTCTTTCCGCCCGGCGGCTTGGCCGCCGTCGGCGGCGCAACCCCGGAGCGGCGGGGTTTGTCGTCTTGGCCTGTTGCGGCCCTGCGGGCCGCGCGTGAATCGTCGACGAAAGTCGGCGATTCCGAAAAGCACGAGTAGGGCGCGGCTTCCCTTGCGGGAAGCCTCCCCATGACGTATAGCCAAGAGGAATTGCGGTCGGCCGGGATGTCGCCGTGCGTTCTCCCCTGTCTCTTTTTAAAAGTCTTTGAAGGGAGAGGGAGATAGGGTTGGGGGAAGGAGGAGGGAAACTTTCCCCGGAAAGTTTCCCTCCTCCTTCCCCAGGTTCCATTCCCTTCCTCCACACGGAGCAATACCATGCAAAGAACGAGTATAGTCGAGCTACTGGCGTCGGAAGCGGCGCGGCCCGGTGTCACGGTGTGCGGCTGGGTGCGTACCCGGCGGGATTCCAAGGGTTTTGCGTTTCTGGAACTGAACGATGGTTCCTGTCTGGCCAACGTGCAGTGCATCGTGGACGAGGGCGTGCCCGCGTGGTCCTGCCTGGAGGGCGTAAACACCGGCGCCTCGGTGTGCGTGCACGGCGACCTGGTGGAATCGCCGGGCAAGGGCCAGAAGTGGGAGATCCGCGTCCATACGATGGACGTCCTGGGCCTGGCCGATGCCGAAACCTTCCCTTTGCAGAAAAAGCGTCATTCCGACGAATTTCTGCGTACCATCGCTCACTTGCGGCCTCGTACCAACAAGTACGGCGCGGCTTTCCGCATCCGTTCCGAAGCGGCTCTGGCCGTACACGACTTTTTTCGAAGCCGGGGCTTTTATTACGTGCATGCGCCCATCCTGACCGGTTCTGACTGCGAGGGCGCGGGCGAAATGTTTCGAGTGACCACCCTGCCCCCCCTGATGGAAAAAGGCGGGGGACAGGGAGCTTCCTCGGGCAATGTGTTCGACGATGATTTTTTCGGCAAGGAAGCCAAACTGACGGTGTCCGGGCAACTGGAGGCCGAGGCTTTGGCGTTGGGGCTGGGCAAGGTATACACTTTCGGCCCCACCTTCCGCGCCGAGCATTCCAACACGCCCCGGCACGCGGCCGAGTTCTGGATGATTGAGCCCGAGGCGGCTTTTGCCGATCTCAGGGACAATATGGAATTGGGCGAAGGGCTTATCCGGCACGTGGTGCGTCATATTCTGGAACGCAGCGAAGCGGACGTGGCCCTGTTCGACAAATTTGTGGCTCCCGGCCTGCGAGACAGTTTGACCGGCCTTGTGGAACAGGACTTTGTACGCGTCTCCTACCGGGAGGCGGTGAAAATCCTGAATTCCAGCGGCAGAAAATTCGAATACCCCGTGTCCTTCGGCGCAGACCTGCAGACTGAACACGAGCGTTTTCTCACTGAAGAGCATTTTAAGGCCCCGGTCACGGTGTATGACTATCCCAAGAGCATCAAGGCGTTTTACATGCGTCTCAACGACGACGGGGAAACCGTGGCGGCTATGGACCTGCTGGTGCCCCGCATCGGCGAACTCATCGGCGGCAGCCAGCGCGAGGAACGTTTGGATGTGCTGGAGGCCCGTATTCGCGAAATCGGCCAGAAGCCGGAAGATTACTGGTGGTATCTGGACCTGCGCCGCTTCGGCAGCGTGCCTCACGCGGGCTTCGGCATGGGTTTTGAGCGTTTGATTATGCTGCTCACCGGCATCGCCAACATTCGTGATGTCCTGCCCTTCCCGCGCACTACCGGTTCCCTGGAGTTTTAGCCGTGCGCAGTATGACGGAACGCCGCCGGGCGCGTATCGAACAGGTGCTCAGGCACAGGCAGAAGGACTTGACCCTGGTACTGGCCAACATCCATGATCCGCACAACGTATCGGCTATTTACCGCAGTTGCGACGCCTTCGGGGTGGCCTCGGTGCACCTTTATTACACCACCTGCGCGTTCCCGGCCCTGAGCAAAAAGACCTCGGCCTCGGCTCGAAAATGGGTGGATACGGTGCGCCACGACGATCGGGAAAGTCTGTTTGCGGCCCTGCGCGCTCGGCCGTGCCAGGTGCTGGCCACCAGTTGCACGCCCTCGGCGCGGCCTGTGGGGGACTATGACTTCACCAAACCCACGGCCATCATTATGGGCAATGAGCACGCGGGCGTGCCCGAGGAGCTTATCCCTCATGTGGACGGCGAGGTCTACATCCCCATGTTCGGTATGATCCAGAGCTTTAACGTATCGGTGGCCGCCGCTCTCATGTTGGCCGAGGCTTCCCGTCAGCGTCGGGAAGCGGGCATGTACGAACGCATGAGCTGGACGAACGAGGAGTACGCCGAGCGCCTGGCCCTGTGGCTGGAAAAATAGATAGAAGCGATTGCAACCCCGTGCGCACACAGCGCGGCGGGCAACAGGCGGACAACATGGTGATGCTGTCCGCCTGTTCTTAATGGCGCAACGGGGTGGTTACGCGATAGATGAGCGCATCGTCGGCGAAGACGCTGACCCGGATGGAGGCGTCTTTGGTTTCGGATACTTCGGCGGGCAGGGTGGGGTTGCCCACAATTTTTTTCAGGCGATTGATGCGATAACCGGTGTCGCCGTGGTCGTCCAGCGGATACGTGGAACCATCGGCCAGGATGAGTTCAAACGTGGCTTTGCCCGCCAGTTGGGGAACCTGCTCGGTATTGTACAGGTCGAAGGAGATACGCAGGCTGCGCGCTCCCACCCGGCGCGCAGTAAGATTTTCCACCCTGGCCAGGCCGGTATCCACCGCGTCTTGCGTGTTCGTCGCCTCTGAGGGGGCCGGGGCGGACGCTTGAGCATCCGCCCGAGGGGGGTGAACGAGGGGGGCGGTTGCCGTGTCGGCGACGTCCGCGGATTTATCGGACATGTCGTCAGCGGGGCCTTTCGTATCTTGAGAAGGTGGGGATGAAACCGCATGATCCGGGGCGAGGGAGGGCGAGGACTGTCCCCCGGCTGTAAGTGAGGCCGCCGGGGTGGTCGCCGGTTCGATATATCCCGCGCCGGAACGGGTGGGCAAGAGATCATCCAAGCCTCGGGGGTCCGTTTTACGCAGGAACTGCTCCAGGTTGGCCAGCCGGGCCGTGGTTTGGGCGTTGCTTTCCACTTGCCGTTGCAGGGCCAGATTTTCCCCTCGGGCGGCGTTCAGGTCCTGCCACAAACGCCAGTTCAACCACAGACTGGCGACGGTTAAGACGGGGAGGAGGAGCAAAAGAAAGAGCAAAGAGCGCACAAGGGTCGGTCCCATGCGCCAACGATGGGTGGAACCGCCGTCGTGCAGGAATATGACGCTGTATTTGCCGGTCATGCGTTCTCGCTTGGTCCGGGCCGCGTCGGCCCGGAATTACAAAGCCGTCCAGGTTTCCGACGCGATGCGCCAGGAGTCGCCCTCGGGATAGAGCAGCATTTCCTTGGTGCCTTTGTCCTGATAACCCGACGTATCGCGGTACACCTGGGTCATATCCACACGCACGCCCCGATCCTCCAGGCGTACGCGCAGGCCGTGGAACTCCACCGCCAGCGGCTTCTTTTTAGGACCCCAGGTTCGTTTTTTACGTGCCGTAATCGCCTCCAAACCTCGTTGCCCGTCCTGAACGGCATCCTTGGCGTAGTAAGAGGCGTAGGCTTCCAGGTCGCCCCTTTCCCATGCCTGGCGCCATTCTTCCACAAAGGCCACCACACTGGGGGCCAGGCTGTCGAGGTAGGCTCGCTCCATACCCAAATCCTGGGGCAGCCATTCCATTCCCACGATTTTGAGCTCGCCGTTTTTGACCGGCTGCCAGTACAGGCGGCGTATGCCCTCGGTGCTCAGGTTGGGCGCGCGGTAATACTGCTTAAACCACGATACCCAGTAACCGGGCCCCTGCAGAACATTGATTTCGCCGTATTGAATCTGAATCCAGGGAAAACGCTGAAACAATTGTTCTTTTTGCGCGCGGAAAGCGCTGAATGATTCGTCCTGGGCGCGGGTATACGCGTCGGGATCGTAAAAGTCGAACATGGCCTCCGAACGCGAAGCCCAAGCCTTGTTCCAGGCCTCGGTCTTTTCCGTCAACAACCTGGTCATGGCTTCGGTGGCCGGGGTGGCCGCCGCCACGTCGGCTTTGACGTCGGGGGTAGGCTGGATAACGTCGCTGACGATGTTTTCCGCCACCACCACCGGCGTGCCGGGGACCAGATGGGGCGCCAACGCGTCGATGTCGGCCAGGTCCACGGCGATACAGCCGCGCGTGGTCTGGTTGGCGATGGGGCGGCCTTTGCTGTGAATCCAGATGCCGGACCCCGTCTTGCCGCGCAGTTTGTCCACGGGATTGGGATAGTTGAGGGCGTGGGCCTGACTGCCGTATTCTTCAAAGTCCAGGGGCTCGCGCACCTTGCCGGTGACGAAATATACGCCTTCGGGCGTGCGCAGATCGCCACGCACCTGCTTATCGCCCTCGGCCTGACCGTGGATGCTCGGGAATGCCTGCCGCATGGTCAGAGGGCTGCGCTTTTCAAAATAAAACAGTGTCTTGTTGGCTTTATCCACGGCCACCAACGAAGGCGGTAGAGCGGGATCGTCCGTCAATAACGCTTCCCAGGCCGAAGCGGGGCGGCCGGATAAAAACAGGCTGCCCGCCAGCAAACAAACGGTAAGGGGCAGGACGCGCAACAGGGGCTCCTATGCGGGGCTCAGCCCCGGTCGGACCGGGCGAGTTCCAGAAGTTCCGCCCGACGGAACAGGGAACGCAACGTGTAGCCCGCGGCCTGGACGGCCTCGCGGCCCCCCTCTTCCCGGTCAAGTACGGTGCATACGGCCGCAATGGAGAAACCGGCCTCGCGCACTCGTTCACAGGCCGTCAACAGCGAGCCGCCGGTGGTTACCACGTCTTCCAGCATGGCCACGGGGGCGCCGGGCGTCAGGTTGGCGAGCCCTTCCAGGTATTGCATGGTGCCGTGCCCCTTGGGGGTTTTGCGAACGATAAAAGCGGCCAGGGGGCGTTTCAGTTCGTACGAAATCACCGAGGTGGCCGACACCAGGGGATCGGCGCCCAGAGTCATGCCGCCCACGGCGACCAGACCGGGCACATCGGCCAGAAGGTCGTTGAACAGGTGGCCGATGAGCCAGCCGCCTTCGGGGTGCAGGGCGGTCTGCTTGCCGTCGAAATAATAGTCGCTCCGACGGCCCGACGTCAGTGTGAACTGGCCTTCCTTATAGGATTTTTCTACCAGCAGTCGCGCCAGACGACGCTTCATGTCCAGAATGTCGGCCATACCTATGTTCCTTGCCGCGCCGGAGCGCCGTTCCTGGTGTTTGGGGGATTGATGGTCCGGGCCGGAAAGGGCCCGGCCGCAGACGCGTCACTCGGACGCCCGGCCGGAAATCAAAACGCGTTTTCGCGGAATACCCGGTCGAGCATCAACGATTCGTAGCGAATATAATAACGGGTATCGAAAAGGGAATCAAGTTCTTCCGGATTTAAACGGGCGCTTATGGCTTCGTCCCGGCGCACAATGTCGGGGAAGGGAAGTTCGTTTTCCCAACTGTTCATGGCGCAGCGCTGCACCATGACGTAGGCTTCCTGCCGGGGCAGTCCCTTTTCCACCAGGGCGGTAAGCACCCGTTGGGAAAAAAAGATGCCGTGGCTGGCCCACAGATTGCGCTCCATGTTGCGCGGCAACACCACCAAACCGTTAAGGAGGCGGGTCAGCCGGTGCAGCACGTAATCCGTCAGAATGGTGGCATCGGGCATAATCACCCGTTCCACCGAGGAATGGCTGATGTCGCGCTCGTGCCACAGAGCCTGGTCTTCGAGGGAGGCCAGGGCGTTGCTGCGGATCAGACGGGCGAGACCGCACATGTTTTCGGCCGAAATGGGATTGCGTTTGTGCGGCATGGCCGAAGACCCCTTCTGGCCCTGGGCGAAGCCTTCCTCTACCTCGTGCACTTCGGTGCGTTGCAGGTGGCGCAGTTCGGTGCACAGGCGCTCGACGCCGCCGGCGGCCACGGCCAGGGCCGTGAAGTAGTGGGCGTAGCGGTCGCGCTGGATAATCTGGGTGGAAATGGCGTCGGGTCTGAGGTCGAGCAGGGCGCAGGCACGGGCCTCGATTTCCGGAGACAGAAAGGCGTAGGTGCCCACCGCCCCGGAAATTTTACCCACCCTGATGCCCTCCACGGCGGCCGCGAAGCGGGTTTTGGCCCGCTGAAATTCGGCATAAAAGCCCGCCATCTTCAGGGCGAACGTGGTGGGTTCGGCGTGGATGCCGTGGGTACGACCTATGCACGTCAGACCCTGATGCCGGAGGCTGAGATTTTTAAGCGCCTCAAGCACGCCGTCGAAGTCTGTCAGGATGCGGCGGCCCGCTTCCACCATAAGCAGCGCCCCGGCCGTGTCCACAATATCCGACGAAGTGCAGCCCAGATGAATGAAACGCGCGGCCGGTCCGATTTTTTCCTCCAGGGAGGTCAGGAAGGCGATGACGTCGTGCCGGGTGACGGTTTCAATCTCGTCGATGCGGGCTGCGTCGATGTCGGCCTTGGCCCGGATTTCCGCCATATCGGCGGCAGGGATGACGCCCTGCTCGTGCCAGGCTTCGCATACGGCCAGTTCGACCCTGAGCCACGCGCGGTAGCGGTTTTCCTGAGTCCACAAGGCCGCCATTTCGGGTCGGGAATAGCGTTCAATCATAAAGGGATTCCTCGGTATTACGCCGAAGCGGAGGCAGGCTTGGCGGGCTTGGTTCCGGTTGTGGACGGGGCGGTCTGGGGGGCGGCGGGACGAGTCGCGGGTTTGGCGGCGTTTTTGTCCGGTGCGGGGGCCGCGGATTTGGCGTCGGACTTCGCCTCGCCCGAAGCGTCTTTGCCCGCGCCCGTGTCGGCGGCGGAAGCTCCGGCCCCCGTATCGCCTGAGGCGTCTTGCGGCGCATCTTGGGAAATTTCGGCGGAAGCGTCTTCGCTTTCCGCGTGGTGTGAACCGTATTCCGTCACATACCAGCCCCCGCCTTTCAGAATGAATGTGGTTTGGGAAATGATGCGCGGGGAGGATTCGCCGCAGGTCGGGCAGGGATGCGTCGAGGCGTCGTCGTCCGACTTCAGCCATTCTTCAAAATTTTTGCGGCAATGAGGGCAATGGTATTCGTAGATGGGCATGGAAAGAGCTCCGTGGTGATGGACGTTCGGTCCCGGGAGCGAAAGGCGATCGACGCCGGAATTCCCGTCCGCTCGGAGCGGGTTCGGCGGCGGACGGCGGCCCGAACGTCGGAAAAACGCGCCGGAAGGCGAACGCGTTTTAAAGTTTCGGCACGGCACGCGAAAAAACGGAGGATAGTCGCCTGACCTCCGTTGAGGGGAACGCGGCAGTAACTCGCGTTCTCGGCGGACGGAAAACGAAGGCGGGCCGAAACTCGCTTCCGTTCTCCCCCCATCCGTATTTCCTGGCCGCTTATTTCTTGGCGTTCTTGGCCGCGGCCTGGGCTTCGTGGATACGTTCCTTGAGGCGCTGTTCGCGGCGATGCCGACGGCGATCCAGTTCCTTCATACGTTCGACTTTTTTGTGGGCCATGAGAATGCTCCTTGGGGACAGATGTTGTCTGCGTTGTATAAACACTCCGGCCGGGCCTGTCCAGAGGGCGCGATACGCCGCGGAGCCGGCTTCTCCCGGCCTTGTCAGGCCAGGCCCCATGCCGTATCGTACTTCATCCCCACAAGCATAAGCGAGGTTATCCCATGACTCTTGAGGAAGTTCGCCGCCATTTCGACGCCCATGACACCTTTGCCCGCCATTTGGGCATTGATATCGTTGAAATAGGTCAGGACAGAGCCGTCGTGTCCATGCCCTTTGACGAACGTCACCGCAACGGCATGGGCCATGCCCACGGCGGAGCCATCTTCGCCCTGGCCGATTTGGCTTTTGCCGCCGCGTCCAACGCCTCGGGCATATCTTGCGTCAACGCCCAGACTTCCATTTCGTATATCGCGCCCGGCCAGGTGGGGCCTTTGCGCGGCGAAGCCCGCGCCCTGCACATCGGGCGCAAACTGGTCACCTACGAAGTGACCGTATTCGACGCCGCCGACACGTTGGTCGCCAAAGCCCAGATCACGGGCTACGTGAAGGGCGTTCCCCTGGCGGTCTGAGATCGGCATGGACCGCGACCTGTACAGCGCGGATTTCGCGGGCGCGCGGGAGCCGGGAACGTCCGGCGGCCGCTATGTCGTCGGCCCGGGCGAACGCGGCGCGCGTCTTGACGTTTTTGCAAGCCGGGCCGCCGGGTTGTCCCGGGCGCGGGTCAAGAAGGCGGTGCAGGGCGGTTTGTGCCGGGTAGACGGCCGCGTTTGCACGGATGCCGATGCCCGCCTGGAGGAAGGCCGCGTTGTGGAACTGTGTCTGCCCGTCGCGGAGGGGGCACTGACGCCCGAGGACGGTGAACTCGCCGTCCTGTATCGGGACGAAAGCGTGGCGGTGGTGAACAAGCCCGCCGGGCTGACGGTCCACCCCTGTCCCAGTTGCCCGGAAGGCACCCTGGTTCACCGGCTTTTGGCTCATTTTCCCGAACTGGCGCGTCAGGAGGGCTTCCGGCCCGGCATCGTGCACCGCCTGGACAAGGACACCTCGGGCCTGCTGGTGGCGGCGCTGACCGAGGCCGCACGTCTGGCGCTGACCGGCGCGTTTGCCGCTCGGGCCGTCCACAAGACCTATCTGGCCCTGACCAGAGGCGTGCCCGAAACCGAGGGTACGGTGAACCTGCCCCTGGGCCGCCATCCCACGCTGAAGACCAGGGTGGCCGTGGTGCCGGAGAGCAAAGGAGGCAAGCCCGCCCTCAGTTCCTGGCGCAGGCTGTACGCCGATCCGGCGGGCCGTTTCGCTCTGCTGGCCGTGACCATCCATACCGGCCGCACCCATCAGATCCGGGTCCACATGGCCGAAATCGGTCATCCACTGTGGGGAGACAAGCTCTATGCCCCGCGCGACGACCGCGACCCCGCTCCGCGTCAGATGCTGCATGCCTGGAAGTTGGCTTTCCCCCATCCCGATCGGGATGAAAGCCTGTCTTTTGTCTGTCCGCCCCCGGACGATTTTCTTCGCGCGGCGCTGGCGTTGGCCCGACGGACGCAACGGGTGGTGCTGACCGGAACGCCGGGGTGCGGCAAATCGTCCGTATTGCGTCTGCTGGCCGCCGAAGGGACGCCCGTGTGGAGTGCCGACGCCGTGGTGGCCCGTCTGTACCGCCCCGGCGGAGACGGTTGGCTGCTGATACGTCGCCGCTGGGGGGAGCGTTTTATGAACGGAGAGGACGGGCCGGTGGATCATGCCGCCTTGGCCGCCGCCCTCGCTGAGGACGCCGGAATGCGGCGTGAACTGGAGCATCTGATCCATCCTCTGGTATTCGCGGACATGGAGCGCTTTTTCACACAGGCCGAGGCGGACGGAAACGAGCGGGCCGTAGCCGAGGTTCCTCTGTGGCACGAAAGCCGCAAGCCGGATGTCGACGCCGTGGTGGTGACCGTAACCTGCCCGGCCGAGGTCCGGCACGCCCGCGTGCTCGAAGGGCGGGGCTGGAGCGGAGAGCGAGCGAGGGCCGTGGACGCCTGGCAGTGGTCCGAACGGGACAAGATTGCCGCGTCGCACTATGTTCTGGACAACAGCGGCCCGGCCGAAGAGCTGCCCGGCAAGGTTCGTTCCCTGCTGGAACGGCTGGATGAACGCCGCTCCGCCGCCGGGACCGCGCTGGCGGACACCTTGCGCGCCCTGTGGGGCGAGCGCGTCACGGCTTCCGTTCGGGGCCGCCCTGACGAAGAAGGAGTTTTGTCATGACCGTCACTGTTTACGGAGGAGGCAGCTGGGGCACGGCCCTGGCCCACGCGCTGGCCTGCGGCGGACACGGGACGCGCCTGCTGGTACGCGACGCGACTGTGGCCGAAGCCGTCAACGAGCGGCATGAAAACCCCCGCTATCTGCCGGGCCTGCGCTTGCATGCGGACGTGCTGGCCGTAACCGATCCTTCCGTGCTGGCCGAATCGGATGTGTGGGTCCTGGCCGTGCCCTGCCAGAGCCAACGGGCTGCGTTGGAAGATGTACGCCGCCTGTTGCGGCCGTCCACCGTGGTGGTCAACGCGTCCAAAGGCATAGAACTGAACAGCCTTAAGCCCATGTCCGAGGTGGCAGCCGAGGGCCTTGGACGGCCCGGACATTTTGAGCGGCGTTACGCCGTATTGTCCGGGCCTTCCTTTGCGCGCGAGGTGGTGGAATGCAAGCCCACGGCCGTGGTCCTGGGCTGCGCCGACGAGACTTTGGGCGCGTCCCTGCGCGACTTGTTCGCCACGACCTGGTTTCGCAGTTATTCCAGTACCGACGTGCGCGGCGTGGAATTGGGCGGCGCGGTCAAGAACGTCATCGCCATCGCGGCCGGGGTCAGCGACGGACTGGAGTTCGGGCACAACGCCCGCGCGGCCCTGATCACGCGCGGCCTGGCCGAGATTACCCGGTTGGGCGTGGCCCTGGGAGCGCGGCCGTCCACCTTTATGGGATTGTCCGGCTTGGGGGACCTCATGTTGACCTGTGCGGGCGACTTGTCGCGCAACCGGCAGGTGGGCCTGGGCCTCGGGCGGGGCGAAAGCCTGGCCTCCGTCATCAAGGCCATGCGCACCGTGGCCGAAGGGGTCAAAACCTCGGCCGCCGTGTACCGCCTGGCCCAATCTTTAGGAGTGGACATGCCCATCACCGCTGCCATGAACGCCGTGCTCGACGGCTCTTTGTCCCCCGTCGAGGCCGTGCGCGGCCTTATGTCTCGCGCATTGAAAGAGGAAGAATAGCATAAACGGAACGGCGCCCCGATTTCATCCATATCGAGCGTTCGGCCGCGGGGAAACGTTCCAGGCATAGCGGGGAGCGAGGCTGGTCGGCCGCGCGCCGCACCCGGGCGGCGAACAGCGGGCGGATATCGGCGACGTTTATGGCAAGCTCCGGGGTACAAACAAAAGTTTGGGCTTTATACCGTCGGAGATGGGGGTGGAGACAAGGGCCCGGTGCAGATCTGGAGCGGAGGATGGTTGCGGAGGAAACCGGCCGTGAAGTCGATGGCGTCCACGGTCAGGGTTTCGCACAGATGGGGCGGGTCGTTTTTGGTAAAGCCGCCCGGACGCAGATCGCGGCAGGTCAAGGAGGAAAAACGCGCGGTGAACGCCTCCGCGAAGCGGCGGCAGGCAACGACGATATCTTTATCCGGCACGCCGTGCCCGGCGTAGTAGAGCCCCATGAACATCAACGCGCCTTCTACCAGGCCGCATTGCGCCCGAAACCGCCCCGCCCCATGCATGCCCACGGCGGCCTGCCATATCTGGGAATGCAGCTCCACGTCAAACAATTCGCTCAGGCAGACAAGGGTGACGCGGGCGCAGTTGATGTTGCGCTCCCAGTACAAAGCGTGCGCCCGGCGGGCGATGTCGTCACGGGACATGGCGAACTCCTTTACTCCTGTTTGTCGAATAATGCGTCCTCGTCCGGGTAGATCGCCTCGAAGCGCGCCTTGTAGGCCGCGAAGCAGCCATCCAGAACAGCCCGGCGCGCGCCGCGCACGAGATCGAGGAAGTAGGTGAGATTGTGCAGCGAGTTGAGGCGAAAGGCCAGCAGTTCCTTGCTCACGTATAGGTGGCGCAGATAGGCGCGTGAGAAAGTGCGGCAGGTGTAGCACGAGCACTGCGGGTCGAGGGGGCCGTCATCCTCGGCGTATTCCTTGCGTTTGATGTTGATTTTGCCCTGCGAGGTATACAGTGTTCCGTTGCGCGCATTGCGGGTGGGCAGCACGCAATCGAACATGTCCACCCCGCATTCGATGCTGTGCAGGATGTCCAGGGGAGTGCCCACGCCCATCAGATAGCGGGGTTTGGCCTGGGGCAGAATGGGGTCGAGCCGGCGCAGGCAGCGCAACATGACGTGTTTGGGTTCGCCCACGGCCAGGCCGCCGATGGCATATCCCTCGAAACCGATATCCATGAGAGCGCGGGCCGATTGTTCACGCAGATCCGGATAGGTGACCCCCTGCACGATGCCGAACAGCAGATTGCCCGCCGCGCCGGGTTGATAAGCTTCGCGGCAGCGCAGGCCCCAGCGGGCGCTGCGTTCTACGGCGGCGGCGGCCTCGCGGTGGTCCGCCCCATAGCCCAGGCACTGGTCGAGCTGCATCATGATGTCGGAATTGAGGTTGCGCTGGATGGATACCACTTTTTCGGGTGAAAAGAAGTGACGTGAACCGTCCAGATGGGAGCGAAATTCCACCCCGTCCTCGGTGACACGGCTCAGCGCGCTCAGGCTGAATGCCTGGAAGCCGCCGCTATCGGTCAGAACGGGTTTGTCCCAGGCGTTGAAGGCGTGCAGGCCGCCGCGCCGGGCCACCAGTTCGTCGCCGGGACGCAGATACAGATGATAGGTGTTGCCCAGAATGATCTGAGCGCCGATAGCCTCCAGATCGTCGGGGGCTATGGCTTTGACGCTGCCCACCGTGCCCACGGGCATGAAGATGGGGGTTCGGATGGGGCCGTGGGCGGTATGCAATACGCCCGCGCGGGCCGCGCCGTCCGTGCCGTGGAGTTCAAAGGTGCCGGGAGTGGTGTCCATACGTCGTCCTTCGCTGGAGCAGTTCGATTTTAAAGCGGTCTAATCTTGCCATTATACTGGTTCAGGGCGCGATGCTCCGTCGCTCGGGCTTCACGGCTCCGTCGAAAGTTCGCTGAGAGAGCCGACAAAAAGAGGATTATTGAAACGCCCTGTCCCAGCACCACAGCAGGAAGAAGGGCACGGCCACGCCTATGCTCCATTCGAGGAGGCGGGGCGGCGGCCCGTGGCGCTTGAGGATGGAAGAGGCGACCAAGCCCAGGCCGAAGCCGGAGAGCAGGCCGAAAATATGGGCGGCGTAATCGGTACGCTCGCCCTCGGCGCCCAACATGGCCAACAGGGCCAGACCGGCGGCCAGGGGCAGAAGCACGCGGCGTTTGAAGCCGTGACCGTTGTCGCGTACCGCGATGTCGGCGCACAAAATGCCCACCATACCGAACAGAGAGGTGGAAAATCCCACGCTGGTGTGATCCAGGGGACGGTACAGCGCGTTGAGCGTGTTTCCCATGATGCCCGCCAGCAGGGTAAGGCCCAGAGCAAGCCCCAGGCCCAGACGCCGGGCGATGAGAATAAGGAAGGGCGCGCCGAACAGCAGGTTGGAGAACAGATGCAGACTGTCCGCGTGCAGGGTGAGCGCCGTGGCGGTACGCCACCACTCCCCGAGCACGCGTACCCGGTATACGTCCAGACCGCCGCGCGTCAGCCAGTAGTCGGGGTCGGGCAGGTGTTCGACGGGTAGGGGCCACCAGCCCATGCGCAGCCCGTGCCAGAACACCAGAACCAACAGGGCGAGCAGGGCCCAGTGGGCGTTGTGGCGGGGAACCACGGCGGAAACCGGCCTCGGGCGGCTTTCGGCGGCCAGGGCTGCCAGTTCGGCCCGCGCCGCGCCTTCGCGCAGGGCGGGGACAAAAATGCGCTGGTTGGCGCCGTGACCGACGACGAGGTGGGGGATATTTTGGGCTTCCAAAGTCAGACGCCACAATTCCAAGGTACGGGTGCCGGGGGCCGGCAGGGCGCGTCCGAAGGAGTCGACTCCGCTGTCGTCCACCACCCGCCAATCGGGGGGCACCAGGGCAGACCTCCGCCACATGGGAACAAACTGGCGGGGGGTGCGGCGTCGGCGGCGTAAAGCCGGAGAACCGTCGGTGCCGGAGTGGCGCAACAACATGCTGTTTCCTGAAGCAGGGCGGCCCGGAGGGGAGGAGCTTGCCGGGCCGGTAGTGCACCCGGCCGAGGGGGCGGCTGGCGGCTTTTACCCCCGGAGCGGAGCCTTCCTTATACAGAGAAAACCGATCTAAAAAAAAGGCGGGGAGCAATCCCCGCCTTGAACTACCTTAAAGAACGGCTTATTCGCCGTACGCTTCGCCTTCGGTGCGGACTACGGGCTTCCTCACCGCGCCGGAACGCAGGCAACGGGTGCACACGGTAATGGTGCGGACTTCACCGTCGGGGAACTGGTGGCGCACAGTCTGCAGGTTGGGGTTGAAACGGCGTTTGGTCTTGATGTTGGAATGGCTGACCAGATTGCCCACCTGCGCCTTTTTGCCGCACACTTCACATTGCTTGCCCATGATGTCCTCCGTCTATAGGGACCCGGATGGACCGGGCCGGATTCGTCTGAAGCGCCTTCCGCAAACGGAAGGACTGCTAGCAATAGCCCGTCCCTGAAAAAAAAGCAAGAAAAAAGATCGGCAACCTGGGGCGGACGCATCGTATGCGTCCGCCCTGATGGCGCTGCGACAGCAGCGCCTGAAGCCGCAGTCTCGCGGGACGGCGCTCCGCGTCATGCGTAAATCTTTCACAAAACCGTATTCACAGGACCGTGCAGAGCGTGCAGGACGGGACGGCCCGCGCGCAGCCCCGCCGGTACGTCCAGAATGCGTTGATTGGACGAACCACGAAAGCGAAGTTCCAGGGAACGCCGGGCAGCCACAAAGGGGCCGTCGACCAGCATGTCCAGAAAAGGCAGCAGCCGGGAGGCAGCCGAGTCGCGTGCCAGATCTTCCCACACATAGCCGGTATAGGCCATGAGATGATAGCCCAGGCTTTTGAGAGCGGCGGCCAGCGGAATAAGCGCCTCGCTCTGGCAGAAGGGCTCGCCGCCGCTGAAGGTCACGCCTCGCAGCAGGGGATTGCGCCGGATATCGGCCAGGATATCCCGCAGAGCAACGGGCGTGCCGCCCCCGAAATCATGGGTGCCGGGATTGTGGCAGCCGGGGCATCGGTGCGGGCAGCCCTGGGTGAACAGCACATAGCGCAGGCCCGGCCCGTCCACGATGGATTCGGCGATGCGTCCGGCTACCCGGACCACGCCGTGAGCCGACGTGGACGGCAGTATCTGATCCGGCAGGGCGGGGCGTTCCGGCTCAGCGCCAGGCGTCCATGCGGCAGTGTTTGACACGGTCCTGTTCCTCTTCGCGTTTAGCGTCGTTGAAACGGTCCAGAGTGCCCACCAGATAGCCGGTGATACGGCGGATACGCTCGAAGCGGACGCCTTCGCCCACCAGAATGGGCTGCTTCATGTCGGGTTGAGTCATGATTGCGCTCCTTGTTTGTTACAGGGATATGTTGGGCACGGCGTCGCGTTCTTCAAGTATCTGCTCGGGAGAACGGGAGTCGCGGATATACCCTTTGATTCGGTTCAGTTTTTCCAAGGGGATGCCCTCTCCGTCGCGGCGGCCGCAACGGGGGCATTCGTCTCCGATGATGCCGGTGTATCCGCACACCGGATCGCGGTCTACGGGATGGTTGATGGAGCCGTAGCCCACTCCCATTTCCTTCATGGCCCGGATGATGTCTTCGAAGGCTTCCAGGTTGGCGCAAGGGTCGCCGTCCACTTCCACGTAAGTGATGTGTCCGCCGTTGGTATACGCGTGGTAGGGGGCCTCCAGACGTATTTTGTCGTAGGCGCTGATGGGAAACCACACCGGAATGTGGAAGGAATTGGTATAGTATTCGCGATCGGTGATGCCGGGCAGTTCGCCGAAGCGTTCCTTGTCCAGACGCAGGAAGCGGCCGGACAGACCCTCGGCCGGAGTGGCGATGACCGAAAAGTTGAGGCCGGTTTTAAGTCCGGCTTCGTCGGCGCGTTCCCGAATATGGCCCACGATGCGCAGTCCCATTTCCTGGGCGGCCTCGGATTCGCCGTGATGCGCGCCCAGAAGGGCCGTCAGGCACTCGGCCAGGCCGATGAAACCGATGGTCAGGGTACCGTGCTTGAGCACCTCGCGCACCTCGTCGTCCGGTTTCAGGGTATCGGAATCCAGCCAGATGCCCTGCCCCATGAGGAAGGGATAGTTGCGACATTTTTTGGCACTCTGGATTTCCAGCCGTTCTGTCAGTTGATCGAATATCAGCGAGATTTTTTCGTCGAGAGCCGTGAAAAAGCCTTCCACATCGCCCTTATGGAGGATGCCCAGCCGGGGCAGATTAAGAGTGGTGAAGCTTAGATTGCCGCGACCGTTGACGATTTCTCGCGAGGGGTCGTACACGTTGCCGATAACCCGCGTGCGGCACCCCATGTAGGCGATTTCGGTTTCGGGGCGGCCGGGCCGGTAGTAAGCCAGATTGAAAGGAGCGTCGAGGAAAGAAAAATTGGGGAACAGGCGTTTGGCCGATACCCGGCAGGCCAGTTGGAAGAGGTCGTAGTTGGGCTCGCCCGGCCGGTAATTGACGCCTTCTTTTACCTTGAAGATGTGGATGGGGAAGATGGGCGTTTCGCCGTTGCCCAGGCCCGCTTCGGTAGCCAGCATCACGTTGCGGATGACCATGCGGCCCTCGGGCGAGGTGTCGGTGCCGTAATTGATGGAACTGAAGGGAATTTGCGCGCCCGCCCGGCTGTGCATGGTGTTCAGATTATGGACCAGGCCTTCCATAGCCTGGTAGGTATCGCGCTCGGTAAGGGCCAGGGCTTTGTCCACCGCCGTGCGCGCCTCGGCCTCGGGCAGGACCTGGACGAGACAGGTGTGGACGAAGTTCAGTCCTGCTTCATCCAAAATGGATTCATGTTCGTCCACCCAGGCGCGCAGCGCCCGTCCGGCCCGTTTGCGGAAGGCTTCGTCCCCGGCTTCGCGCAGGTCCAGCACCAAGCCCAGATTTTTGACAAAGCTTTTGGCCACGCCCGGGGCCATACCGTATTCGAAGTTGGGGATGCTCTGCCCGCCGTGCTGATCGTTCTGGTTGGACTGGATGGCGATGCAGGCCAGAGCGCTGTAACTTTGGATGCTTCCCGGCTCGCGCAGGAAGCCGTGGCCGGTGTTGAAGCCGCCCTTGAACAGCTTTTTAATATCGATCTGGCAGCAGGTGGTGGTCAGAGAAAAGAAGTCCAGGTCGTGGATGTGGATGTCCCCTTCCTCATGCGCTTTGCTGTGAGCGGGCTTGAGCAGGAACATGCTGTAAAACTGTTTGGCCGCCTCGCTGCCGTATTTGAGCATGGTGCCCATGGCCGTGTCGCCGTCGATATTGGCGTTTTCCCGTTTGAGATCGATGTCCCGCGCATCTTTGCAGGTCAAATCCCACAACGTGTTCATGAGGCGGGTTTTCGTCTCCCGCACGCGGGAGCGCTCGTTGCGGTACAGGATATAGGCTTTGGCCGTACGGGCGTGGCCCGTTTCGATAAGCGTCCGCTCCACCAGGTCCTGAACATGCTCCACATCGGGTATGCAGGCCTCGGGCGAAGCCGCGCACTCCTCATTGAGCGCGGCGGTCACGGCTTCGGCAATGCCCCGGGCCGTGTTCCGGTCCGTGCCGCCCTGGGCGCTGGCCGCCCGAAAGACCGCTTCGGTTATCTTGTCCACGTCGAAGGGCACGATACGCGCGTCACGTTTGCGGAGGGAGGTCACCATGCGAATATCTCGAATCCTGTTGCGCGGGCCGCGCGACCCGCCTCGTGGGAGAGTTCGGAAGATGCCCGGCGCGGCGCGGGCGCGACGGAAAACGCTCCGGACGGAGCGGAAACGCAAGAAGGAGGGGGAAATAAACGACGCAACGTCCGGCGCATCACTGACACGCCTGAACCGTGACGGCCCGGTTGCAACATCATTCGGCCGTCGGCCGTTTCACTGCAGGTATCCGTCAAACTCTGCGAAACAGTTCGGCGTTGGATATGCTGAACCGTTTTTGGGGCGCCCCGCCCTTCTATCCGACATGGCAGGTCTCCTGGCTTTCGGGTCGACATCCCGCGCCGCCTTCCCGATCCGACTATGCGGAGCAGTGGCTGTGTGGCGCGACACTCGCCGAGTACAGTTGCGGGGGCAGCTCCGGTTGCGGCTTGTACCGGTCCGGATTCCCTTTTCACCTTTCCGCCGAAGGCGGATCGGAACCATGTCCACGAAGAAATGTAGCGTTCGACCGGAAGAGCGTCAAGGCGGGGTCGAGCAAAGGCTGAATACGGCAAATCCTACGGCTGCAACGATTGTGACGGATTGCGCAGGCGGGAAAGCCAGTCATTTTGAGGGGAAGGAGAAAAGATGCCTGCTCTCGATTTTTATCAGCGCGCCATTTTTTTTCGGGAGAATTTCGGACATATCCGCAAGGCGTGGGATCAGCCGCGTGGGGTCGCGCAAAAAGAAAGCAATCCGGACAGAAAAACCAGCGCCCGCCGGAATGCGTCCTGATTTTCCGCCAGGGTCAAAGGCTGGGGCAGTTGGATCACCAGACGGCCGGCAATGCGCTCCTGACAGTAAGGAACCAGGCTTTTGGGCATCCCCAGTGCGTCGCGGGCTTCGGACCCGAACAGCAGCAGGGTCCGGGGGCGGAGCAGGGCCGCTCCGGACCAGAACAGGGAGGGCGCGTCCGGTCCGCCGGGCGTGGCGTCGTCCGGCAGGGCGTAAGGCCAGAAAACATGGGTGCCGCCGGGATGGCGCAGCTCTTTGAGCATACGCACCATGATCTGCTGACGGGTGGGGTCGGGCGTGCCCATGAGATCATCGCCCAAACCCGCGTATGTCCAAAACACCAAAGGCCGGGGAGGCAGCGGCCGCCGGTTTTTGAGCGCCTGCCAGGCCGGCGGCCAAACCTCGGGCGGGGCAACGCGGTTGTTGGTTGCGTCTGTGCCCGGCTGTTGCGGCCGTCGGGACGGTTGGGGAGCGTTACGCGTCGTAACGCGGGGAGGAACGGCGCGCGTCGGGGGTGACGCGGGCGGAGAGGGAGAACCGCGTCGGGGAGGGGCCGCCGCGACGTCGTGGGACACGGCCCCGGGCGACGGAACGACACGCAGTTCGGCCGCGCGCTCCGGGCTGTCCAGAAGCACGGCCGACAACCCGGCCTGGAGCCAGGGGCGTAGGGCGGGGGAGAGGACGACGTAGCTCATGGGGGGGCTCACAGAGTACGCAGCCAAGAAAGTATGTTCCAGGCCACGTCGGTTTTGGGCTGATCGGGCCACAATTCCTCGCGACCTTTGATGTCGGCCACGAAGACCCGGTTGCTGCCCCGGCCGAAACCGTCGGCCAGTTTGTTGCCCACCACCATGTCGGCGCCCTTGGAGACCAGTTTGCGGCGCACGGCATGGGCCAGGGCGTCGCTGGTCTCGGCGGCCTCGGCCGCGAAGCCCGCCACCTTCTGGCCCTCTCGTCGTTCGGAGGCCAGGAGGCGCAAAATGTCCTGATTGGGCAGAAAACGCAGAGAAAAACCGTCTTCGGCCAAATTTTTTTTGAACTTGCCGGGACCGTGCGGTTCGGGGCGAAAATCGGCTACGGCGGCGGTGAAAATGCCGATGTCGGCGGTGGGCCACAGGTTCTTGGCCTTGTCCAGCATGTCGGCGGCGCTGCGCGCGTCGTGACGGTGGAAACAGGGATCGGCGGGCAGCCACAGGTCCACCGGGCCGCACAGCGCGTGCACCCGGGCCCCGCGCAGCCAGGCGGCCACGGCCAGGGCCGCGCCCATGGTGCCGGTGGACGCGTTGGTCCAAAAGCGTACGTCGTCCCAGTCTTCACGGGTGGGCCCCAGGGTAACGAGTACGGTCACGCCCTCCATATCCTGGGGGGTCAGGGCCTTGAGTCCGGCCAGGTATACGGCGCGCAGGTCGGCGAAGCGGCCCGGCCCTTCGTCCTTGCAGGCCACGACGCCGCTTTCCGGTCCCACAAAGGTCACGCCGCGTTCGCGCAGGAGGGCCACGTTGGCCTGGGTGGCCGGGTTCTGCCACATACGGGGGTTCATGGCCGGCGCGGCCACGATGGGCCCGTCAAAGGCCAGGGCCTGGCAGGACAACATATCCTCGGCGCGCCCGGCCGCCAGCCGAGCCAGCATATCGGCCGAGGCCGGGGCCAGTACCAGGGCATGGGCGGTTTGACCGGGCTCCAGATGTTCAAAGGGCGTCTGACCGCCGAACATGTCGCCGTACACGGGCGACGCCCCCAGGGCTTCAAAAGTCAGAGGTGTGATGAATTGCCGCGCTGCGTGGGTCAGCGTGGCGCTGACGCCCGCTCCCGCGTCCTGCCATTTATGCACCAGTTCGGCCGCGCGAAAGGCCGCGACCGATCCGCACACCCCGAGGTGCAGTCGTTTACCGGTAAACCCGTGAAAACGCAGATGGGCGTCCATGCGGTCGTATCCTGTGAGAAAAACGAAAAACGCGCGGCGTGTCCTGAAAAGCGGCGCCGGGTCGTATTCCGCGGTCTACTCGCTCAATTGTTGCGAACTGACGCCGCCTTCCCATACCTCGGTGGCGTTGGTCACCGGGGCCGGGCTGTACGTGGCGTTTCCAGGCGTGGCCGAAGGCAGGCTGAAGCCGCCGAAACCGCCCTCGGTCAGCCGGTTCAACACCCAGACCTCCATGGCCGTGGTCATGGTTTGATCGTACAGGTAGAGCACAACATAGCGGTTGTCTTTTTCGTGCACCTGCATGGTTCGTTTGCCCGTCACCGAGCCACGCAAAGACCAGCCCTGACGGGCCAGATTATGGATCATGGCGTTGGCCAGCGATGCGGCCTCCACCCGGCCTTCGAAGGTTTCCAGGCCCACTTTGGTGCCGTCCTGGGTGGTGGTGACCAAGGTGTTTTTGGGCACGCTCTTCATATCGGCCGGAATGGGGATGTCGGGGAACTGGCTTATATACACGTCGTTGACGTCCGACGTGGAGGAAAAGGGATTGGGGATATTGAGGTTGGAGCAGCCCGCCAGCAGCAGGACGGCAAAGCAGGCGACGGAAAAACGGGCGATGGAACGCATGGGCGACCCTCCGTGGATGGCGTGATGACGGTTCAATGTAGGGGAAAAAAACCGGGAGCGCAAACCCGCCCCGGCGTCTTACGAGCGCCAGAACGCGGGTAGGAACAGCAGCAGCAATGTGAAAATTTCCAGTCGGCCGAGAACCATGAGAAAAGACAGCAGCCACAGGGCCGCGTCCGGCAGAAAAGCAAAGTTGTTCACCGGTCCTACGGCGGCGAAACCCGGCCCCACGTTGGACAGACAGGTGCTCGCCGCGCTGAAGGCGGTGACGAAATCCTGTCCCAGGGCCATCAGGGCCAACCCTCCGACAAAGTTGAAGCCCAGGAACAGTACGAAAAAGCAGGCCGCGCCCTGTAATACTTCGGGCGCGACGGAGCGACCGTTCATCTTGACCCGTTCCACGGCCCGTGGATGGATAAGGCGTCGTATTTCCAGCCGCGCCATGCGCCATAACATGACCACACGCATGACCTTAAGACCGCCCGCGGTAGAGGCCGCCGACGCTCCCATCAGAATGAAACCGTATAGCAATCCCTGTGACAGCAGGGGCCACAGGGAGTAATCCTCGGTGACGAAACCGGTGGTGGTGCACAGAGATACCACCTGAAAGAAGGCCGCGCGAAGCGAGGGCTCAAAAGACCCGCCCCGGTGCATGAGAAGTCCCGCGATCACCAGCCCGCCGAGCAGCGTGAGCAGGGTATAGGCCACGCATTCGGTATTGTGCCTGTATGCTCCCGGCCGTCCGCACAGAGCCAGGTAATGCAGGCTGAAGTTGATGCCCGCCAAAAACATGAAAAGGATGAGGGTCCACTGGATGAAAGGAGAGGGAAAGGCCGCGACGGACGCGTTGCGTGTGGAAAAACCTCCTGTGGCCATGGCCGCGAAGGCGTGGTTCACCGCGTCGTACCAGTCCATGCCCTCCACCTTCAGCAGCAGAATAAGCGCGGAGGTGAGCAGCAGATAGACAAGCCACAGCGAGCGGGCCGTGTCGCTCAGGCGCGGGGCCACCTTGTCTTTGACCGGCCCCGTGACCTCGGCCTTATACATCTGCATCCCTCCAGCCCCCAGAAAGGGCAGCAGCGCCAGCGAAAAGACGATAATGCCCATCCCTCCCATCCACTGTGTCTGACTGCGCCAGAACAAAAGGCCGCGCGGCAGGATTTCGATATCCGTCAGAATGGTAGCGCCCGTGGTGGTAAAACCTGAGGCCGCCTCGAAAAACGCATCGGTCCAGCTCATATGAGCCACCCACACGAAGGGCACGGCCCCGGCCAGACACGCCGTCAACCAGCACAGACCCACGATGGCCACGCCTTCCCGGTTGCCGAGCCGGATATTTTCGCCGCGCGGGCGACAGACCAGGACTGCCGCCATGCCGCAGGACACTACCAGCAGCAGAGCCCGGGCCATGCGAAGCAGAACGTCATATTCGCCGTACAGCAGTGAAACCAGCATGGACGGCAACAGGCTCAATCCGAGACAAACGGTGAGGGCACCCAGGATGAATAGAACGGAACGGAGGCGCATGCGGGCTCCAGACAGGGAGGGTGGGACAAAGGCGGGGCAGAGAGCCTTCGGTCGGAGGGACTTCGGACACGGCGTCGTCGCCTGGGGGGCGGAACGGGCGTGTGGTCTTCGGCTATGCGGTTTTCCGCGAAGAAAGGAAGCTCTTTGAGCCTACCCGCGCCGCGGGCGGCGGTCAACGGCCGCCGAAAGCTATCGGCGTCGACTCGTCCCGGCTTGACGGAATAGCTCTGTGGTCGCCTTGTTTTTTTCGTCTCCGGCGAGGTGAGGCTCGTGCGCCGGAGACGACAATCTGGAACATTTCGCCATGAAAATGCTCTACGGGGTCAAGCAAGGCGAGGCTCGCTCCGCTCCTTCTCCGCAAAGCGCTTCGCGCTGGCGGCCAAGGACGCCGCGCCGCCCCTATCTCCGGCGTCGCCGCACTGTTGGCGGCTTTTGGCAAGCCTGGCGAGGCTGCAGTCGGTTATGCCGAAGCGCGGTCGAGGTGCGCTTGCGGAGCAACGTTCCGGCTTCAGGCGTGCCCCCCGCGGGTCGCGGGCGTCCTGACCGGTAGATATTTTCAATGGCAAAACGCTTTAAGGGCGAGGCAGTTCATTTTTGTATATCACGCCGTCTTTCATAACGAGTTTCAGTGTTTCTTCGGGGCGTGTGAGCACGGCGATATCCTCCAGCGGATTACCGTCATAAATCAACAAATCGGCATACGCGCCGGGGCGGATGACGCCCAGCGGCCCATCGGGGTAGGGATTGAGCGCTCCGCTCAGGGCGAACAGACGGCCGTTTATCGAGGTGGCCTGGCGCAGGATATCCACCGGCGCATACCAGCGGGCGCGGGCTGTGAATTCCTGCAGGGCGGCGGATTCTATGCCCAGGGAGCCGAACACGTCGGTGCCGAAGGCCACCGTGACGTCGTATTCTTTGGCCAAATCCATTTCATGTTGCGTGCCGCGCTGGACTTCCAGAAATTTGTCGGGATGCCGAGCGGTATACGGGTCGCGGTATACCCAATAGGCCTGGGGAACGAGAAAAGCGTCATGTTCCTTGATGGCCCGCATGGCCGTGGCGTCGGCCAACTGGCCGTGTTCGACGCTTCTGGCCCCGGCGGCCAGGGACCGCATAATGCTTTCCGGGGTATAGGCGTGTACGGCCACATAAGTGCCCCAGTCCGTAGCGGCCTCCACCCCGGCGCGCAACTCGTCCTCGGTGAATTGCACCGTATTGAGGGGATCGTTGGGCGAGGTGATGCCGCCGCCCGCCATCATTTTGATCTGGGCCACGCCCTGGCGCAGGTTTTCGCGCACCGCGCGCAGCACTTCGGCGCGCCCGTTTACGATAAAGGACCAGCCCGTCAATTGGAAAATATCGGCGCTGCCGCCGGTGAGGTGGTGATCAAGTTCGCTGCGGGGACGCAGATCGCCGTGCCCCGAGGTTTGGCTGATCATGGCCCCGGAGGGATAGATACGCGGACCCGGCACGATGCCTTCGTCGATGGCCCGTTTGAGCCCCATCACCGGGCCGCCCATGTCGCGCACCGTGGTGAAGCCCATCAGCAGGGTGTCTTCGGCCGCCCGCACGGCCCGCGCCGCCGGGTAAGCCCAGGGCGCGTTCAGAAATTCGGCCGGAGGCAGGTTGAGCATGAGATGACGATGGGCGTCGCTGAGCCCCGGAATCAGCGTGCGGCCGCCGCCGTCGATGCGCTCGGCGTCGGCCGCATCCGCGGGGGCCAGGTTCGGGCCTACGGCTTCGATGAAGCGGCCCCGTATCAATACGTCCTGGTGGGGAAGGGCCTGCTCGCTTTCGCCGTCCCATACCGCCACGTCGCGGATAAGGACGGCCCGGGGGCGGGGCTGTTCGTTGCCGATGGCCGGATTGGCCGCGCCGGGGCGCAGGGGGGAGGCGGCCAGCACGGCCAGCAGCATCAGTCCAAGATGTTTGTCGAAAGAAAAATTTTTCCGGGCGGTCATAGCGATTCTCCTCACGGGCTTTGCGGCTGTGACGCAGTTGTCCGCCGTCGTGGCCGCCGTTCACCATAGAAGGTCCCGCCCCGCCCGGTAAATGAGAGAATGCTGCTGGTTACGGCGCGTGCTGTCGTTTTCGTCCGAGTTACGCAGAGCGTTTCAAAGTGGAAACGTTCCAGCGTATCGTGGTAAAAATCGCGAGCATGAACATGCTCCCGATTTTTGCGGGATCGTTCGCAAAAGATTGTTTTTTTGCGCAGCGGTGCCGACTGTGTCGGCGCAAATCTTTTCGGGGGTTGCAGGGGGCGCTTTTGTAAACGAACCCTAGCGCGGAGTCTGATAATTTTTTTTGCCCGAAGTGGCGCCGCGCGGTTTTTTGCCGGACACGCCGGGATGCAGTCGGCGCGGTCCCGGAGTGAAGGGCCTGCGCGGATGCGGGCCGCTTGCCCCGGCCTCCATGACAGCCGTCACTTTTATGCCGCCGATGAATACGCCGTTGTTAAGCGTCTCCAACACGCCGTCGGCCCGATCCGCGGCCACCTCCACCATGCTGAGTCGGTCCTGAATGAGTATGGCGCCGATACTGCGGCCCGGTATGCCGCACTCTCCGGTGATGGCCCCCACCAGTTCGCGCGGGGTGACCTTGTGCGCTCGCCCCACATTGATTTGAAGTCGGGTCATGGAAGACCGGTCGTTACGATCTCGGAGGCGCGGGCGGTCTTGCGTTTTCGGTTTGCCGCCGTCCCGGGCGGGGGCCGCCGCCCAATCGTCCTTTTCCCCGTTGGCGGTCTGTTCGCCGAAATCGCGCAGCATCAGAAGTTTGAGCAGAGCGGCGGACATATCCCGGCTGGTGACGCCGCCGTCAGGGAAACGATCGGTCAGAAAAGTCTCCACCAGCCCCAGCCAGCGTTCCAGCGAACCCGCCTCCACCGTCCGGCATACCTCGTCCAGCAAGCGGGAAGTGCGGATATCGTCGACGTCGCGCAGGGTCGGCAGGCGGCCTTCGGTGATGCGGGCCTTGGTGTAGCGGATGATGTCGCGCAGTTTGTAGTGTTCGCGCATGGTGACGAACGTAAAGGCCCGACCTTCGCGGCCCGCCCGGCCCGTACGTCCGATCCGGTGCACGTAGCCTTCCACATCGTGCGGAATATCGTAATTGACGACTGCGTCCACGTCGTCCACATCGATTCCGCGCGCGGCCACGTCCGTAGCCACCAGAACGTCGATGCTTCCGGCCCGGAAGCGGCTCATCACCCGGTCCCGTTGCGGCTGGGCCAGGTTGCCGTGCAGGCCGTCGGACTGGTAGCCGCGCTGTTGCAAGTGGGTGGTCACTTCATCCACTCCGCGCTTGGTGGAGCAGAATACCAGCGCCTTGCGGAACCCCTGCGAGTCCAGCACCCGGCACAGGGCGTCCATCTTCTGGTAAGGACGCACTTCGTAATAGGTTTGCTCGACGGCGGGGACGGTGAGCATTTTGTGGGCGACGGACAACATCTCCGGCTCGCGCAGAAATCGCTTGCTCAACTCCCGGATGGGCGCGGCCATGGTGGCGGAAAACAGGACTCGCTGGGCGTGTTCCGGAGTCTGCTCCAGGATGGTTTCCATGTCGTCGCGGAAGCCCATGTCCAGCATTTCGTCCGCTTCATCCAGAACCACCGTGGTGGTTTCATCCAGGCGCAAGGTGCCGCGCCGGAGATGATCGATGATCCGCCCCGGAGTACCCACCACCACCTGCGCTCCCCTGGCCAGCCCCCGGAATTGGCGCTCGATGGGCTGGCCGCCGTAAATGGGCATAATGGCGATGTCGCGCTTGCGCGCGGCCAGTTTTCCCAGTTCCTCGGCCACCTGGATGGTCAATTCGCGAGTGGGACACAGGATCAGAGCCTGTACCCCGCGGCCGGGAATCGTCCTGTGCAGAACGGGCAACCCGAAGGCTGCGGTTTTGCCGGTGCCGGTCTGCGCCTGGCCCACCACATCCCGTCCCGTCAGCAGGGACGGAATGGCCAAAGCCTGAATGGGGGAGGGTTCTTCAAATCCCAGGTCTTCAACGGCCTGCAATAACTCCGGGGCCAGGCCCAGTTCTTCAAAAGATGCGCTCATACGCCTTCTTGGGGAATAAAGTTGTGAAGGGGGCCGCAGGCCTTGTTCAGGCCGGAATACAGCGGATAATGACGCGTTTTTTTTCTTCGGCGGGAGGGGTACGCCCGTTTCGCAGCGCCGTTGAAGCGATCCCGTGTGTACGCAAAGAGAAATATGGGCCGAGTGGCCGGATGGAGTGGAAGAACAACGCGGCGCGGCGAAGGGCGAAACGCAAACGAAATCCGGGCGGACCTGTCCGACGGGCGTACCGAGGACAGCCGACGCGAGGTCTATGGATAAAAAACGAAGCGCGGGGCCTTTGGCCGCGCGCGTATAATAAAAACGTCGCACACGGGGCGAATATCGCTCCTGCGTGGGGGGGGGCGGAGGAATCAGGCCGTGGGTTCGTAATAGCAACGCTTGGGCGAATGGACCTTGCCTGCTTTTTTCAGAACGTCGATGGCTTTGGACACGTCTTTGCCGTCCACGCCGAGAACTTTGGCGATATCGCCGGGGCGCACGGGTTTGCCGGCTTCTTTCATGGCCGCGAGAACTTTATCTTCCATAGCGCATTCCTGTTTCGTCTTCAGCCGTCGCGTCCGACGAGTCGGTGGGAAATAAAAATTATAATGAGGCGGCGCAAAGACTTGCAGACTTGGGGCCGCGTTCTTTTCAGACTCTGGTGGGCGGTGAGGGGCTCGAACCCCCGACAACCGGCGTGTAAAGCCGGGGCTCTACCGGCTGAGCTAACCGCCCGTGCGTTCTTGGTAGAGGATGAAGCCGTTCCTGTCAACGGACAAGGCGGATTTTCGAAGCGCGCGCCTCCCCGGAACAAAGGTTGCGGGTCTTTTGTGTTTTTTTCTCCATTGAGGAGGCGGCCGCCTGGTTGACGATGGGGAAGGAAGTCCCGCGCAATAATAGTGCGGGAATTTGTCGTCAAAGATACGAGTCGGAACGGTACGAGCCGCCATGCATGGGGGAGTCCGATTGTCAAAAATTTGGCGATCGATGGCAAGAAGAGGTCCGGCTCTGATCAAAAACGTCCGAATGCGGATTCGGCCGGGCCCGAAAATGTGCGCGGCGACGCAAAAGATTGGGGCGAGGTCCACATGTGGAGCAGGGTGGCCATATCGCCGGCCACGGCGGCGATGACCGCGCCCATAGGATCGGCGGGCATACGGCTTTTGACCTGGAGCAGCAGATAATCGCGGGCGGACCGGTAGGGGAGCAGCCCCGCGTGGGCTATGCTCCACAGCATGTCCCCGGTTTTCACGTCGTATACTTCCAGTTGCAGAGAAATTTTGGTGTTGCCCGTCTGGCCCCCGTCCAAATAGTAGGTGATATAGCCCCCCACCAGCATATCCGCGCCTTTGGCGCGAGCCAGCGGCAGGGCCAGATCGACGCGGTAGGGCGGCGTCATGTCCGCCAGTTCCAGAGTGGAGAAGGTGCCCTCGCTTAGAAATTGCTGCCAGACCTGGCGGGACACGCCTTCGGACACGGGCAGGGAGTCGTGCATGGCCTGGGTGAGGCCCAGGGGCACGAACAGGGCCGTGGGCGGCTGTTCCAGATTGACGTTGGGGTGGACCATAACCTGGATGTCGCCCCGATATATTTTGCTGTCGGAATACAGCGTGCCGGGCGTGGTCAGATCGATGGCTCCCCGCCCGGCGGAATCATGGACGGAAGCGCATCCGCCCGCGATAAGCACGACACCCAGCAGGGTCCAAAGGCGCAAGGAAAACGGCATGACAATACCTCCGGAAAGTTCCGCTTTCCGAAGGTATTGCAAAAGGGAAGCCAAGTGGCGTCAGAGGCCGATTGTCGGGGCGGGTGTCAGGACGCCGCCGGTGTCAGCATGAGGGAAGCTTGAAGCATGGCCAGCATGACGGCCAGGGCCAGCAGAAAGAGTGGAACCAGGGCTAGGGCTGTTTTGGGCCAGGTGAGATTCAGGGCGTATTTGCACCCCACGAAGGTGGAAGCCAGAAACCAGACAGAGCCCACCGCGTTGCCCACCAGGGGTACCACGCAGACCACCAACGGCGCCGCGCTGTAAGCGATAACCCGTACCACGGTATTGAAGTCGGCCTTGTCCGGCTGAGCCAGGCGGATCATGAGGTGATAAAAGGCGGCGAACAGAAACAGCTGAATGAGCATGATAAAAGGCGTCATCACCAAGATGAGAGGCGTGCTCAGGCCTTGCATAAGCACGTCGATGCGGGCCAGGGCCTGGGGATCGGTAACGGTCCGGCTCAGTTCCTGCAACGAATTCATGGACCACAGGTGGGCGATGACGGTCTGGAAAAAACTCAACAGCACGTAAAAGAAGACGGGGCGCGTCAGGGGCGCGTCGCTGCGCACGTGGCGGAAAAAGTCCGGCGCGCGGAACATGACGCGCAGTATGGTTTGATAGAAGCTGGGGAAAAAGCCGTAGCGCTCCGGTTGTTCCCAGGGCACTCCATCCATGACGCCGGAGGGGCGGTCGTCGTCCTCTTTGCGTCCGTCGTCGTCCTGGTCCGGATTTTCATCGCGCGACGCCCACGGGGGCAGGTCACGCCCGGCGTCGGCGGACGGGGGCTCCCCGTCCGTCTTTTTTTTCCAGCCGAACCATGAGCTTTTGGCGGCGCGAGGATTTGCGGCTTTGTCCTTCGGGGCGGCGTCGCCTTCGGAAGCGACATTTGTCGCGCCGCCGTCCGACGGCGCATCCGGCGCATCGTCCAGGTGGGGAATGATCGCGCCCGGAGGCAACGGATCATCCCCCTCCTGTTCCGTGGGCAAATGGGGAATGGGCGGCGCGGATCGCTTCTGAACAGCGGGCCGGTCGACTTCGGCCGGGGCGTCCGCATCGCCGGAGCTCATACCTTGCCCGGCGCCGGGTTGAGCCGCGACGGGCTCGCCGGTTTGCGGATCACGGAAGCGAAAACGTTTCCCGCAGCGGGGGCAGGTGGCCACCGTGGCGCTGACGGGGATGGCGCCGATGTCTATGTCTCGCTCGAAATGACATTCCGGGCAACGGATAAGCATGGGAGTTCTCCAGGTCGAGGCGCGGCCCCGAAAAAGAAGCGCGCCGTCCGTTCGTCGTTTCGGTACGGAGAAAGGCTGCTGCGGCCGCCCGTACCGGCTGAGGATGCCCTAGTGTATAGCCCCGGGAGGGGCAAATCAAGCAATCTCCGGCCCATACGCTCAGACGGCGGGGGGGATGGGGCGAACGTTGTTTTCCAAAGATGCCGTGAACAGGCCGGTGTCGCTTGCTGCAATCTTGAAGAAGGCGCGCACCGTCATGGCGGCACGAGCAAAGAAAAGAACGCGTTTTTGTTTGCGGTGTTGTGGTTTTCGACAGTAGAGCATTTTGCTTTTGAAATTATCTAATTTCAAAAGCGGCGCTGCCGTCATTTCGCCTGAAAAGCGTGGTTTTCAGGCTCATTCGGCGCGGGCGTCCGCTCCCGCGGCCGCCGGAGCGGTTGCCGTTTTCAACAGCAAACCGCTCTAAAAGCGTACCATGCCGTTAGAGCATTTTCAGCTTGAAAATGCTCCCGGAGTTGAGCGAAGCGAGACTCCGCCGCGACATCGGAGCAGCCGTAATTCATTGGCGGCTGCTCCGATGGAGGCGTGAAGCCCGCGGGCCGGAACACAAGGGCCCGGCCGGCAGATATTTTCAAGGGCAAAACGCTCTAATTGATCAGCATGGATTCCAGGGGCAGGCCGTGGGCGCGCAGATAGATGTAAATGCGGGCCGACGCCAGGGCGTCGGAGGCGGCGTTGTGGTGCTCAAGCTCGATGCCGAGGTGTTCACATACATCGTTGAGGCGGTTGCGGGGCAAACGCAGTCCCTTGCGCGCCCCCCGCACCGTGCACAGAAAGGGCGCGGCGGGCGCTGCCACGCCCGCTGCCGCGCAGCAACCCCACAGGATGCGGCGGTCGAAGGGCGCGTTATGGGCCGCCAGATAGTCCGCTCCTTGCAAAAAGGCGGAACATTCCGGCCACAGTTCGCCGAAACTGGGGCAATTCTTGACCATGTTCCAGGTGATGCCGTGAATATCGGTGTACCACACCCGGCGGCGGGGCGGGCGGATGAGCCGGTAGAAGACATCCTCCACCCGGCTGCCGCGCACCCTGGCCATGCCCAGGGCGCAGGCGGCGTCCGCGCCGTTGTCGGCGGTTTCAAAGTCCAGGGCGACGACGACCGGTTCCATTATTCCCCGGCCTTGCCCCGCAACTGACGTTTGTCGCCTACGCGCACCGTGAAGCGTTCCTTGTCGAAAAATTCCAGCAACGGGATGACATATTTGCGCGAAAGCCCGCCGGACAGCTCTTTGAAGTCGCCGGGGTTGAGGTCGTCATGGGTGCGGAACCAGACGCGCGTCCGTTCTTTGAGATCGTCCACGGCCGGAGCGGCGAAGTACAGCCCCTCCTTGATCTTGACCAGGGAACCTTCAGTTTGAAGCAGTTTGAGCACCGGAGCGGCCTCTTTGGGGGAAATTTCCAGGGCCTCCAGCACGTCTTTCAGGTTGGGCGGAGTCATGGGCGTTTCGGTATGGGCCTTGAGCAGAGCCTCTTTGAGCGCGCTCTGATCCGAGGCCAGCGATACCCGGTGATCGGCCAGGCGGATCAGATCGTCTTCGGCTACCAGAGCCCCGGTTTTGAGCAGGCGCTCCAGTACGAAGTGAGCCAGCTTGGGCGGCAGATTCGAGCCCAGTCCGCTGAGCAGCACCCCCTTGGCCATGCCGGGCTTGAGCGGTTCGCGCCGGTGAAAATCCGCCGCGCGGGCCAGGCCGTTTTCCATGAGGCGGTCGAGGGCCGGGGTGGCGATCCAGGCTCGGCCGTCCTTGTCGTAACAGGCGATGCGCCCTTTGCCCGACAGGCTTTGCACCACTTTTTCCAGGCGTTTTGACTCCAGATTGGTGAGCACGGACAGGGCCGCCTGGGTTGTGCCGTGGGGGCCGGCCAGTTCGATTTGGGTAACGGTTAACGTTTCGTCGTCCGTGCCCGTGTGGGAAGCCAGGGCCAGCAGGCGGGCCCGAAGCTCGGGCGACAGATCGCGACGCCGGGGGGCGCTGTCCAGAGGGATGAGCGCTTCGCCCCCGGCCACGGTGCGCAGGGGCGAAAAGGCGCGGATAACGCAGCGGTCCCCGAATACCCCGGCCAACGGCGTGGAAAAGCGGACTTCAACCAGGGCGGTTTCGCCGGGGGCCAAGCGTTCCCGGTCGTAAAAATACAGGCGGGCGGGCACTTCTTTGGCCCCGTGATGGAAATGGATTTCCGCCCGGTGGCGCAGCGCCCGCGGCGACGAGGACAGGCAGGTGAGGGATACGAGCCAGCGCGTGGCCGGGAACAGGGAACCGGGAAGGGCCACCACATCCCCGCGTTCGATGTCGGTCACTTCCAGGCCGTGCAGGTTGAGCGAGGTGCGGTGGCCGGGCGCGGCTTCGGTCACGTCGGCCCCGTGGGTCTGGATGCTGCGGATGCGCGAGGCGCGTTGACCGGGCAACAATTCCACCTCGTCCCCCACCTTGGCGCTGCCGGAAATAAGGGTGCCGGTGACCACGGTACCGTGTCCCTTGAGAGTGAATACCCGGTCCACGGGCAGACGGAACAGGTCGCTGCGGCGTTTGGGAGCCAGGATCGTATTTTGTTCGTAAATGGCGTTCCGCAGGGCGTCCAACCCCTCGCCCGTCTGTGACGAGACGGGGAAGACAGGCGCGCTTTCCAGAAAGGTGCCTTGCAGAAAGGCCGAAACGTCTTCCCTTGCCAGCTCCAGCAACTCCGGGTCCACCATATCGATTTTGGTCAGGGCCACCATGCCGTGGCGGATGCCGAGCAGGGAACAGATTTCCAGATGTTCGCGGGTTTGGGGCATGACGCCCTCATCCGCCGCGATGACCAGCAGCACGAAATCAATGCCTGCAGCCCCGGCCACCATGTTGCGGACAAAGCGTTCGTGCCCGGGCACATCCACCACGCCCATGCGTTCGCCGTTCGGCAGAGGAAAAAAGGCGAAGCCCAGTTCGATGGTGATGCCTCGGCGCTTTTCCTCATCGAGGCGGTCGCAGTCGATGCCGGTCAGGGCCCGGACCAGCGAGGTTTTGCCGTGGTCGATGTGACCGGCGGTGCCCATTACGATTGCCATGTGGATTCCTTGTCGCACAGGGGCCGGCGCGCGCCGGACCCGGTCTTGAAGGGGGGGAGGCCGTCGGACAAAGCGCGGCGGGGAACGGCGTCCCTTTTTTCAGGTGATTTTGTTCAATAGGGCTGCCAGGTATAACTCATACTGCCGCGTCTCCTGCCTGGCCCGCGTTCCCTGATGACCGTTGTTGCCGGTATTGGTCCAGGCGGGCGTCACGGGGATATAGGCGTGAGCGGCGAAAAAGCGTTCCACCAGGGGGCGATAGGGGGCCGGAATATAGCCGTCGTAAACTGTTGTGCTTTCGCCCGCGCAGGTCAATACCACATCCAGATAATCCGGCAGCAATCCCTGCTCGCAGACGCGGGTGATCGCAAATGCGATTTTATCGGGCTTATACACCCGTTCCACACAAGCGCGCAACGCGGGCGAACAAGCTTCGTGCCCGGCCGCGATGCGCGCGATCAGAGCGTCTCCGGATATGGCCGGACAATGACTGAACAATTCCCGACGCAGACTGGTCTTGCCGGACCCCGGCTCCTGCAACAGCAGGATGAAGAAAGGCCGTTTGCGCCGGATATGATAGACCGAACGAGGCAGAGGATCGCCCGGCTGCGATACGCTTTCGCCCATATATTTCCAGGCGTAAGGAGCCAGGATGGATTCCAGCATGGGGCGGGTGGGAAA